>JAALOO010000207.1_pt2 | contig 35412 bp, 29 predicted proteins | sample 7257641 | NCBI WGS metagenome assembly JAALOO01 (sample SAMN14085613, study PRJNA598686) | mite metagenome | biome: ENVO:01001000; feature: ENVO:01001002; material: ENVO:01001226; isolation source: single female mite from University of Michigan culture on fish food culture... ...
AGTACCAGTGAAGTGCATGTTTCAGCAACAAAGCAAAGAGGCCAATTTGCACTGGTCAGCAGAAATGACCACTGACTAACTTGGATTGTTGGCCGCTGTGGCTGCCACTGCAACCGCTTTTTGGGGTGGATTGAACATCGATGATAATGGCCGATCTGTGCTGAAATCAATCGACAGATCGATTGAAGATTCATAAGCTGCCAAAGCTGTGTGTAGACTATCAGAGTGGGGCAATCTCATCATTACATTGGCCCTACTTTATGTACAATAAAAACAACACTTCAACGGCCTGAGCCTGCGGCAGTTGATTTGCTCAGTAGACAAAGCGTAAGTGTGGGCAGTTTTTGCATCCCCGTTTGCACTGGCTGATGGCGGCAAGGTTGTGGTGGAACTAACTGGCCACTCGACATTCTCTTTTTTTCTCGTTTTCTTCCCTGTCCACTTTAGTCATTTGGTTCTGCCCGACCAATTGTGATTTGCCTTCACACTTTGAGGGTTTCAGTTCACTTCTGATCGACCTCTTTGCTGCTGCTCGGTCTCTTTTACTCTCCCCTTTTCTTCGTAGACTGTTTGTCGGTTTGTCCGTCTTTTCTCCAAGACTGAGCATAATCAGGCAGTGAAGCGCAATTGCACGACTGTTATTGCTATGTGCTCTGATTATTATTGGCCTATTCTATTAGGAGTCCTTTGTTTTGCCAATCAAATGGTCATCGGGGCGCTCACTAGGAAGAAAGTGTGCCGAATCGAGTGCGATAATTACTGGGCCGAATTTATTAACTCACTCGCATTTGGTAGCACCAGCAGCAGCAGCACTTTACTGCGAGCTGGTACACACAATGCACACACAGACAGAGATCGGGTCTGACGCAATAAGCATTCTTTCATTAGTTCTCCAGTCACTCGTCACCATCTCGTGCATCAAGCATCGACTGCCATCAAAGACACTGCTCTTTTTCTCTTTGTAATAGCAGTACAGCACAGTTTAGTTCATCTCAGTTCAGTTTTTCTCGCCAGTTGGCTTCTCACTTTGCAATTACAGTCAGCCAGCCCGAGTGGAGAGGCAGCACAGAGAGCTGCTGCATGGCCAAATGTTCGCCCCTTTGCTGATGAGAAAAGGGCAAAAAGCGGCCCTACGCTGGATTTTATGCTTCAATTAGCGGAATAACAAGAAATTCCATTATGCCATGCGTTTTTGTTTTCTAATTAATGACAATACAAAAATAAACGAGTCAAAATGAGCAGTGACTTTAAATTGAAATGTCCGCATGCCAGTTGTGATGAACTGATTTCAATGAACATCTTTTTTTATCACGACAAGCAGTACATTAGACAATCTTCTTTTGACCGGTGTCAAAAAGTTTTATATTGAAAACTATTAAAAATGCTTTTTCTTGATAATATTTTAAAATTTTGCACTTTGCTGTTACAGAGGCATAGTTACACTAAAGGAGTGAGGGGAAAAAGAAAGAGCAGTGCCGTTGAGCGAATTCCTTATAGAGCATTTAATTAAAGTACGGCAAAGTATGGCACCGAAAGTACGTTTTTCCTTCGCTGATCTAATATACTGCTTGCAAGTAGGGAAAGTAGAAAAAATAGTCTGCCAACTTACTTGAATGTTGCAATCAAAATACACGTTGCTTCCTTCAAGAATCTCTTGCCGCTGAGCGCTCGCTCCAAGGAGAAGTGACAGGATGGGCGCATCTACACGGCAACAACAGCAGCAGCAGGAGAAGTAGCAATGGCGCATCAACAAAAAAAGAAGAAGGTTTAGTAGTTTGTTTAGCCAAGAAAGAGAGGCAGAGAAGAGTGGCAAACTCTGCCTGGACATAATTACAGTGCACGTCCAAATGGAGAGTGTCTTCAATGCGGAAATCACTGAACTGCGGATTGAAGGCAGTGCAAGCCAGCAATTTACCGTTGTCCTCCTTGTTTGGAACAAAAGTTAGAAAATTGGTGGTCACTGCGCCGTCATCCGAGGTGCTTTCGCTGTAGTGCTCCAGTAGCTTCTGATTCTTGCGCCAGCTGACAGGTGCAGTCTGCAGAAGAGATAAAAAGTAAACTCATTTATTACTATGAATACTACAGTCGCCACCCGGAGTAATATATATTTCTGCGCACAAGGTTATTGTCCTCTTGTTGTCGCTACTAATTCGCATCGTCATCATCATCATTATTATTATGCGCTAACAATAAATCGTCCCCCACTCACCAAATCTGACATGAACCAGTTTATCTTTGCAGGTGGACGCGAGCCGCTGGCCTGGCACACTAGCTCAACCCGTTGGCCGACGGTCATGTTCATCAGGGGCTCGATAATTCGCACTTCGGTGGGCTTCACTGTAGGGCATTCTTTATTATTAGCAGTGTTAGCAGTGGGAGTGTTCACTTACGGTTGAGATCGATGAGAACGGTTTTGGTAACAGGCACGGTGAGATTGTTGTTATTGGAGGCCTCGCAAGTGAGCGGCATCATTAGGTGCTCTCGAAGGAGCCGCGGAAAGCTGGCCACATTGCGGACTACGCTTTTGCTGACGGCGGCGGTCTTTGAGGGCGAATCAGTGAGCAAGGCGTCGCCGCGGTACCACTTCACTATCGGCAGCGGATTACCTAGTGACAAATGAGGCTCATTACTATGGCGGCACACGCAAATAGCAAGAGATTGCTGCTGCTGTTGCGGCTGCTTCCTCTCCACAAAACGAACCTCCTTCTGACTCGCAAGTGAGATTGAGAGCAGAGTCTTCATTGAAGGGGCCAGCAATATCGTTAATGTAGTTATTGTTTGAGTCATAGATCGATATCTTCTTTGTAGGCACTGTACAAATTAAAGTTATTTATTGTTTACAACCCTTGATTCGGTTCAAGTAACAAATGGGTATGTGTACAAGCAGTACGCACCGATTACGTTTAATTGCATCACCCGGTTGATTGTGCGACCTCTGCGAAAGTCCACCCTGCAGCGGTACTCAGCGGTGTCACTTTCCACCACTGGGTTGAAGCGAAGATAAGACACTGGATATGTGATGTTGAAGGTCGCTCGGTTCGAGAGTATGGAGTTGTCGAAGAAGTGCTTTGCCGACTGCAGGTGCGGCACTACTCGGGCGTCCACCGTCCAGATGGGACTGGACAGGTCGCCCCGGTACCAGAGGATCAGTGAGACGCCGTCGTCGAAGGTGGGAGGCGTGATGTTGCACGGCAGAGCAATTGGATTGCCAATCAGTGCGTTATAAGCTTGGTAATCTGAGACAAAGACAAGTTAGTAAGTGAGGGAAAAAGGGTAAAGGAGAAAGGGAAGGAAAGGGATTGTCTGAGGAGCTGAGAACAAGGGAGAAAGGTGACACTAGTGGCCGGCGTTGGTTCTGGGAAATGGCTGTTGCTGTTGTTGCTGCTGCTGCTGCATCGATCAATCACACCGCTACTACGGGAGAGCACTGCTACGGCTGCAAATGAAGGCGCACTCTTTGCGTGACTGCCTACGACCACTACAAACACTACTGCTGCTGTTGCTGCTGCAGCTGGTTGCAAGCAGTCTCGAGTGTCACTGTCGACAGAGGCCGTCGTCGCGACGCTAAGCATGACTAATTCGCCTACTAATGCGATTAGCTGAAAGTAAACAAAGCGAAAGAGATTGCATCAAATTGATACCGAGTTTACTTTTGTAGTAGCGCATCTTCGAACTACCGTGAAGGTTCAATTCTAGATTGGCCAAAGAAGATTTCCCCAGATTTTGCCAAGTTGTTGTTGAAGAAGTCAAAGCAGTGTGAGTGCCCAAAAAAAGATGATGAAAAGAAGAGCGGTAAATAGAAAAAAGGGAAAAGGGCAAAAGAATGACACAAAGATGCAAAAGTGCAGATGAGTGGTTGAAGAAAGCGATGAAGAAAGAGACGGAAAAGAAAAAAAGAAAGCATTAAAATTGGCCATTATAAGTGCAAATGTGCCAGCCAACCGCAATCTGGAATGCAAACACACTGAAATGCTCGTTGAAATACTAATTCCCAATTTTGCTATTCCTCTTCAAACACTGCTGAACGGAAAAACTGGTAATGGCAGATTTGGCAAACATTATTTTAATGCATGCCCTCTTAAATATTGTCCAATTGAAGACCCATTTTTTGCGTCGTCTTTTCATCTCTGCCCACCCACATTTCATTCAAGTCTGTCCGTCAAAAACTATCGCTCCACTAAACAATTTAAACCACACAGACACACAGACACACACTTTGACGTCCTTGCATTCAAGAGAGAGTACAAATCAAGCAGCTCGTTCTTTCATTGCAACTGCCTATTAGTTCCAATTATTAGTCACTAATGCGTCCAAATTGCACAACAACAAATGAAATTAGTGCAACTATTAATTACATTTACGATGCTCCGATCTCTGGAAGGAAGCACAGTCGCTTGCTCGCACAGATGGAGGCAGATTGGGAAAATAGCCAGCAGGAGCATTACTGTTTTGAATGGCTGATGAGCACTGCAGCAGAGAGTGCACACCAAGTGCAATCTGAAAAAGGCAGTAAAAGATGGACTAGAGACCAGAGAAGGAAAGATGTAGATAGAGGGTTCACAACGAACCGCAGTGATTCCTACCCATGAATGGCAGCAATGGCAATTGGTAAAAAGAGCAGTTATCAATTAAAGCCGCTAACAAATGGCAAATTTTGGTAGAGTGATGGCAGGGGATGAGAAGGAGGAAAAGGAGGAGGAGGACGAGGGCGAGCGTGATATCACTTGTCATCTACATGGCTGTGCAAATATTTATGTGCGTGGACAGTGACAATAAGCAACACACGCAGACATACTCAGACGACAGGGGAAAAGGAAGAGGGCAAGTGAACAGCAGCTAAGCAGTAATAACAGACTTGCAAATATATTGTTGATTGTGCAGCGACTCAGGCTCTCAGCAAGTGAGTTTGTGTGTTTGTGTGAGTGCAGACACAAACAGAGAGTGGCACTTTCATTTAGTCGATTGCCGAAGCAGCTCACAAGTAACTGTGTGCGATAATTGTGGCTCTACAAATTGGCACCAGTGCCACTGGTGAGCGCCTTTGTTCGGCGGCTGGCTGGCTTGTTTGTTTGCCTCCCTGGAAGTCTGTCCCGTTCCGACTGCGACTGAAGGCGCTTTGAAGGCACCCTTAGCTGTTCCGTCCAATTGGCGGGCTCTTGACTTGACTTGACTTGTCTCGATTCGCCGGCCAGTGGAAAAAAGTCACACAAAGAGAAAAAATGGTTGACACAGTGGGCAAATGACTGTGCGTCAGACATAAATCTATTTATTGAATTAATCAAAATTAAATGGCTAAGCCAGTCAAAGGCAATCAACTATTAATGGTGTAGCACCGAGCACTGAACGTAAACAATGAATTAACAAATGAACAAATGGAAATTTTGGTTTTGATTATGAACAGCAGAGCTGTTGATGAACTGCCAAGTGGGTTGAGTCACTACTGCACACACGCACAAGCACGCACAAAGTGAATGGAATGGAGAGCGAGCAGGCAACTACGACCGCACCAGTGGACCAAAGACGGCTGTCCACTTTCATCAGCACGAAGGCAGTCAAAGAAAGGCACAAGAAGGAGCTGCTGCAGAAGGACTCAGTCAGCCGCAGCACTCGATGGTTGCACTTGTTTTCCTTCTCGCCTAATATCTTGGCCCACTGCTCTCTGTCCACTCTCATTCGGCGGTGGTGGTCATCATTGGCATGTATATTGGCCATAAATATAACGACCACTGCCGAGTGAGCCAGAGTGAAGAAGAGAGGGTGAGGAGAGGCCGACACATCAATTAATAACTATGCTTGACGCACTTAAGCAAACTTGAGCGCAATCAACTCCGTTATCGGCATTGAGCTCGTTAAGCAAGAGTCTTTCCACTTCCATCACCATCAACAGCAGCAACAGCAGCACTGACTACCAACTTGCATCAACGACGCTCTCGTCAAGTAGCAGTAGCAGTAGCAGTAGTGTTGTGAGTTGTGGTGGTGGTGGTGGCGGTGTGAACACTGCCGCACATTGTATAGCCCTCAGCATCGATGATAAATGTAATTTTAATTGAACTAATAGATTATAGATTAATAATAAGTTGGCTTCGCTTTAAAGGCAATCTATCGGAACAATGTCAATATAAATATTAATATTACCGCCATTAGGCACAAGGTTGCTTCCGAGGATGCTGTCTAAGCATGCTGGAAGGTCTCGATGGTCTCATTGGCAAAACTCTTATATGGCCACCGATAAATCTTTGTGCACCACAGTAAAAGAAGAAAGAAATCGCTTCAGCTGATTGCTGTCGCATTAATCAAAAGCATACACATTGACACGAGGGCATTTAGCAAATTGCGCTCTCAAATTAGCGATCAAATTTTTTCAATTAAATGAAGCATTCAGAGCAAACATGCAGTGAAGTGCCAGTGCAGTGTTCGGTTGCAAATGGCAACCATGTCGCCACTTGCAAATAGCAAATTAATTAACCGGTTGTGGTGCCGGCCAACTACAGCATCTACAGAGGCTCGGCAGCAGAAGCAGAGGCTGGCGAAGATGTAGTTGTCGACCCGTAATGACAGAGAACAGCAGTTCCAGTGCGGCAGTTCTCGGGTTTCTCCTGTCAGCGAAAGTGAGCTCTTTAAAACACTCTGCAATTCACTTAACTGCTCGACGAACGTAGCGAAAGTCTTAAATTAGTTATTATTCTAATGTTTCTAATGCAATTTTAATGCCGTTTTCAGCAATGCAAATAGTCGCAGTTTTCTACCCCCCTATGCCTCTACTTCCTTGCCGGCGGATGAACACGACAGACGGCAAAACGGAACGGTTTCACCACCACTACCACCACTAGCACCAAAAGATGAAGAAAGCAAGGAGATGATTCTGTAAGAGTGGATGAAGACGTGCTAGCCTGATGGGTGGCACACGACAAGCCAAGCCGCAGCACGGAAATGGTTGTGAATATATTTTCATTTTCATTTTAAAACCAGTCACATCGCCTTATACACTGTCGCTCTTCACACGAAGCAGGCCCTCTTTCTTTTTTTCTTTCTTTTTTTCATCTACTGGCACAGAACACTGCACAGGCGGCACGCAGCCATAATAAATATTTATTTGAGTGACATATTCGGGCGATCAGCAGTGAGAACACAGTGAGTTGAGGAGGTTTGCTCTACACTTGCTGTGCATAACGTGTGTGTGCTGATTGGTGTAAAAGGCTTAAGAATGCACGGAAGAGGGGAAAAAAGAGGGTGAGAGCCTTTTGCATCTTTTGGAACCGCTTAAAACCATTTAGAATCAGCTCTAGAATCAACTCTATCGCCTTCGGTGCCCATTTCAAGTTGTGCTAAAATTAAGTGACACAAAACGAAGAATAAACAAATACAAAATAAAACTCCTGCCAAGTGGCGATAATAACAGAGTCAAAAAGTGCAGTGTGCCGTCGAGTTGACTGTCAAGTCACACTGCTGGAAATGCAAGCTTTTAGCTGTCTTTTAAGTTTTTTGTCCCAGTAAATTTTGCTTTTGTTTGCCCTCATGCATAATAAATTATTCATTTTAAGCGAAGGTGAATTAAAGTAAACTTTTTGTAAAAATAAAAACATTTATCTGCAGTGAGTCAAAAGTGAAGAGGGAAGGAAAGGCTGAAAAAGCAAATCTCATTCGGCATTTGCAGTCGCAGTGCTGGAAATGAGGATGATGCAGTAAACAGTGTTGTAAAGTGATCGAAGGCAATGGTAATTCACTGGACAGGCCACATTCGGTCACGCCTCGTCGAGTGAAAAGCAAAAAGCACTTCTAATCCAAGCATTTAGGCAATCGCCGATTGGCGCCATTAATTGTTATTGCATCCGCAAGTACGCACGCAATGCCCTTTCTGCAAAATGGCCAACAGTCCAAGCAAGCGACTTGGCAAATCATTATGCGCAATAACCAGTAAAGCCAAATGCTATTGACCACGAAACTGTGACAAGTGGTCCGAAACTGGTGTTGATGTTATTTGGCGTGCACTGCTTGGCCAATCATTTTAACTGAAGTGAGATTTGTGAACAAAATATATATTTTTTACATCTTTGTCGCCACTGCCATTCAGGCTTAGGTGGGCTCAATTGGACAGCTTTTTTGCACTTTTTCTCACATTTCACAATGTTTCCAGCACAAAGTGAGTGCCATATTTGGCATTGCCAAAAATTGGTAAATAAATAATAAAAGTGTCGCACAGAAAAGAAAAAAAGTGTGTATTCGATTATCAGCAATGTTGAATATTGTATGTATGCTTGAGTTGGCGTGTGCACTTTTTCAACACTATGTGGCAATCGAGTTAGTATTATTACCGAAACTCATTGATTTAGATGGCGTTATTATTATTATTTCCACTCGCCTTGTCGAGGGCCCTGTAATATTGTAATATGCATTTAGAGTTACTATCAGTTTACGTTGTTTTTGTTGTAGAGAAAATGTAGTAAGAAGAGAAAGTGTTTGCAAAATAAAAAACGACTTTAAAGACTTTCAAAGATTAACTTCTTTCGTCGGTGTCGGTCGGGTCGCGCCGTGACGCTTCTCTCACCCTTTTGCCACTCACTGACTCTTTCTATTCTTTCTTTTACTCTTTCGCTAGAATTGCTTTAAAAACGATAAATAATTTTGCCTATTTACTGCTGCTTTGTATGCAAAATTAAGATATGTCGCAAAAGTGCGGATGTTTGGCTGCTGCTGACGGCGACCGTTCCTGTTTTTTCTTTTTCTCTCTTTCTATTTTACTCTTTGTGGTAGGGTTGACACAGATTCAATTGAATTGCTTGCTCAGACATAGTGCGGAAGAAGGGGAAGGCATGTGGTCATGCAAATTGTGGTGTGCTTTAAGTCATCCTAAAATTGGCGATCAATGGAAATGCAATGCAGTGCAGCGGCTCTTTCAGCAAGCCATTACCCAGCAAACACCACAGCGTTTACGCTACCCTTATCTGGCCCTTTCACTCTGTACTTGTTTGCAGTACTCATACACACACATCTTTTCGGGTGCTGGCCAGCGGGAAGTTGACTGCTACTGTCGCTGGAGCGTAAGAGTCAGGCGGGAGAGAGAAAAAGCGAGAGAGTTCGAAGGAGGCCAATCAAATTGACGCCATCTTCATTAATATTCTCGTTAGACTCTAATCTGCTCTATTTACTCTGCTAGGTTGTTTCACGTCGGGATAGATGCAAATTCTCTGCTTTAAACTGCAGTCTGGCAGGGATGCAAAGGCATCACCCACAGTGCTAGTACTAGTGCTGAAGCTAGTGACGCTGCTCGCAAAGTGCAGTGAATGCTTTGAATGGGCAAATGCTGCACCGTGCCTGGCAGTACAATTTGCAGGAACAATCTGAAGACGCAGTCGGTCATAAATATTTGATTATTGCCGCATATTTTATTAGCAGCAGCGATGCATTACATTTCAGACGCATAGAACGTTATCAATTTAAATTAGCCTGGTCGACAGTGGTCTTCTTGGCGGCTGTGTTGACCATAACCTCTCCACTTGCCTTTGGCCAGCGGCCAGTGTGTGTCTCATTGACTTGGCAAATTGAACCAATCGGCAGGCAAGCAGTCGACAATGGCAAACTAATAGAGTAATCGCTAATTAGTCTAAATTAGAGCACATCAATGATAAGTTCACTTGAATAAATTTAGTTTGCTCCGATTCTTTAGGCAATGAATAAATCATTAATTAAATTTTTCATTTGCCAGTTTGATAAATTTTTAATCACGTTTACTTTGAACCCACCATACGCATTGAGCAGTTTATGCAAAAAATTAATTTCATTTCTTGTGTAAAAACGTTTGATTTTAGTTGATTAAGTTGTCCCGAAAGGGCCTCTATTCTGTTTGTGCACGCCACTCTACTGCTCGCTACATTGCCCAAGAGTATGCCCATAAAAATGGCCCACAGCTTTGTCATAGCTGTGTGCCGTCTATTTTTGGTGTTTTTGCTTTCTAACCGGACTTGTCTGCAATGTTTGGTTTTCTAGGCATTTTTAGGCAGCTTTATTAACTAAGCAGCCATGCACAGCAATGAGCTACTGAGACCAATAAATATTTGACATAATATGGTGGCTGTCTTGGGTGCCCGCGCCAGCATCACCATCACCATCATGTCTAGCATGGCTGCTTCTTTGCGATGCTTATTAGCATTATTGCAATGCAACGAATCAATTAAATTAAAAGGAAACAAATGCATTAGCAGGCAGCAATGAAGAGGCTGTAGTGCAATGAAGTACTAGAGGAAGGCAGCAGAAAGAGCAGCAACAGAGAGGCAAAGAGAGGCAGACCCAATTTTGCCAATTGGCGACCATCAACTGAAATGATCGAGGCAATTGAATGTGTTTGAAGGCAGCCAAAACGAAGAGGAGGCAAAGGAGAGGAGCTGGGAGAAAGATAGGGACACCACAAGCAGCGGTACTCACCAATGATCCACATAGCATAACACACCAGAGAGAGATTTATGTGAGATATAAAAATGATTATTATGATTGTGTATAAAATGAACATTTAGCGATTCTAATAATGCAGGCAAAGGCCGTTTTGTTGAAAAGCATCAATTTGGAACTTGACTCGATGGGAACTCGAGTTTGCTAACAGGCCCGTCACTTGCGGTGCTCAGGCACATGTCGATAAATTAAGGTGATTGCCAAATGGCGACTTCTGAGGAAAACTTCTTCTTCTTCGACCATGGTAATGAAAAGCTGGAGAAAGTGGCAGAGAAGAGCCCAGCAATAGAGTGCAGCAGCACTGTCTGTCGATCTGACTGTCTGATGTGACAATTGATTGGGCAGGGATAATTGCATGTGTCACTGTCTCAGTGGCAGTTGGGCAGTGTTTGCTTCAGCAGTACGGCACCATCCTCTCTCAGCAGTGAGCACATCTGACAGCAGCACTGCGCAATCACTTTGTCGATCACTGTAGCACTGCTGCTCGATGAAATCAAATGATGGCGATGATGCGACCATTCGACTGATTACAATGCTAGACGCAATGACGCAATTTAACTGCTGCTGTCCACAAGTCACTTTCCGCCAATTGACATTCAGACGGCGCGCGCTGAATTTTTCAGCGCGTTAATGTGCTGGTCCAAATTGAGGAAAAAGAAAAAGAGGAAAAAAGTTGAGGAAGAGAATGAAGAGGAAGCACAAGCGTTGCGGTTGTTGATAATGTGAAGCGAAGTGGGACGAAAATCTTCTCACTTGAACATTTCTCACACGCACAATTTAGTGACAAACAATTGCACTCACTGATTGGTGCAATGTTTCAGCCACAATCGATTTTAAAGTAGAGCAGCTGCAAAGTTGAGCGGCACTCTATTTGCTGCCGCGCAAGCAGAGGATGGGGCAGATTGATGGCTTCATTCGCTGGGAAATGGTCAGCCACGAAAGGAGAGCTGGTTTGAGGTGCTTGGACAACGAGATGGTGGACAAGATTTGTGTGATTTGCTGACAACAATGGCTGGAGATATTGCAGTGAAAATGGTGGTGGTGGTGGTGGTGGTGGTGGTCAGTGAGGAATTAGTTGCATTATTTATGGCCTCCTCGGCAAGAGTGTAACGAGACTGGCTTTGCAGATTGGAAAACGAGGAATGCCAATTTGTGGGAAGACAAAACGAGTTGTGGAGTTGTGAGTGTGTTTGTGCGATGAGCAGCTCAAGACAAACTGTTTGCCTGGCTGTTCGTTCTTCACCACCAGTTGTCTGCCTGTCTCTCTGTGGCGTCGACTGATTTTTGAATGTGAATGCACAGTGCACAAATGAAGTGACTCTGTGGACTTGGGACTCTTTTGCTCTCTTCTTCTCTCACTTTCCCTGTGTGTCTTTCTGTCTGTGTGACTCTCCGTTTGAGCATGGCACCCGCTAAGACAGATTCAGACGGCCTAATACGCTATATCGCAGAATGAAGGTGCCACATCGCATTGCCTGTCCCGCCAGTGGCGCGCGTTCACTTTGCTGCCATTTCTCTACTTCTCTCTCCCTTCCCACTCCCCACTCTCTGTTTGCCATTATTTCGATTATCGTTATTATCGTTAGCAGGACTCTCTGCTGAGACCATGGTCTCACCACCAAAAGCCAGCACCAGCATCAGCATCAGCCACCACGATCAACATCATCATCAAGAGCAACAGCAGCAGCAGCAGAACTGCCTTTCCTTGTTTGCCTTCTAATGCCGCAGTAGTTTTTGTGGTATTTGCATGATGCAATTTGCAATTATTTGCCTTATTTGAATACGTCCACACACTGTATGGTGCTAGTCAGTGTCTAGTCTAATGCCAACTGAGGCTGATTACTGAGTCTTGTCACTTTTCATTATGTGGGAATTAAAATTGAATTATCAAAACTGAAGTAAATTATATTATTAGCTTATCGCATTGAGAATTGGACGAGTTTCCAGAAAGGCTGGCAAGGCATCTTCATTCTACCACTTTGTTCATTTTACTTCAGTTCAGTTCGGTTTAGTTCCAAAGAACAGTTCCGCCTTTGTGGGACAATTAAATTGGTCCGAGTGCCGGTGTGCTGAGAGTCGACGACTAATGATTTGAAGGGACGCTCAGTTTAGGCCTAAACCGAACCAACTTGGCCTGAACCAGTGATAGTGGCAACGGCTGCTGCTGATGTTCTTCTTCTGCTTTTAGGCAGTAACTTGCACTGCGGAACCATGAAAGCAAACAAATAGACAGAATAGGAAAGGGTCGCAGCAGCTATACCACAACTGCCGAGGCACCATTGTGTCAGTGCTGTGTGTGTGTGGGCCATTGTACACGAAGTAGCATCGCCATATGTAAATCATTACTTTAATTGTAAAGGAGCACTACAAAGGTATGGCTAATCTAATAAGTAGACCTCAGTGCCATTACTTCCCTTTGCACAAAAGAAAAAGACCGAAAGATACAGCAAACTTGGCATTGCACTGCAAAGTTTGCATACCAAAACAAGATTAAATTCATAGCCAGCACAAGAAACAGACTGAAAGAAAGAGCGAGAGAGACCATTAGTGTCGATTAATAATTGAATTACTGCAAACCGCAGTAACGCAAAGGTACTGGCCAAAAGATGCTCTAGCACGCCAATTCATTAAATCCCCCCCCCCCTGCAAGTCCACTCCTCCCTCCTCCACTTTCCACCCCTTTCTATGACCACTACTGTGGCAGCTATTTGAATATGAAGAAGTGCGGCAACACTTTGGTGCCAGCCACTGCTGTTGATGCGCATTTAATTTCCTCTGCCTGTCACTCGTAATGGCGATTGGCAATCAATCCCGCGGAAACAAAGACGGCTAGACAGAAAGTGTGTATGTGTGTGTGTGTGTGTGCGGGTAATAATAAAGTTGCACATCCCGTGCATGTTCAAGTCGAAATGAGTTGACTTGTTAGCGATGTGGCCATCGCAGGCTGCACACACACACACAATCCATTATTAATGATATTGCCAGACTGCAATGGCTTTCTCCGCTCTACCGAGGGCCGAACGTGTCGCCGCAGACTGGTTTGCCTCCCGAATCAGCACCAACAACAGCTCCAGTTTGTGCCTGCACGGCCATGTTCACTGGGCACACCACACACACAGTCAGGCAAGCAGGCAGACCGACCGACCGACCGACAGACATTTTAAAGCAACAACGGCAACTTGTCTCCTTGCTATCTGTTCGCTTTGCTTTATTTGCAAATGCAATTTATGGCCAGGCTGCATCCCCGCACTGTTGCGATGCGCCCACTAAATTCACCACTGTCTGGCGGCGGCGATAGCACCACCACCAGAAACCTCTTTCCTTTCTTCAGCTCTATTCCATTGCCATCTCTTTTCTCCTCTTCCTTCTTTTTCTTTTTCTTCTTTCTTGCATTCAACTGTAGAAGGCACTTGCACCAAAGCAATGGTGCGCGTTTGGAGCACTGTCACTTCTCGTTTGCCTCACTGCGCTCTCTGTCAACGTCCAGGGAACCTTTGCAATTCCACAATGGCAGTTGTACCGTCGAACCTCTTCCCTCTTTGCTGCCGTCGCCGTCGTGCTTCAGCGACTCCACGTCTCTTTCTCCTGTAGCTGTTGTTGTTGTTGTTGCTGCTGTAGATCGGTAGATTGAGAACCATTCCTAAGTGGCGAATGAGGGGAGCCAATATTTGCTGGTTGTAATTTCTTGTAATGGCTCATCTTACTGCCAATAGGAGGCAATGGGGAAAAGAGTGAAAGTAAAACACACACACAAACTGTTTCGATGAGACAAGGTAATTGCAACTTAACTCAATTAGAAGTCTATTTTCGGTATTACTTTACAGCGAAACTGCTGCAACCTTTAAGAGCACAGCAAACAAGTCACTGATTGTGTGTACATGAGCTATCACTTGCGTGGCACGAGCTTAGGTAGACAGAAGAAGAAGGCAAAAATAGTCAAGATTAATGTGCATACGCGCCAAAAGCTCGGCAGTCAATCCGTCTTTGTCCATAATTTATTAGCGCATTAGAAGCCATGCATGTTTACTAAACGGTTCGATTAATCTTTTCAGGTAGAGCTCTATGCAAATGACAACCAAGAACAGACTTTTGTACTTAAACCGTTTTATATATTTATTTATTTATCTTTCAAGCTCCAGCAGAATGGCGCCACTTGTTTTGTTTGCCTAAAAATATCTTTTTTGCATCTTTTGCTGGCATCTGGCGTCAGAGAGGGAAATCAATCGATCCAACAAAAAGAGCACTTGCCCCAACACTGCCGATCCAGAAAGGAAGATGGCGTTAAGGGCGAGAGTTTTTTCCAGTTGGCGCCATTTGATCCGACTCACGCGAGTGAAAGAGTAGATCGTCCTCACACTTTGAGGACATTCATCATCACCAGTCGGTGGTAGTCGTAAAATAGTATTCAGAGAACAAAGAGTAGCTACGCAGTGTCGGCTAGACAAGCTGGGGTAAACTTTCAATGACAGACAGCTAGTGATAGTGGCGCTAATCGTTGTTTTAGTTAAAAGGCTATTAACTAGGGCTCCTCGTAATCTAATGCATGGAAAAATATTTATAGCAACATATTATTAAGCCCGATACGCCAGCAACAGCAACAACAGCAGTAGTAGTAGTGGCGGCAGCAATGCGCTGACGAAATGTTAATAATTCATTGAACGAAGCTATCAGATATCAGGTTGACAGTAGAAAAAGAGAGAAACTTGACTTTGGATCTATCTCTGTCGCTTCTTTCCTCTCTGTTTGGTAACGGTAACCAGGATCTGTGCGACTTCTGTTCTGATCGTTAATGCCAGAGCCACGATTAACTGCACTAATTTAATCACTTTGTCGTGATTGTGCCGATGATTATTAATTCGAGCCAATGGGGTGCACTGGCAGGCAGTGGCAGTGAGAGTGAGCACTGTCTAGTAAATCGACCACTGCTTTGAGCCTCTCCACTTCTCTGCACTGCATTTAGGTGCACTGCTCTCTTTCAACAAATGCCCAATCAGCAGCGACAAGAGCAGGGCAATTAGTAGTGCTTGCTTGTGTTAATTGTTTGTGAATTGCTCTTGTCATTGCGAATCAGCGAACACACCGGTCAGCAGTTGGCCTTTTGCTGTCCGTCTTTCCTAGTCATAATTAGCAAAAGTGCTGTTGCTGCTGCTGCTTGTTGGCAGTGATTGTGGTCGTGTGTGTATGTGTGTGTGAGTGCATTCTGGAACCAGTTTTTCAACCATTGGTGGTGGTAGTGGTGGGCAGCTGGCAATGCAAATCGACCCTAAATGGCTTTGCTCTGGCAGTTGCCCCAACTGCAAAGTGACTGCCGTTGTTCGCATAAATGACTAACAGTGAAGTTTACATTGCCGACAATGAATGTGCTAATGCATTCACCCACAGCCAGGGGGTGAGGGTGAGGCAAGGGTGGCCAGGCAGAACAAAGTGCATGCAACGGGTCGATATCAAACGGCTGAGGGTCTTCATACGCACACACACAGATACCACGGCTGCCAGAAGGTATGGGAGCCATTTTACACTATTTTCCTCAGTGATTGGCAGTGGTCGTGCAGTTAGCGGGAGAAGAAAGCCGCCGCTAGGCCACTGCTCTGTCATTCACTAAAATGCGAACTCAACCACGGAGAATCGCAAGAAAGGTAGGCACTATTTGCCGACACAAACACAGATAGAGAATTCCCATTCAGTCAAAGCGTTACGGACAGACAATTTGACTTGGCAAAAATGAGAATGGCAAAGGTGTAACGGGTAATAAATAGAATTTAATAATAATAGCAGCAAAAAGCATCTTCAGGCACGCAAAAGATGGTGGTAGTGCTGGTGCTGATGCTGCAGTGCTTGCCTTGCTCTACTGCGGTGGCGGGGTGCTAAAAAGCCACTAAAGGATGTAAAGATGTTGCCATTTGGAGCAGGAGGACAGGAGGCAACGACAGCAATTGATGACACAACACCGGGCAAACGACAGGCGCCGCACGCGCCACTGCCTGGCGGATACCTTAGAGTCGGCGGCTCGAATCATAAATTTCACTTTTTGCAGCACTTTTCTTTTTATTGCAGCCACAGCAGCGGGCACTGCTGTAGGCAGCCAGATAGACAGCGATATACATTATAATCGATAGATAAATTATGAGCCTATTTGGCGTCGCTGACTGGTGGAATTATCGGCCACCAGGAAGGTGTTGGCGAGTTGACTGCTAGCAGAGAGTTAGAGTGAGGGGCACAGAGGGCTCACCGCTGCCTGCTGCTGCTGATGCTGCTGCAGGGCTGTCCTCGTCCTCATCTTTTTGCCCTTTTTCCTTTCAGTGTCGGCAAAAGTTGTTGTCGGTAAGCAGCAACAACAACAGCATCAGCAGGAGCATTGTGAAAGCAAGTCAGCCAGCCAGTTCTCCTGTTTGCAAAGTGAGGCTCCAAATTTGCTACTTCTCACTTGGCATCGCACCACTTATTACGCGTCTGGTCATGGAGCGACCATTCGTTGCAGTGCCATTGTTTATCGACTTAAAAAGACAATTACTTTTGACAGGCAAATATTTTACTCGTATTCCCATTTCTACTTTTTTCCTTTTCTACTTTTCTCTTCTCTTTCTTTCCTTTTTACTTTTCCTTCTTTGATTTGTCCATCATTACGGCAACCATTTATATATTTTTTTGTCGATTTGGCTGCCACACTTTGCTTGCTGCTTTTTTCCTTTCCCTTTTTGCCTCTCTTGTCTGCGTCTACGTCTGTGTTAGCGCCCATTACATATTTATTCATTGGCCCTGACAGGGCGCAAATTCATGGCAACTGGGCAAATTGCGGCATTACACCATTTGTCGTACAGTTAGTTCACTTTCCGCCAGTCTGTCGGTACCACCACCACCACCACCACTCGCCACCGGAGCTAAGGTGCTGTCGTGAGTGGGAGAGTGAGAGTGAAAAAGCAAATTGAAATTCGGCCTAAATTTTGCCGTTTGACATGTACAAATAGATTTGGCAGCAATCGAATTGGCAGTCAGCTCTGATCATCACTTTCACGCGTAGAGAAGGAAAAAGCGGAGGAGGAGGAGAAAGTGGAAGAAAAGGGCATGGATGCATTTTTTGCAGGGCATCAACGGATCAATTTGATTAGCCTTTAATTTGCCATTGTGTCGACAGTGTGTGCAGCTGCAGATGCAGTGGAACCGCAGTGGCGCGCTATCAATGTCGACAGGAAGACAGTTTTGTCAGGGCAATTTGCGGTTAAGCCTTTGTCTTCACTTTCCGGTGGCGTCACACTCGTTCGCTTCCTTGCCTTGCTATTACTTGCCTTCACTTTCTGCGGCAGCACAACTTTTGCCGATCCCCTTTCTTCAGCAGTGTCATCGTTCATCGTTTATCCTTGCTTACTCTGCCATTCACAAGTGAGAGCAAGCACAGTTGCACAAGCAAACATGCAAATGTCGATGCTGAGCATTTCATTGACGGACTGAGGCAGTCTTTCTATCAGTTTCACATGGCGCAGCCAGACAGCTTCAGGACGACTGTAAATGCTGCTGTTTTATTTTCTATTTTGCAGTGTGTAAAAATGCCGTTGTCTCTGCTTTTTAATTTATCTGCCACCATGACGTTATGGCTATATTTAAATATTTATATTAATATTATTAGCCAGACGTCAAGTGCACACAAATACAGCGACTGCTATTCACTCTCTTTCACCAAGTGACACCGGGCAGTATATCAGCACGACCAGACTCTACTGCACTTCAGCAGTCTGCGTGTGTGGGTACTTTTCTGCTCGTGTCTGGCTCGTTTTTACCACTCAGTCGCTAGCTTTGCTTGAATTGTGTTCGTCGCTAGTTGAACAAAGCACTCTTTCTCTTTCTCTTGGTTTGCTCTTTGGCGGGTCTGCTACCGGGTTCGCCGCCGTCGTTGTAGTTTTTACTCTTTTTCATTCTCTTCCATTCACTCTTACTCGCACTCAACACTCCTAACCAAAGGATAATAAATAAAATTTGCATAATAAATGACGCATAAAGGGAGTTTAATTTAAATTTTTGACCAAGAGCCACTTAGCGGAGCAATGGAAACTCACCCTCTGAATGCTGTTAGCTGACAGACGGAGTGAAAAGCGGTTACAAGTGGGCAAGTCAGTTCTGTTATAAAGTTAACGGAATTGCTCTTTCACCCTTTTCTCTTCTCTACTTGACGTGATAATTCGTTTTATTGTAAATTGATAATCTACGAGTGGTACTATGACAGGGCAAATTAATTACCAGCATTGTGAATCTTGTTTTGCTTTACTCAGATTGCGATTGGCTGACACACGCGCGGATAACTTTGGCGCTGACCACAACAACACAGTACAAAGCTGTTTGTGATGGTCAGCACGCTTGAAACGTGATGAAGATTAGATTAAGCATTGCACAAAGAAGGCAAATGGCAGCTCTATTAGAGCGGATTTTTGTCTACTCACTTGGATGAGCAGCTGCAGAGATGATGCAACTTGAGGAAAGAAGGAGAAAAGGCACGAGACAATACAGCAGGAGGTAAAATTGAGTCCTCAAGATGGTGCACTTGATTAGAAGGCAGTCATCGAGAACTGTGGAGAGACAGTGGCACCAAGTGCTACTATTTCTCTGGCGTCTGGTCGACGGACGATGTTCACACTGATGAGCACAATGGTGGCGCACCTTGCTGGCAACACAGCAGACGCAGGTGTCAGACAGACGCTGAAACATGGACCGTGGAGAGGTGACACTGCCTGGCTCACAGTGATACGCCGACAGAGTGTCGAGTTCACCATTACAGTGCTGCCAGTAACTGCCAGTGCTCGTCCTGCTGTTGTTGTTCTTCCTTGAGTTGATGTTGATACTTTTGCTGCTGTTTCTGCTGTTGCTGTTGTTGCTGCTGTTGCCTGTGTTCACTTCCACGGCACAGTGAGCGCACATTTGGTTTCAAAATTTAATTAAAGCATTCGAAGCAAAGAAAGTGCATGTGAATTTAGTTCAGTTAAAGCTGCTGCTGCTGCTGGGATCACGACCCAGTAGCAATGGGCGTCAGTAAATGTGATAGTGCTGGTTAAGGTGCTAGTAATGGTGGTGGTGGTGGTGGTGGGGATGGTGGTTGCAGTAGAGTTGGTTGCCGCTGATGGTAATGTAGTAAACGAGAAGGAAGTAGGCCAAAGCAGTAGCAGAGAGGAAAGCTGGGGTTACGGCTGAAAAACATTATCTTGCCAATTAGCAATGATAAATTTGATTTGCCAACTTGTTCGGAGACGGGCGCAGTGCAGCATTATCTGACGGCATTCAAGATTACACTACTTTCTTAGTTAGTTGCAAGACGGAGGCCTATTAAGAAAACAATTAAAAGCGACTCGATGGCGCACACGGGAGCAGAGTGCAGAGCTGCAAACGGGCAAGCTAAGAGCAGAGAAAGCTTGACGCGAATGAGTAATGAAACGCGAGTGGTAGCCATGGAAATTGCACAAGACAGACTGATAAGTTGGTGTGCTAAATATTTGATGCACTTTGGCGGGACTGAGGAAGTGTGTGTGTGGGCAAACTGGCGGGCAGAGAGTGGTTGTGGCCCCAAGTTGGCTGTGTCTTCTAGCCAACGGGGCAGAGAGCTCAGTCAGTCAGTCAGAGTCTGAGGACAATGACAGTGAAATGAAGTGCAAGTGAGATAACAGATGCACACGTCGCCATCCGGCGCACATCGCAGTTTTGCAGTTTTCTGGGCCAATTACGCTCTGAATGTTGATGCTCTTCGGTGCTCCTTCTGCAGCCGGCAACAGCAGCAACAGAAACAGCAGCAGCAGCAGCAGCAAAGCCGTCGTCCAGAGCACTGATTTGAGTTGCCATTCGAGTCACACCAGCACACGTTCACACTGAAGCGCTGCCAGGCGGTGAATGAATGAATGGATGGACGCCAGACGAGGAATAAACTCACTGACAACTCACTGACTCACTGACTGACGGCACCGCTTTACACGAGCAGTGAAAAATGAACTGCTAACACGATGCACTGCAGAGGCGTTCAAAGTTGGCAGGGTAAAAAATTAATTAGATAAATTGCCCTTTGATATATTCGTCAATAATGCTTAATAATTGATGCGCTCAGATGCGTTGCGCACCGCTTACTGCCGGGGCTGCTTCTTCGTAATCATGTTTAACTTGGCGAAATGTTGTTTGACCACGGCTGTTTGGCTTTCCACTTTTCTGCCCTGCAGTCGGGACATTAAAACAATTATCGAAATATAAAAAATACACTTTACACGGAGCACAAACACAGACACAAGCTTTATTAGGTGCACGTTTTATGTTTGTTTGTTTGCCTTGCTTTGGCTGTCCGGGTACACTGTTGGCTGCACTTTATGCAATGCAGAGAAGTGCACACATGCGGCCATTACGGCTGGTAATTACGAGCTTGTTTATTGCCGGTCGAGCTGTTGTTCTAGTGCTGCTGTGGCTTGTAGTGCTTATTATAGTACTTCTTGTTTTTCACTACCTTTATTGTCAATTTGCCATTTGTGATACGATACAAGTCAATCCACTGTGAGCCGATTAACAGACGAAGAAAATGAGTTGTGTCGAAAAAAAGAAGATTGTGAAAGTGTTGGTAGAGCTTGTGGTCTAGATGAGCGGTGAGCAAGTTGGAGATCTATTGCCTGGCCACAATTAGCTTAATCAATTAGCGCACTGCACTTGCTGTGGTTTGCAGAAAAAGTACGAGAAAAAACATTGAGGTAAAACATGAAGGTGTGTACAACGAGAAGAAGAAAGGTAGGACGAGGTTGCTGCTAGCAATGCTGAAAATAGCCTCTTCACCCTGAATTCTCTGGAGCTCTCATTGTTGGCGCCGCTTGACCGGCTAAAGGAAAAAACGACACGAAGAAGAAACAGAAAAAAAGAAGGAAAGAGGAGACAGAGAAAGAGAAACACCGGCCAGCCCATACGGCCATAATCGGCCGCTTGTTATTTGTCTAGTGTCTGCTAAATTATTAATCATATTCAATTTAATAATTTATAAAATTTTAACGTCCAATAACTTCCGAGTTATGAACGGTCGATGTGCCGTCAGTGTCGTAAAGCACTGTCCTCTCCTTCTTCTTCCTCTTTCCTCCTTCTTGCAGGATTACACTTGCCGCATTGTGGCAATTCATATTGCCCTGGCACACTTTATGGATACTGTCTTTCTGTCTTTCTTGCTTGACTTTGTGTGTTCTTGTAGACTGGCAGTCAAGTCGGCGATGTCCGTCAGTGGTCGCAGTGAGTGGCTAATTCGAAAGGACAACAATAAAAGTTCGCCTGCCTCCGCTTGCGGTTACGCTCATTGGCCTTTTTCATGGCAGCAACAGCAGCAGCTCACTAGCCTCTCTTGCTCTCTCGCCAAGGGACAAGCAAACGCGTCAATGCAAAGCAGCAGCGGCACTAATTGCCATTATGGATTGACTGCTTCACTGAACTGGCCCATTGTTTGCTTTCTTCTTCTTCTTCTTTTGCTTTTCCTACTTTTTTTTCTCCTATGCTTTTTTTGTCGTCGTTTTTTGCGTTTTCTTTTCCTGCTTTCTGTTGGTCGTTTTCTCAATCACTGGGCGCCAATTAATTACACAACTTTGCCATTGTGGTCTCGGCTCGTTTGACGTGTCTGGTCGAACATCAAATATGCGGTATGTGTTGTTCTTGTTGTGCCTGCTGACTTTGAGTCAATGTGAGTTGTGTGCTCGGTGGGTTTGGGTACGGCTTTAAATTAAAATCACAACACAACGGAAATGGTGATAAATTTGATTAATTGCTTTCTCAGAAATCAATAGCTCAACGTTGGCTGCGATTTTTGCGATATTGATTGCTAGTGTCATGATGAGTCAGTGGACAAAGAAATGTTGAACAGAGAAAAAAGAAAGAGGAAGAGACACAGTTCACTAGTTTTTAGTGGACGTTGGAAATTGTGTTCACTAGAATACACAGTGTAAAATTCAGTCGAATGGTGTTAATTGATAAAAAGTGAAGGAAACGTACGTTTGACTAAACTGTGCACATGTGTTTGTGTTGTGGAAGAGAACGGTGGCAGCCGATTTGACTGACTTTTATTAGTGCACTGCGGTGTAATACTGTTGAGCTGGGACTTGCTGTTGTCAGTCCGTTGAGAATATCTTTAGAGATGCGTCGGGGAAAGGAATGAAAAAGGAGAGAGAGAGAAAAATAGCGCGCGCGTTATAAATTCTCCAATGAGTGCTTGATGGCCAATTGTCGGAATCAAAATAGTGCAGCTGCTGATCTGCCGCTTTGAATTTGAAGGCGCGCGTCCGGGCTGTTTGGTTGGGCAATAATAGTGCGGCTTTATCCGAAACAAACAGGCACTTTGAGAGCGGGAGAAAGAGAGAGAGTGAGCGAAAAAGAGACATGCAGACGACGGGGCAGACCAGTGGTGCCTGCTTTTCAGTGGAAGTAGGCACCACTGAAGGAATCAGCAAGAAGGACCACTGAGCAGAATCAGTGACGACGAGAATCAAATTTCGAAATTGGCCTTCGTTTTGTCTGCTTGTTTTACTGGTTGTACCGTTTATTAAAGTCGTGTTCAAACTGACTACTGGACAGAGGACTAATTCAGTAGACACGAGGACCAAAACTGGGCAAAATAAACTGAGCAAGCAACACAGACGCAAACACATGAAACCACTGTTTTTAGTTCAGATAGAATTAAACTTTGAAACTCGTCTTTGCTCAAATACTGCAAACTATGAACTGCAACTGAAGGTCTCTTGTCTGTCTGTTTCCTCTTACTCTAGACTTACTGTCTGCCACATGGACTGCCACTGACACAAGACGAAAAGAAGTAGAGGAAGAAGAGCTCAGCAGCACCGAAATAGTAGCAGTAGCAGTCGGTGAGTACTGAGTGCTGCCAAATGATGATGATGGCCCAGATGAGAGAGATAACGAGCAACGAGATGATCTCTGGGCAACAACACCGATTCAACATTAGCGCTAGACCGGTTTGAGGAGGAGGGGAGGGGGGATTCAGAGAACGGAAAGAGCAATGGCTCTCAGATAAAGAGAAAAAGAAAAAGAAGAAGGAGGAAGTGGAAGCAGTCGAATTGTGTGCGAATGAGTGAGAGAGACAAATCACGCCGGCAACTCACTTAATTAGCGAGTGCGTTCAATCTCACCGCGCGGCAGACAGCTCGAAACAAGCCCAAACCGAGTGGCACTTGCCAACATCAGCTAGCTCTGCTGAGAAAGACCACTGCTGGAGACGGTGACGGGCACACTTGCTCACAGGCACCACCATCATCATCAGCAGTAGCAGCAGTAGAAGTAGTTGTTGTAGTGGTTGTAATAGTAGATGCAGGCGACAACACTGTTGAGATTTTAAAAAGACGACGCGCAGGAGTGCGACTAGAGGACAACTTTGCATAATAAAGCCTCATAATGTTACCAAAGCGACTTCTTCTTCTTCACTCACAATTGACTAATTTAATCAGCACAGTAATCGGATGCTACCGCCTTTCCTTTTGTTCTATCCTCCCTGTCTGGCCTTGTCTGTCATTCAGCCAGCGCAGTGTGAACTAGATGTAGTAGTAGTCGTAGCAGTAGTCTATTTGATTAACAACCAAAAGCACAATTGACAGTTTGCCGAAAATTTAATTAGCTGCTTCGAGTGTGTGATCGGCAGTCGTCGTCGCCGCCGTCTTCGTCGTCGTTGCCACCAAGCAGCAATTATTGCCATTATTCTCGAGTGCCCATTCTAATGATGTTCACTTTTTCTCTCACAAAGTAGTCGTACTTATTCTTGTTCAAGTGGCAGTACAGAGCAAAAAGAAAGATTGTTTAAATTTGACCAAATTTAATTGAAAGTGCAATAGATACTCTCCAGCCAGGCTGTTTTTCTGTCCCGAGAACGCAGTGGACTTTACAGAGTAGGCTGCTTATTATTAGGCACTCTCAGTGTGCCTTTGATCCATTCAATTGCTCCTTCTAGTCAGCTGATACTGCTGCTGCTTATTTTGCTTAGCCTGCCAGTTCTGGTGTCGACAATGGTGGTGGCCGTCTCCTCGTGCGTTTTCTTTTTGGCCCCTTAGCGACTGCCACTGCTGCTTACCCGACAAGTGTAGATTGCAGTGTGCAGAGAAAGTCTGAGAGTGTCTGTGCTACTGCTTTCTTCTACTCTGCCATTTAGTTGTCTGTGCTTGTTTCGAATTATAATTTATCTGAGTCGACGGCGAGAGAATGCAAATTAATTTTCCACTGATGATTTCCGTTCATTTAGCGCCACAAGCACTGCACTAGGGCACTTCACTGCATTACAGCTGCTGAGCTTGAAAGGCAGTGATAGGAGTAGGAGAAGGAAAAGAAGCTTTTGGCTGGCTCAGGCAAATCCGAAATCTCTGCTCTTTTCCTGTCTCTCTCCCTTTTCAAACACAGCACCGTGTGAGAAGACGAAAGAAAAACTTTGCAAATAAATAAATCACGCACAATTCATTTTTTTTATAAAACAGAGTGCAGTGTTTATGTTTAGCCTCGATCAATTAACATACACAGTGCACCGACGGTGGTGATAGTGGCAGTGCTTTTTCAGTGTAAAAAAGAAAAGCTCTTCTTTTTCTTCTGGCAGTTTTTTAGGCGATGCCGTAATAATAATAAACAGTAATAGTAATAATAATCAAAGCCGTCAAGTGGTGCTGTTTGCCGACTCGATGTCTCTATCTCTTTCTCCGCCTGAGCTATTGGAACTTCTGCAAGTGTGCAATTTGTGTGCAGTGAGTACAAGGCCAAGTTGTGCTGGTTGCAGCTCACTGACTGGTCATTAATACTTTCTGCCTTAATCATGTTATGTGCTTTAATCAATAAATTAGCTGCACTGCTTCCGTGCATAATGATCTGCTGCCATTAGGATTGGTGCTTCTACGGTGGCCGCCGCGCCGCTACCACCGTCGTACTTTTCGTCCATTTTCAATTGCTTTCTTTATGAGATAATCAAATTTGATCGTTTGCTTGCTTTTCTTATTTTTCCAAGTCAAACTGTGAATCTTGCCAATGCCTATGCACTTTTCTTTCAGTTTGACCTTTTTAGTTCACTAGAAATGACTATACCCATCCTTACTAGTTGGCCGTGTTCAAAGAATTCTTAATAAGAAAGTAACATACCGTAGCTCACTGTCAAGCATAGTTTGCTCTAATTAGGCCAGGAGAATGGTAGAGTTGACAACTTACAGATGATGGCAAGCTCATTAGGAGATGCTACGATGCTGGCTGCTGAGTGCACCCTGCAAAAAAAAGAGTGTGCATAACTTTCAACTTTCTAATTAAAGTGCGCATCGTTGCTAATCCTGATTTACTGTTACCTGGAAAGTTATATTGTAGTTAAAAATAGGGCACTACCGCCACATTGCAACACTTTTTTGGGTTGTACCGCCGTGAAACATACACTTTCGGACTTGCTTCACTCTTTCTCTCTCACTGCCCTTCTTCATAATCGCATTGTCGGGAAATATTGAAATGGCAGCCAATCACTTTAATGGCCTCAGTGTATAATAGCACAGAGCAACTGGCCACTTTGTTGTCGTTTTCCCTCTCACTTTCATTCTTCCCTTGAACTGCTTAAACTTGAAGCAGTGCAACAGTAGCTGCAACAGCAGCAGCAGCATCATCAGCCTCTTCAGACAGCAGCTTTCTCAATTGGCGAGACTTTGTTTGTATCGCAAAGACTTCTAGGCTTCTTCTGGAGGAACGGTGAACTGGGGATGTAAACGGCTTTGTCTGGACAGCAAGGAGGCAAGCTAGCTGCAAATCTGCAGTTTGGACAATGGCGCAGTGGCACACGGTGGCAAACCAAGGGCTAAAGAGTTTGTGTGTCCCTTCGATGGTGTCTGCGTGCCCATGTGTCCTTTGTCTGCTTTCTTACAACTCTCCCTAATGGAGCGTGCACTGCGAAAAGCGCAACTTGGTGCAACTCAGTTGTGCAGGAAGAGAGTCCCAGCAGCATCAGCTTCAGCTTTAGCATTAGCAGTGGCCCCTCTCGCAGCTCAGTGGCCATGACCATTACCAGGGCAGCGTGGAAAGCGATGTCAAGCATATTTACTCAGTTCAGGCGACAATAGCCGGCAGACAAAGAAAGAAAGAAAGACTGGATGGGAAGAAGGCAGCAGTGGGAGAGCAGAGAATAAGCGAGCCAACCACGACGACGGCGATGTATTTCATTAAGCCAACAAAAATAGAGCAACTTAAATTGAACAAATTTATCATTGCAGCAAGTTATATTCGTTTGATATAATTTAAAATTGTTAAATTATTGCTGCAAGAGATAGAGAGAGAGAGACTGTCTCCAGAGATAAATAATCATCATCATTGAGGCAAACATTATCGGCGACCAAAGTGAAACTTTTTCTTGTTGTTCTCCTACGAGCGCCTATAATTGGCCAACCTAATGACTTAAACGATGGCTACGATAATGGAAGGCGAAAATCCAAAGAGGCGAGAGAAAATAAATGGAATTAGTGCGCCGTTGTCGTGTCCTTTATGGTCTCTGGCATGCATATTTATCTTGTACTCCCTCAACGCCGGCCCTACTAAAGCACTTTAGGGCAAATGGCTTATCTTAGAAGCTGTGCATCAGAGCTCTGCCAGCTGCAGCAGCGGCGGGAGAAGCAAAAAAGCAGAAAAAGCAGTAGCAGAAGAGAAAGAGAAGAAAGGAAGAAGAAGAAAGAGAATGAGAATCAGAACACTAAGAAGACTAAGGAGCTACCGAAAAACAACGAAGGCCGCCCGCCAAAGACTGCCAAATGGCCTGCGACTGCTTTTAATTACGTCAAAGAAGGCTAGAAGGGATGCTTTTTGCCACTCTCTGATTTTGCCTGTTCTCCTCCTCAGTGGCGACCTATGTCATCGTCAGTTGCACCGTTGTTGACTTGTGACAGTGCAAGTGAGGGGCTGGCTGGTTGACTGGGCAAACTGTCTGCCGACTTGTCCTCCTCGGTCGCTTATTAATAGGCAAATTATTATAAATACTACCCAGAGAGAACACAGCAATATTGACTGCGCGCCCACTAGTTAGCCAGTTGTTACATCACCAGAGACCATGCCCGGGTAGTCTTCTGCGCCTCTTCTGCCCATAGTGCCACCGAAGCGAAAGAGACACAAAAAAGTGGTGAGCAATCACTCACTCTTGGCCATCACATCTTTTGTGCCTCCACTACGTACTCTCCGGTACTCTCCTGTTCACTTCTGCCCACTTTCCGCACTTCTAAGATGCATCGACACGGAGACGCATATGTTCGCTGGCAACTGTTTCTGAGAGTGACACTGTAGTGGTAGTGGAGACATTACCATTAACAAGTGAAGCAAATCATTTAATTGCACGAGCCACTCAGCACAGCACCAAGCACAGCACAGTGAGAGTGTGTCTTGCACGGCACTTTGCTCGCATTACGCGCACTGCAGCACATTTTCCTTCAACTCCTAAAATTGTGTATTATATTAATTATTAGCGGCCTTCAATTTGTACTTTTAGTCAGCGGGCGATACGAAGAAGTAGGAGGGGAAAGGAAGAAATCCATCTATTCATTCTTGTGAAGTCCCCTTGAGAAGTGGCGGCAGCAACAGCAGTAGCTCATTGTTGACAAGCGATATTTAATTACGGATACAATTTTTCCGATAATAACGAATTAAGTACGATCAATCACAGTGTCATATGCCTGAGAGCTGGGGGCGACGAGGACGAGAGCGAGTGATGAACGCCGATGCCACAGTCGAACAAGTGCTTCCACTGACTTTGAGGAGAAGCCGTCCTGCCTGTTTGCCTGCCTACTCTGCCTATCTGTCTGTTTCTCTCAGCCTGCCACTGGCGACATTGTCTTGCGCCCATTCCCGAACGTCGTCAGACATCAAGACATTGAGATCGACATCGAACACACTAATGTAAATCAATACTGAGTGCTTAGAGGAAGAAAAGGAGGAAAAGGAGGAAAAGAAGAAGAAGAAGAAGGTTCTCTGCTTGAAAAATGGTCAGAGTAAAAAGGCACCAGCAGAGGCAGTGCATAATGATTGCAAATCAAATTATAAACGTACTTGCAAATGGGCCCCTTCGCGGCCTTGGAATCAATCTTCTGCGATCTCTGCCTCGTTCCGGTCAATAGTAATAGTGGAATCGACCACAGCAATAGACAAATGTTTCTCGACCAATTGATTAATTTAATTAAAAAGCAATTAAAAGCTGCATCGCCCGGCAAACAGCACCGACACCACGAGTGAGTCGCATCTAACAGCGGCGAAAAAGGAAGAAAAGAAACAAACTGAAACGGCCTCTTCTTTCTCAGACTTTTTGACATAAAAATGGTCTCTGACCAAAATCGTAAACATTGTGTTAGCTTCCAGATAATTATCGATGCATTTCTGCATGCGCTGCTTGCTGAGCCTCAATTACGCCCATCTGATCAGTCCTCTACAGTTTGGCTTTTTCGTTTTCCGCCAAAACGCAAACCCCCAAAACAGATGAATTGAGGGCAAATGGTCGGCATCAATTATTAATTATGCGCCACCGATTGATGGATTCAAATGAAACTAAATTAAAATGTATTGCTCACTGCTCCAGTAATCTGCCATTCCCCTGAAAGCTTGAGGTCCTTCAGGTCAGTCAATCGATAATTGATTTCCGCAGAACGACCAGATTGCCCGTCATAGAGTGCATCAGTGTCTGCTGCGGCAAACAGGCGACTGAGACATGTCCTCTCGGCTTGAAGAGAAAACATGGTCAGTGCAGTGGAGAAGTAGAGGCGTCTTGGTAGTGCTCACTGCAACAGCAAACAAGGGGAAAGTGACTCAGTTCAGATAAGCGCCTTAATTACTATCATGAAACTAATTAAACATTGGCAACTTTGCCAACACCATTAAAAATTTATATTTTCAACAATTTACCACACACTCCTTGTTGTTGGGATAAAAACAAATGGAGAGTCTCTCACACCATGTGTGTGCTTTATTGGCAAATGTAGGCAATAAATAGAACGTTCTGTTTCGATTGCTAAAACATAGAAAAAAAGTAGTAGTAGTGCCGAAAATAAAGGCGAGCGAAGTGAAAATGAAAAGGGAGAGGGAGAGACGGCAAGCTTCCTAGCATGACTAGCCGTCATTAATCTTGTATCATAGTTTTTCGGGCAGTCCGTTGCGACCGCTTACGATGGACCGACTGGTTTGGCGAAGGTATAACTTTCCTTTACTTTTCCGCTCGGTACATCTTTGCTTTTGACTGTCACTGCACTGGACGGCTGTACATTTTTTATTTTAATTAGCGGAGCTTGTTAAAGTCCGAAGTTTCTTCAGTATGGTATCGATTCTAGCCTTCTTATCACGCTCATTTTTCGAAAGTGAAGAGAAGATATTTTTCTTACTGTCGCCACTTATCAACTTCTCCAGAAGGATGAGGGCAGTTTGTGGCTGCACGCGAAGATAGCGAGACTCATTCTTGCCAAACTCGGCAAAGTACGTGGGCCAGCCATCGAATTCTGTTAAAAGTACCAGTGTTAGTAAAGGACCGTTAGACCATAAAGATTTATTTTTACCTATAAACAAGTCCATAATTTGCCGAAGTTCAGTAAAAGAGACCTGTAAGGTGCCCTCTTCAAAGTCTTTGATTGGCGCCGATGAAGCAAACATTTCACACTGCATGAGGTCCAAATTGAACTGCTGTAGAAATCCGTTTGAGATGGACTTTACGTCATCGTCAATTAGGACGTTCAGTAGTCTGTTGGCGATATACTTGCAGGCAGACAAACAGGCGGTTTGAGCCACTTTTTTGGGCAAGTTAGTACAGGCCTCAAAAGTGGACGTAAGAAAGGCCATCAAATCAAGAATGTAAGAAGAAGCTTTGCCCGGTGAGTCCGTCAGCAGGTAATTGTAGTTTGCAATACCGAAAAATTCATCAATTTTGAAGTGCATCAGTGTGTATATTTGCGCCTCTGCTTCAGATCGAGCACCCTGGAACATCGTACGTCCTTGCAGGCGAGCCAAGTGTGAGCTGGGCTCGTTGTTCATAGAGATGGACTTAATGTACGATTGATCTTTTCCATTGAAGGCTTTCCTCGGCACAGCCAAAGCTTCCATACTTGACTGAGTCACCGTTTTGTTGTGGATCAAATCGGAGATGTAAATCTCCAAGTAGGTGCTCGCCTCCTCCAGGTAATTGGTGTTGATCGATATTTGAATTAGCTGCGACAGTTGCAATCCCTTCTTTTTAATTAGACTAGATAAAGAATCACTCAGTGTTCGAGTGAGCAGCATGTTGGTCGACTTGCGCACGGTGTCTTCAATGTCGCTATTGCTAAGGTTGAGGTCCTGGGTGAACTCCAGAGAGGTGGCAATAAATTCCCGAATAGCTTTGTAAACTTTAGGCACAAAGGAAGAAAAGGGAAACTTTTTAGGAAAGGCGTCTTTTGCGTTGTTTTCCCCGCATTCGGTAAAGTGATTTTTGAAAATCTCCATCTCCGCAAAGGGAAAGTCGCTGAAATACTCGTCAAACTCTTGCTGATTGTTGACGTGCAGTGGATCGTAGTTGTCATCGTCAAAGATGCTGGAAAAGACTTGCGACCATTGGCGGAGAAGAATGTCAATGTATAGTTGGCGGAGCTCGACTAGCAGTTTCATAAGAGGGTCTACAGAATAACCGTAGCTCTGTGTGGTGTGGCAGAACAGCATTAGGAGGCTCTTCATGTACAGCATCTGCTTCGGGTCGTGACATATGGAGGCCTGCAGGTGAACATTCTCCACCAGCGACTTAATCACATCGTCCCAGTTCTCTGACAGATACTGCTTCGTCACTAGGCCGCTGGAGGTGTTGAGCAGATGGTCCTCAATGACGAAGAAGCCGACCACGCCAAAGAGGTAATTTCGAAAGTTATCACCCGCAAAGAGGCTGTTGGGCCCGGAAGAAATGGACTGCAGAATAAGCTTGGCTTGTTGCTTACGCTGTTGACGATAGTAGTTTTCAAACTGATCTCGAGCGCCGAGGCAGCCAAAGATGTGCAGACACCGGTAGACGGGCGAAAAGTCGACAATGTCAGTGGCGCTCAGCTCCTCATTGATGAACAAGTACTCGTCGTCCAGGTTTTCGCTGTTTGCCACAGTACCGTTTGAAAGTGGCATTTTAAGCATTTTCTCCGAAACGACACCGTTAGGCTTGTGCTCGTTGATAATGAAGGAAAACTCTTTAGATTTGTGCTGAGATGCAACATTTTTCATAGCGATCTCGCCAATTTTTGAGGTTAGCTGACGAATGTTCTCCAGAAAGTCCTTTAAGTCCTTCATTGATTCCTTTTTGATGGTCTCTCGGAACTTTGGAACACGCTGACACATACTTTGAGCGAACCGGTATTTCCGTATTTTCGGTATGTACAAGTTTTCAAATTGTTCCAGTGTCTTCAGAGCAGGATAGTATTTTTTCTCCTTCATCTGCTGGGTTAACTTTGAGAAGGTCTCCAGCACTGGAATGCACTCTTGCAGATGCTCAATGGCGGTTTTGGTGTTGCAGACCATTCGTCGGTATTTGATCAGCTCATCAGCTTTACGCTGAATATTCTCCGACGACCTTTGAAGCTCAGAGTTGATTTGGATGATTTCATTTTTAAGGCTGGTCGCTTGTGGTCTCACTTTAAGCAGCTCGTGAATGCAATCGACAAATCCCTGATAGTGGCAGTTGCACATTCGTTCGATGTCCTTGTCGTGATTCTTAATCCGCTGGTCAAGTTTTTCCATGAATCGATCATGTTCATCGCCATCGTATATTGCCCTAGAAGCACAAAAGATGAGTAATTAGTAAATCGGTTTGATTAGAGGTGTGAAAGCGGTAAGATGATCTCTGTAGCCAACCTCAACACCAAAGCAACAGTACTCGTGTCTGAGGTTTCCAATTCTATCAGCAAATGGTCGTATTTGCTATCAGCACTTGAATTGGTTGAGAATATTGAGCGACTCATTGTGAAGAAGATAGATAAAGATAGGAGGATACATATGCTGGTCAAGTTGGTGAATCAGTGCACTGTATGCAATGAAACCGTAAGCTATTGCTACCGATAAAACAAACCCAAAATAAACGCGACCGGCCTAGTGCATATAGGCAAAATTTGTTTTGAATCTGGTTGAGCACCTGGCAACAGTTTCTAACAGTAAATTCAAAAGTGCTCACCTGATAGTGGAGCCAAGCTGAAAGAGCGGCTCCATTTCAATTTCGGCGATGTACATGTCGATTCGGCGTTCCTTGATTTCCAGTTGAAACTCATCACTTTCATCGTTAGCGGAAAAGTGCTTCTTTGGCTTCTCTTTGAGCTCCCTCAAGTCGGTGATTGAGTGAGACATGCCTTTGGATCGTTTCAACTGTGAGGAGCTGTGCTGGTTGAAGAGGTGCTGGTTGATGACTAGTTGATGGGGGCTATTCGGGTAGCCCGACGGATGGCCGTTTGCCTTTGTTGTGAATCGGCTGTTGCTGTTGGAAGCTCTGGTTGGCGTCGACTGCCCATCGTACTGCAATGTCTGTCTCTTGTCATAGGCGCTCGACAGGCGCGCTTCGACGCCTCCTCGCTGACTGCCATTGTTGGTGGCCACATTGCCTGCTCGCCGCTTACCGTCGAAAGCTTTGCCGGTGGGGGCGTTCTTGTGGTTCAATGGACTGAACACGAACTTGTTGACACTGTATGGCACTGAAGAACGCTGGTTGCCGCCTCCCACACGACTGTTCGAGTTGCTGTTACCGCCGCCACTGCTGTTGCTGCCTCCACTGTTGTTGTTGTTGTTGTTGCCATTTCCACGGATGCTCCAGCTGCTCTTGGATAGAAACTTTTGGTTTATTTTCAATAGGGAAGACATGGCGCCAAAAGAATTGTTTGCTGAGGAGGGGCGCCAGTCGGTGCTTATCGGTGTAGATAAATGCTGCTGATCAAACAGCCGTCGTCATTGGAGTTGCAGATAAAACAGGTAGATGCTGTTGTGCAGTCGCTGCTACTGCGTCTTCACTGATGGTCACTGATGGAGAGACAATGCAGGAGGATAGCATTGTCTGCTCTGCATTCAAAATAAGTCATAATTTTGAAGGCTGATTTTGCAACTTTCAGTTGATAGTGCAAGTTCTTGGGAGAAGAAGGCAATCGGTGTGTTTGTATTAGTCCCCGCAGTGGCCGCAGCAGAGGTAGGTAGCATGAGGAGAAATGAGCCAACAAGAGAGCAGAAGTTGTTGGCTGACCGCGACGTGTTCGTCAGTTGCTCCGAAGCTCGCTCACCGTTTCGGTGGACACAAGTTGCCTCAGGCTGCTGGCTTCACACTGAAACGAAACAGGTTTCGCCTTTCTCCTCACTGCCGCAGCGGCAGAGGAGACGAAGACGGCTTTTTCAGACTGAGGCAGTGGTACACCTCCAGATGTGATGCCGTCCTCGGTGGCTAGTATTGCACCGAGAGCAAGTCAGGGAAAGAGTCGAAGACATTCTGACAACAACATGAATGATTACCTTCTTTGGCAAAGCAACAAATGTTTCAAACGGCGATGATGAAATGCTACACAGCTGTGAACAGAATTGTACCACACAAATTTTAAGCCAAAGATAAATTGCCAAAATGCAATTTAAATGGAAGGCGATGAGGATTCGAGTGAAAGATTAGAAAACATATGGTAAATAGATCAACTTTAGAATGAAAGAATGTCAAAAAAGGCCAAATTTATCCGCGAGATTTGCATCGTTGTAACATCGTTTATGAATACGCGCGGGCAGAAAAAAAGTTGCATCATTTTTGTGTTTTGAATCTTGAACGGCAACAAACTTCACTTTTTACCGGTTCATTTTCTACTTTTAAAATCATGAAGTTTGTCGTCGAAGGAAGGCGTCTTAAGGTTCTTACCAAGTCGGTGCGGTTTTTGGCAAGATACTCCGAAACGACCAACATTATCATAGATTCTACTGGATTTGGTAAGTTATTTTGCATTTATAAATTTTAAAAGTTTTTCTAACAATTCTTTAAAAATAGTTTTCAAAGCAGTCAACGATACACGATCGTCATATGTTGAAGTTCGCTATAAAAAAGACTTTTTCTGTGAAAGTTCACTATCGGAAGACGATGATCCCTCTTTCCAATGCAAAGTCGACATCAAATCTCTTCAAATGGTGTTTCGTGTTTTGAACCTTGGTTTGTTACTGATGTTGCTGTTTGTTTGCATGTTTAGTAATTTAGTATACTTTTCTTTCTAGACAGAACGTGTGAAAAATGCATAATAAGGATGGATAAGGAAAATCACAAAATCAAAGTTGAGATGAGAGTAAAAAATCACATTCATCGAGAGTACGTCATCCCGTTTATGGAACATGAAGTCCTCAGGTGTCCTCTGGTATCCACCAAAATGGCCAATCCAACAATGAAGTCGTCTGCAAAGTTTCTCACTGAAGTTTTTTCTAATTTCGTTCAGTCAACAAAAGAAGCCACCATTTGGTTGTTTGACAATAACATTCGTTTCAAAAATTTCATGGAAAAGGATGCACCCAACTACTATGAAGTTGCGAACACTAACTTTACTATACTTGCTACCGAGTTCAGCGCCTATAATTATGTTCACCCATTCTCCGTTACATTTAATGTCAAAGATGTTAAATCATTCGTTGAATTCGGCTGTCATCAGAACCAGATCATAAACACCTACTTGCTGAATGACTTGAGCCCAATTGAGCTGAATTTCATTTGCACTTCCGATAATTACGCGGCGCGAGTCGTTCTGGCGACATTTGAGTTTGACGCATCAACACAACCGCAACCACCGCCCTTTAATCCCAGTCAACGGAGCTCCTACCAAAGTCAAACAACTTGTACTACCTTAAACTATACAATGTCATCGGCAAATATGTCACCTCCCAGCAATCCTCCACCAGCTACAACTCCCAGAAATCCTCGACCAGCAGCAACTCCCAGAAATCCACAAACAGCAACTTTCAGAAATCCTCCACCAGCAACAACTCCCAGAAATCCTCCATCAACAGCAACTCACAACAGTC
>JAALOO010000492.1_pt1 | contig 35310 bp, 16 predicted proteins | sample 7257641 | NCBI WGS metagenome assembly JAALOO01 (sample SAMN14085613, study PRJNA598686) | mite metagenome | biome: ENVO:01001000; feature: ENVO:01001002; material: ENVO:01001226; isolation source: single female mite from University of Michigan culture on fish food culture... ...
CACAGAGTGAGATTAAAAGCGAGATTTTTTTCAAAAAAAAAAGTCTCGCTAAAATCAGAGCGACTAGTAGCCATCGGCGCCACTTCACTCCAGGAATCCGAATGAGGATCGTACTTTTCAACTGATCGAACAGCAAGCTTCTTTCCGGTGTTTCCGCCTGCAACGTAAATGTAGCCGTTGAAAACAGCTGCAGAGGAGTTGCATCGAGCAATGTTCATCGGTGCCACAGTAGTCCACTGGTTCAGCTGTCTGTCGTAGAGCTCACAGGTGCGCAGAGGAACTTGAGTTGAAGATGAAGTAGTGGAACTTTTCAGCATGCCTCCAAAAACGTAAATGTCGTTGTTGTTGTGGACGACACTGGAGAAACTTTCTCTACTTTGAATTATAGTTTCTTTGTAGGCAGTCCACGGAACGGATGGATGATCAAAGGAACGGCTCCACATTTCATTGGGGAAACTGGAGTTTTTATCACTGCCACCAAGTGCGCACAGTATATTGCTTTTGGGACCGAGCAATGCTAGCTTAAAGTTTTCTTGATTATTTGTCACTTTTAATGTTAACGGCGATGGATTCCAAGTGTTATGTTGGCTGTCATAGAATTCAGTTGAACCATTTTTACTATCCACACAAACAAGCAAGTGTTCTGTGTCTGATGGTTCAATTTCTCTTGGGCTAAAATGAACTACCCAAGATGAATCAGACAAATCAAAGCTATAGATGGTTGTTTGTTTGCTGTTATGAAGAACGTTTCGTATGAAATGTTTTATACCTGACTGAATAGCATGAGAAAGTTTTGTAAAAAGTTCACACTCAAAAATAAAAGTTTCAATAAAATGCTCATCTAAACGGCCAAATCTAAGGCACTTGTAGATTAGTTCGTCCAAATAATCGTGCCGATTTTCTTTTTCAAAACTGACCCATTCGCAAATTACTTTCCAAGTATTGTATTCGCTTTTGATGTTCAGTTTATTTGAAGAAAGAATACTTAAAAAATCTTCATAATCAAGAGACAATATTGAATTTCGTTCGTTTTCGTCATTCCAATTCTAAAAACAAAAGAAATTGTAAAAACAAATTTTTTATATTTAAAAAACTTTTGAAATTATTAAAATGTAATGCAAAAAATCAAGTTTAAAATATGTTTTTGTAATAATTATAATTTTTTACCTCTTCAAAGTTTTTTGTAATCCAAGAAATTTCTATTATAGGTATCATTTTTATTAAAAACACATAAACTAAAAATTTATAATTTTTTAATTTTTTTAGTTGAAACAAGTTATAAAAATATTAATCTTTATTAATCATTAATAATCAACTGCTTGTTCAAAAAATAAATCTGTAAAAGGGTGTTATAAAAATATCACATTTGTACAACAATGTGTTATTTTTTGATAAAAATTATCAACATTGTTTAAAAAGTGTGATCAACTGCTTATCATTTCTATTAGAATGTTGATAATCTTATAATCACTTTCACAAACACAATAATATTTTAATAAACAACAAACATTCTATTGAAATCACTCAACTTTAAAACTTAAAAACAAAAAAATTTACATTGGTTGAATGTTAAACCAAACTATTTTTAATATACAACATGTTAATTACTATTTTTTTGTTAAAAAACTTAAAAACATTGCCCGATAAAAACATAACAACACCTTTATTATGTAATAAAAAATAAATTTTAAGTTTATTGCTTTTGTTTTATTTAAAAAACACGTCTAGACAAACTTATTTTATTAAAAATCATATTTTAAAATCAATCACATTAAAATAAACAATTTAAAATTGTTTTTATACTTACACAATCTAGTTAAATTAAAACAAAATTTTTGAAATTTTTGTTGTGTAATTTTTTTTGTTAAACTTAATAAATTTTTAAAAAATTATGTCAATTAAATTTTTGTTATAAACAAAATCACAAAACAACAAAAGTGCATATACTTATAAAAATTAATGTTTAAAAATGATAAAACTTTTACTGCAAACAATTGATAAAATTTTTTCAAAAACGTAAAACAAATGTAAAAAACTAAGAAATTTAAGTTATAAAAATAACAACGCTAAATTTATTCACATGAATTAAAATTTAAGAATTTTACTAATTGCACTGATTGTCATTAAATTTAAATTGTTTAAAATGTTAGCTTATTGCTTTAAAAAAACGCAATTATTTTCATAAAAATAACTTAAAACAAATTATCTGAAATAGATGGCAGAATAAAAATAAAAATAACACTATACTTAGGTAAGGTTTAAAAAGTAAAATTATCACAGGAAATCAATCATTAAAAGTGATGAAAATAGTTGGAAAAAATATAAAATCAAATCAAAGCACTCATTCGGTTGAATAAAAGTAACAGTGACTAACTGACTTCAAGCAGATAGCAGCCGTTCTTAACTTGAAAAAAATGTTACAGGCTATTATGAGATAAATTAACAGAATAAGAAAGAGAAAAAATCATTCTCTTAATAATCATTGGAAAAATTAAAGAAAGATAATAGTGCTTTTGTGCGTGTAAAAGAAAAAGATAAATTGAGAAATAAGAGATCAGAAGAAAAAATTAGAAATTAATTAAAGTTTGCGGTAACGTCAGTTTGAGAATCCGCCTCTAAGGTGAAAAGGGTGAAATGTGCTTAAAGGTTGAGAAAGAGAAAGTGGTAGAGAATAAGTGAACGTTGATGGTGAAAATGATAATCTTTTCTCACTTTGTCAAAACTTATCACTACAGCTCTGATTGAGCTGATGATGCTGAACCGCCACTGCTTCCATCGTTCCCCCCACCACCATTAGCCGCAGCATTATCCTTGAGGACGGCCATGATGTAGTCGGCCATGCGGTCCATTCGCTCCTCCATCGACCACACTCGGTGAATGAGGACAATGTAGGCGATGGCGAAGAGCACCAGAATGGCCAGCAGAAGGTTGACGCTTGGCAGGAGACTGTGCGCCGAGTTGGTGCAGCCAGCGGAGGACTGCTGATGCTGCTGAAGTTGCTGCTGATGACCAGCGATTGAAAGCGATGAGGGAATTGCAGCATCGTAGATCGAGTTGTTTGCCAGAACTACCGTTCCGCCAACGTGAGAACTGTTGATGGCCGCCGCTGATGAAACTGAGCCGGAAATTGGCGATGAGAATTGAACAGTGCCAGCAGATAATTGGTCAGTTTTCTGCAATGACCCAGCAGAACCAGCCGCCGTCCCCTGACCGTTCTCAACTTGAAGCTGCGACTGCTGAGCTGAGGAAGAACGCAGCACCGCCGCCGCCACCTCCGCCGGCAGACTGCCCAGAAAGTGCTCATCCGGCGGCAGCAGGCGCAGGTGCATCTCCGCGCGGCGCATCTTCGCCAGCGCCACCTCGGTGAAGCCCTCCTTGGAGCTGCGCTCAATCGTCCCGGTGAGCATGCGCATGGAGAGGGAGGTCTTCACCCAGCAGAGCTTGTACTGCAGCGTCACCTTGGTGTGGCCACTGCCGTCACCATCACCGGCGGCGGCGCTCAGGCAGAGGGTGCTGCAGACGACGAAGCAGTCGCTAAAAGGGGGGCCCTCGTTCTTCGCCTCGGAGAGGACGACGTAGTAGGCGCCCGGGCGGGCGGCCAGCAGGTACTGCCGCTCTCGGGTGTAGCAGCTCTTGCACATGACGTGGTTCAGCTGGACGGTGTACTCCAGCAGACGGCGTTTCACCCCGGTGCCTCCGCCTAGTGATTCCTGCGAGGAGTCGAGCGACGATTCGGCGGACGATTCAGAAGAGGAGGATGATGATACAGCCCCGAAGGTGGCCCTCACATCGGCGTACGTGCCCAGGTCCTTGCAGCTCTTGGCCAGCTCCGCCAGCTCAGCCTCCTCCCCAAAGGCCTCCCAGGGGGTCATCTTCAGATCGGTAGTTCCGCGAGAGCGCAAAAACTGCTCCACAAAGAGCGTCGACTTTGGGGCGGAGGGCGTCGGCTCGGCGAAGAACAGCTCATAGAGGACGTCCACCGGCACCGGGTAGGTGCGCTCCAGCACTATCGTTCCGTAGTGGGCGTCGGTGCAGGGACACTTGACGGCAGTTTTCGGCGTTGATGGAGGTTGTGGTTTAGTGGAGGAGGTGGAGGAGGAGGAGGAGGTGATAGAGCTCGCAAGATTGCTAAGTGACTTTTTCCGCTGATGATTTGGAGTTGTGGATGTTTTAGAGCCCTTGTGCGGTGAACGTTCCCGCTTGGTAAAGTGAGCCGTTTTTGGTGAGTTTGAGGCTGCTGATGTGTTGGCAGTAGTGGACAGAGAAGTTGAAGCTGTCACTGAGTTGTGCTGCTTGACCGCCACTTTTTTGTTGTCTCGTTTTTTGTCGGCTGAAAGCACAAAGTTATTAATCAAATGTGTTTTAAACCACACTAGTGAAGCTACATTCAAACCTTTGACATCTTCTTCACTGCTGCAGTTTTCAACTGTCAGTTGAGAGGCGCTAGTGGACGGCATCTTTTGTTCATCATCTGAGCGTTCAACAGCTGAAAGCTCAACTACTTCACTTTGCTTCTTTAACCCAAACAGCTCAATCTCCTCATGCTGACTGAAGCCGAGATTGTCGCCGTAGATCGTCTTCACAATAGACCACCGCTCTTCGTCGCTCAGCCTGGAGGAGCTTTCCGCCTTCTTTAAAGTGGTTAAAGAGGCATTAGCTGTTGGCAATTTAGCAGTAATGGTGATGGTAGAAGTAGTAGATGTTGAAATGGTAGTTGAAGATGCAATCACATTAGAAGTTAAAGCATTCCCATTGTCGTCCACCTTTTGATCCACCATTTCACTAATTTCAGTAGTCGTTACAGCATTTTGTTGATTTTCTTTGCCGGCGTTTTCAGTTGCCATCCCATTCAGTTCCACTTGATGACCACCCTTTTCACCCTCGTTATTTTCCATCAGTTTGCCCACTTCTTCCTTTCCTTCTTCCTTTCTTTCTTCCTTTTCCGCCTCCTTGACCGCCTTCCAGACGGTGCTCATCACCTCGTAGGCTCGATCTCGGGCGCCAAAGGAGGCAAAGATGTGCTTCTCGCCGTCGACGGTGGTGATGTGAATGGCATTTGGTATCCACATCATCGTGTTTGCCTTCACCATCGATCGTACGTCGGCGCATTTGATAATCTGTGGTTGTGGTGGTGGTGGTGGTGGGTAGAAAGAGAGAGAGAGAGAGAGAGAGAAAAAACGGGAAAGTGATTAGCAAGTGGTGATAGGGCAAATCAAGAACACATACAAGCACACATTTAGTTAGTTAACTTGAGTACTTCTAATCAACCCTGCAAACTCATCATCATCATCATCATCATCATCATCATCATCATCATCAGTATCATCATGATTTCTACTGAACAGCAGCAGCACACTTTGGAAGCACACCGCTGACTGTGGCAGTGCCAAGTGCTCTCAAGTCCAAGGCAAGTTGTGTACAGAAAGCTAATTTTGCTATATTTGCCATAAAGTACAGTGTTTGCCTACTGGCCAGCAGTTTAAGGGCAGTTGTTACATTGTGGCAGCGTGCGTCTGCTTATCAAAGTTGCCGCTGTTGATAAGGGGTTGCAGCTGCAAAAAGCCCACTGCAAAAATGTACACACACACTCACACACACACTTTCTCTCTTCCTCTCTTCCTCTCTATCAACAGTACACCACACTGCAATCTCATCATCATCATCGTCGTCGTCTGTCAACATTGGGCTGTCTGTTCAGTTCGCCGGTAGTACAAACACACACACACACACACACAGAACTGCGGATGAAACAGATGAACGGCAATGATTCAAAGTCATTGGCATTTTGATGGCTGACGGCGGCGGCGGCGATGACGGCGACGATGATGGCGCAATAATTGTGTTTGCCGGCCAGGCCGTTTCCTAGTGCTTTAGTACTAAAGAGCTCGGAGATTGACAGTCAGTGAGTGTTTTGAAAGCGGAGATAAAGATTGAGCCAAAGCATAAAAGAATCTGAACTACCAAGAATCGTTCCAAAGCTCTCTACTACTACTATTTGTTATCCCAGCTTACCATGTACTTCTCGTAGAGGCCGACCCAGTTGGCGTAGAAGGCAAAGTAGTGCTGCGTAATGTACACCCTGCCCTGAATGAGAATCGACTTGTAGTAGGCGCAGCTAAAGTCGGCCATCAGCTGCTCGGTCGGCGGGATGCCATGCGCCCCGAAGATCGCCTCAAAGTCCTCACAGCGGGCCTTGTACGTCGGATTGTGAATTTGAATCAACGTACTGGGGCGGCGTTTGTGGCCCCCACCAGAAACAGTGGCAGTGGCCGTGTTTGAGGTTGTTGTTGCTGCCATTGATGTTGAAGTTGACTGCTGCTGCTGCTGCTGCTGAGTCGGTCCACTGCTTTTCAGCTCTGCTGTGTTTATAAAAATGAACAGTTTAAAATGAATAAGGTATAACTGCTTTGTGCATCATCACCAACTAACCTTCAGAGGCAAGACTCGACGGACCGCTGCTGCTGCTTCCACTAGACTCGGCTGAAGTGTGATCATCATCTGTGGCGCCATTTGTTTCACTGGTGACGGCGCTTTTGAGTAGTAGTGTCGAGCTGCTTTTGCTGCTGTTGCTGCCAAACAGCTTATCCTCGTCAACTTCAGCGTCTTCAGTGTCCACTTTGTGGTCTTCAAAGTCGTCGCCGGGCAGCATTATCACTGGAACAGCAGCAGCAGCTGTGCTGGCTGCCGTGTCCAACTTTCCAGTCGCCAAAAAGGAGGATAGTGAGAAGGAGGAGGACGAGGTTTTGATGCTGTGGAAGCTGTTTCGGTTGCTGCCGCCACTGCCACCGCTATCACTACCGTTGCCGCTGTTAGTATTGCTACTGTGATTGCTATTTGCAGACATTTCCGAGCTGGCGGTGGACATCAGCGAAGGTGTAGAGGCAGATTTCTCTCGCGCTGGCATAGACAGCAGCTCAATGCCGGTGAGGTGGGCATAACTGTACAGAGAGAGAGAGAGAGAGAGAGAGAGAGAGAGAGAGAGAAAAGATAAAATTAAAAAGGGTTTTTAATTTAAAAATGGCCAACGCCTTACCGTTTACTACGAGGTCCGTGCAGGAATGAGTCTCTGCGAGGAGCATCTTTGACCAGTGGCGGCGGCTGCGGCGTTGGTGGCTGCAAAACGACCGTCGGTAAGCAAAGTTTCTCTTTTCTTTCTTCTTTTTCCTTTATCTTCAGCTTTTCATCATCATCATTTTCATTTTCACTTTTACTTTTGGCTACTTCTTTGACTTTATCGTCCTTATCAACTTCATCTGAAGTAGTGGTGTCCAAGTTCGGCGAATCAGTGCTATTTGGTAGTGACAGTTCTGTTGAGCAGCTATTTTGGTCAAGTGGCGCAGCGGCTTCCTTGATTGAATTGTCCTGTTCATCATCATCACATTGCTCGCCGCTCTTCGTCATGTCATCTACATTATCATCCTTATTACTTTTTTCCTCCTTCTTTTCAACAACATCAGACTCAACAGCTGCGACTGTACCACCACAATTGTTACCTCCTTGATCGAGAAGCAGCGAGGTGAGGGCATCATCGGCAAGGCTGATCACAGTTGAAGTTGAAGAGCTGGTGCGCCGTTTTTCACCTCTTGAATAAGGCGAAGATAAGGTGTCGGTTTCAACTTGTGCCACATCTTTTTCCTCCTTCTCCTCCTTTTTATCTTCAACATTATCGTCTGAAGTTGATGATGTGGTGGTGGCCACCACCGCCGCCACCGACGTCGCCTCGAGCAGATCACTCGCCCTGGTGAAGATGGCCTCGACGCTGTTCAGCAGCCGACCCAGACTGCTCGCCTTCAGCTGGCGCATCGGCACCGGACTGCCCACCTTCAACGCCTCCGTCAGCTTCAGATAGCCGAGCGGTGGTGAACTGGCCAGCAGCAGAAGAGCCTCCTTGCTGAGGACCTTCACCTCTACCAGCCGAGCGTCGTCGGAGAACAGCTCGTCATTGAAGTTTGGCCGCATAAAGGCGACGGCGCCGTTCTCCGAGAGCAGCACGTCGTACTCCTGCACGGCCTGGTCGAGGGCCGTCAGCACGCCGGGCAGATGGACGTAAGGTAGAGCTGAAGATGATGATGAAGGAATGGCCGAAGTTGTTGGAGGTGGCAGTGGAGCTGATGTAGATAGTCCTGGTGGTACTCCTGCTGCTGTTGCTGTTGTCTGAAGATCAACACCCGCAGATAAAGCAGTGGATGACTCCAAAGTTGTGATAGAGTTCACCGCAGAGGTGCTACTGCTCAGTGCTTTGGAAAAGGCTGTGGCGGCAAAGTTGGTCGCCTTGAGCGTCGTTTCCATTGCCGAAGAGAGCGGCAGAAAAGAGAAGACCATCTGCGGAAAGTTGGGCCCTGGTGAGTGCTGAGATTTGTAGGATTTGCTGCTGATGTTTGGAGCTGATGATGAGTTGCTACTACTAATGGTAGTGGTCGTTTTGCCTAGAATGTTTTCGATCTGTACTGGCCTAGGTGATGAGTCTAGTAGTAAGGATGAGGATGATGATGATGATTGCAAAGGTACTGCACAAGCGACTTCAGTGCGAACTTTGGGTTGAGTAAGGTCGTTGGCTGATTTGGTGACTGGAAGTGCTGGAGATGGCTGTGTTGATGATGTTTCGATTGAAAACTCTGATTGGAAGTGACTATCGTCAGCATTTGGTGGAAGTGGTGGTGGCTGCAGTTGTGATTGATTGCTGCTGTCATTGGTGTTTGGTGGTGCAACCCTAACTTCAGCTCCATCAACACCATCATCCCCATTATCAGCATTGACTGCTGAAACTGAACCGCCATACTTGAGTGTCGTGGGTGGCGAAAGTGATGAGGTAGATGAGGCGGCCATGATTGTCTTTGGTAACAATTAGGTTGAACTGTTTTCAGGCTTGACTTTCAAACTTTAGAAAAACACTGTAAATGTAAAAAATCAAGTTAATTTTAAGCGTTAAGAAAATTGTGACACAAAAATGCTAAAAATTTAAAAGCGTTTCTAAACAGGCAAAAAGTTATCAACAGCACGATCAAAAATACCATTTAGTATCTGGTGATGGTGATGGTAGGGATGTAGTGATGACCCTAGCCATAAATGTTGCGCATCCGTCGTTGTTGTACAGCGACAATGACAAAACTTTTTTTGTACAACAAAGCAGCAATAAAAATCGACTGTTTTGTGCACTGTGCACACACACACACACACTCACCACTGATGCTAAAAAGTGGGCAGAAAAGGAGTCACGTACACTGACTGGCTGGCTGGCAGACAGACAGACAGCTCATCTAATTAAAACATGTACAAAAAATGCTGTAAAGTGACCATCGCTAAAACGCAGCAGCAGCAGCATTTGTAAGCTATACATACAAAGGGTGATAGCACAGATAAAGTTAGCGGTGGCGGTGGTGGTGGTGAAAAGTACACCACTGATACCACCCAACAGCAGCTGTTGAGTAAAAAAATAAAAAGAAAAAAATGAGCTTGAAAGTTGAGGAACGAGGTTATAGGGCACCAGCAAAAAGAAAAGAAGACAAAGATTTATAATGTACACTGATGAAGAGTTTTGCAACGTAATGTGCAATGCTGCTGAGTGAGTGAGCTGATGACAGCAGGCGACAGATCAAAGTTGTTAGATCGGTGTCTGTCTGTCTGTCTGCTCTGCTCTGCTCTGTCTCATCTGTCAAACAATAACAAACTGGTATAAATTGTGTAGTAAGTCTGCTGTCACCATGCACTGAGTAGCAAATGAGTCAGTGACCAGCGCTGTTGCTGCCGTTTCTGTACAACTGTGAGTCAGCGTGATTCTCATGTGATGGTGGTAAAAAACAATGATGAACAGAGTTCATCTGCTGCCTCTGCTGTTGCTGCTGCTGCTGCTAACGCTGCTGATTTGCACCCGTATATCAGCACTAAACAAAATCATTACCACCACTGACGACACTAGGTCCTAGTCACCATCAGTACTACCAATGCAGCAAATCTCAACACTTCCATGCCAACCTAGACATGCGGCAATGAGTTTGTGAGTGTAAAGTGTACACAACTAATCGACAGAATTGACACAAAGGCGCAGAGTGAACAAAACTGGCTGATAAGCAAACTGGTTTTGCCGTTGCTCAGTTGTTGCTTTTATTGGCTTTTCATTTATTACTACCTATGTTTACTACCTGTGTGCAAGGTAACTCTAAAACTAACGGGAAAAGGCTAAAAAGGCTATTGGGTTTAAGAAAAAGATGGTAGGCGTAACACAATTTGGTTGTCACAGTTGTCACTATTTTGGCTCTAAATGTGTTTAGTTTTCAAAGTGGTAGGCAAATATGTGCCGGCAGTGCTAGTAAAACTGTAGGAAAAAAAGGTAGTGCTGTACTAGGGTAAATAAGCGGTACAACCCTCGTTTTCAAGTGCTTAGTCACCAGCGCGATCACCCCCACCAGCGCAAGTACCTGATATCATCACCCTACCATCATTTGCATCAAAAGGACACCAGTAGCTTATCTAATCGGTATGGCAAGCAGGCAGGCAGGCAACACTGGAATGCAGCAGTCTTATCGATGGATGGCAGCCGTCAGTTTTGGTTGCCAGCTGATGAGTATACAGCAACAGACAGACAGACAAACTGACGACTAACTGGTTGGCTAGATTTGCAGGTAGGGGAATCGTACTGTGCAACACCACTTTTCCTTATAAAGCATACAAAAAGTCGGCTAAAAGAAAAGCTAGCAAACAAGGTCACACTGAAGCTGGCAAGGCAAAGCAAAGCAAAGCAAAACAAACAAAAGTGCTAGGCAAATAAACAGGTAAACAAGCAAAATAAAGAAAGAGCGTGTGTCTTACCTGAGCACCTTTCAATCAAATCAGGCAAAGTTGGCGGCTGGGCTGTCATCGTCTGTCTGTGCAGTCAACTGCAAACCACAGCAAACAGTGGTCCTGCAGCAATCAGCTTTCATCAGGCGGATGGTGATAAGCTTTTAGAAAAACCTTGCATGTGACTAATAAAGTCGATGACGGTCAAGGGTCATCACTTGAGGCGGGTGGCGGCAAGCTGGTCAAGGTCAAAACCGCCGATTGTTGCCGTTGTTATCGGCCAGATAGCCAGCCAGCCAGCAGGCCAAAACGCTGCTCCTTTCTTTACTCTACTTGATCTTGATTCAGGTGTTGAAAATGGTAGTGATAAAGGGTGAAGGAAAAGGGGTGACTAAAGCAGTTCAGCTTGAAGATTAGTGAGGGTGATTAGTGCGGTGGCAGTCGGCGAAGAAGATAGCGATAGCTTAGCACACAGTGACCAGAGTCAAAGCGGTGATGATGATGATAAGAGAGGATGATAAGTGAAGTGTGCTGAAAGTGAATGAACAGAAAACAGAACAGCAGCAGCATCAGCAGTCGTACAGTGAAACTTGAAGGGAAAGGAAAACAGTCCGCCAGTCAGTCTGCCTTCTGTTATGCGTTCTCTTCTGCTGTTGCTGCTGCTTCAGGCAAAGCTGAATGAAACCGCTGCGGCTGCTGCTGCTGCGACACACCGCTGCTGCGTGGGCTCTGAACTGCACGCCAGCAGACAGAGGGGGGGGGCACTTCGCTGTTCAGAGAAGACGTGAGCAGCTTTGAGCTTTGGTTTGGCCGCTGCGTGTCTGTGTGGTCGGTAGCGCCCCTTCGCCCCTCGCCTCTCTCGCTCTCTCTCTCTCTCTCTCTCTCGTCGCTTGCCAAAACAACTGCCTTGGCCAGTGACTCGTCAGCTGCCACAACTTTTTGCCTGGCTAGTCGGTTGCGTGTTGACACTGGTACGCTTGTGTGAGATTGCTTGATTACACCTGTTTGTAGCGTTTCTTCCCCTCTTTCTTCCTCATCTATTAGACACGTTTGCATTGTTGGATGCATGTTTAACTGGGAACTGGAGTCTAGTTGACCCACTGATTCAAGGCTGATTACTGCTGTGCATCTTTGCACTGCTGTTGTGTGTTTGAGTAGAAAAACGAGCAAATGGACTTGAGTGCCGTCGAGGCGGGCGTCGGCCACCAGCTTTCGCCCAGTCACTGGGAAGGTTTGTTCTATCTAGTCTTGTTTCACATCTTAACACTAACATTTGAACCTTCTCTTTTTAAGAACTTCGACGCCGGGCTCGTCAGCTAGAGAGCGATCTAGACGGAAAACTGTTTAGCTTCAGCAAACTGCTCAACAATACCCGTAGTAGTGATTCAAGGTAATCTCTTCATTTTTATGCTATGTTTTTTGTTTTAACTTTTTTTCCTTTACCACTTTCCATTTTGTACTAGATTAAGAAAGCCAAACGCCGCTTTTGAATCCGAGCCACTGATTGGCACTGAGGACAACTTTGAGCGGCTGTCCTACGAGATTGACTCGCTGCTCACATCGGTACGGCTGTTTCTTCTTTTTCTTCTTTCCAGCAAACAAAACATAACTTTTATTTTTTTACTCATTTCTTTGTCATTTCATTCACCACCACTTTTTTGCCCAGCTACGTGATGTAAACGGTCAGATGGCGCAGTACTGCGCCTCGGCACCAGGAAACTCCGCCGTCGTACAGCACACCCTCCAGCGTCACCAGGAGATTCTCAAAGATCACACTAATGAGTTCCACAAGACGAGGGCCACCGTGGAGGGGCAGCTGACGAGGGAACGCCTGCTCGGCTCCAGCACCTCCTCTACCACAACTGCCACCTCTCGAAGCGGCCTCAATGGAGGACGCAGCAATGCCGACCTAAGTTTGCTCAAGGAGCACGAAAGTATTCACAGGTAAAAGACGAAATAGATTAAAGTTCTTAAAGTTTGTACTAAATTTTCTCTCCTTGAATTCACAGTTCTGAAATACTGATCGACGAGCAGATCAACGTGGCCATGAGAACGAGGGACACACTGCGCGGACAGCGATCGGCGATGAAGTCCATTCAAAAGCAGCTGAACACACTGGCCAGTAAGTCATGACTTGGTTTGCTTTTCATCAGCAACCTTAGTTTTAAAATGTAACTAATTTTGCTATTAACCCCAATTTCCTAGACACCTTTCCTCTGTTGAACAGTGTGATGCACCGAATTAACGTCAAAAAGCGCAAAGATTCGATCATCATTGCGCTGGTCATTGGCATTTGTCTATTTCTACTGTTGATTTACATTTTCTAATGTGTTGATTTAACTTGTTACAAATGTATAATTTTACTAAGTAATTCAAAAACTATAAAAACAGTGAAAAGGAATAGGTAAACATTGCAAAATTGCTTAATGAACGAAATTCTCATTTGTTGTTGTTGCTGTTTTCACCTTTTTATGTTGGCGAGTATGGTATTCAGTTTACCAACTCATAACTAGCAACTACAGTTTGCTACTCGATAATTTAAGTTTTTGTAATTGGACATTTTTTACATTTTTTGTATTAAATACAAATTACTTTATTTTATTAATTTTCAAAACAATATTCAAGCAACATCTGACTATCAAATGTAATCAAAGTTGTAAAAAATGTTCTGTATACACGTCTTCTTTTTCAAAAAAGTTAATTTTATTCAATGTTTTAAAAATTCCCTAAAAATAGCATTATTCTAGTTTGGTGAGAAAATTATAAATTGTTTAGTTTCTCAGCCAATTATCATTTGCTATCTTTACCAAGAAATCAGTGTAAGTAGTATGGTAGATTACAAGTAAATCTAAAGTATTTACTCTTAAAACTGTTATCAAAACTGTCATATGAGTTTGACTTTCATAATAAACGACAGTTATCAACTTTATATTATTTATAAAACATCTTTATTGCACAAAACCAGCTTTTATGCTAAAAAATTCTTTTATTGTTAAAACTTTGAAAAACATTACAAGCAACACAATATACAAAACATGCAATCGAATAAAAAAATCTGCATCGGCATTGACCTTGGCACGACCTACTCTTGCGTGGGCGTCATCCAGCACGGCAACGTGGAGATCATCGCCAATGAAGAGGGCAGTCGAACCACTCCCTCCATGGTGGCCTTCCACGCTGACCACGACCCGCTGATTGGAAACAGTGCCAAAAATGAGGCGGCCCTCAATCCGGAGAACACCGTCTTTGACTCTAAACGACTCATTGGTCGGTGCTTCGACGATCCAAACGTCCAAGAGGACATGAAATCCTGGCCCTTCACGGTGGTCAGCGACGCTGGACGGCCGCGCATCAAGGCGACGCACCAGGGAGGCGTCAAGTACTTCCCACCGGAAGCAATCTCCTCGATGGTGCTGGCAAGGATGAAGGAAACGGCCGAGGCCTATTTGGGCACCACGGTGACCAATGCCGTCATCACCGTACCTGCTTATTTTTCAAACGCTCAACGTTTGGCGACAAAGGACGCCGCCGTCAGCGCCGGTCTCAATGTGCTGCAGATGATCAACGAGCCGACGGCGGCGGCCATCGCCTACGGCTACGAGAAGGTCGAGGGCCGGAAGAACGTACTCATATACGACCTGGGCGGCGGCACCTTCGACGTCTCCGTGCTGACCATCGTCAATGGCAACTTTGACGTCCGTTCCACCTCGGGAAACACCCACCTGGGCGGAGAGGACTTTGACAGTCGCCTGGTGGGCTACCTAAAGGAGGAGTTCAGGCGGCAGTTCCCCGCCAAAGACCTGTCCACCAACAAGCGGGCACTTTCCCGGCTGCGAACTGCCGCAGAGAAGGCCAAACGAGAGCTCTCTTTTGCCTCGCAGGCTTCCGTTATCATCGACTCTCTCTTTGAGAGCATCGACTGGAAGGTGGACATCACGCGGGCTCGATTTGAGGCCCTCTGCTCGGACCTTTTCTCCCAGACACTGGAACCAGTGCAGAAGGCGCTGAGGGATGCTAAACTGGATAAAAGTCAGATTGACGAAGTTGTTCTTGTCGGTGGTTCAACGCGCATTCCTAAAGTGCAAAAACTGCTTCAGGACTTTTTCAATGGAAAGCGACTGAACAAATCGGTGAATCCTGATGAGGCGGTCGCCTATGGAGCCGCAATTCAGGCGGCAATTCTGGGCGGCGACAATTCACTGCCCCTGTTGCAGGATCTTCGACTGACTGACGTGACGCCCTTTTCACTCGGAATTGAAGTCAAAACTGAGGACATGGCGGTTGTCGTTGATCGCAATACAACAATCCCGGTTCAGAAGAAGCAAACATTTGTGACTCAGTTTGACAACCAAACTGTTGTTGCCTTTAATGTCTATGAAGGAGAACATGCAAAAACTACTGAAAACAATTTGTTGGGCCATTTTATGATTCAAGGCGTACCTCCGGCTCCAGCAGGTTATGAAATGTTTGATGTCACTTTTGACATTGACAAAGATGGCATACTCAACGTTGCAGCGGTAAATAAAAGTACTAAAAAACAAAACAATATTACAATTGTTTTGAACTGGAAATAATAAAAGATATAAATTTTGTCTAAAAACAAAATATTTTTTTAAACTAATATTTTAAAATAAAAATTAAAAATTCCAACAAAAATATTTTATATAATTTAATTTTATAATTGTGTTAATAATTAAAATTAAAATTTTTTAAAAAAAACAAGGGTTAACATTAATATAATTATTTTAAGTTAAAGTTAATGATAAAACCTCGCAACAACAAATTTCCAATGAAACGTTTTTCTAACTTATATGACATAAACAATAAAATATTTTACAATCCTTATCAATTTTTTATTTCTTTTTAATCCCTACAAACATTTTTTTATAACTTGCAAAAAGTTGTTTTTACATTAAAGTCAATCATTGACTCTGTTTAGCTTATGTGTAGTTTACAAATTTACAAATTGTTTTTTATTTTTTTTGTTTTTAATTAGTAACTTTTTAATTATTATTTTTTAAAATGTCATCTAATAACGTTTGTATTGGAATTGATCTTGGCACAACTTTTTCCTGTGTTGGCGTTATTCAATTTGGAAAAATTGAAATTATTGACAATGATCAAGGAGACAAGACCACTCCTTCTTATGTTGCATTTACTGACAACGATTTGCTGGTTGGTGACTGCGCAAAGGAACAATTAGCTTTAAATCCTGCTAACACAGTTTTTGATGCTAAACGACTCATTGGCCGATCATATGATGATGACACTGTACAATCTGACTCAAAACACTGGCCTTTTGAAATTGTTAAAGACAATGGAAAACCAAAAATCAAAGTGGAGTATAAAAGTGAAACTAAATATTATGCTCCTGAAGAAATTTCGTCAATGGTGCTAACAAAAATGAAAGAAGTTGCTGAAGCATATCTTGGAACAACTGTCACCAACGCCGTCGTTACTGTGCCTGCATACTTTACGAATGCTCAAAGATTAGCTACTAAAAACGCTTGCATTGACTCGGGATTAAATTTAATGGGCATGATCAATGAACCGACAGCTGCGGCTCTTGCCTATGGTTTAGAAAAAGTTCAAGGCAAGAAAAATGTTCTTGTTTTTGATTTGGGAGGAGGAACATTTGATGTCACTATTCTCACCATTGAAAACAGCCGTTTTACAGTGTTGTCCACATCGGGAAACACTCATTTGGGCGGAAAAGATTTTGACAATCGTCTGGTAACTTACCTTGTGGAAGAATTTAATCGTAAACATGGAAAAAATTTGTCTGTGGAAAAAAACAAAAGAGCTTTGTGTCTTTTGCAAACTGCCGTTGAGCGAGCAAAACGAACATTATCTAAAGCTTCACAAACTACAATTGTAGTGGCACCGCTTTTTGAAGGAATTGATTTTAAAATTTCCATAACGCGAGCTCGTTTTGAAGAACTTTGCTCTGATTTGTTTCGTTCAACAATAGAACCGGTAAACAAAGCATTAAAAGATGCTAGTTTAAACAAAAGTGAAATAGACGAGATTGTCCTTGTCGGCGGCTCAACTCGGATTCCAAAAGTGCAAAAATTGTTGCAAGAGTTTTTTGACGGAAAAACACTAAACAAATCTATTAATCCTGATGAAGCTGTAGCTAATGGGGCAGCTGTTTTAGGAGGCTGGCTAGCTTGCGACACTTCAATGCCACTATTGCAGAAACTTAGTTTGACTGATGTCACCCCTTTTTCACTTGGCATTGAAGTGAAAAAAGAAGACATGTCAATAGTTATTGATCGCAATACTACAATTCCGGTTCAAAAAAACAAAGAATTTTTAACTCAATTTGATAACCAAACAGTTGTTACCTTTAATGTGTATGAAGGAGAACATGAAAAAACAACAAAAAATAATTTTTTAGGAAGATTTGAAATTTTAGGCATACCACCAGCTCCAGCTGGAGAAGAAAAGTTTGATGTGACTTTTGACATTGACAAAAACGGCATTCTCAACGTTACTGCCGTAAATATAAGCACTAAAAAACAAAATGATATCACCATTACATTGAACTGGAAATAATCTTTCAAAAATGTTTTAAAAACAATTAAAACAATTTTCAATTTATGTAGTATTTGTAGTTTCAAATTATCAATAAACAAACAAATTAAGCCTTTTAGTTTGGCCAGTTTCCCAGCACCAGCGCCACGCCCATTTCCGGCCAGCAAGACTCAGTGGAGGGCGAACAGGGCACGTCAATGCGTTCACTGAGCAGCGTCTGCCGACGGGAGTTGCTGTACAGCGGCAGCGGCACAGTCGCTGAAAAAGAGCTAAAAACAGAAGCTGCTGCTGTCGTACTTGATTTGCCTCCGCCTCCTTTCTGATTCTAGTCAAAAAGTAAAACAAAATTAGCTTATCAATACAAAAAATTCTAAAAAGTTTAGCTCTTACTTTTTTATCCTCCTCCAAAAAGATCACATTAACGCTGGGCATCAGTCCGCTAAAGGGCGAGTCAGTGCTGGCAGGCTGAAGGCGGTCACCGGCAAAAAGCGCCCCTTCTAAACTGATGCCAGACAACGTGGCCACGGTCATCTTGACGCCTTCTCCCAGTTTCAGCTTCATCCTCAGCGTCGTCTCGTCCTCCTCAGCCGAAGATGAGCCGATCAGGCCGGCGGCGCTGGTCACACTCGATCGTCGACGTCGAGGATCAGCTGGAGATGCATTAGCTGCAGATGACTGTTGACTATTGCCATCAGATTGGGCATTGGTCGATCCCTCATTCCACACGTAGACCGTCCGCAGCTGGTCCACACAGGTGGCCAGCTGGCGGGCAGCAAACTGTCGCAGGGCGCTGAGAAAAAGTCGAGGATGAAAGCAGGCCGTCAGGTCAAAGGTCAGCTGCTGTTTTCCGCTGTTTGAAAGAAGGCTGCTGCTGTTACTACCGGCAAAAACCGCCTCTACCGCTTTCAGTTTGATGTAAATTCGCGCCAGCGTGATCAGGTAGTCTTGAGCCGCCTCGGGGCCGTCAGGCCACAGACTGGCCCAACTTGAGGGCGGCTGGTTGAGGCGAAGTTGGCCGTCGAGGTCGGTGGAGGAGGAGAATTTGTCTGTTGACGATGCCAAGCCTTTTCTTTCGCTCTCTTTCAGATCAAAGTCAATCGTTTCCATGATCGTCTTTGCGTAGTCGAGCTGAGATCGGCTGAAGGTTCCCACAAAGGCGCGCCAATTGGCCGCGTGCAGGTAGTCAACTGCAGACAGAGTTGTGGAAGAGGTGTTCAGTTTTGTTTGTGATGATCGGCGACTGCTGTTTGCTCCATTTATGCCTCCAAACTGTTGCTGATGTTCCGTCTCATCGACGTCGTCCTCGTCGGCAAACAGTCTTTCTCCGGCTCTGGAGGGACTGACCTTACACTTGACCAGTATTTTTCGCCACAGCTTCTGAAAGTACTCGACGCTGAAACGAGTTGTGGTAGTGGTAGTGTTTACTGCTGAGCTATTTGAGGAACTTGAAGTTGAGTTTTTCTTTGCTGACGTTGAAGAAAAGGAGTTTCCAGTGGTCGACGCAGCGGCAGTCAACAGCTGCAGGTGTCCTCTCAGGCGATCGTCAATTGTTTTCACCCTTTTATTGTCGGCGTTGAGCGGCAGCCCAAGTAAGGTGAACTCATTAGTGGCATGAGAGCCCTTCTGTTGCTCCATCAAAAACTTCTCCTCCGGGTCGAAACACCGTCGAAGAATGAGCGCCAGCACAGTGTCGTCCACCACAAAATCGACCTTTCCGCCGTAGATTACATCTCGAAAGAGGCCCCCAATGTAATCCATCAACAGGGCCTGCTTCTCCTTTGTCGAACTGGCGCCCCGCCCACTCGAGTTTATGAACTTCCGCCCGAGCAGCTTTGCCAGCAGGTGCCGCGCAAAGCGGAACTCATTGAAACTGAACTCGTAGTTTTTTGTCCAGCCAAAGGGCTGGTAGAAACGGCGCTCACAAACAATGGCGTGAAAGTACTCCAGCAGGGTGAACAGTTGCTCCGAGCCGGTCGTCTCCTCGAAGGTCCTCGTCGAGCTGACCGGTCGAATGACGTTGGCGCCGGTGATGCTCGCCTGGACCGGTTTCAGGCCGGCGCTGGCCACCTTCAGGCGTTTCAGGTGGGCGCGAACTCCCGGCACCGACTCGTAGGCGAACTTGGTGCAACGCTCCAGCAGGGCGGCTGGAAAGTGGTCATTCAGTTCGGTGATGAGGACAACTAGACTGAAGGGTGATCTAGGCCTATTTGAACCGGTTTCGGCTGCTGAGACACTTAGCAGCTGTCCTAGGTGGCCGAGCCATCCAGTCACCAGGTGAAGGTTGGCTAGACAGAGGACGACATTCGAGGATGATGTGGATGACTTTCTGGAAGCACCTCCAAACTGATCCATTTGACCACCGCCACCACCTGCATTACCAGCAGCCTGAAGCAGTCCCGCCACCTGTCCCAGAACTTCATTGCCCATTGAGATGATTCTCAGTTGACCATTATCAACTGACTGTACCGCCGATTCAATCTCCGTTGTCGGATCAGAGCCGGGAGCGGTGAAGATGAGCGCCACTTCAGGCAGTTCAATGTTTTGTTCTGAGGTTAATGTTTTGGATTGCTGATGTTTTGATGTTTTTTTCTGGTTGCTGTTGTTGAACTTTAGACAGTCGGTTATAAACTCGCCAATCGATTCGGTTTCGTTTCCAGAAGAGCCTCCGCCGTTGCCAATCGTCCGCTCGCTAATGTCAGCGCTGAACGTCGCCAGAAAGTAGTGCCACAGTGCTCGGCGGTGCTCGGCAAAGAGTGCTCGGGAGATGTGACGGTAGATTGACTAGTGGAGTAAAAAAGCCAATTTTGTAAACTTTAAACCTCCTATAAAAAGTCTCTTACGTAGCAAATGGCGTCATTAGTCAGCTGCCCACTTTTGTCAGTGGCGTGCAATTTTGAAACCGTCCTCCGGAAGACTGTCTCAAACTCAAGGTAGCCAAAGTAGTACATTGAGCAGAGGCGCTGAAGGCCGGCCAGGGAAAAGTAGAGATTGGCGGCAAACTGCGCCACCGCGGCGTACTGCTGCTGTTCCCGCTCTAGATCGGCTCGAAGTTGATCAGAGGCTGCCAGCGAACGCTCAATCGCCGCAGAAGAGGTTTTCAGAAATTGCAACTTCTCCATTAGAGCGACGTTCTCCAGAATGCTGCCCCCAGTGCTGTTGTCAGTGCTGTTCAGACTTTCCAACAGCTCATTCTCCAGCCCCGTTAGTTGACCTTTCAACGAGGTAACCTCAGTTTCAACTTTTGCCCTCTCCACCTCCAGCTCAGGTCGCTTGACGGTGAGAATGGCGCGCAGCAGGGCGGTTGAGATGGAGCCAAAGCTGGGCGACAGGTTGATTACTCGACAGAGTGAAATTGCCGGAGGCGTTGTTGAGGAGGAGGAAGATATTGAGGAAGAAGTCAGCGGACTATCAGTGAGCAGGTACAGCCGAAAAGCGGGATTGTAATCCACCTTGCGATCTCCAAGCAGAGCCCAAAGTCGACTTGAGTTTGCCTCACCACCACCACCGTGAACCGCCCCGCCAAACATCAGCGGAAGCAGGCGAATGTCCAACACCTCAGGGCGCCAGTCGGTGATCACCACCGTGCGACCGAAACGGATCGACAGCTCCACCACCTTCAGCCAGTCCTTCGCCGAGAGACGGGTAGTTTCAAAGGCATTCATTGCTCCAAAGTAGCCCAACGCCTTGTGCGCCGGATCGACGATGATCGGCACTGGGTGGTGGTGGCGAGGGTGACACCCGCGGATGAAGGCCTCCTCCTCGCTGGCAAAACCGAGGTACTCGGCAGGGCGGAAGTCGGTGGTGATGGAAGGTAAAGTGTCACCTCCGTTGAAGAAGGTTTTCAAGCAGCTTTTCAGGAGTTCAGCTCGTCGACTAACCGACGGCTCACTGGCCGCTGCCGTCACATAGGCCGCCGTCAGCAAACATTTTGCCGGCTGCTGAACTCGATCCGCCTCAATCTCCTTCAGCTTTTCAGCCCATCGCTTGTGTTCCCCGCTGAGGCTGCCCACCAGCTTCTCACTAGCCTCGAGGACTTTGCTCGACTTTTCGAGGTTAATCTCGATAGTGGCCGCCTCGACGGTGACCGCCTGCATGCGCGTTCTCAGCGCCTCCACTTCAGTGTCGACGCCCTCCAGTTGAAGGTTTAGCGTTTTCAGGCGGGAAGTCGCCCGGACGAGGCCGTTTTCCAGCTTGGCCAACTCCTTCTCCAGCGGATCAATCTTCAGCAGCACTCTCGTGTACTCCACATTGGCGCTGACCCATTCGGCGAGGCTAGCGGCCGCCTGAGAGGCTCGCTTTGCATTGGCCGGCACAAAGCTGTCCGCTCGGCTGCTCAGCAGCTGCTCCACCTTCGCCAACGTCTCGGGGGTGATCTTCCGACAGTCAAAGTTGAGGATCTCCGTGATGCCCTTCCGCGAGAGGAAGGTCTTCATCGACACCCAGCTGGTGTCCTTGACGCCCATCAGGCGGAGGACGCCCTCGAGGACGTCCCGTATTACCTCGGGTGGCGCCCGAAGGGAGCGAATCTCCGCCAGCGAGGACGCCTGAATGCCGCCCACGGCCGCCTTGGCCGCCCCCAGCAGCGGCTCAATGGCCGCCAGCTCCTCGTCGATGGCCGCTTTACGGCCTTTCAGGTTTTTCGTTTCCACCTCAATTTTCGCCTGAACCTCCTCCAGCTCGGAGCGCTTCTCCTCCGAGGCGTGCATCGAGTTCATGATCATGGCGAAGGCGTCATCCGCCTCGGCTCTCTTATCCGCTAGAAGGGCCTTCTGCCTGAGGGCCTCCTCCTTGAGGACGGCCACCTGGCTGGCCACCTGGTCCAGCTTGGTGACGCCCAGCGCCAGGCGGTCACCCTCGCCGCCCAGCGAGGACAGCTTCGCCTGGAGGAGGTTCCCGTACGCTTGCAGGAAGTTCCCGTACAGGTGGAGGTTGGCTTTGATGTGCTGTTGTTCATTGCTGCTGTTTTCTCCTTCTTGATTCAAGGAGTCAGTTGCTCCTGCTGCTGATGGATTTGTCTCGGTAACCTGATGATCTCTGACAGCGAAGTGGCAGTAGACTCGGTAGAAGAGGGGCAGAATTGGTTTGGTACTCTCCAGAAGGCGCTTTTCAGCTGATAAAGCTCCGGTTAGAAGTGTCTCCGTCAGTCGGGAAAAGTCGCCTTCAGAAAGTGGCTCTGAACGGTGAAGTCGGGCGTTTCGCAGCCACAAAAGGTGATCAGTGGGCGTCAACTGGCTGGTGGTGATAATCAGACGGACACTGATGGAATGCGAATTCGGTGTTGTTGAATTTGAGCTGTTGTTGTTTACATTTTGGTCCACCCCACTGCTGTACAGCATTGCGTAGAGGCGATCCTGTAAGTAGGGCAACAGCTCAAGGTGAATCTGATCGACGAGGAGCAGAACTTTCAGTGGTGCTGAAGTTGAATCAGCTGTGGAACTACCGCCACCACTTTCCACCTGATCTCCCGAGAGAAGACCCTTCAGCTCGGCCACCAGGTGTCGCTCGCTGGTGACGCCATTCGGCGACCAGACCTTGTCATAGCCAAAGACGTGCGCCACCGCTCGGGCAAAGGTCTTCCGGCCCAGACCTCGATTTCCAACCACCACCAGCGACTGAACTTCAAGCAAAGGAAAAGAAGATGAACTTTGCTGTTGTTGTTGTGTAACAACACCCAGTGAACCGTCAGCTGCTGCTGCACCACCGGTGAAAGCGGCACTTTCAGCCAGAAATGAGCACAGCTCGGCAAAGAGTTGCACCGTCTGCGGCAGCCACTCAATCTGCTGGCCAACTGGGCTGGGCAGATCGTTTTCTCGAGCGTACTGCTGCAGCCACTTGGTGGCCATCGTCTTGAAACGGTCCAGGTCAACCTCGGTGAAGACGGCGCCGCCGTTGATGCTCGTAAAGAGGAGACTGCTGCTGCTGCTGTTTGAAGTACCTCCGACTGAAGAGGTCACCTCAGGCAAGAGCCGAAGAGCGTCCATTTGGCCAACCAGGTAGTTTTTCAGCGCTCGACCTAGTTCATAGTCGACCGCCGCCTCACTTAGTTGATGTTCTTCGTAGTGAGTAAATGAGTGGAGAATGTCGATGCCCAGCTTCATCTTTGAGTTGCCCAGCAGCTGCTGGTCAGCCTTTTCCGACTGTGATGAGGCAGGAGAGGCGCTGCGGGAGAGCAGTTCAAGCAGTTGGACGTACTTTCGAGGAAACCAGGAACTGCAGGAAAAAAACAGGACAAAATTTTAAACAAAAGTTTTAGAATACCAACTTCTACTTACATCAACTTTGGACTGATCTCCCTCGCCGCCTTGGCGGCCAACACCACGGCCATCTCCTCAGTTGTGGGCCGATTCAGCTGGAGAATGTGCATGCTGCTGAGGAGGCGCTGGTCAACGGAGGCCGCCTCAGTGCTGGTGATAATCAGCTGCAGGCGTTCCACCGTTAGCCAGTCAAAGCTGTCCGGGTGGTAGAAGCCGCCGTGGCGGCGGATGAAGACTAGAAGAGCTGCCAGGGAGTTTGAGGCCCATTTGTCCGTTTGCAGCAGCTCCCAGTGGCGGACAAAGACGACAAAGTGGTCAGCGGAGGATCCTGAAGAAGAGGAAGAAGAGGCCAAAGGTCGAAGCGTTCCATTGAGGACGGTGCCCGAGGCGAGCAGTGCCCGGGTCAACGAGAGGGCGTCAGTGCTCGGTGTACAGTCGATTGACACTAGGTGGGCGGTGGCGGTGGCCGTGAGCAGATATTCAGTGACCAGGGTCCGCTTGCCGGAGCAGGATGGGCCAATGAGGCAGATTGAGCTGTTGCTGTCGTGCACTTTCTGAACCAACGGGCGAAGCATCTCCACGGCGCGGCTCATCGTTTCAGTGAGCACTAAATTGTTGATTCGAGGCTGCTAAACAATAAATGTGTGTGTGTGATAAACAACGATTAAAAACGATTTTTGTTGCTGAAGTTGCTCTCAACACTAACCTCAATGCTTTCCACATCATCGGCGTAGGCGATGGATCGTCGTCGATTGTTGCCAGTTCGTCCGCCGTAAGATGGACCGGAAACGCTGCCACTCGTTCTGCCGGTCATTCGGTCCAGAGCAGTGTTTTCATCTTCGCCGTTTGCCGCCGCAAAACGAAGATGCTCCAGCAGTGTTCTCGTTGTTGACAGTGGTGAGAGCATCGTCGAGGCGTTTGTTCGCAGAAAGGTGTTCACTGTTGTGATCACTGAAGTGGAGGAGGCTCGTTTTGAGGATTTTTGAGGAACTTCCTCAAATGCCGCTCCACCTTTTGCACTGCTCAGTTGACAGTTCTGGCTCCAGCCGCTGACCACCTGGAAGAGTACTTCCGGTGTGGAGTCCACCGAGACGACGCCCAGTCGGCTAATGGTAGCAGGACTGGCATTGGCCAGCGACGTCGTCTCAAAGAGAATTCGCGTTCGGCCGAGGTCAAAGTCGATGCGTTCTCCGCTGGGCAGTGTCAGCACGCGATTATCATCCAGAACCGAGTTGAGCGCTTCCACCCAGTCCGGGTCAATGTCGCCGTCGAAGATGAGCCAGCTCATCGTTGAGGTGGCTGTGTTGGGGGTGATCTTTTCTGAAGAAGCAACCATAGAGTTTGCAGAACTTCGACCTGTTTTAGCTGAGGATGAGGCTGTCATGCCTTCAGTGCCGGTTCCACCAGCATCACTCGACCGAAGTATGGCTCGAGCCTTGCTGGAGAAGAGGCCGTCATGCCACTCTCGAGTGTCCTCGTCAATGTACCCGAAGAGCTTCGACTTCGGGACCAGCGCTTTGGGGCCGATCACCACAGTGCTGATCTTTTTGCTGGCTGTGCTTTTTGCCGTTTCCATCTCAATGTCGATGTCCTCTTTTTCTTGTTCTTCAAACTCCAGCGCCTTGGCTAGCAACTTCCAAATGGTGGTCTTTCCGGCGCCGGAGGGACCGATGAGAACGACGCCAAAACGAGATTGAAGCTGCTCATGCAGTTGCAGTATTTTGCCCATTTGATAGGGCCCTGGAATGACCAGTCCCAGCTCTTTGGCTGCCTTCTTGACGGCCAACTTGAAGCTGGCATTTTCTCCTTTCTCCTCCTCCTCATCATCCTCACCATCTTTGCTTTCCTTTTTAGTTTCACCCCTTTTTCTAGAACTGCTAGCCTTATTTTCCAGATACTGCCTTCCAAACGCAGCTTCCAGCAGGACGTCAAACTTGCCCACATCCTCTTCCACCAGCTTTGAGGCAATCTGCTGGCGAAGTGTCTCCACCACGAGTTGCATCTCCTTGGCGGCCATTTCGCTGACGTAAACCAGCGAGGGATAGTTGTGAAGTCGACGTCCGGAGGCCTCCAGGCAGGCCTTGATTGCTCTCAAGCCCCAGTCGTAGTGTTTCTAAAAGAAAGATGATAAAAATATATAAAATTTTAAAGTTTTAAAAATCATGAAAACTCCTCCTACCTGTTTCGACATACTGCCGCTCGCCAGCTCAAACCACACCGCCACCTTCTCCCCGAGCGCCTTGGCCGTCTGCTCGCTGAAGCCCTCCGCCAGCAGGAGAAAGCGAACAATGGCCCGACTGTCGGGCACCGTCATCGCCACCGGCAGAAAGAGCGACTTGAGGTTGTCGGGAATGCGGTTCCGTCCGCCGTACTCCTTGCCCGCCGGATTGAGGGTGATGAAGAGGGCGGCGCTGGCATTGAGCGCCACCTCGCCGTACTCCTCCAGACGGACGGTCGCCTCCCGGCCCTTGATCGCCCGCTGAATGCGCACCACCTGCGAGCTGAGCACCGAGAGGACGTCCAGCTGCAGGCGGTTGAACTCGTCGAAGCAGCCCCAGCTGCCGCACTGCAGCAGGCCGACGAGGATACGCGTCATCGAGCGGACGTCAATCGCCTCGTCGCAGTTGAACACCAGCACCTGCCGGCCAAAGTGCTGGCCTAGCGCCTTCACCGACTCAGTTTTCCCCGTGCCCGCCGGACCGAAGGGATTTCCGCCCAGGCCGAGGTCCATCGCCTGCGTCAGCGTGAGGAAGCACTTGTTCGTCAGCTCGGTGTGCACCAGCTTGCCCTCGCCCAGGGCGCCCAGGTACTGGAAGGTGTACTCGAAGCTGGCCAGGCCCATCTGCAGCTCGACGTTCGGAAGTGCCTTTCCGCCCTCAAAGCTTGCCTGACTGCTGGTAAAGGTCTTTTTTCCTTGAGTTGAGCTACTGCTCTGTTCGATTGTTGCACTTCGTACGTAAAAGCGCAACTGCGACTGCCACTGCCAGTGATTCAGGTCGCGGACGCCCTCCTCCACCAGCTTCTCAATGACGTTGATGAAGTGAACTACATCGAGGACGACCTGTTTCACCTTCAGTTTTGCCAGCAGTTGTACGGTGGAGTTTTTGTGGTGGCTGTTATTAATGTCTGGAGCAATTTCATTGCCGCCACTTTCTTTAATCATCTCCTTCAGCAGTCGCTCGCCAAAGTCCTCTTCTTCGCCGTCAACTCGTCGGGTTAGCTTAATGACCGCTCTCTCGTAATCGGTTTTCAACTCATTTAGAGTCCGTTTTCTAACAGCATCTTCTACCTTTTCAGTAAAGTCAATCCACGCAAAAACGGAGAGCAACTGCGAGGGAACGGCGGCCCACAGTGCTGGGCTGCTGTACAGTGTTCGAATTTCAGCCAATTTTTCTTGAAAAACTGCCTGAAGTGTGGTGGTGATCTCCGAGTCCAAGGTTTTCAGCCAACCCTCAATGCCCAGCGGTCCGTGGCTGTTGTCAGTTTTCACCCGCTTTCGCAGGTGGATCACCTCGCCTTGGACGCTTTCAATTGCCTCGATGTACTGGCCATCAGAAGGTGTTTGTTGTTGTTGTTTTTTGTCAGCGACAGTTGAAGAGGAGGAGGAGGAGTATATCAGCCGCCCAATCGTGTTTACAAAAAGTTTCTTCACCAGCGCCGAACTGTTCAGATCGACCTTTCCACTAAGAATCAGCAGCAGATCTTCATCGGCGAGAAAGTAAAAACGCGGAAAGCGGCTTCTCGACTCTTCGATGAAGGTGCGCAGCTTCTTCTGCGTCGCAGCAAAAGCAGCGTCAATCGCCTTCAAACGACCTTCAAAGTTTCCACCACCGAGAAGACGAACGTACAGTCCATTGTGCTGCTGCTCCACCGTGCGCATCACCTCCTGAAAGTCATTTGAGAAGCGGCTAAAGTGAACGTCGTTGAAGAAGGTGCCTGCCGAGGTTTGCGGCGGACGGGCAGTGGAGCTTCCGGACATTGCTGAAGGTCGACGTCCAGTGCCAGCAGCACCTGCTCCACCAGCTCCTGCTCCACTGTAAATCGGCTCCAGGGAGATCCACTTTCGTTGAACTGAATTGAGCAGCCCCATCAGCGACTCAAGACGGCCCAGCTTCTCCTCCCAATCGTGATACGCAGTTTTGTACTCTTCTGAAACGGTTCCCGGCTCGGCGTTCGACTCAATGCTGCGAACCGTGGCCACCAGCAGATGACAGTCAGAGATGGAGTTGAGCACCGCCGACCAGTCTTTGATCAGCATCACCGTGCGACCTTCCTTGGTAGTGTACGGGTACAGACTGAATCGACCTGTTTGGGCAAAGCTCTCCAGCTCCTGGAGCGTTTCTCGCAGGCTGTAGTCGTTGAAGGCGCGTTTGTTTAGCTCAAGAAGAGCAGATCTGTTTGAGGAGAGAGCTTCTCGGCGACCGGAAATGTGCGCCAGCGTCAGTTCTTCGTAGCTCCTCACCTCCTCTTCAAGTCCCAGAAGGCTGAGCAGGGCGTTCCAGTGGGCCGCCTGGTAGAAGTCGCCGCGGCAGAGTTCCAGCAGTGAAAGCGTTTTTCTCCAGCCTTCTAGATGAGTTTTCAGCAGGACGTTATCTCCAGCTGTTTTGGTGGCCTCTGAACTTGTTCCATCACCCTCGCCAGTCTTCTCCGTCCATTCAGCGAGGTAGGCGGCAATCTTGGGCAGTTTGTTTCGACAGACGATCCACTCCATCTCGAGGTAGACGGCTAGGCCTTGTTCAAACTCGTAGAGGACGTGAAACTTGGCGTGCAGTGCGTCAATTTCCGCTGATATTTCGGTAAGGGCCGCAAAAGAGACCGGTTCAGGGTGGCCAAAGTACGTGGCGCCTCGAGACAGCTGCCCAACACTTTCCATCAACTGTCGACAGTTGATCTGAAAGTCGCTGATCACCTCGGGTGATCTCTTAAGGCTCTCCGAGAGGTTGTTCCAGCGTTTGAGAAAGTTCTCCGCCTCGGCGGCGGTGCTCTTGAGCTGTTCCAGCGTTTTGGCTTCCAGCGATTCTCGGTAGCCGTTCAGGAGGTCTGCTCTGCCTGCGTAGCTGCGCTCAAACTCCTTCAGAAGCTGTCGTGTGGAGTCGGTTTTGAGCCAAGAGCCATTGCCACTGTTTCCACCACCATTCTCTTTAGACCAACTTCGGTAGAAGTGCATCTTCTCCTTCAGTGTGACGCTGTCCACCAGAAGGGCCTCTCTGGTCTTGGGCAGCGTCTCGTTGACCAGTCGGTCGAGGGCCATCAGCTCGTCGATGGACGTCGGCTTGGCGGCCATCTTCTCCGCCGCATCACGACAGACCGCCTCCATTGCCTCCATCTCGCGGGTGGTCTGCTCGCGGAACAGTCGCAGCAGCGTCGACTCCGTCTCGGAGAGGAGCCACTTGATGAACATCTTCAGCGGGAGGATGTTCACCACTAGGCGACTCTGGCGACAGGCAATCTCATTCAGGGCGTAGTACTGCCGGTGAAACCTGCCGCCGAGGTCCTTCACCAGCGACAGGTTGTGCTGGTACTGCTCCAAAGTGCGACAGTTGAAAGAGTTGGTGGAAGAGGTGGAGTTTGCTGATTGAGTAGCTGGGGACTCTAAATTGTAACAATAAAAGGCAAGTTTGTAATAGCATCTTTTAAACTGTTTGAAAAGCTAACCTTGGTTTACGCCATTTCCACCACCACCACCACCGCCCTCATACGCTTCCAACTTGATCTTCCTTATCAGCTGATAAAGCGCCGTCCACTGGGCGAAACGGCTTCGAATGGAAATTAACTCTTCAACCGCCTCTACCGCCTTTTGATAGAGCAGATGAAACCTGGCGGCATTTCGGTAGTAGATGTTGTGAAAGAGTGTTCGCTTGCTTCCACCCGAAGTGGACAGAGACGAACTTCCCTCACTTAAAGAGTCCATGAGATTGATGCCTGAATCAAGGTTGGCCTCACCACCACCACCACCACCACCACTGACTGAAGACTGTCGAGTACTTGGATTGAGTCGTCGGTCGAGGCTCCAGTCGACAAAGGCGGTAAAGTGGGCGGGAAAGGAGATGAAGCGGTTCAGGGCGCCAAAAATAGACGTTTTCAGCTGCTCTAAAGGGGGTTCAAAGGCCGCATAACCGGCGGAGTTGAACTGCAGCTCGATGGTGTTGCTATTGCTGTTCAAACTTCGGTAAACGCCCACTATTTGCTGATTTCCAGTTTCGCCGTCAGCAGCAGCAGTTCTGGCCAACTCCCCCGCCTGTTCCTCCTCCTCCTCAAAAAAGAGCAACTCCTGCTGCTGTCGAGCCAGTTCTTTAGGGGGAAAAGTGGACGAGGGCGTTCCCTTCCTTGCCCGCTTCTCCTCCTCGACGGCCAACACCCGAAAGGCGTACTCGAGAATCTTGTACAGCTGGTAGTCCCAGTGCTTGCGCCAGCTGAGGGTGTTGTTCCGCTGGTGTTGAACTGCCTCCAGCTCCTCAAAGTGGGCGCGAATTTGGGCAATGGCCGGCGGCCACCGGCTGAAGGGCAGGTCGGCGAGAGGCACTACCGAGGCGAGAATCAGCCGGTGCCGCCCCCTCAGCTGCTCATTGGCCGCGCTGAAGGAGGCCATGAAGGTCTTCAGCTGGGCGATCCACTCGCCAATCGGCTCCACACCGTCGGCCCAGGTCAACTGCTGCTGGGTGGGCGACTCGAGGAGGCCGGTGAAGGCGCGGGCCTTGTCGATCAGCAGCGGCCGCTGACAGAGGAGAATCTGCTCGGCGACGGTGCAGTAGAAGCGGACGATGGGGCGCAGCTGGCGGACCAGGTCGATGTACCGGCCGACGTAGGCCTCCACGGTGGCCATCTGCGCGGGCACCCGGTAGCCGTGGGCGCGCAGCCGGGCCGCGTCGGCCGCCACTCGCTCCAGCGCCAGGCTGAAGGTGACCTTCGGCAGTTGATTCGCCTCATCGAAGACGATACACCGCCGAGTGAGGTCGTCGGTGGTGATCGCCGAGGCGGCCGTCTGCCAGCGGACGAACAGCTGGCCGGCCTCGTCGGAGAGCATCCCCGCGGTCTGCTGCAGTGACTCGCGGAAGCTGTGTGCCTGGGGGTAAGCAATATGGGTGATAAGCAATGGTTAGGTTGATAAGAATAATTTGGTTAAAAGCCCCCTAGTTTATCAGAACAAGAAGCTCACCTCTGGAAGGTCGCCAAAGAGAGCGGCACTGTTCGCTAGAACGCCCTTCAACAGCTGCTCACGAGACTTGAGGGTGAGGACTTTGTGGGCGACGGCGGCCAGGTTTCGGTACACTGCCGCATCCTCTTCTTCTTCTTTCCCCATCTCTTCATCTTTATCAGTTCCTTTATCAACCTCATCTTTATCGTCATCATCAAACTCAAGCAGCGTCTCCGACCAGTCAGAGAGCCGTTGCAGAAAAGTGGACCGCTCAGCGGCGAGCGCCTTCAGTACGGCGGTCCGATCGGTGAACCGCTCCAGCTGCTGGTACAGCTCGTAGACTTTCTCATTGGGAAGGTCACCTTCCTCGCTAGTCACTAGCAGTGGTCGAAGGTGCTCCACCGCCTCGTCGTCGGTCACCCAGCGGATGATCGTTTGCTGTTGTTGTTGAGCCGATCGTTCATCAGACGGCTGGTGAATTCGCAGAAAGACGAGTGTTTGCTGGTGGTGATGCTGTTGATGGCTAGATCCATAGTTGAAGCTTAGATTGGAAGGCGTCAGTGGCCACTTTTCTACCACTTTCAAGTCGAGTACTCCTGAGCTGGCGTTTGGTGAGGAAGCCAAGGTGACAATGAGGGCGCTTAGTGGTGGTGAGTTGGTGGTGGTGGTGGTCGTGTCACTGCCTTTGTTTTTCTGCTGATGTTCATCCCTGCCACTACCAGAGTTGCCAGAGTTGAGAAAGGCGTCGACTTTGCTTTGAATAGCCGAGGTGGAAGTTGCCTGAATCTGAGCACTGCTGAAGTACGACTCGATGGTGGCGATGATAAACTGTCGACTGTTGTTGCCGGCTTGCAGCTGCTGCTGGCCATTCACATTCGCATAGGTGAAGGCACAGTCTGCTGCTGATGAGGCAAAGCCATTGTTTTTCTCTTGCTGGTGGCCATAGCCATTGGCTTTCAGTGACTGCTGCCGCTGCTGGGACATCTTTCCTCGCCGTCGACTTTCATCAGTGGACGTGTAGTCCATTTTTCAACAGCTCAGTGACAGTGAAATTGTTGGTTAATCAAAAGGCATGTATCACATCATATTCTGATGAAGCAAAACGAGTGAAAAAAGCGATAAACTAGACAAAAAGTTAGTGCCACCGTTGCTAGAAAAAAGACAAATGAAACAGTGGAAAAAATGTCTTTCTGCTGCGCCGCTTAGGCAGCTCTTTGACAACAACAAAAGTGTGTGTGATCAATGTTTTGCCGTTTGTTTCATCTGTTTTTTAACTGAAACCGGGCGGGTTGCCAGTGGCAACCGTTTGCATTCGGATAGCGAAACAAAACAAAACACACGCACACACACACAGCCGGCGACTAGTGAAACAATTTTGTCGCTGTTCTGTTTAGCAGTGTTGCAACTATCGACTGAAAGAGAGCACTAGATTCTCTTACTTTATTGACTATTTAGTGCCAGTGTGTCGCCGGCAATTGCAGTTGTTGTTGTCGTTGGTAACGCTACTTATTCTTCACTGTTGTCCGCATTTTTTGTGTGTGATTATTAAATTTCAGAATGATCAGTCGTTGTTTTGAGTAATCGATCTTTCTAAATAATTAACAGTTTTAAAACGATCAGTGGCAAATGCACTAAGTTTAATTGCAATAACTTCTACACTAACTTTTGCACTTAATTTTTGCACTAAAATTTTGACACTTAAAAAAAATTTACAAATATACTAACAAAAATTTAGCGTAAGCATACAAATCACTAAACTGCCCTAAAACCTAGTGATTTTGATCGCTCATTGTTAATTTATTTAGTAAATTAAAATTAATATATACTTTGTAGTTAATAACACATTTTTTTGGTTTAATGAAAGATTAAGTGTGTAAAATAGTGTTGAATCCGTTTGAGCATTTATTTGGTTTGCCAAATCGCACAGAAAAGAGACTATCGTTTAGGAAAGTTGTGTTTAGAGAGAGGAAATTAGATGTTCAGTTGGGCCAAAGACCTCTTGCTGTTGGTAGGTGATCCGCCGAGGTGGCAACCCAGTGTTGTGGGCCACTATCTGGAGCAGCTCTCGCAGGCAGGGAACTGCACTCTTTTTTTGAGGGACCGTCTTTGCCGACCACCACCGACCAATGCCGCAGCCTCGACACTCGAGCACGTTTAGATGCAGTGCCTTCAAGTTGGGCATCAGCTGGCCGATGTTCAGCCAGCGCAGATTGTCGTGCGCCAGTCGTGCCCTGGTCAGACTCACCTTTAGATGGAGCGCCTGAACGGAGGCAAGCGGCTGCTCCAAGGTCAGCAGCTCCTCCAGCTCCTCGTCGTCCTCTAGCAAAAGCTTAAGCTCTAGATGGGCGGTCAGGTAGCGAAGGCTCGGCAGTGAGCGACTCAACGTGGAGAAAACCTGAGAAATGTGGGTGGAGGTGGTGCACAGCGACAGGGAAACCAGGCCGGGAAATCGGCCAGCTGTGCACACCTGCCGAAAGAGTCGAGAAGAGTGGTCAATTGTGGGCAGTCGCACTAGGGTGCGACGAACGTTTGAGTTCAGTTTTGTGAGCAGCAGTTCGGAGATGAGACAAGGCTCCAGCGTTGGTAGGCTCACTCGTGGTAAAACTGCTGCTGGTGGATCACTTTCCTCTTTTCGGTTCACTTTGAAGCACTTCAGCAGAGAACTAAAAAATGATTCTTCAGTTTTCTGTACTTTGATGCACTTTTGCAGTGAACTAACCAAGGAGTGGTAGCAGAGGACGCTGTTGAAACTCAGGGTTACTTGTTCCAACTGGCCGAGGACGGCCAGTTGCTGCTTAGGTCCCAGGTAGACGTCGTAGAGGGTGAGGTTCCGTAGAGCTGGCAGAAGGCAAAGTGCCTTGTAGAACGTCGACTCTAGAATTAGATCTCCCCGGTCGCGGTTGATCACTCGAAGAGTGCGCAGCTGAGCTTTCCAGCTTCCTTCTTCTTCTTCTTTTTTGTTTTCATCGCTGGTCAGCACAGTAAACAACTGGTTAAAATTGGCCTGATGCGAAGGAGGGTTTTTCCAGTTGTTGGCCATGTTCAGCAGAAAGGTTAGCTCGGTGATGCCGGGAAAGGCGGCCATTATCTGCCGGACGATGGCTGGTGTTAGCTGGCCGTGCTTAAACTCTAGGCAGTTCCATTGACTCTGGCGGGGAAGGAGAGACAGGAAGAACTGCAGTGACTTTTTCTTTGCTTCATCGCCATCTTCTTTTCTTTTTCCCTCTTCTTCTTCTTCCTCTTTTAAACTGGTTAGCAGCTGCAAATTGCCTTGTTCATTGGCATTGGCATGAGTTTCGTTGGCCTCGCTGCCTAAAGGGTCGAGGTGGTGGATGTCATTGGGAGAGTGTGCACCGTTCATCACGGCGATGGTCAGAGAGGACACTTTTAGGGTTTTGTTCACCTCCAGCACTCGGTGGCCCCAGCGAGGACAGACCTGGTAGGCGGCCAGTCGGTCGTTGGCACTCATCTGGCTCATGAGGGCGAGAAGAGGCAGATCAGGCAGGTCGTCGCTGGCAAACCTGGAGAGCACGGCCATTCTGGTGGATCAAAAGAAAAGGAATTAAATATTGTTGACTATGCAGTATGTTAATGCTAAATAACACTATTGTTGATCTTACTTGAAAAAAGTGTTGAAAAAAGTGACGTACTAAGATTTTTTAGATGCTAAAGTTAGCACAAATACGCACAGAGAAAGAAAGTTTGTTTATTTTGGCACACACAAATGCTATTGCTACACACACAGGCGAGCCAAATGAGTCACGGCCAAGCACACGTTATGAGGGGGGCCTCTAGGGTCAAAATGCCTTCTGTCTGGCCCCTGCAGTTGATACGGGGAAACAAAACAAGCTAGCTTGAAAAAGACGGAATCTTCATGAGACTGTTTTTGTCGCAGCGGCCGTCTTTGCTAGAGGAGAGAAGCTGCTGATCCTGGTCATAGTCTTCTCTACTCGAATTTTCCCCACAATCACCCCAAAAATTATTTTAAAAAAGTGGTGGCATGCAATCTCCACTACCACAAACAAAAAGCTGCAAAGAAGTGCCCTGTCATCGCCGTTGCTGATTTTTTATTGGAATTTAAAATGAGTTAGCATTTTCACATATAACATTATTTGTCAACGTCTTATCAACTTGTTTTGTTTGTGTTTTTAATCTGATTTTATCTTAGTGTTTGTGTGTATAACATTTTGAAAGCAATTGTGCAAATGAAATAGACGATGTGTGTGTGTATGTCAAGCCCAACAAAATGATCAGCGGTTTACAACTTCTTCTCCATGAAGATTATCTCGACGTTCTGCGTGTGCTGAAGGTTTGTGCTGAGGAATTGTAAACTTAGATAACAATTTCTTTTTTCTCTTATTTTAAGACGATGGCCAGCAGAAAGCCGCTGAAGAAGAGGAACACGCAAAGGCACAAGATGTTGGTGTTTCCCTCCTTATCTGCTTTATTGGAATGCGTGATGGTAGTGATCTCGATGGTAGTGATCTTTGCTGACCCAACTGACGCTGGCGTCGGCTTCTTCTTAGCGCCCATTGCGCCTGGCTCCGTCCACCACTTGCTGCCTCACTGCATCGATTTGAGTGTGGTTCACTCTTTGACCACTCGATC
>JAALOO010000493.1_pt1 | contig 35305 bp, 39 predicted proteins | sample 7257641 | NCBI WGS metagenome assembly JAALOO01 (sample SAMN14085613, study PRJNA598686) | mite metagenome | biome: ENVO:01001000; feature: ENVO:01001002; material: ENVO:01001226; isolation source: single female mite from University of Michigan culture on fish food culture... ...
TCTTTCTGCCGCAGAGATGGCGCACTACAGGTGGAAGAATCTCCAAGTTCTAACAACTTTCTTTCCCAACTCTTGAGCACCCGTCTTGTTTTGATTTCTTGAGCAACTGTTTTTTCCCCCTTAAAAATGTTCAAGCGTTCTGGATCGGTGGTGATGATTGGCGTCGTTTTGGCCACTGCTGCGGTCGTCCTCGCCCTTGGCTCCTCGCTGTCTTCAGGCGATTCGACCAGCCCAAACGATAACATCAATAGCAATGTCACCAGTGGCAACGCTTCTTCGGCCGAGGTGATCAAGCAGCTGATCTACAAGGACAGTGCTGATGAGGGTGATGGCAAACTGCTGCCCCAGGTGCTGGAGCGCGAGGCCCAGAAGGACTACGACGACATCAAGGGGAAGATCCTCGGCTGGAGTCAGAAGCACTTCTGGGTGATCATCCTCATCGCAATCATCGTCGTCCTCTGCATCGGCGCCCTCTGCCTCTGCCTCCTCTGCAAAAAGTAGTCATCTCTTCTGTGCTGAGGGTGACTGATCACCACCTTCGTCGACTTCATTTTCTTGATCACCCCTCTCCTCTCTTCTGTTCCCCAATTTAAACTTCATTTTCATGTTGTTGCTGAATTTCCTTTCTTCTGCTTTGCTGTTTTCATTTTCAACAACAACAATAAACATTGACAACTTTTGATGGCCTGAGAGAGAGAGAGAGAGAGAGAGAGAGAGAGAGAGAGAGAAATAGAACATTTTAGAACAGTTTTCCAAAGTCAAAACAAAAGCACTTGCCTCGGTGAGCTGATGACTTTACTTTCTGATTTCTACTGAGCGTCATCTTTTCAAGTTTTCAGCTTTTTCAGCCTTGTGATTTAGTCTTCGTCTTCTAGTTCACCAGCAGATAATCATCATGCCGACCACCTCTCGTCTTCTGATGACTTCAGTTGCTCTGGTGGTGGCAGTGATCTTCCTAGCTCTGGGCCAAGCTGACGCTGATTTATCTTCACCCTCTTCTTCTTCGCCAAAGTTGGGAACTTCGCTGAAGACTGAAGTCCAGAGCAGCAGCACTTCTAACTTTTCTTCAGCTTCTTTCTTGGGAATTCACAGCAAGACCGTTGATGAGGATGAAGATGAGGAAGAAGTGCACTTGGAAAGAGGAGTTCAGGAGTTGGAAGGCGGCAAGGAGGACTACTACGGGGCGAATGCGGCCATCCTCGCCTGGATCGAAGGCCACTGGTGGGTCATACTGATCATCGTGGTCATCGTCGCCATCATCGCCGGCGCCATCTGCTGCTTCATCTACACCAAAAAGTAGCCAAGTTCTTCCGCTTCTTTCTTCTCTCCGATTGGAAGGTCTCTCTTCTTGTTGTGGTCAGTTTTAAAGCAGGTGCACATACTTACTTACTCTTGATCTTTTGCTGATGTTTATTGCTGCTGTTAAAGTGTGTGAATTAATTTAGTGTGACTAGCAGATAAAAGTGTAGGGAAAAGATGGGAAAGTATAAGTAAAAAGGTGGGAAAAGAGAGGGGGAAAAGATTGAGGTCAAAGAGTAATAAGTTAAAAAGAAAGAGAGTCAAGTAAGTGATGATAAGTTAAAATATTTCCAAAAAAGCCTTTTTCCTAGGCACTACTTGGTCGCCGGCTAATCTGCTGATAACCAGCCTTGTTGGCAGTAGAGGAAGAAGCTCCGTAGAGGAAGAAGAGGCCATACAACGTCTGCAAAAAACGAAGGTCAAAGTTAAACTCTCATTAAAAAGATGCTCCTCAACTTACCATGAAAACATCCACCGCCAGAACAAACACCGTACTGGTGCGAAAGTGCAGCGTGTCGAGGAGAAAGCCGCCCACCGAGGGCCCGACAAAGGCGCCCACCGAGCAGGAGGTGAAGAACATGGCCGACACGAGGCCGTACGTGGAGACGTCATTGCGAAAGCCCCGCCGGCGAATCGAGTCATTGAGGGCGTCCATGAAGGCGCAGACCAACTTCGCCGACATGCCGAAGCCGATGAGGACGAGGGCGAGCACGACGAGGGGCAGAGAGGGCGCCAGCGGCAGCCAGGGCAGCGGCCCGAGCAGGTGCAGGCCGATGACGCAAAGGGCCGAGCCCGAGGCGATCAGCAGCTTCGGGTTGACGCCCCGCTCGCAGAGGGCGCCCCACAGCGGCGTGCTGAGGGCGTAGGTCGCTCCGTTGATGATGAAGATGAGGCCGGTGAAGAAGGGCGAGAGACTGTTGAAATGGAAAAGATGAGTTTTGAAAGGAGTTTACTAAACAGATGACAACTCACCCAAACTGCCGCAGATGGGGCTCCAGCGTGGCGGCGTTGAAGCCGATGAAGTTCAGCGAGGTGACGATGGCCAGCACGTCGTAGACGACGCCGCGGTCGCTGATGAAGGCGAGCAGGCTGGGATTTTCGCCTGAAGCTGAGCTCGGTTTGCTGCCATTTAGAAGCGGTGTCTCCTGGGCTGATTCAGCTGACGGGAGGAGGCAGTGAATCACAAAGCAGCCGGCGAGAAGACAGGCGCCGAGCAGGGCGAATGGGAGCGCAAAGCCGCCCAGCTCGTAGAGGGCGCCGCCCACAGTGGGGCCTAGAAAATGGTACAAAATTAGTTTTAGAACTCGAAAAGGTAAACAAAACACTAAGAGCACTCACCGACAATCAGCCCAATGCCAAAGGCGGCCTCCAGGTAGCTGAAGGTGGAGGCGACCCGGGTGGGAAACTTCGCCGCCATGACCGTGTAGGAGCTGGTCATGAAGGCCGACGCGGCGACGCCCTCCACCACCCGCACTCCATAGGAGAGGAGGATGAAGGCGGCGCCCGCCGGGGCGAGGTCAATCAGGCCAAAGGCCATCGTCGAGGCGCCGCAAATTAAGAGGCCATTCTTCGAGAGTGCCACCGGGCAGGTCCGGTTGACCAGTTTGCCAAAAAGGGGCGACGTGAGGAGGATCATCAGTTCGTAGATTCCGAAAACGAAGCCATACTGAGTGGGAGTGGCGCCTTTAGAAAATAGAAATAGAAAGAGTGTTAGATTTGATCATCAATGTTCAAAGATTTAGAAGGCGTTTGTTTGTGTTACCCTTGGCCTCGGCCTCCTTCGGGTAGAAGGGCGCCTGGAGGCTGACGCAGGCGGCCACCCAGAAGTTGCCGTAGATGAGGGCGAAGATGGTGGCAATCTGCCGGCCGCTCAGCGGACGGCTGCTGTTGATGGCCGCCGCTGAAGAGGGCGAGGGCGTCCGAGTGGAGCCACCGCTTTCCCGAAGCTCCTGGATCGGGCCTAGGCCTAGGCCTGCATGGAAAAGGCGAGTGCTGCGACACTCGGAGAGGGAGTTGAAGAGGCGCGCCGCCGGCCGAGATTCATCGCCGCCGCCGTTTGCCGGTTGTTGTTTCTTCTCATTCGGCTGCTGCTGCAACTGCAGTTGCTGGTAGAAGCTGCTGGGCAGGGAGAGGGCCTGCTGGTGGTGGTGGTCGAGCTTCTCCATCTTCGGGAAAAGTGATGGGGGTGATGGGGTGATGAGGTGATGATGATGATGAAGAAGAAGAAGAAATGCTCACTTCGGAGGACGATTTCGAAATGAGCAGAAGATTTTTCCTTGCGCGCCGTTTTGTTGACAGACCTGCTGCTGCTGCTTCTGCTGCCGCCGCCGTACGACCTTTCAGAGTGTACGTTACCGGCGCCGATTTGTTCAGCTGCGGACATTTGAAAAGAGAAAACGCCAAAATCGCTCAAAAAATTAAAACTGATAGTTTTTTTAAAAACTTTAGCCCCTGATTAGTTTTTGTTGTTGTTGTTGATGACGTTGATGCCAACGTTGATGAAACGACTTATTAATCACATTTTTATTTAGAAAACACAAAAAAGAGGCCTCGGTCAATAGTACATTTGTTCCCTGCCTTCCAGCAGTTGCAAAATCTCGTCAATAGAAATCTCATTATCATTCTCAGCATGCTCTTCTTCTTCTTTAGAGCTCTCAACAGGAGAAACTTTCTGTTTAGCTTCACCAGCTTCCACCTTCTTCACCACTTCACCACCACCACCCTCGGGTTTGTTGACAATACCCACGAAGAGGTTCACCTGCAGACGATTGTCTCGAATGGCAAAGAGAAAGGGCCGGTTGAAGTGCAGGGCAATGGTCGGTAGTGAGACTTTTCCCGAGTAGTAAATCATCTGAACGGCACTGGCCGCCGCCGCCTCCGCCCCCGCCTCATTCACCTCGATCATCGTCTTCTGAACTACCTGTGCTATCTTTAGCATTCGATTGCCGGTCATGCGGCTAAAGTCAGCTCCGTCAACTCCTCCTTCAAAAGCCGCCCTCATGCCCATCTTCCTCAGGGGCTCCTTGAGCTGAACGGAGGACTCCAGTTTGAAACGAGGCAGCGCTAGGTCGACCTTCATGGGCAGCCTTCTCATGTGTGTCTCACTATTATCCAGTATAGCTGTCTGAAGGAAAGTGGAGCTTATTGTGGAGTTTTCCAGAAGCGTTTCGTTTGGAAGAAAGAGCAGCATGCTCTGCCTCCCTCCACCTTTGTACGGCAACTCCACCAAGTGCCCCTCTTGGCAAATGCCTGCTTGAAGTCCGTTGCTTTCGATGTGCATCATTGGAACTTGGAACTTCTTCTTTTCCGCTGAAAAGGTGAACTCCTCCTCAGTGGTCAGCTCCTCTTCAAACGCCTTCGCCCAGGCGCCCTTAAAGTACAGCGCATTGAGGAGGACCAGTTTAGTCTGCGGGTCTAGTTCTTCAGCAAACAGTTCCGGTATCATTCCGTGCGTCTTCTCCCCCGCCCAGCTGTTGATCTTCTCAATGGCCGCTTTGCCGCCCCGGGCAAAGTCCACGCTGAAGAGCTTTGAGTGAAAGTCCGATTCGACCACGTCCAGAAAGGTGGGCAGAAGGGGAAAGTGATCCTGAAGAGCGACGGCATTGGCCAGCTGAAGAACGGCGGCCGAAGGATTTGCGGAAGAAGAAGAGTTTAAAGTTTTGAGAATTGAGCTGTAGGCGGAGATTAGCTTAGTTTCGGGCTCTGATTTGGAGGTATCAAGGCTAAAAATGAGAAAATATTTTTATAGAGAAAAGTTGACCTTTTTTGGTTATCAGTGGAAATACCCGAGCACACTTCTCATCTCCTCGTAGGTGTTCCCCTGAGCGCCGGTCATGGCCATCGTGAGGACGGTGCTCAGGCTGAAGGGAGAGAGTAGCAGATTCTTTGGGTCATTTCCGCCATTTTCCTCTCGCTGGGAACGTTCCTGGAGCTCAAGCTGGTGCAGCAGTTTGTAGCCAAAGAGGTCACTGGATTGGGCTACTTGAAACAGAGCTTTCGGGCTGCTGCTGGTGGTTGCTTTGGTCTGCTCAGCAGCATTGGCGGTGGTTGTGGTGATGATGGTCGTGGTGGTGGTGGTAATGATTACCATCACTAAAATTAACCGACGCATTTTTGGTGGTCAGTTTTGGGTCTGTTGAATAGAACTGCTAGAAACTTCGGAGAATGACAACGGCTGGGGAAACACACTAGCTCGGTGGTGGTGACCACGTGTGTAAATTAAGCTCTCTCTCTCTCTCTCTCTCTCTCTCTCTCTCTCTCTCTCTCTCTCTCTCTCTCTTATTCTCTGTGGGCCAAAGTGTGTGGGGGGCTGTTCAGACAAGTGTGCCCACGCAAAAATACAGGCCCACAAGCCCAAGTGTACTGTGTTGGAAAGAAAGATTGAGGCAAAAAAGGCTAGGCCTGACAACGAGAGAGGGCTGCTGCGGGCCGCTGAGCACTAAACAAAAAAGTGATTTTTTTAAAGAGCAATGGGCAAAATGGGCCTAAATTGAGCAATTGAAACCTTTGACTTGTTATACACTGTTGGAAAGGTAATTTTTTGCTGGTTACAAATCTTAAATAAATATGTTGAGGAGAAAAGTAGTTTAGAAGATTCTTGCACGAGTAAGTCTCATAAATCATTGTTTTTGTGTTATTAAAAATCAAAGTTGAAAAGTTCTAAATTATTAAAAATAGCAAAATTGTCAAACTCAAGCTATTCCTATAACATTCCTATAGACATTTTATGGAGTGTCGTGCAAGAACTACTTTTCACCTCAACATATCTATTTAAGATTCGTAACCAGCAAAAAATTATCTTTTCAACAGTGTATAACAAGTCAAAGGTTTCAATTGCTCAATTTAGGCCCAAAAATGACTTATTTTGCCCATTGCTCTTTACATTTTTAATTTTAAAAATTAAAACTGTGAAATTATTCATCTAACTGAAGTGTTTAGATGAATAACAATTAATTCAGTAATAAAAGATCTTCCTCTCACCATCATCATCATCATCATTTTCTTCTTTAGCCCCGACTTCACTACCGCCCTCGGGTTTGTTGACGATTCCGACAAAGAGGTTCACGTACAGGCGATTGTCTCGAATGGCAAAGAGAAAGGGCCGGTTGAAGTGCATGGAAGTTGGTGGCAGTGGAAGAGAGTAGTAGTTGAAGGGGACTGCCGGGCTGGCCGCCGCCGCTGCCACATCCGCCCCCGCCTCATTCACCTCGATCATCGTCTTCTGCACTACCTGCGCAATCTTTAGGCCTTTACCTCCGGTCATACCTCGGCTAAAGTCTGCCACTCCCCCTTCAAAAGCCGCCCTCATGCCCATCTTTTGAAGGATGCCTTTCAACTCCTGAAATGAATCGGACTCAATCTTAAAGCGAGGCAGCGACAGGTCGACCCATTTGGAGCGCATCTTGGAGAGGGCCTTGTGCTTTTTGATCGCTCGGTAAAAAGCAGAGGTGATGGTGGTGGTGGTGGTGGTGGCGGTGGTGGAAGAATTCCCAGCCAGAAAGGTCTCATTTGGAAGGAAGAGCAGCATGCTCTGCACTTCTCCCCGGTACGGCAACTCCACCAACTGGTGACCCTCCTCGGTGGTGGTTTGCCTGAGACTGATGAGTTCTTCGTGCATCATCGAAACATTAAACTTCTTCTCCTCTGACAAGGTGAACTCCTCCTCAGTGGTGTGCTTTTTCTTGAACTTCTCCGCCCAGGCACCCTTAAAGTACAGTGCATTGAGCAGGACCAGTTTGGTGTCTTTGTCCAACTGTTCTTCAGCAAAAAGAACTGTCGGTATCTTTCCGTTGGTTTTCTCCCCCACCCAGTTGTTGACTTCATTAATGGCCGCTTTGGGTTTATCGGCAAAGTCCACGCTGAAGAGTTTTGAGTGAAAGTCCGACTCAACGATGTCCAGAAAGGTGGGCAAAAGGTGGTAGTTATCTTGAAGAGCGACAGCACTGGCCATCTGAAGAACGGTTGAGCTTGAAGGAGAGGAGTTTATTCTGTGGAGAAGTCTGCTGCAGGCGGCGATCAGCTCCGGTTCGGTCAGTTGGGAGTTGTTGAGTCTGGGGAAGAAGAAGAATAAAAGATTTTTTTTAAAAAGTTAACCCACTTTATTGGATTATCAATGGAACTACCTGAGCACACTTCTCATCTCCTCGTAGGTGTCTCCCTGGGCGCCGGTCATAGTCATCGTGAGGACGGTGCTCAGGCTGAAGGGAGAGATGAGCAGATTCTTTGGGTCATCGTCATTTCCTCGCTGGGAACGTTCCTGGAGCTCAAGCTGGTGCAGCAGTTTGTAGCCGAAGAGGTCACTGGATTGGGCCACTTGAAACAGAGCTTTCGGGCTGCTGCTGGTAATTTTGGCCTGCTCAGCAGCATTTGCAGAAGTGATTACCACCGCCAGTAAAAGTAGAAATGATCTTAACTGATGCATCCTTGTCAGTGAATATAATGGATAAAAAGTTAAAAAGTTAAAAAAATTTAAACAATTTTTTATTTAGTGTACACGTCAGCACAAGCCACTGAAGTAATAATATGTGTATTTCACTGAGAACACAAACTCTCTTTCTCAGAAAATAACAGCTAACAGACTTTAGTCTTCTATCAAGAGAAAAAAGATACTGATGCTTAAACAAACACAAAAAAACTGATGTTCAACTTTCAAGCTAGCCAAGCTTACACACTTACATTTTGTTACCCAGATAAGAGAGACTTGGTAAGCAAACACACACTGCTGACGATTGAGAATGATGAGGACGGCGGCGGTTGGTGAGAAAGAGCTTTGGCAACTCTGAAAATGTAAATATCAAATTACAGCTCAATATTTCTCTCTCTCTCTCCCCTAGGGCCAAAGTGCCCAGTCAGTGGGCCATACAAAACAAAGGCAAACACATGTGTGCCCTGGGCCACAACAAGACGAGAAACAGGCTGGGCACTAGCCTAGGCCTAGCTAATTAACAGAAAAGGGAAAAAAGCCTGCTTTTAGTTTAAGTTTATGGCATAACTGTTAGCAGCTGTACGAGGGTAAAAGCGCAAAAATTTATTGGTATCATCACTGGTAATAGTTAAATAGTTTAAAAGCAAGCAAACAAACAAACAAACAAAATAGATAAAAAGCGCAGGTGACTACTCATCTGATTGAATCCCCTTTTTTGTTTGAGTTTACTGTTTTAGCTACTGTTGCAAAAGCGATTAAAAGTAATACATAACCGACCTGCACAAATCGATATGAAATTGGTATTATCAAAGGGAATAAAAAGGGAGGGAGTTTAGCCAAATAAAAAACCAACAAAAACGCATAAAAATTATTTGCAAAAAATAAAGTTGAGTATTAGAAAACCGTTTAGAAAAATCTGAGAATAAAGAACTTCTAAAAAATCCTTCAATCATGAACTTCAGCCGCCTTCTCTTTGCCCCTTTTCTACTTCTTCTTTTTCTTCTTTTGGCAGTCAGCCTTTCCAGCTGCACAAAAATCGTCCAACAACATCATCACCCTATGCCAAATCATGAAATTAAGCCCTCCAAAGTAAACTCTACAGAAACTTCCACAACCGATGTTAGCTGCCGCCAAAACGCCACCATCTGCGGGGAGAATGCCTTCTGCAGCCCAACCACCAAGCTCTGCCAGTGCAATCTAGGGTAAACTAAAAGAAAAAAAGTTAAGATTTAAATTTAAAAACCTTTTTTAACCATTGCGACTTAACTTTGCAGATACTACAAACCAAACCAGAACTCCTCCTGCACCGTCCAGACCTGTCCCTCTTCAAACTTCTGTCGCTGGCAAATTGGCCTCGACACAAAGTGCGCCCTGGACAGCCACCGATGCGTTTGCGATGACTCCTTTGAGTTGGACGTCGCCACGCAGACCTGCCGCCCGGTTCGACAGCCTCGAGGCGCCTTCTGCGCCTTTGACCTGCAGTGCGGCGCCGGGGCGGTCTGTGGAACTTCTTCGAACTCCCAAAACTCCCAAAACTCTCCTAAAAGCTGCATCTGCAAGCTCGGTTACCTCCCGGCAGATAGTAATCTGATTAACTGCGAGCCGTACAGCTGTACGACCGACTACGACTGCTCGAGCACCTTTTCTGCCACCAGTCAAACTGTGTGCCAGAGCGGAAGTTGCCAGTGCAACTCTGCCAGCGGCTGGACGCTGAACGCCGGAAATCAGAGCTGTGTCTCCACCCGAGCTCCTCTGAACGGAAACTGTGCCTTCGATTCAGACTGTGGCCAGGGGGCGATGTGTGGCGGGGGAAATCGCTGTCGCTGTAAACTGGGCTATCAATCTGAGTCCTCGAACAACATCAACTGCCTGAAGTACAGCTGCTCCAGTGACCTTGATTGCAGTCTGACTTTTAGGGGAATTGCCCATCTCACCTGTCAGTACGGGTCGATTTGTCAGTGTGACGGCGCGAACGGGTGGAACCTGCTGACGGCGAATCAGTCGTGTACGGTAAGTGGTAAATTGAAAAGTTAAAAAAAGAATTTAAGAAAATTAGTTTAGGGTTTTACCTTTTACAGTCACAGTTACAGTCACTTGGCAACAATTACAAAATTTAACATTTTTTCTTCTTCTTTCTCCTCTTCTAGGCCCGCTCAGTCCTCGTCGGCGGCGACTGCATCTTCGACAGCGACTGTGGCCTCAACTCTGACTGCGTCGCCGGCAAGTGCAAGTGCCACTTTGGCGACGCCGTCCAGTCAAACGGAATGGACTGCTCCCTCAAGTACTGCTACAGTAACTTTGACTGCTCCCAGCTCGACCCGAATGCCGTCTGCAGCTGGAACAGCTGCATCTGCAGGGAGGGCTACAGTCAGAACTTTATTTCTCAAAGTTGCGTTTCGGATGGCTCTGATATGGGCGGTGTCCTTGCCGTCGTTGGGCTGATCATGTTGGGCGTCTTTGTTGTGGTCTGTGGGGCGATTGTGCTGGTGTGGGCGGTGGGCGGAGGTAGAAATAGTCGACCGAGGGCTGCCTACATTCAAAAGTCTTAAACGATGTATATAAATTTAAAATCATTGAGGAATAATAAAAAGTGAGGGTTATTTTAATAAGTAAAGATAAAAGTAGTTTTAATTAGTTTAACCTTTTGTAAAAGAGTAGGAGAATGATGAAAGTTTAAAAAATTATAAATTTAGCTAGTGGTAGCGGTTTTAGAGGGTAAAAGTGCTTCGGTTGCTGCTGCTGCTGCTGCTGCTTCAGATGTTGATGAAGAAGAAGAAGAAAAAGAAGATGATGATGACCTAGACGATAACTTCTTCGCCTTGAGAAGATCCTTTATCAGCAGCGGCTCACTGCTCTCTCGAGGCGGTGGCCGAACTACCAGCGAAGGTCCTGAGTAGGTAAAGGATAGAGGTTGCAGCTTGACGGGCGGTTTTCCTCGGCCCAGATGATAAGTTGGCTGCTGCTGCTGCTGCTTATCATTATCAACGGTCGTACAATTTTGCTGTTGTTGTTGTGGCTGCTGAGGCTCACTGACGCCGGTGTAGAAGCGCAGTGCACAGCAGCAGTAGGAGACGAAGCAGAGGGCGAGACAGGCGACCATCACTAGCAGCAGCTGGAGCAGATTCTGAAGAAAGCCTGCCATCAGGTCTTCAGGTGTGCTGCTGCTGGTGGTGAAGAAGTAGGTGATATTCATGAAAAGGGAGGAGGAAGCTGAAAAGGGGGGTTTCAATGAGGAAGGTGTGTGTGTGTGTGTTTGCTTGAAACAAGGGAGATAAAAGTGGTGGTAGAAGTGTTTTGTTGTTGAGGCTAAAAAAAGAAGTAAAAAATTGTAGTAGTTTATGAGAAAAGTAAAACCGTTTTCATTTTGCACAATAGTTCATAATCTAAAATGTTAAAAAATTCGAAATTTGTGTTTTGAAAATAAATAGACCTTTTAGAACAAGCAAATTTAAAAAATGAATATAAATCGGCTTCCAGTTCACTCAACAAATACTGAAAAAACATTAAAAAAAATAAAGAAATGTTTAAAAGTTGTGACCATTTAAAAACTCACACATCCAAATCGTGTTCAATATAAAAATTTTGCAGCAAATGCTAACTTAAAAACTGTGCTTTATTGTGTGTACGTTATTTTTTGCACTGCATTTTTTTGCATTGGTTTTGTACTGATGATTGCTTACAAAGTTATTTTGTTTTTCTGCTGCAGCAGCAGGCATGCAGCAGGAGATTCGTAATATACAAAAGAATGTGGGTAGTGTAATTATTGGTCATGTATGTAGTGTTATTGTTGTAGAAATAAAATAAAATTGCTGCTTTGTTGTACAATGTTTGAAAGGGGTCTGGTGTGAAAGAAGGTGGTGATTAAAAGTCAGAGTGGTGGTGGTGGTGGTGGATAAGGAGTAAATAAAAAAAAGTTTAAGGAATGTTGATGAAAATAAGGTGAATTTAAAAGTAAAGAATATAAACTAAAGAAGCTGTTTGCGAGCAAGTGTTCTGATGTTTGAAAACAAAAAACACTGTGTTAAAAGGAAAGTGGTTGGAATTTTGACCTTTTTTGAACAAATAAGGATTCAAAGATTGTAAATTTGATAAAATTTTGTTTTTAGAGTGATAAAGAAACGGCTAGGAGAATCTATAGTAAATTCATATAAAATTATGAATCAGAAATCATCACCAAAACTACTAAAAACTACATAAAAAATTACTCTCATCTTCACCACTGGTCACCACCACCACCACCGACTTCAAATACAAAAAAAAGTGAAACAAAACAAAAAAAATCAATATACCCTCAAAGCAGTGAGAAAAGAAAGAGAAAGAAAAAATTCTGAAGGTAAAAATTGATTGTCAAGGCTTGAAAAGTGGAAATAGCAGTAAAAGAGTAGTGATTATCATCATCAGCAGTAGTACGTGGAAGAACTGGAAGACCACTGTGTTAGTAGTAAAAAAAAGTTGTGTGTATCATCAAGTTGTAGCAAGTTTAAGATTGACGAAAAGTTTTGTTGCGGCAAAAAAGTAGTAGTAGCGAAAGTAGGATTGCAAAGTAGAAGAAGAAGAAGGAGATTGCAGAAAATGATTGCAGAAAGGGCTGGCGGAGTGTCTAGGTAATAGCATCACATATTTAGTCGAACTTTTTTCTTAAAGATTCAAGGCTTGTGGAACTCCAAAAACTCCCAATTTTCTTTTTTTAGACCTCATTCACCGCCACCGTTCCTAGACGCAGCTCGCTCATGCGCTCACTAGGTCGAACTGGCTGAAAACCGTTGTAGAAACTCCCATTTCCGGTTCCATCAGCAGCCAAACAGGGCATCGACTTTCCGCTGAGGAAGCTGCGCTCCGCTCGCATCGCCTTCTTCAGCGTGTAGCCTAGGCCTTGAAGAAAGAGCCGGAGAACTTCGACCACCTTGTTCGGCTGCTCCTCGAGGACCATCGAGCAGTCGGCCAGTTTGACCCAGGTGGAGTTCGTGGGGTCTAATCGGCCGTTCATCTTCACCGCCTCGTCGACGTGGGGTGAGTAGTCGCCGACCACCAGAGCCACAGGACATTTAAAGTTGTTCAGCTTATCATCTCGGCTGATTCCAAGTGCCGGTCGGCCAATGTACGATTCGATAAAATGGGCCAGGTTTCGCCGGTTCACCACGCCTGAGTCGAGGTAGCGGCGGTAGAAGGCGACCGCCTCCTCATCGGTCACCCGGTCCGGGAGGGAGGTGTTCCCGAAGAGGTGCCAGATGAAGTACTCCTGCGTCGCCGGCGGAAGGGTGTGGTCGTGGCCAGAAGTATTTAAGGAAGTGGGAGTGTTTCCTGTAGCAGTTGAGGAGGAGGAAGGGTCGGCAATTGCTGGTTGGCTAGTAGTAAAAGAGAGGGGGAAAAGGTATTAGTGAAATGGTTAGGTTTTAGGGTAAAAAAGTTGTTGGAAGGTTGAACCGTTTAAAAGCATAACCGAGACGTGAAATAAAAGAAAGTTATATGCAAAAGAAGTATTTGTTTGAAAATGTGGACCGTTTAAAGTAGAGCAGGCAGACAATTATTTCGGAAATTAGTAACTGCGCTAGTTAGCGTAAAAGAGAGTGTAGTAAAGGAAAAAGTGCTACAAATGAATTAAATAATAAAAAAGTTTAAAAAGTAGTAATTGGTTGACCTGTTTTGATTTAAAAGAGAAGGAAAATTTTGCAGAATGAACACAAACTTTGAAAACTGAAGCTAAAACCTTTTTTAAAGTTGATCTAGGAAACTAATAAAAAAAATAGAAACGTTCATGCCTGCAACTGCTAAAATAGCTTAGAAAAAAAGGAGATTCAAATAAAAAAGTAATTAATTGGGGTAACCTTTTAGCAGCTTCGTTAGAAAATGGAGAATCGTTAAAAACAGAAAAAACCCCTAAAACGGGCGCAACTGCACCACAAACAACCGTCCACTTACTTCAACGCCCGAATGTTCAACTTCTGGTAGAACCACTCGGCCCAGGTGGAGGTAGTGGCCGAGGGGTTGACCAGAAAGAGCGCCTCCACCATGTCGGCATTGGAGAGGGAAAATCGACTGAGGACATTCGCACCGGCCCCGTAGCCAAAGCCGATGAACTCCTCGATGCCGTAGTGGCGACACACCTCCCCCACCTGCTCCGCCAGGTCGTCCATCGAGGGAAACTGATAGGTGGAGGTCTCGGGAAGGCCATCCGCCGCCTCCTCCTGCCCTGGCGCATTCAGGTGGAAGATTCGAAAGTCGGAAAGGAGCGTTCGAACATTCAGTCGACTGAAGAAGGACTCAAAGTTGGAGAAGTAGTTCAGGCCAATGTCGTGGTAGGTGAGGATGACCGGGCGGACCTTCTCCACGGGCGGAGCTCCGGCGGCGGCGGCGGAAGTTCCTTTTCCGTTCTGTGGGGTGGGAATATAAGACAGGTAAAAAATGACAATTTTTTTTACCTATCTCACCTGAATCGGCTCGGTTGAATTGGAGGAAGAGGAGTTCATCGGTGGCGGTGGTGGAAGCTGCTTCACCACCACAATCGGCCCGTACTTGGTCATCAGCCGATCGCGGTCCTCATTGGTCGCCTTGGACTTGAGCAGGAAGGGCGCTCGTTTGGAGTTCGAAGGTGAACTTCCATTCCCGAGGTGAAGGTCATCGAGGTGGTCCTCGCTTTCGACGTGAAAGCTGCTGCTGATCCGCTCTAGTTCCACCTCGCTGCCATTTCCGGAATTAAAAAGACTCGAACGGGAGCCCCCAAAGCCGCTCGCACTGGCGAGCTTCTTCTGGACGCCGCTGAGGAAGGAACTTCCGTTGGAGGTTGGTGAGGAGTTTTGATGTCCATTTGTAGTACTGGAAGAGGAAGTGGTGGTCGTAGTCCCCAGGCCCGACTCAATCAGCCCCAGCTCGGCCGCGTCGTGGTTCACCTTCTTGTAGTAGATGGGCATCTCTTTTTTGTTGTCTGGTTCGGGTTGGGTTCTAGTTTTATTGCTTTCGTGGGGGCACTAGTTTTTGAAAAACTGATGGGCTAAGGAGTTTGGGGGGGGGGTTGTTGAAAAAAAGTGAAAAGGGGAAAAAGAAAAAAGAAGTGTTTAGTGTTTTGATAACCTTTTTTTAGCGAAGTCAAAGCCTGGTTTCAAGTTGATAAAAAATTGCATGTGATTGAAAACCTTTTAAGCCATTTATTACTAGTGGTACCGGAATCAATTCTTTAAAGATATTATTATCAATGATAGAAAAGAGTATTAAAAGCGTAAGTTGGACCTATTTTTAGAGCAAATCATGATAAATTTGTAATAAATACAAAACAAAATCTAAACAAAAATTTTAAATTGGTAAGTTAAAATAACCTTTTAAGTTTAACACGTTATTAGCACGAAACAAATTACAAAACAAAAACTCATTTATAAAAAAATACTCAAAAGTAGAAAACTAGTGTAAACTTAAAATTAACCTTTTTAAATCTTCAAACAAGGAACTTGCAAAAAATTAAATACAAAAATACTTACAATGCTTAACTAAAACTTTTAAAGCAAAAATTTTTTGAATCAGACTAAAGGCGAAGATCTAAATCACAAACAAAAAGAACTAGAATTTGGGTGATTGTCGAGCAGCAGACGCAGCAGCAAAAATCCAAAGAGGACAATATCACTACTACAAAATTCAGAAAAGTACAGCTGCTCAGAGTGACAAGCAAAAATGGAAGAAGTGGAAATGGAAGGATCGAGTCGTAACAATACGGCAACAAACACCAAAGTCACAGTCAGACAGATTACCAAGGAAACGGCAGCAGCGGTGGAGAAGCAAAAGAAGAAAAAATGAATAACAAATGTCAATAATAATGTAATGTATGCCGTCGTCTTTGGGTGGAGAAGCAGTAGTGGTACAATCAAAAGCTGAGCTGAGGAGAATGATTGACGTAAAAGAGCTGAATTGAGAGAGAGAAGAGAAGAGAAGAAATAGAGATTGCACTTTTGGGTTAGGATGATACTAGGCTTCGGGCTTTGGAAGGACGAAGGGATGACTGAGGCAAAATCGGTCGGACTGAAAACAGTAATCAACAGAAAAGGGCAAATAATAGGGCTTGAAATGATGTGGACCACTGAAGAGTAAGGGAAGGAATGGGTAGTATTTGGAGTGATTTTAAAGAAAGAAGACCTTTTATAATCGTAGCTTTTAATACCGAAATATAAAGCCTCGAAAATGTCAACTTTTTTGCGGTCGGCTTAACAATCTCAACATTACAAGGCGTCTCGGTGTTTTTTTAAAACAACAACAGAAAAGGGATGAGGGTAAATATAAATAAAAAAGAGGAAAGGAATATGGCTACATAAGACGACAACAACAAAAAGTTAACGTAATACTGAAACAACAAGACTGAAATGAAATGAAAGAAGGAAAGGCGATCACTCGATACTGCGTCGTCCTTGCTGCAAGTGAAACACACTGTGTGTATAAACAGAGAGAGAGAGAGAGAGAGAGAGAACTGAAAGTGAGCGAGACACACTAGCAAACTGAAGAGAGAGAGAGAGAGAAAGGGAATGAAGCCACAGTGAAGCAGAAGCACTGCTACTTTTAGCAGTGCAAGCTCCCACTCTGTGGTTGGCAGTGTGGAAGTTGATAGTGTGTCCGAAGGGAATAAAAAGGCTGAACTGAACTGAGAACTGCGTAGTGCTAGCGGCAAAGCAACTGATAAGCAACTGAGATCAGATAAAGTTTTATCACCTTTTGAAAGTGCTTCTTTTTCTCTCTCTCTTTTTCTCAATAGCGGTAATTGAAAAAAGGAGGTAAATTAATTGTCTTCCGTTTCAGTTCACCTTTTCAGTTCTCTTTCTCTCTCCTTTGAGAATTGGAATTTCGATGGGAATCTCAGAGGATTTTGTTATTTTGTTTGATTTTATTACCTTTTATGCCAGCACAGAATTTCCAGATGAAAAAGGAATCAAAGCACCACACACTCGAATAAATTAAGTTAGTTCCCCACACAAACAAACACTAAAAATCAAGGATTTTTTCTTTTTTGTTCTCCTTCCTCTTCGATGAGTTTGCTGAATGAAATGAAATAAAAGTACTGGGGAATAAAATAAAGGGTGTAAAAGGCAAAGCTACGCAGTAGAACTTTTGTTCTATTGAATGGATAGCATTAGCTTTCAACCACTGCGACTGACATTTTATCCGGCGCGACCATTAGCTACGGTACTGTACAACAAAAGCAAAGGTAGTCGTACAGAAAAAAATCAGAAAATAAAGCACCGGAGAAATGGCTTTTTTTCTACAACAAACCGTACAAAAATTGCACTCTGGAGACCTGGGAAAGGTGGCCCTTTTTCTGGCTGGTTGGTTTACTACAGGTACATTCCTCTCTTTCTTTTTCTGGTTAAGCTTTTTTGGGTTGTTAGCACTGGAAAAAAGTACTAATAAAAAGGTAAAAGTAGCAGGCAATGAAGGTACCGGCTAGCTGTTGGGCGAGACCGAATAAAGAGAAAAATCTAGATTCAGGAAGGAAGGATATCTTTTCTGCTTTCTTTGAGTGACAAAACAGAAAACAAGATGATACCTAATTCACCACCCCCAAAAAGTAGCGTGCTAATAATCAAAATTGAAATCCGCTTTTTGCTTGCCCGTGCACGCAATGCCAATGCCCAAAGTCTGTCTGCCATCTGTCTTCTTCTTTTCCCCCTTCTTCTGACGTCATCTTTTGGGTTTGAAAAAAAGTGGAAAATAAAAGATCTCGTTCTCATTTTATTATTAACAGCTGCTCAACTGCTGCTGCTGCACTACCAAAGTCAACTTCTGGGCTCGAGTACTCGATCAAACTTGAGCAGCAACAAAATGGAACGAAAAACTAGAGGGAATGAAAAGTCTGCTATTGATCACCACCACCACCACCACCACCAAAATCTACTGCTACTTCAGCCCTACCAAAACTGCTAACGATCGAGTGGATCACTATCCCAACACAATCTCACACACACAGAATGGAAGAGAGAGAATCCATTGGAACCAGACAGTGTCAGCCAGTGTCAGCCAGTGCTCCAAATTCTGACAAGAGCTTAGCAAAAAAGAGAGAGTCTCGTTGGATTCTTTCTCAGAATATATAGCTTTCACTTTTAGATCCATCTATCTTCTCTCTTTTTTTCTTTTTCTTTTTTCTTATGTTGTTGAAAGAGGGGATGAACACTCGTTGTCGTCCTCGTCCTCTTTGGTTGGTTAGAGCTGTGAATTAGGATGAGACAAAATTGTGTGTTCCAAACAGCATCTTTCCAAAACGGGTCGTTAAGTAAACGACCGCCGCCGCCGCCGCTCTGTTTGGGCTTTGGCTTTTCACTGGACAAATTGGTTTAAATTAATTTTTTGTTTTTATTCTTTAGACAAGTTCTTGAATTTTAGAAGAGAGTGTGTTTTCTGTGTTTTACCATTTGAAAAAGTTTGGCAATAAACTAATAACAGAAATGCTTTGAAAATGGAAATTAAGATGCTGCTAAAGTTTTTAGCTTTAGAAGAGTGGGACTTGAAAGAGAAGGAGCTGACAAGTTCTGCTCTTGGGAATTGAATTTTCTCTTTTTTGCTTTTTTTATTTTCAATTTGTACATCAGGAAAAAGCGGTTTTTGCCTGATAGCCCACACACACTCACACTCACACAAGGGTTGCACGGTTCGTTGGCTTTTAGTGGTGAAAAATTGGGGTGAAAAAGAAGAAGCAGCAGTTAAGTGAAAGTATCCTGTCGTCTGTAATGGGAGATAACATGCCCGAAAAACAGACAGTTAGTGGCAAGCTCTCTTTTTAATGCAAATGAAAACATTGTACATGCTTGAGAAAGAAAATTTTAGTATTTTTTGGTGTTAACCTCAGAAATAAAATTAAAATGAGAAGAGGGAGAGGAAGATTAAATTTAAATTTAAAATGTAATTATGATAATTTTTCTTTTTTACAAGAGCACCATTTAAGTATTAAATAAATTAAGAATAAATTTTTTAAAGGTTTACCAGTTTAGCTATTGATAGAAATTGGAGAACTTAAAAGTGAAATAAATTAAAATTTTGGCCAATGTAACCTTTTTACACGTTGTCAGAAACTTCACAAAAAAAGTTTGGCAAACAAACAAATAACACAACAAATCAATTAATTACATTGATGCTGCATTTTATTCATCACTACAAAGTGCATTTCGGTGAAATAAGGCACCATTAGGCAACCAAACAAATAACAGAAAAAAAGTTTTAGTTGTCGGTTGTCGGTTGATTGATAAGAATGAGATAACGACAACGACGAAGAAGACGGAGGAAGATTACTATTGACAGAGCACTATTGATTAGATAAATTCCTTTTCAATTTATGCAACACAAGTAATAGTAAAATGATTAAATCAAGCAAACACAAAAAAGAGAAAAAAAAGATCAGAAAACACAGCAGTAACCTTCAGAAAAAAGGAGAAACCATTTTGAAATAAAAATTGTAAAAATAAACTAAAAAATCCTTTTCACATCAAAATGTCCACTTCACCAAATGAAAAAATTACCCTTAGCTACTGGACAATGAGGGCAAGTTAAACTTTTTTCCAAACTAAAATTCTCAATAAAACTTAAAATTTGTTAATTAATTAATCAGGGCTACGGCGAACCAATTCGCAACCTTCTCCGCCACGCCGGCGTCCCCTTCAACGACGTCCAGTACTCTTTTGGAACGGCGCCCAACTACAACTGGGACGAGTGGCTGAAAGTGAAGCCAACCCTTGGGCTGGACTTTCCAAACCTTCCCTACTTGCAAGGTACTTGACTGCAAAAACTTTAGAAAACGTTCTAAAAATTAATCTAATTTTGAAACTCTTTTTTTCAGACGGTGACCTCTTGATCAACCAAAGTCAGGCGATTCTCCGGTACCTGGGCGCCAAGTACGGTCTTCGGGCGACCACCCTGGAAGGTCAGGCCCGCGAGGACATGGTCGAGGGAGAGATTGTCGACTTGAGAGACCGATTCGTGAGGGCTTCCTACTACAAAAGCTACAACTCGCAGGAGGAAATTCAGGCAGAGTTGGCGGCTCTCAGAAAAGATCTGGCCCACTATCTGACTGAGCTGGAAAGATATTTAGCAGAAAATGAAAAGGGTGATCATCCTCAGTGGTTGACTGGAGCAGGGCTTTCCTTTGTGGACTTTATCGCCTACGAGTACCTGGACTGGTATCGTGATTTCGTGCAGCCGGACTGTTTTGCTGCCTACCCAAAGATGGCGGACTATATGCGGCGGTTTGAGGCACTTCCACGGCTAAAAGAGCATTTAGCTTCGGATGCCTACCGCAAGGCTCCCATTCTTAATCCGACTAGGGCTAAGATTGGCTTTCGGTAAAGTAGATAAAAGAAACTTGTTAAAACGCATTTGGATTAAAATTTAAAAAAATAAAAACATTTAATAAAGTGTAAAAATAAAATATTGTAAAAAAAATTTTTTTTCAAAATACATTACAATATTGATGCAGATAAACGAGTGTTTTTGGCATATCAAAACCTGTTTTGTTGAGATAGCAACTGCAAAATAGTTGCTTATTTCTTTGATCACAAATTTCTGCGTCATCGCTTACTAAAATTTTGCATTTTGTGTTAAAAAACTTTACAAGTGATTTTTAATTTGTTGTTTTGTTTTGTGTGTTTTAATTAACAACAATGGAAAAATACATAGAATCCTATGCTATTCCTTTGGACGAATATGATTTTGATAATCCAGTTAAGTGGTTATTAAAAATAGGACATAATATTAAACATGTCAAAAGAAAACATTTAAACAATTATAAACATTTAAACAAAATAATTTTTTTTTCAATAATTAATGCTGTAAGTTCTCAAATTGATAAATTTCCGGATAACATAAAAAATTGCATTTTATTATTACTTAAACAAGAAAATTATCATAAAGAATATTATTATCAATTATTAGCTCTTTTATTGTTAAATGTTTCAGAATCTAAAAGAATAAAATATTATTTTCGGAAAAATTATGATTTTGATTTTGATTTTGATTTTGATTCTGATTCTGATTCTGATTCTGATTCTGATTTTGATTTTGATTTTGATTCTGATGACAGTAATTTAGAAAGAGGTTTTATTAGACGTAAAATTGAACATAATTGGGAAGGTCATCAAATTGAAAAATTTATTAAAAAATTTTTGAAAAATAATGCAATTACAATATTTATTAAAAACATTAAAACAAAAGATGAAAAAGAAAAAAATAAAAATTTTAGTCAAATTGAAAACATTCAAAGTGAAACGCCAACAAAACAACTTAAAGATACATTGTGTTTAGAAAAAACAAAACATCAAGAATTAATAACAAAAACAGTTTTAAGTGATGAAAAAAAGTCTTTTTCAAAAACAGCTAGATTACAATTCTCTTTAAATGAACTTTGCAAGATTACTCACACTTGGACATTGAAGCACATAAATAATTTTTTGACAAACAAAGAGTCTATTGTTCTTTATTCTACATCATTTCCTTCAAACTGCTCTTTGCTAAAATTTTCAATTCGTTTTGTGATTAATTTTAACAACAAGTTTGTTTCATTGTATTTACATTTAAATAAACTTGATGAAAATCAAATAAATAATTTTTTAAAAATTTTGTTTAGTTTTTCGGTATACAACAAACAAAAAAATATTTGCAAAACTAATTTAAAATTTAAAAAAATTACTCAAAACAAAAACTTTGGTTTCGAAAATATACTTGAAATAAAAAATTTTGAAAATTTTGATGCAATTACAATTAAATGCAAAATTCTTTTAGATACAAATTGCAAAACACAATTAAATAAAATTTATTCAAGCACTGAAACAACAATTTCACCAAAAATTTTAGACAAATTTTCTTCTGAAATAATTATTTTTAACTTTGTTGATCAATTTTTAGAAAATCCTATTGTTAAATCAAAAATGTTTTCAATGCCAAAATATTCTAACGAAAAATTTTCTATTATTATAAAAAATGAAAATGTTCAACTAAACACAGATTATATTTCACTTTATTTAAAATACTGTTCAAATAAATCAACAATATTTAACTATATTTGGAGAATCTCAATTTTGTCATGGGACAAGCGCCCTTTTATTACTGGAGGTAAATAAAAAAAATTATAAAAGTTAAAAAATTTGTATTAATTGTTTTTAACAGAAGGAAATTGCAACTTTAACTCAGAAAACATTGCATTTGGAACAAAAAAATTTATTTTAAAACATGATTTATTTGATTATAAAAATAATTTACTTCCAAATGATAAACTAACACTTCATGTTGAGGTATTTTTATGTAATATTATATTTAAAATTAACACATTATTTTTTAAGATTTATCTTGCTTATTTATTGTCTCAATCAATTGAACTTTTAAGTTTAGAAAGTAAGTTAAATTACATGTTTTTACTAAAAATTTTAAAACAAAATATTAAAACTGTTTCCCAACTAAATGTTTAACTTTTCAATTAAAAAAATTAATTTTTTTAACACAGACAATAACTTACAAACAGAATCTTCGTTAAACAAAAACTTTGAAAAAGAGGATTTGCTTGTTTGCATTGATAGTTATAATGGTTATGTAGAATTTTACAATAAGCAAGTTTGGAAATGGCAAAAACCGCTTTCATTATCATTTAAACTGCCTAATAAACAAACTGATTGTACCTTTAAACTTTGCGATGTAAACAAAAACATTCTTTTTGCATATGGTGGATTCGATAGTGTGCAAAATGAAACTACCAATCTGGTTTGGAGTTGCAACCTCAGTAAACTACCGTTTAAATGGACTGAAATGACACCAATGAATTACTGCCGAAAATCTTTTACTAGCGCCATTCTAAATGACAACATTTATGTTTTTGGTGGTGTTGTAAAAAACAAAGTTTCAGGCAGTTGCGAATGCTATGACAGTCAGCAAAACATCTGGTTTACAATAGCATCTATGATAATTGCTCGCCATGAAGCTTCTGCAGCCGTCTACAAAAGTAGTATTTATATTGCAGGAGGAAAAAATGAAAATGGTTCAACTGAAAAGTCAGTAGAAAAGTATGACCCTCAATTAAACAGTTGGATTTTAATAGAACCAATGATTGAACCTCGCTGTAAACCTTCTTTAACTTTTTTCGACGAACGTCTTTGGGCAATAGGAAGCTCAATTATTGAAAAAAAAGTTTTTGTGGCAGAATCTTATAATTTTGTGGAGAACATTTGGAAAACAGAAAAATCATCAAAAATAAATTATTTCGATTTAATAGCAATTAATTTTGAAGAAAACTTGTATGCTTTTGGTAAGTAAAATGATAAAGTTTGTAATGATTACTGGTTTGACATAAAAGTTTTGTAGTTTTAAGTTAAAGAGTGAAAACAAATTCGCCCCATTTTCCCGACAACTCAAAGATTAGTAAGTTGCATACCATTGGAAAGGTCTAATTGCCCTGAATACAAATGTATAAGTATCTAAATGGCGCCAGGAACGGTTCTTTAGAAAATCGGGTTTAAAGTTGACCAAAATATGCAGTTTAGCAATACTGTTTTGTTTTTGCCAGTAACACTGCGGCTTAACTCCGTTAGGTGGCGCAAGCAGCAGCAGGTAAAGCATTGCCAAAGGTACAGTTTGGACCCAATTTTCTCAGAAACCGTTCCGGGCGCCACTTTGATTTTTACATATTAGTACTCATGGCATTTTTAGCTTTCCAATGGTGTGCAACTTATTATTCTTTGAGCTGTCGGGAAATTGGGGCGATTGACTATGAAGACTTGTTTTCACTCTTTAATATATATTTTTTATTTACAGAAAATGATAGATATAACAATAAAATAATAGTAAGTGCACCAAAAGAAAATACATGGTTTTTAATTAGTCCGCTTCAAGGAATTGTATTTGAACCAAACTTAATTATTGTTCCTAAAAGTTGCTCATCTATATTTACTGATTCATTATTGAAAAATAGTTTTTTAACAGAAAATTTGCTTATTTGTTGCGATTTGCTTAGTGGAAATATACAATATCACAATTACTATTCTAACAGTTGGCACAAATCAAGTTTGTCATTCAAACCACCAAATTATGTGTGTAATGAAATGGAATTGTGTGGTGTTAACGACAGTTTAATTTACGTTTTTAATTACAACATTGCTAATAACCTTACTTTGGTGTGGAGTTTGGATTTCAGTCACCCTTCACTAAACTGGACAGCTTTAAAATCTTTTAACCAATTTCGAAGAGCTTTTTCTAGTGTCGTTTTTAATAACACTGTTTATGTCATTGGCGGTTATTTTATAAGCGATTCTAAACGTTGTTGTTTAAACAGTTGTGAACGCTACGACAATCAACTGAATGTCTGGGTGACAATTGCATCATTGAACACTGCTCGTTTTGAAGCTTCCGTTGTAGTCTACAATGGCTGCATTTACATTGCTGGAGGTGAAAGTGAAAACAGTTTTATTCAAAACTCAGTAGAAAAATACGACCTTAAATCAGACAGTTGGAGTTTGGTCACGCCAATGACCACTGCTCGCTGCAAATTTGCTCTTACAGTTTTTGATGGGCTTCTCTGGGCTATTGGTGGTTGGGATGATAGCCATTGTACAATGTTTACTGCCGAATCATATGATTATGTGACTGACAAGTGGCAAGTGGAAGAGAAACCACTGATAAACAAACGAAGAAACCATGCAGCAATTAATTTTCATAAGGAGCTTTACGTTCTTGGAGGTTTATCAAGTAATTTAAGTGAGTAACACAACTTTACAAAAAACATTATTTAAAATTTATGTTTTACATAAATTTTAAATAAATACATAAATAATTTTTGTTTATATAAAATTTTGTTAAATTTTTTTAACAGATGACATAACAGTAGAAAAATACTTTGTCAAAAAAGGATGGGTTAAAAGTAGCGAACTTATTCAAAACGTTTTTAAACCTAAATCGATTATTATTCCAAACGCTTACGCTTCAGTATTCACAAAACAACAAATTTAAAAAAAATTTTATAAAAAACAATATTTTAACTTTCAACAAAATAAAATTTATTTTAAACAATTCAAAAAATACTTTTTGTTGTCAAAACGTTTTAAGTCTGTTAACTTTTTAACCTAACGCAAACCTAAAATAACTGTTTTTAGAAAGAAAAACTTTAAATGAGTGGTTAATCTAATTAAAACAAACATTAAAGGGTTAACAAGTGAAATTTTTTAATGATCAATCAAAATTAAAACACGTGTTTTTTAACTTCAACTCAGTAAAAAATATAGCAAAAAGAAATATTTTGAAAATTTTTTTATTACGATTTAAAATAAAATTTTAAAAATTATTTTATAGTTATAACTACTATTTTGGGTGCAGTAATTTAAATTAAGTAGCGGCCCATAAACCACTAGCGACGTGGCTTTGAGAAGTTTTAAGTTATGCGCATGTTTGTGTATAAAATCAGCTTTTTTGCTATTTAAGTCAGTCTGGACTACGTATGCTTCTGCTCACTTTCACTCTACGTTTCTATTAGTTTTAATTAAATGTAAAATTGATTTTTGCATTTAAAATTTTAAAAAAATGTAAAATTAAAAAATTTGAGTAAGTTCTTGCTTTATTAACCACTGTAGTCAATCGTTAACTGTGGCATGCAAATAATACTGTTTATTAAAAATACGAGCACTCTTATACACAAACCGGTTTGTTTGCCGTACAACAAATTACAAGAGAGCAGGTGGACTGCTACCCCTAACACTACTCTTTACAAACAACAAATTAATATATATATACAGTGTGTAAGTGCCAAAAGTTCCTCACACAAAAACTTTGCATATACTGTGTACATTAAATTGAACTGAGTTATTTTTGCAAGTTGTTAAAATTTTTCTGTATGTGAGATAAAATTTTAGCTGTTTTTTATGAGAGCATTGATTGTGTTATCAAAAAATCCAGTTATCTGACCTTCTTTGTAGTTGGCAATATCATTTTGAAACACTTAGCAATATTTATTTGTGAAACAAAAAATCAAACTAATAACAGCAAATTTTGCAAAAAAAATTAACAAAAAATGACTTTGCCAAAACTCGTCTTTACTAGTACCTGGAAAATTGATAACTTTACTACATTTTTTGGGCACAGCAATAACAACAACTCAAATCGACCATCTTTTCTTTCTTCTCCAATTTTTAGAGTCCCTTCAAATCATAAATGGAAACTCTACTTTACATTACATCCGGATTGTATTGAAAACTTTGGGAAAAAAAGTGAATTTCTTTCTCTTTTTTTGCATGTCTACGATGGTTCACTTGATGGAATTCAAATTGATTGTAAAATTGAAATTTTAATTAACGAAAACTCCCCTATACTTGCAGAAAAAAGTGAGTTTTATTTAAAATATAAGTTTATTTTTTTAAATATGTTTTTTCAAAAAATAGCTTTTGAAAAAAAACGAATTGAAAAAAGATTTTGAATTAAAATGTTTACATTTTATTGAAAAAAGTCATCTTTATCTGCCAACTGACCAAAATAACGAAAAAAATTATGTTTTTTCAATTAGGTGCCTTGTAAGTGCATTTTAAAAAATTTTTCAAATATATTATTATCAAAACCTTTTAAAATTTATTTTAAGTTTTATAAATTTTGCGATTCAACTTCACCATACCGAAAACAAGAAATAGTGCCACGTCAAATTAACATTAAATCACAAGCTAAAGTTAAACTAACAAAAGCAGAATGTTTTGGCGAAATTGAGAATTTTAATGAAAAATTAAAACAACCAAAACAAAACAAAGCAACAATTTTGTGCAAATTTAATGTACTTTGTGATAGAGAAATAAAACCTAGTTACGATATGGAAATTTGGCTTAGAGGCAGATGGAATATACTCAACTCTTTTATTTCAGTAGAACTTAGAGCAGAAAACACCTTGACTGAATATGAAAATGCTCACTCTAAAATTTCCATTTACTCAAACCAAGAAGTCTACCACACTAAAGGTGCCTATTTCTAACTTTGATGCTGAAAATAGTAAATAATTTTTATGATTAAGTTTTAGCCGGTGTTTTATCAAAAACAGAAGCAACTAGTTTAAAATGTGACAAATTTATCGACACAGAGGTCGCCAAAAATTACCTTGTAGAAGATATATTGGTAATTAAAAGTGAGGTAATAGTTGAACAATTTGTCACTAAATATATTTTAAATCTTGTCAATTTGATTTTTAATTGTTTCCAGCTCGAAATTTTGAAACCGGAAATCGATGATAACAATCCATCACATCAGCCAACCAACAATCCAACTATTATTGTTGTAATGAATGAAACACTTGATTGTTCAAACAGTACACTTACAAACACAAACCTATTAGCTGGATCATCAACTCAAAACACAAAAAACATGACACAAACTGCAAAACAAAACAAAAAAAATTCTGTTTGTAACCCATTTTAATATTTTATGTATTAACAATTTTAAACCAAGCAAACAATAAAACTACAAATCACAGACAAAAACACTCTACTACCAAAATCAGAAAATCATCTTCTGCTTATCCTTCCTCAGAGTGGTCTCCCTTCCCAGCTCTGTCTGCCTCTTTTTCAATCCATCGACGATCGCCCTCGCCCGATCCCTCTTCTGCTGAATCGTCTTCAGGCCTAGATCCCCCTGAACTTCAGCCGACTTTCCATTAGGAGTTCCTTTGGAGTTCCTCCTAAAGGACTCCTCGTACCTCCTCAGCTCAGCCTCGGCCTTCTTCAGCTCCTCGTCGACCTTGAAGGCAGAGAGGGCAAGCGATTTAGCATCGAGGTTTTTAGTTTGATTTCGACTGGGCTCTCTCTTCTCCTTCTGCTTCTTTGATGACCCAAAAGAAAAGGATGCGGAAGTTGAAGTTGAAGCAGAAGAACTTCCCGAGTGGAACATGTCATCAAGAAGGCGAAAAACAGAATCACTTTCCGCCCTTTCCCGGCTCTTTTCCACCGCCTTCTCGTACTGCTTTGCTCGCTTCGCCTCCAACCTCCGTTCCTTCTTCTTCTCCTTCATCACCTCCTCAATGTCGAGCTTCTTTCGCTCTGACTCGGCTTTGAGGGTGAAGCAGGCGTCCAGGGAGTGACCGGGCGGAAAGACGTACGATTCAATGGGGTTGAGGATGCCCTGGGCGCGGCTGCCCAGGCCGGTGCCGCTAGTGTAGCCCATCTTGAGGAGCAGTTTGGAGCCGATGCCGCTAGTGTAGCGCTCCCATTCGCCAAATGAGGATGATGTAGCGGAATTGGTATTTGAGGATTCTGAAATAAGTGAATGTTAGGTTCAGGATAAAAGAATCTTGGAGGAATATTCTTACCCATTTGGGAGCTCATCATAGCTGGAACTTCAATTTCCTCTTCTTCCTTTTCAAATTCCTGATCCACTAGCACCAGCATTTCCATTGGCACCCAAAAATCGGTACAATCTCTGACTAGCTTCACCAAAACTCGACCAGTTCCAGGATCTGTCTTGACGATCTCACAGCGAGTCCACAGGTGGTGGTGGTGATCATTTTTGCTGCTTTCACCTGAAGAAGAAGTAGCTGGCAGAGCCGAGTTTCGAACCAGGCCAAAGAGTTTCCGGTTACAGTTATCACCATCTTTCTGGTAGTTGACCTCCTCGCCAATCGAGTAAACACTTTTGGGGCGAATCTGCTGTACGGTGACTCGATGTCCGTGCGAGTATTTGCAGGGTTTTTTGTTGGTAGAGGAGGTAAAACGACAACTTCCCTTCAGGTAGAAAGGACAGGTGAGCATCGACTGGGTGAGCGGGTAGAGGAAGAAGGCGTTGAAGAGGAGTGATTCGGGAGTTCGAAGATTTTCTCCCTCATTTTCAGCCTTCAAAATTGCGTCATGGTACTGATCAGAGGTGCCGAATGGAACCGAGCACTCTTGGCCGTTGAACTGCTCGATGATTGCTGATAAGGAGGTGGATTCCTCTTCTGAAGAGGAAGAAGATGATGAGGATGATTCTGATGAGGATTCTTTAGATTCTGCATTGTTTTGTTGTGGTTGATTTGCGGATGATGATGATGATTCAAACTGAGCCTCCACGACCGAAAGAAGCTTTGCCTTCTTCACCCTCAGCAGCTCCCCCTTTAGAAGGCCAACTAACTCATCGAGGCTTCCCTTGAGCTGCTGAAGGTCCTCACTGCTTGGATCAACCGCAAGCTGCTCGTTGATGGCATCGAGCTAAAGAAATGAAAAACGGAAATTAAAAACTGAAAATCAGGAAAAAAGAAACTCCGCACTTGAGTTGAGGATTGGACAGCCAAATCCTATGAGAATCGGCCGGCTCAAGTGCGGAGTGATTTAATTTAATTTTGCCTTACCTGCGCCTGCTGCTGCTCCAACTGCTCAGTCAATGTTTCTTCTTCATCCACATTTTCAACTTTTCCTAGAAAAACCACCTCCTCCTCTTCTTTAGCAGGAACCGACATTATCTCTCTGACCAAAAAAAATCAGACCAAAACAGCCGATCAACGTCAAATCACAGCCAAATCCGAAATCAAAATAAAACACCAAAAAAAGTTGTAGCCTTTGGCGCTTTCCACCGCAGCAGCAGCAGCAGCAGCAGACGCTGCTGTAAAAGCTTCAAAATGGCCACAGTGGCGCCGCGGCCGTAGAGTTGAATGACTTGGGGGCGGCGGGCGTGGCGGGCCGCCCCACCGCCTGGACCTCCTCCTCCGCTGACACCCACTTCACTGACCACCGGATACAGTGTAGCAGCGCCCCGGTAGACGGTCCTTCTGAAGACGGTGGCCACCGGAACGACATCTCCGACCGCCCCTTGCGCCGCTGAGAGAGACTGAGCCAGTCAGCCAACTTTCTTAGTCTTCGGTGGTAAAACAATAAGAAAAGAGTAAGAAGGAGAAGACGAAGAAGAAGAAGAAGAAGAAGACGAAGAAGAAGAGGCTTCAATCAGAGTTGATACTGCTGCTGAAGAGATAGTCTGAAGCAGTCCAGTGCTGAAGTGAGCTTCGGAGTTGATCCCCTCTTTCTCGCTCTGATCATCATCACCACTACCACCACCGCCATCAACGGCTGAAGACTTGTCAGGCAGGTCTCAGGCATCATCATCATCATCATCGTCTGTGGCGGCCATCTCAGCTGAATCGACGACGACGACAGCTGTTTTGTTGCTGAGTGAGGAGAGAAGAGAAGAGGAAAAGAAAGGAAAGGAGAGGAGATTCCCCTGTGAATACCCTCTGCTGTTGAAGCAACAGGAAAAAAAGTAGTTGGTGATAAATCAAAACAAAGCGGATTGTTTGGCGTCGAAACGAGTGGGGGAGTCCAGGAACCGAAACAGATCAGCAGTGAGCCTTTCTACATTTCATTATCGTCTTCTTCACCATCATCATCATCATCAAAGTCTCGCTGCTGATTACTTCGTGGCGCTTCCTCATCAGTGCTGAAGACTTTGTAAACACTTCTTCATCAATATCATCAGCGGTAGATAACCCCTTTCTCTCTTTGATAACGTATCGAGTAGACTGTTTACTAACGCTCTTTCTTTCTTTTGTAGAACTTTTCTTCTCTGAACTGAACACTTGCCATTTCGAAACACGTCGTCCACTTTTCTCCTTATTCTTTGGTTTACTCGTACAACTCGATTCTTCTACTTCTGATTCTACTACTTCTTGATTATCTCTTCACCATTATCATCACCCTCATTATCACCAGATTCATTACCTTCACCATCAATCAAAATGAACCACTATCAACTGACCGGGCAGTATCAGCCGCAGCAGACATCATCAGACGGCCAACAACAACAATCACAACAACAGCAGCAGACGGCCAACGTTCAGCAGTTTGTCATTGGCCTGAACGGCGGCTACCACCAACAGCAGCAGCAGCAGGCCACTGCCTATGATCACCAACAGCAACAGACCGGAAGTCTTGAAGACGGCTCTGCTGCGGCTGCTGCCTCGCAGCTGCCCGGCGGAATTCAAGTTCAGAGCGCCGATGGCAGCTACACCGTCTACCAACTGCAGTACGATCCTAACCAGGGAAATCAGCAAGTCTACGACCCCTCGACCGCCACCACCATCAACATGAGCGACTGGAAGACACTGAACGATCAGCAGCAGCAGCAGCAGCAACAAAATCAACAGAATCAGCAGCAGACGATTCAACTTCAGTGGGCAGCTGCTCCTCAGCAGCAGGCTCAGCAGGTTCAGCAACAGCAGCAGATGTACCAACTTTCGGGAAATGTTGTACAGCAGCAGCAGCAAAATCCTCAGCAGCAGCAAATGGAAGCGACGACCACGATGTACCAGCTGCAGACGAATGCAAACGGGACCACGCAGCTGGTTCCCTACCACCACCACCAACAACAACTTCAGGCCCAGCAGAATCAGCAACTTCAGCAACAACAACTTCAACAGCAGCAGCAGCAAAATGGCGGCCAGCAGCAGCAAGGCCTGAACGTGATCACCGTCAGTCCCTTTCAGCAGCAGCAGCTGCAGCAGAAGTTGCTTCAACAGCAGCAGCAGCAAACTCAACAACAACATCCTCAACAGCATCAGCAGCAGATTCATCTTCAAATTCAGCCTCAGCAGAACACACCACAACCTCCGCAGGCTTCTCCAGCAGCCGCCCCCACACCGGCAAAGAAGCCGGCGAAAAGTCGCTCCAAGGCGACCACGAACAAGGACGGCACGCCGAAGATTCCGAAGCCGGTCAGCGCCTATGCGCTCTTCTTTCGTGATACCCAGCCGCAGATCAAGGTGGACCATCCCTCGGCCAGCTTCGGCGAGATCAGCAAGATAGTCGCCGGGAAGTGGGAGGTGCTGAAGAAGGAGGAGAAGGACGTGTACAAGGAGCGGGCTGACGGGGAGAAGCGGGACTATCTGCAGAAGCTGGCCGCCAGCAAGGCGAAGGAGGTGGCCGATCAGCAGGCGGCCGCGGCTCAGCAGCAGCAAAACGCTCAGGTCGTTGCTGTACAGAACACGCCCACTGTTGTACAGCAGCAGCAGCAGCAGCAGCAGAAGCCTCAACAAGTGAAAATTGTGGCGCAGATTCAGCAGCAGCAGCAGAATTTGCAGAATCAGCAACAGAATCCCCAGCAGCAGCAGAATCCCTCGAACCTTCTCCTCCAGCAGAACATATCTTTGCAGCAGCAGCAGCAGCAGCAACTTCAACAGCAACAGAATATTCAACAGCAGAATCTGCAACAGCAAACTCAACAACAGCAGGCTCAGATTCAGCAGCAGCAGCAGCATCCTCAAACTCAGTTTCAGCAGAATATTCAGTCCCAGCAGCAGCAGCAGAATTATATGATGGTCTCGCAGCAGCAGCAGCAGCCCCAACAATCTCAACAACAGCCTCAACAACAGCAGCAGCAACATCGTCACCCGGCCATGGCCACCAACTCCAATCCGATGCTGTTGGTGAACCCAATCACCCAGCAGGCTTTCGGGGATGATGGTACTGGTCTCAGTTATCAGCCACAGCAGTATCACCATCAGCAGCAGATGAGGAATCCTCAGCAGCAGCAGCAGGAGATGGTCACCTCAACTTTGACCTCGGCCTCGGCTTTTGACCCCTTTGGTGGCTCGATGATGGTCTCCTCCTCGGCTGCTTTGGGAGCAAACACCACGGTGACCTCCTCTTCGATGGGAGTGGCCTCGACGAGCAGTTCAAGTATTGGTGGTCACGATGATCCTCACCACCACCTCCACGACCCGCTGGAGCTCGGCTCGCTGACGGCGGACATGGTCGACGACACCGACGTCTTCTTCGACGACGGCATCGGCCTCGATCTGAACTTTGATGATAACCTGCTGCTGGGTGGATCGATTGACTACCTCAGCGACCTGCATCCGCTGGTGGGCGGAGGTGATGAGAGCGGAAGTGGCAGTGGTGATGGCCTCTTTGGCAGTTCATCAACTTCCGGCGCTGCTGATGCGTCGAGCTCTCTTGGAGGTGGTGGTGGTGGTGGTGACATTCAAGCTCAATATTCACTGATCAGCACTTCCTCTTCAAGTGATCACCACCTTCACCATCAACAGCAGCCTTATCATCAGCAGCAGCAGCAGCAGCAGCAGCAGCACTTTCAAGCGCCTTCGACCTCCATCACTCAAAATGAGCTTAGCACATCATCTTCAACTTCAACGTCTTCAGCCGTGTCCACCACTTTGAGTAGTATTACCAACATCACCCCCTCCTCCTCCTCCTCTTTGACCTCATCAACATCATTTGATCATCATCATCATCATCCTCAGGGAAGAGGTGCTAATGAGGTGATGATTGATGGTGGTAATCACCACCCGGGGGCTACTTCTTCCTCTTCATCCTCATCAGGTGTAACCGGTTCAGCAACTGACGATCCTCAAAACGTTGTCCAGGTGAATGCTAATCAGAAGGAGGCTAATCAGATTCAAACTAAATCGCTGAATAATCATCAGCAGCAGCAGCAAAACAACAACAACAACCAAAACAAAAGCCTTCCGCTCAGTGGTCAGACGTGCATTCGAGCCGGCTGCGGAAAGCCGGCCGTCCAGCACGCCCAATGGGAGGGCGAGTTCTGCTCGGAGGCGTGCTGCGTCGCCTACGCCGGGGACGTCTTCAACGGATGGACCAGTGCGAGGAAGGCGGAGAGGACGGCTGCTGCTAATGCTGCTCCGGGAGTTTCAGGAACTCCCGAGAACTCCACTGCTGAGCCTTCAACCTCAAATTCGACGACCACGACTGAAACCTTCTCGGTTACTGAATCAAAAAGCGAAACAAAGACTGAAAAAGCGGAAGCTTTGGCGGAAGACGTGGGAGAGGCGACCTTTAACATGGCCGGGAACTTGCCGGAAGACGATGTCATTTCCTCCACTGCTCCCTCTGCCTCTGCTTCATCTGCCACTACGGAGGTGTACACCATCTCCTGAAGTGACGAGGATGATGATAACAACTTCTTTTGAAAAAATACACTTTTGATCTTGATCCTCTCTCTCCCTCTTTTGATGCAACTCAAGTACAAATACTACTTTTACTTTTAATACTAATTACACTAATTAAACTCTCTTTTTCTCTTTGGAGCTGCCCCACCCCTCCCATCTTATCGGTCTGATTTCTTTTTTTCACTTTTCTTTACTTTACTCTCTTGTGTACTTTCTTTTCTTTTCTCTTCACCTCACCACACTTTTCTATCACGATTATTTATACCCTTTCTTTTTTCCTTTTCTTTAGTTTTTTTCACACTCACACTCAAACTTACGCCCCACAAAGTCGTCTCCTCCTCCCTTGTAATGTTCCTCTGTATCACCCTCTCCTATTACCACCACCACCAACACACACTTTCTGGGCATTAATTTAATTTGATGATAATTTCCCTTCTTTTGTATTTTGATTACACACCCACACCACTGCAAAATAATTCATCTCTTTTGCACCATTTTTCATCGATTCTCTCCTCTCCTCATTTCACGCTCATCACATTTACTCACTGAATAACTTCTTCTTCTTGGTTCATTCTTCTTCTGAAAAGGAAATAATGAACCGAAATCGATAAAAATAAATAACAGTTTTAAAAAATGAAAAGTGTTTTTAACCTTTTTTAATGGTCCAGTACTCTGGTTTGACAAAAACTACCAATTTGCATTTTAAAAGAACGAAAAAAGAGAGATAGTTAAAAAAGCTTTTAAAAAGAATCTTCCAAAAATTAACAGCTCAATCATCGCCATTTTATCAGTGGTAGCTACTACTAACGAGCTAAAAAGAGCTAAAAATCAATACCACTTTCCATCCATCCATTTACATTGACTAATTAATTAAATTATCAAAAACTTAACACAGCTGCCAGTGAAGAAAAGAATGTAAAAAATGTAATTACTAGAACAAAAATTGATTAGTATTGAGGATGATGTAGTGTAAAAGAAAAAAAGGAGAAGCTGTTGTGCCAATTAATCCCTCGGTAATTCAATTTTAATCGAGTGCTTTTTAGTGAAAGTGAAAGGGTGAACTAGTCTTGCTAATTTTTAAAGTAGACTTCATTATCAGTTTTCAGTTTTACTTTTTATACATGCTTTTCTAGTGCTGGTAGCGCTAATCTGCTAATAATAAACACACACACATTGTGCTCCCAAAATAAAAAAAATATGCAAAGATTTTTAATTTAATTATAAACGCATTAGCGACGCAGTGACGTTTTTTTGCATGCAAATGAAAGTGGTGTAACAACAATAGAATGAAAAATTCAGGTTGACTGATTACCGTTTATTGAAAAAAGCTTGGAAAAGAGTTTTAAAAATCACATAAAGTAATAGCTTTGCACTTCTAAAAGCTGTTTTCAGCTACGTGTTAATTAATGCTCAGAAAAGAACGTCAAATTAAAATGCACTAAAATTAAAGTTATAAAATAAATGAAATGAAAAGTTCATTTTCACCATTTTTAAGCACATCTTGATAACTTCCCAAATATAAAAAAAAATATTAAACAATTTTTACCTTTTATTTCCGCTAGCACCTCAACTTCAGTAAAAATTACTACAAAAATTTATCACGTTACAGAAAAGAAATGAAAACATAGAGAAAAGAAATGAACAAAAATCTGCAGAATAAAATCATTAATTAAATTTGAGCATCGAAAAGAAAGAGAGAGAGAGAGAGAGAGAGAGAGAGAGAGAGAGAGAGAGAGAGA
>JAALOO010000494.1_pt1 | contig 35280 bp, 35 predicted proteins | sample 7257641 | NCBI WGS metagenome assembly JAALOO01 (sample SAMN14085613, study PRJNA598686) | mite metagenome | biome: ENVO:01001000; feature: ENVO:01001002; material: ENVO:01001226; isolation source: single female mite from University of Michigan culture on fish food culture... ...
ATCGGACGAGAACCGGTGTGCTCAACATGATATGGCCGTAAGCTGAAGTAGACTGACGCGAGGAACTTCTTAACCCTAATGCGCAACATTTGATGTTATTTTGAATCATAAATCTAGCAGAGCTTAATCATCAAACACGCCCACTAATCACCGAAACTGACAAGAAGTGGCTCATTTGTAGGTAAAATGCTCTTGCAAAGCTCCGCCTCCTAAAAGTTTTGTAGAGATGTCCTAGATGTGTAGATGTCATCGGTGTAATCGCCTTATACAAAATCCAGAAACAAACTGAAGCGTGATAATCAGCTCCTTGCCGACGGAATCAGCAGCGCTGATCAGCACCACTCAGCTAACCACGGCGTGCCTCTGCCTGTGATGGCCAAAGAAAGAAGACTCCTTGTCGACTTGCAGACTGCTCAATCCAGTGTCTTATTTCTTGCTACCAGATAACTATCAGTTTTGCCTCGTAAGGGAGATGTAAACACAGCTGCGTTAACTGTTTTCTTTGTTTACCTCCACCCACCGTCAACCAGTTCTTCACTTCAGTCAAGCAAAGCATCGACCACCCGAACCGGACACCGCACTGCAGAGACAAGATGACTGACAATGACGCCCTGGAAGACATCACTGTCAGTGTCTCGCCGGGAGGTGACAATCGCCGGGAGCAGATGAAGGAGCAACAGAACCCGCAATCAGCGTCCAGTGAGGCATCACCTGACAGTGAGAATGAAGTGTTTGACCGGATCGCCAACAAACTGCTTCGATCAGGTCTGATTCTCACCGCTCTAGAGTTGCACGCCGAGTTAATTGAGCGTGGAAAGGAGCTGCCCAGACTGCGAGAGTTCTTCGACAATCCACACAACTTTGAAAAGCAAACTGAAAGCAGACAGGAGCTGAACTTACCGATGGGGAAAGGTGTACGAAGTCCATCCGACCAGACATTTGATGACTCCACCGACTTCACCACGTACTCTGACAATGAGCGACCCGGAGATGAGCGGGTTGCCATTCTCGAGTTTGAGCTGAGGAAGGCGCAGAATACCATTGAAAAGTTGCGTGCCAGTCTCACCATGTCCACTACCCTCCAGGACGACCGCTTTGACCAGTCGGAGCTTTTAAATGCCAAATCACTGAACCACGCTGATGGTGGTGGTGGTGGTGGCTGTGCACTGTCCAGCACACTGGTTGCCAGCCTCACTGACTCATTCTCCGATGATCGTGGCTCTGCGGATGGCCACTCATGTCCAGGCGAAGATGACCTGAAAGTGAACGCCAGTTCAACAACCACCACCACAACAACAAGGAGCACTCTAGTTCAATCATCGGATGCGGTTTTCAATGTCTTTGACTCAGTGGACAGCAGCGCGGCGTACAGGACTTTAACCAACAAAAGTTCACTCTCCACGATAAAGCCACATGAACTGCGAAGTATTAACTACCTTGTGCAGGGTAAGTTATGACCTCTGAGTTCACCATTACGTATCTAATCTTTGGTTCTTTTCTATAGAGTACTTACTGGCAAACAACTACAAGATCACCTCGATAACCTTCTGTGATGAGAATGTGGATCAGGATTTCGACAACTGGGAAGACGTGGGACTGAACACTGGCCGACCGCCGGATCTCCTTCGCCTCTACAGGTTCTGGTGGCAAAACTGCTCATCGCTGTTGCGCACCAGTTCGAATGCCACCACCAAGATGATGAACACCGCTTCTAGCTTTGCCAGCGAGCCTTTCAGCACGACTGAAGCTCCTTCCTGATTGTTGATCCTGGTCAGTTGATGATTTGCAATAAGTTGAGTGTTGCCACCCCCACACCCGTGATATAATGCTATGTGCACTATCAGCCCTATCTCTCCCACCCCTCCTTTGATAACATGTACAGCACAACGCAGAGATAATAAAAGTGTTGTTAATCAATTGTTGTTATTTCAGCCTTTGTAAAGTGGGTGTGTGTGTAAATGGTAAAATAGTGTACTTGGATCACGGTGATTGGTTGTTTGCTTGCCTGATTTCTGACTGCGAGCCTAAGCTAAAAGAATCCGTAAAAAGGAAGAGCGACACTTGGAAAACAGAAGAGAAGTTAGTGTTTGGAAGAAAAGAAGAAGACATCGTTGTGAATAGCGTTATAAAATATTCGGTAAGAAATTGGTAATAAATGAATTTCCAAAAAGGAGGATAGCTAAAGAGCACGAGAAGAGGAGGAGGAGGTGTGGCTGAGTTAAGCAATGTACTGGTACTCGTCATTGCTGGCGCAGCGCTCAATGTACTGCTTCTCGATGAGAGATTCAACCGCCTTCTTGATCATGAGAATACTAGGCACAAATCGAGATTTCGCCTGGTTGATCACTTCGTCAATCAGCAAGTTGTGACGCTCCTTCTTGCGAGACTTCATTATACGCACAATGGACGCCTGGAGAAACAGCTTGCGGTCCTCTTCAACTGAAGCATGTGTCTGCTCTGCCTCGGTGTTTTGCTAAAAAAGTTCCCCCAGTTTCAATATAAACTTGACAAAAGAAAGTTTTAACCGAAATACATACCGATGTACCGGGTATCGGCTCCTTTTGGACTGAAAGAGTCAGCTTAAACTTTTGCCTCTTGTTAGCAAATCCAAAGTTGAGCTGAAAACTCATGTCCTTGTCGTATGTCACCAGTGACATTGCCGTCGCTCTGTCCAGCACCGTTCCGTCTTTGTCCAAAGGCAAAATGATTCTTGTGTCGACAAAAGAGTGCAAGTGCCTTTGCAGTTGTTCATCGTTAAGAGTAGTTTGTTTCTACGAATATTTGTAGAAACACAATTAAAATGTAATCTCACTTCCTAAATGCTAGTGCTGCACATACCTGAATATCGTCGCAGGAGACGACATCCTTTTTCTCAAACAGGGTAATGATACTGACATGATATGTGGTCATGACGACAGTGTACAGCTTCTTGGTGTAAAGAAACTTTACTTCTGCATTGCTGAGATGATTAAGCCACGTCAGCTTTCGACCGCTGAACTTGTTATTGTAGTAATTTTCAAAACGTTGCTGTGCATTTTCGCAAACAGGCGGAAGGACGCAGTTGAAGACGGCGGCGATGTTCAGTGGCCAAGCGCAGGCTTGCAGAATGTAAACGGAAAAGCTGACATTCAAGTCAACTTCCTCTTCACTCATTCTAGCGAGAAATTGTGTACCCAGATCTTCGCTGACTGTAAAGTTTTCCCAAACGATTAGACATGGTGATCAAGAGGGCAAAGTAGTTAAAAAAACTTACCTTTAATGTCGGTGAACATTCGATGAAGTTTCGAAGTGAATTCATAACCACAAGCCACTTTGAGCTTGTTTATCATGGTTTCTTCCGCATCCAGAGAAATGTACTGGGAGTAAATGAGCCGTTTTGCAAGCATTTTCGAGTAGAACTTCTGGAAGACGTCTTTGTCAGTTATGTACTTGAACAGTTCGATAGCCTTGTTCATCAGTTCCTCCATTTCTGATTCCTGGTGGCACTTGGTTGTCTTCTTTAGCAGCGTGTCAAAAAACCGCGACAAGATTTCAGGAGAACGACAGGGAGTTTTATTGTTTTCACGATAGTTGACTACTTCAGTGAAGGCTTCATCAAGTGACTGCACAAACTGCTTGTCCTTCTCAAAAACATCAGTAATGAGCTTCAGATACTTTTGGTGCACTTCAAGGAGCTCCTCGACAAAGTTGCTGACGTAGTTATCATCAATTTTCAAATTCATGTTCAAATTGGTAATTTTCTCCAAGCCTTTCTCCCTAATGTGCGCTTTTATTAGATCAAGCAGAGCTTTTAAACCCGAATTGAGTGGTCTGAGAAGCTTGAACATGTTTCGAAGATCTTTAGCATTTTCATTCATAACCATGTTTTTGCATTCAGAGTTGAGAAACCCAAGGTACTCTCCGATCATGCATTTCTCACATGCCTCAATTACACGCTGGTGAGAATCTTTCAGAGGCAAATATTCGGTCAGTCGTTTTTTCTCAACCTCAAGTCGAGCCAATACCTGCTCCATGTAACTTGAGCAGTCGTGTTTCTCTAGAAGAAGAACTGATTCGTGTTTGTAGAAATTCATTGTTGCTTCAATAAACGGCTTTTCAAAAATGTCTTGATAAAACTTGTACTTATTCTTCGCTCGAAAATTTTCCACAAAGATGAACGAGCTGATGACATTGTAAATTGCCTGAGTGTTTTGTCCTTTTCCACGTCGATCACTAGAATAAGGCAGAGTGAATACTACGTTTGCTTCAACTTAAAACCACTTACTCGTCGATAGCCGCAATTAAAAGAGTGACCAGTTTGTCTTTCAACGGGGTGATCATATGCATCTTCCACAGAAACGCTCCCAATTCACTGATCTCCATTAGCTGATTATCTGGATTTTCTCCGAACTCAACGTCAGCAGCAGAGAATCTGTACTTGCGGATGTACTGCGAGTTCAGGTAGATGTACAACGTACTGAGATATCCAATGCCTCGTTTGAATGTTGACCACTTGGAGTAGTAATCAATAAGCAGTTCGGTTCCCTCTTTTTGTGAAACATTCTAAAACCAAAAATGATACCATTAGAATTGGATTTCAAAATAGATTATAAGCTTTCATTACCTCATAAAGCTTTTTGATATGCCTCTCTAGAAGTTTCTTCGTTTCGCTGTAAACTCGCTCGCTCATAGGTTCTGTGAATAAAAAAAATTATTGTCGTCAACAAAAAACAGTTAAAGTGAAATATTTCTAAATTGGCTTACCTGGGAAAGCGACGCAAAGCTTGTACACATCATGAAACCGGTCGTTCCATTCGGGTTTAGGAACTGGCGCGAGAATGATGACTTTGCTGGCAGTGTCGCTGATCTGGGTCCAGGTCATATCGAAGTCTACTGGTTGCGGCCGTAGCGACGTGGCGGTACCCGTAGGCTGCACTCGGGCCATTCTGTCGGTGATCAGAGATGAGGGTGAATGCTAATTGAATAAAAACAAATGTCAAAGCAATTGATTAGTAGTGAATCGGGTTTGCCGTACACTTCAGCCAGTCAAAACAGACAAAGAACAGTGCGGCAGATAGTTAAGGTGAAGAGAGGCTAAATAAAAAGCGCCACTCATGCTCATCAGCGCACTACTACTACCACCACCACCACCATCCTCATCAGGCAATGATTGTGGGTGCTCATCGTCAAGAAGACCGCCATCGTCGAGAAGGCTTCACATCGGAGCACTGTGCAGCTGACGCCATGTTACCGCAAAGTTGAATGGCACCGAGAAAGCTTACATCGGCGCCGCTCTTCAACGTCACCGACGCCGCCGTCGTCGTCGCCGCGGCAAGACTCAAAAACTCACCAAAACAGAAAGATGCTGCTGACTTTAGGTGCTGGATTAGTTTAGGCGCGAGGTTTGGACGGTAGGATAATCACACGCAGAGACACATGAACTTAGAATATGACTCGGTAATTTGAGCAACTCATTGTTTGTATGCGTGATTTTTTTCTCTCACTCGCTCTCTCTTCGCTCTCCTCTGCTCTCTGCGGCTCGGCTTTTATTTTTTGTTTGTTTCAAGTCACGTCTTCTGTGGACGGCGTCGTGCGCGAACGATTCTGCAGCGGATTCCTTATCGATTAATCTCTACAGAAGATTCTGCTGGGATTCGGACCAGATAGACTGACGAAGATAGTAGTGCGCCAACCTCCAGCAGTCTCCGCTCCAATGGACGTAGTAGGAGAGCGAGAACTACCTCCATCACTGGATTAGTGTTTTGTTTTGCACTCAGCAATAATAATGTGCCATATTCTCGCTCCCATCGACCACCACCACCAACAACACCACCTTCCAGAAGCTATGAAGCAGCTATGGAACTGAGCTTATCTCGTCAAGCTGGCTTCTCAATGCCTCGACTCTTTCTCTACCTAACTGCTGCTATAGTTCTGGTCGTTCTACTCAACTTTATTGCCCCGTTCTACCTGGAAAGTAGACCAAACAGCAGCAACTCAGCATCACCGTCACTTCGGCAAGAATTTGTAGTCAAAGATTCTGCAGCAAGCAACAGCGACGCGACGGATGAGGAGCTACACAAATATGATCTTAGCAAGATTGATGGTATGTTCTTGGATTTGCTTTTTGAATTCTTATTCTAATCAAAACATCAAACAAAAAATAGCCGAAGAGCTGACTAGTAGAGTCGAGGAACTACTTTCCATCCGGGTGTCAGTGTTGACTGAACTTCGCGTACTCGAACGCAATCGATCTGTTGTGATAAAACAAATAAGTGAGCGCAATAATGAACTCGAGAAGCTTAAAACACAAATCATCAAACGCGCCGCCGAATTGGAACGGCTGCAGCTACATATCAAACAGGCTGCATTGGCGCAAAAAGAGGCCAAAGACCAAGTGGGCTCTTTAGTTGAGCCCCCACTAGATATTTTGCCTAAACAGGCTCAAAAAGCCATCTTTACAAATGGTAACTGCTCTTTTAAAATAAGTTGATCAAACTAATGATCATCCCTTTGCAGAATCACTTCGGAGAAGCAATTTTTTACAAGACGACTTTACCCGAAATGTACACTGCCAGATGTTCAGTTGTTTTGACTATTCTCGTTGTTCACTATTTTCGCCTTTCTTCGTTTACGTATACAATCTTCATCAACTCTCCAGTTTTAGTGAATCGACATTCAACTACCAACTGTTTTCAGTTTTAAAGTCAAATGTTCACATCACATCTGATCCAAATGTAGCCTGTGTGTACATGGTGATTCTTTACCAAAATTTTACTATACTTCATGACCGTGATAAACTTCAAAATTATCTTCTGTCACTGCCTCACTGGGGAGGTAAGTTTAAGTGAACTGTCTAGCATTTGAATGAGTGATAACTGAATTTTATTAACAGGCGATGGACGCAATAATATTATAGTGAACACCAATTCATCTTTTGATATTCTTCAAACTGGTGTGAATCCAATGAAAGCAATGCTGCTGCAAACTCAGTTCAACGAGTATAACTACCGCAACAAATACGATCTGATCGTTCCCAGCATGTACTCTCTTTCGACTGCTAAAGCCAGCGAGTTTTCGCCTGTCTTTTCACCTGCTCGGCGGAAATACTTTATCTCCTTCTTAGGACAGGTGAACGAAGAAGCAGACGACGACTCAAGCACAAAGAACTCCAACACTGATCTCCAGGTAGTGGTCAAGGACGCTCTGCTGAAGTTGGTGGCCAAGCACAGTAGAGCAGCTTACAATGAGTTCCTCTTTGACTTTGACTGCGACGAGAAGACAAAGCAGCTCTGTGAGAACCAGACGATCATACTGTTAGACTCCACCTTCACCATCATCATGCCCACCGCATCTCACTCTAGTCAATCATTCTTGATAAATCCCATTATTTACGACAATCAACTCAATTCGAAGATAATGAACGCTTTTGTAACTGGTACGTTGCACTGTTTCTCTTTAAATAATGAAGGTGGTTAACATTTTTTTTCTCTTTTTCAGGTGCCATACCGATTCTAGTTGGAGGCGATTTTATTTCCTTGCCATTCAATGAGGCCATCGACTGGGACCGAGCTCTGATACGAATACCGACAGCTCACATCACCGAACTTTATGTTGTTCTGAAGACATTCACTGATTCGGATATTATTGAAATGCGACGCTTCGGCTCGAACATTTACCACAATTACTTTTCTGATCTCAAGCAATTGGTCGACACTATTGTTGCACTCTTCCGATTTAATCGACTTAAAATTCCCTCTCCTCCCGCCGCTAATGAACATTCCGAGTTCTACTTGAACCAATCAAAATTTGGCCAAAATTTGCTCTCAAATCAAAGTGATCTCACACAATCAGCTTCCTTTTACCGACCAAAAATATACTCTGACGACGAGGAAAACGTTGGCCCTCTTGAAGTACCATTTTCCTCGCTTGTTTATCAACGAAATTTTACAATTCCTCTGGCTGAGCAGTATTCATCTTGGAACAACTTGCACCATTCGCCCTTTTACACATTTCCTTCGCTACCTTACGATCCAGTATTGCCTTCAGAGTCAAAGTTTATTGGGTCCTCTTTTCGAGCTCGGCCAATTGGTGAGGGAGCCGGCGGCTCTGGGCGTGAGTTTTCCGAGGCACTGGGCGGCAACTTTATGAGCGAGCAGTTCACCATTGTCATTCTCACCTATGAACGAGAAAATATTCTTCTCAGTGCACTGCAGAGGCTCAAGGTAACATTTGGTTCATTTAACTCTGATGATTTTTGTTAACGATCATTTTCATTGCCAGGATCTTCCATATTTAAACAAAGTTATCGTCGTTTGGAACTCCCCCAATCCGCCGACTCCCGGAATCAAGTGGCCTGAAATTGGTGTGGACATTTTGGTGATCAAGTCGAAGCACAATTCGCTGAATAACCGATTCCTGCCTTTCGAGGAGATTAAAACCGATGCAGTTTTGTCGATGGATGACGATGCCAGTTTCCGACACGATGAGATTATATTCGCATTTCGTGTGTGGCGCGAGGCTCGAGATCGCATTGTCGGCTTTCCTGCTCGCTACCACGCCTGGGATGCAGCTCATTCAACTTGGTTGTACAACTCCAATTACACCTGCGAGTTCTCAATGATCCTCACAGGTGCAGCCTTCTACCACAAGGTAGGCCTTCCTTTTTGTTTGTAAGTGAGGCTACGTTTGCAAGCTTTTTTCTGTTCATTTTTTTCACAGTATTACTCATACCTGTACACTCACTGGATGCCGGCCGCCATTCGAAACAAAGTAGACGAGTACATGAACTGTGAAGATATTGCCATGAACTTTCTTGTCTCGCATGTTTCTCGCCTGCCTCCCATCAAAGTGACGTCTAGGTGGACATTTAGGTAATGCTTTATGGCTACTTTTGAGTTGCTTTTGATTTTTAAATTTGCAGATGTCCAGAGTGTTCATCGAGTTTGTCCGAGGACGATCGGCACTACCAGAGAAGGCATCGATGCCTGAACTACTTTGCCTCCGTCTACGGCTATATGCCTCTGCTGTACACGCAGTTTCGTGCCGACTCAGTGCTCTTCAAGACGCGTATTCCTCATGATAAGCAAAAGTGTTTCAAGTTCATCTAACCTAGGTACAAACATTGAGTTGTGATGTGTGACTTTGTGAGAGTTTCCTCTATCTGCTGTGTCTAACCCCTGAGCAGAAAATGGTTGTTTCTGTTTTTTTGTATTTAAACACTTTTTTGTGGTAATTTTACCTGATTGCACGCTAAAAAGCTTTTTTCCTAACACACACTCGCCAGATTTTTATTCATTAGCCTTCTGCACTCAATTAGACAGAGTCTGTCTTCAGTTTGTCGCCGTTTGGAGGTTTCCCCTTGTGTGTCCATTCCATTCGAAACTCAGTCAAACCTTTCGGCTGCTATACTCGACTCACTTCATTGCAGTCCCTGCACTTCAATCGCAGTTTCCGCCGCCAGAGGAAGTGAGTGAGTGTGTTTGCAGAGGTTGAGCAGCACTAATTGGCAGTAAGTGGTGCCCGCCTGAATAGGCCGGTGTCTAAGGTGAACAACCAATCTTTGTTTCTAGTAAATACCGCTTTATTTAGTTTAGAAAGGTTTTAGGTTCTACAGATTAGAGAATATAGGGTATGATGAGGTGTATGTACAATGCACGCAACGATCGATGAAACAGCACAGAATGCACAGCCCGAACAGCAGAGGCAGCGCAGCAACAGCAGAACAACAGCAGCAGCAGTAGAGGAAGAAGACAGAGAAAGAGTAGGTCTTGAGTGTAATTGGGTGTGTGTGTGTGTGAACGTCCGAGTTATCATGTCATGGCACCAGTCGCCAGAGAATGACCAGTGATCTTTTCTCTACTCATTGAAGACAAAAAGGAAGGAGAAGAGGCTGGTGACGTACTTGGTGAGGGCGTTGTCGCCGATCTGGCCCTTGGCGACGGTGCCCTCCTTCGGCAGCAGCTCCTTGCACAGGTCAGTTCGGGTGGCGAACATGTTGTTGGGGCAGACCATCTTGGTGAGAGTGCCGAATGACTCGCCCACAAAGTCGGAGAACTCGTCGTAGGCGGCCTTGCCGCACTCCTTCGTCACCATCTTCTTGGTACAGGAGTCCCAGCGGTTGAAGCCGCAGCAGATGGTGGCGTGCGTCTTGTCGCCTTCCACCGACTGCTGGTCCACGCGGTCCACCGTGGCGAGGAAGTTGTTGTTGCAGGTGCTCTTGTACTCCTGACCACTGAGCACCTTCTTGTGGATGCACGGCGAGTGCTTCAGGAACTCTGAAGAAGGGGATCGATTTAAGGTCAACTGTTTTGTGTGGTTTTTTACAACTTCAACTTACCCTTTCGGTTGGGATTCTTCTCATCGCAGAATCGCGCAACGGAGTTGGTCACCTGATCGATGATCAGATCGGCGACTTCTCGGTGAAGCGGGGTGCCGCACTTCTTGATGTACGACTTGATGCACTTGGAGAGGTCTTCCTTGATGGTTCTGTAGTGTTTAGAGCGTTTTGTGTTTTAAAAATAATATTTTAATATACCTACAAACTGTCATTCCACTTACTTGCAGATGGTGTTGATGCCGTCATTAGAGGCAATGAGGACACTGGGCTCCTTGCGCTTACCGAGCTCTTGCACCTTGCCAATGCAGTGCTCGATTTCACGCAGGTGACAGGCGTCCTTCTTTCCCTTGCGCGACTTTTTGCGCTGTGCCTCAGTGCCGCCGATGGCGAGAAGGCCAATGATGACAATTAGTGCGATAGCTGTCGGAGCAGATATTATAAAGCCAAAGTGTTAGGCAAAATAGAAACAAAAACCGGAAGCATTGTTTGTTGTTCAATGCTTTCTTTCTTTTAATGCACAAAAACCGAACACTGTACCTCGAAACTTCATGTTGAGTTAGGTGGTGGTTAGGTGTAGTGTCTTGGTGCTGCTGCTGCTGTGCTGACTGCTGGCCGACTGCTTGCTGAGGAGGTGAAAGTGGCTGCGAGGAGGTGAGGTGAAGACGAGCTTCTCAGCAGAGGATGAGCTACCTGACGAGGTACCTATCGAAACTGAACTGAGGCATCACCTGTGGCGGCAGTGTTTTAAATACTTGCTTTCACAAACTCGACACTGGCAGTACACCTTGTCGTGGGGCACTGCATATTCAGTCACTTTCTATCTTTCTCTTTCACTTTCTGATAGCTGTACCACCACCACCAGGCTCATTTAGAAGCAACAGCAGCAGCACCGACCTTCCAGGGGCAATTCGCGATTACCTGTTGCTGAGGAGAGGGGAGAAAGGAAGGAAAGCAAACAAGAAGGCTGATGCAGATGTGACAGTGGCCAGCTAACAGGCACTTAGTTACCGTCTCCGTTTTGTTGCTTTGCACACAGTGCATCAATCACCGTGCAGTTCAGTTTGCACCTTTCACTTTCCACCATCTTGTCGGCCATGTCCACCACCACAGTACTCGCTTATCTTTTCGCTTTCGGTGGGCCTTGAGCGGTAGTGCACACCTAGTCATCGCTGTCACTGCTGCTGTCACTGGCCATTCGCGTCACGAGACAAATCACCGACAGCAATCTCAGACTGAGATACACACACTCTTTTTCCCTCCCATGTTCCTCCCCCTAGCTCTACATATACACACTTTTTCACCTTCTGACAGCATTTCAGCATCAGCAGCAGTTTGACCGGTGTGGTGATTCTTCTGTATTTTAAGCAATTAGGTGCTTTTTCTCTCTTTGCTTCTCGTTGTTGCTGCCGAGAAAAAAACGAACAAACAATCCTGTCCAGAGTGAAAAACAGCATCTTGATGATAAAGTATTTTCCCTAGTCAAGAAAGCAGTTTCTTCTGTACACTGTTCTCTCATTTCTTGGCAATACTGCAGCACTTCAGCCTGTCTTCGAGAGACCTGTTTGTTTGATTTACATCCACAAGGCTATGCAATCGGCTCCCTGTATCTTTGTATCTGATAATGCTACTTTTGATGCAGATGGTGCTGATAATAATTTCACATAGTCTCCCCATGTGATCACCTAGTGCGAGAATGCAATTCCCTATGATATGTTCTGCACTGCACTGACGTCAGCATTTACTTTGCATAGTAATGAGCCTAGCAAAGTTGCCTACTACACACAAAGGACTTTTACCACTATTTACTTTAAAGTCTGCCTGAGGTGGTCATCACCAAAGCACTCTCCGACTCCTAAGGACTTATTAGTTAGTAAACACTAAATACAATTTTGAAATTGATACTCACTGTCGGCATCTAGTGTTCTTGCTTGGAGGAGTTTTTGGTGCAATGGAAGTACAGCACTCCTGTACAGTTCTCTTTTTCAACTGAAAACAGTTATCTGTCATTGTTTGCCAAGTAAATGACAATTAACTGTTCGTTTGTTGTGAAGAGAAAAATTAGACAGTGGCACTTTGAGGCACAGCAAAACCCCCTGGATCGGCGGCTTTGATTGATGCAGCATCTCACTTACCTCACTCCCTTTCCACCTTCGCCTTTGCTTTGTTCGACATCGTCGTCGTTAAAAAAAACATCGACCTTAACCTCTAATTAATTGTCCTGTTTCTCTCCCCAAATCGTCTCTATTCATGTCTCTCTAAACCGTTGTCTATCTATGTGTAGCTGGCTGGCTCTCTGACTCTCTGTTAGTTAGTTAGTCTGTTTTGTTCGTTTGTTCGTTAGTCAGTAAGTGAGCCGCTGTCCGAGCTTGCAGAGCGCCGCCGTTCTGTTCTGCTGTGTCTATTTACCTGCGTGCATTATTGCGTCCACTGGGCGGTCATTATATGATCCACGAGCTTTTCTGATGTGCTTAATCAACAAATGATCATATAAAATTACGGCTCTCCGATGATCAAGTGTCCAAATGCATCTCAGTTTGTCTAAAGCATCATCAGCAGCAGCAGCAGCAACTACAACAAGAACGATAACTTCTTTTGATTTCAGCAACTGAGTTGATTGATCAGTATCAAATTTGCCGTATCACTGTACCAATTGAAGATGTATGCTGACTTAAGCTTCATTGTAGTGATACTTATTTAATACTGCTTTTGTTTTTTCAGTGAATGGCTTCCCAAGATATCGCACTTTTTTCTAAAGAATATAGCCTACATCGGTAAGTCGATTTTACTCTTATTTTTGTCTTTTTTCTATTTTGTTTGTTTTTTAAAAGTTTGCTTTTGAAATTACTGTATGTTCTGATATATTGTTGAAGGCAACAGACAAAAAAACGACAAAAATCAGTAAAAGTAGTAGTGCACACCTGTGTGGGCACATTTTTTGCCTGCACACTGACCTTTTCCTGACACTTACTCTCTCTCTCGCACTGACTGCTCTAATACTTTTAGTGTGTGTGTGTCAGTGCTAATTCAGTAGAACCAGCAACGGCCTTCCTCACTCTCACCTTTATGTCCGTTTGTCTGACAGTAAAGCACACTGAAACATACACAGCACAAAAAAAATTGGTGGTCAGCCTTTAAATCCAACAAAAAGTTTTTCCAGCCCGATTCAGTTGTGTATTGTCAGTAAGTTGAGCTTTTAGGTGAGTGCGATTTATGCCTCGAGCACACTAACATTGTCACCATTCGTGACTGCTCTGTTTGCCTGTTTGTTTAGTGATCAATATATAAAACACCCTACGCTATGTGCATTTGGAATGTCTGAGTCTGTCACTGTGTCAACTGTGCCGCCACTAACTTTTTGCGCCACCCACTGAACACTGCTATGTCTGCCTGGTCGCTGACCTGCCGTTACTGCTGCTGCTGCTGTCCATTTCTGAACCCTTCAACAGAGCACATTGCTGCCAAGTGAATGTCAACAGTTTTTTATTTCTAAATCTAGTGTTATCTCATAACGTTTGCAACTAGTGTATGTGCGGTGTCTACAAGTCGTTCGTTTCATTACAGTCCATTTCCTGTTCCTGACAGCAGGCGCGACAGTGTGGCGCTCATTCCCCCTAATACACACAGTGAGTGATCATGTCAATTGTGGCAATATCCTTTTTCCTTCTTGTTCCTACCATGTTACTTACTTTGATTCACTTATTTATTTATCCAAACTTTTTTACTCTTATGTGTTTGATTATTTTCTCTGCACTTCGGTCAAAGCACTTCGGCGTTTACGCAACAAAACGGACTGCCTGGCTTGACTAGGCGGAAATTGCTACGTGCAGGGTTTCACATCTGTTTCTATTTCAGCGACCACGGCGACAAGCATCATGTTATTATCGAGCCAAAATGTCACATTAATAGTAGACATTGGTACCTTGACTTGTCACTGGCACACTGCACAGTAGTCCGCAGACGCCTAATCTGACAGCTGTGCCGGCTGTGTGGCATGTTTTGCATGCCTACCTGCATGTTTATCCCTTCATATTTCAGAGATCGATCAAATTTTCTCTTTTCTCAGTGATGTAATCGATGCGGTGCGCTTGTGTACATGTGCTCTTTTAATGCTTTATTATTTCGCCAGTTCGACCATGAGTTTTTGCATTCTTTAATAAAAAAAGATACAACAGTTGCTAATGTTGCAAGAAAGCTTAAAATAGGATTTCAAAAAAATGCATTTTGACACTATTATGTTGGTCCAGCGATTTTCGTAGATTAGTGTCATTTCTGCACGTTCCATTTGGGCACATACAGGACTCGAGGCTCAGATCAGTTCATCAGAAAACTGCCTGTCGTTTGCTAGGCTTAGATTATCAAAATCGCCTAGATAATCATTTTCTGATCCCTGTTGCTTTTAGTTACCAGTGGCAACACAAATAATAAAATAATATTTCCTTTTGCACCAAGCCAACTAACTCCGCGGTAACTGGCACTTTTGTGCTAACTTGAACAAACTTGAGCTTTTACTTACCGAACTTGATGTCTGTTTGCCCAACTTATCACCCTCAGTGTCTGCGTACTTTTCAATTGTCATTGGCAGACATGTTACTGGTGTGACAATCAAAGAGAGGTCATCAAGTGTACTTTACTTGATGACCTTCCACAAAACTTTTTTGCTAACAGCTTTAAAACACAAATTCTGATTACACAGTAAAACGGTATCTTTCACAGTTTACAAAACATTCAGGACTTAAGAAATACTGACAATCGTATTAATAATAATAATAATAAAGGAAACTAACAAACAAATACTTAAAAAGGACATTTTTTGCCGATGCTGATGATGATCATGCCATCAATACGTGTGCCTTAAACGGGAAGAAAAGCAGAGCTGTTCAGTGTCCCTGCGAAACTGCTATTCACTGCAGCAGCCGCAGTCACTTTCTTGTACTCTCCCACTGCACATGGCGGCGATGTCTTTGACCCTGCCACTGCGAACTACCATAACCACAGCCACCACCACCAGCAGAGGCGGCAACACTATCATCGTTTCATTGCATCACAATTTCTGCTTTCCCAAACTCATCTTGCCGCTGACAATTGAGGCACATCTACTAGTTGCTCTGGTTTCACTTTGAAACCGCTTCTCTTATACGCCACAGTTTTTAAACATTTGTTCTACCATTTAAGAGCATTTTGATTTGCCGTCGCCAACTGAACAGAGAAGTGGCAAGAAGAGATAGAGGAATTGAAAACGGACGGCAGATTTGCTAGTGTATTTTGCAAGGTGAGTGGTGAACTTTTTCCTTCACAATTAAAGGAAATTCATTTGTGAATTTGCATTCTGCACTTTAATTGTCTTCCACCTTGTATGCCCACCGGGGTCTCCTCTTTCAATATGTATGAATGGACGATTAGTGTATTATTTAAGTTTAGTTGTGCAAGCACCTACCACAAACCTGCAACTACTAATTGTGGTCAGTTGCATAAGTGGCCACTGAACAGACTGTATTCTCCACTGTGCATTGTGCCTTCTCGTCGTCTGTCGTACGTCTGGCCACTCACAGTCTGCAGCAGCAGCACCACCGGCAAACTCTCTCAATCTGTCTATCAGTGCACATGTGAGCTCGGTGTTCTCATGTTCAGCAGGCCAACTCACTGTCTCGGCCTTGTCTGAAAGTCAGTGAAAAAAGTCACTAAAAATTGAAATGCGCTCAAACGGTGGCTGATGCTTGGCGGCAACGCGGTGGCAGTTGTCATTTGCTCTTCGCTCAACACCTCACTTACAAACGATCTGTCTACTGTTCAAAACTACTAATTTTATATTTTTGCACATTTCGATCTTTCCTAGACAGCGGCGCACTCGGTAGTCGGAGAACACGGCAACCGAGCCCGTTTTAGTGCACTCAACTGAGCGTGTCAATTTTTTAGTTTTTTCCGGTTTCACCTAATTTTAAGCAACGGTGTGCCCCGAACCATCGACCCATCTTCAGCTGAACCCAGCACTGGCAAGTGAATGTTCAGATTGCGTGAGTGCGTTCCAAGTCGATTTTTCCGTATTCTTGTGCACTTTTCGTACTCGACCGTCACTGACTTATTTTTGACTATTGCACATTTTGTTTGTCTTCTTTGTTTTGGACCACTTTGAAATGAGTCCTTGGAGTCTGTGCGGTGTTCACTTCATTGCAAGGCAATCAGTCGTTCTGTCACCGTTATTGCTGACACAAATTAATAACTCACAAGTACCGATAAGAATCTTTGTTGTCGGTGGCCATGGTGGTTCCACTTCGGTTGCCATGTGACTCTCTCTAACTACCTTAGTTTGCTGACCTGCTTTGTCATTGTTAGTCTTAATGACTTCTATATTTGTAATGATGCTCGCTTAACACTTGCCACACTGTACCGTCTTCACCTTTAGCGACAACGTTCATAGATCATATCCTTTTATTTCGGTAATTTTTTGACTTGAAGTATATTACTAGGTGAGTTGAATAGGGACTTTCACTATAGTTAACAGAGCCATTTACTGCTAATTTGACTAATTTCCCCTGCCAATGAAGCTGTCAATAGTTTTATTCTAATCAGGCAGTTAATTCACTTACAACAAAAAAATACAGAAATTAGCAGTTTATAGTGTCTATTACCAACTAAATGAATCTTCAAACTGCTTTGATAAACTTTAATGAGCTTTTATTTGGTTCCAGACACTTGTCTGTTTGCCCAAATGGGACTTGTGTACTATCATTTAGCTCTGATTGCTTTATTTGTTTGTCTTGCACTTCTTCAAAGTCTTGATAACGAAGCGTTTGTTTTTCTTAGCCGTCCATTGCCCTTCAAGTTCCAGCACTCTATTTCGCCAAATTTATCTGCTCTTATCATTGCACATTTCCTTGTCTTGCTTATTCTCTTTTTCTCTTTTTTCGATCAGAAGCACTCAAAGTCACAAAACCCGCCTGTTGCTTATTTGAGTTAGCAAACAGCCTGCAAATGTTGTGGCTTAGCAAAACACACAAATCTTACTTCTGTTATCTGTTAAATATGTCAATAGAACTTCATCAAGTGTGGTCGCAAATTGTTACAACTTGTCAGTGTCTGCTTAGTTGACCAAACAGAAAAATAATTTTGTTTGTGGTATTAAACTAATTATTTTTTCTCAAATAAACTTGTCAGTAAAAATCATAATTGCTTATTTCTCTTTATTATTTTGTCCACAGGCCTTCTCTAACATCGTCATCACCTAAATACTCGATTGTCAATCCTAATCCTAAAATGGCCTCTAAAATTAAAACTTTCTCTTTTGTCGTCTACGGCATTGTCACCGGTGAGTACTCGCATTGAAAAACCATCTCTCGTACATCGTTTTCTCTTGTTATTTCCTAAAAGTTAAGCAATGACAGCTAAAAAATGCTAATTTCCCCTGATGTTTCTGTGCTTGTACAACACTGAAATTAGCACTGGCTGATCAGGCTGGCAGCACACACAGCTTTTCAGTACGTCATTCAATCTAATCTAGTATACCTCCAAAAATGTGCTTTTTTTCCTCAACACTAAACAAAATGTCTGTTAGATGTTCAGCAATTTGTTCAGCCAAAATAGTCTTCAGTTAATTAATTAATTTGTCAACTATCCTTTCCTCATCATTAGACAGCATCTTTTTTGAGTATCCCCAACCTCAAACACAGCAAAAATGAGATTAATTTGACTTGAAAGATGAGTCATTTGAGACATGGCTATACATCATGATACTTTCTATTTACGTGACCACTGCTGCAGGCTTTCTTTTACGACATCGAATGCACTAACATTGCCATGTTATTAACATCTCTCCGCATCCCTTTCTCTTTCTCTCCCTCATTCACTTACACTTTTTGCTGACATTGACCTTTCTTGTGAGGTGTGCATGTGTGCCGCTCACGCTTGCATCAAAGGGAGAACTATTCACTTTTTCTTCTTTTCACCTGGTGCCTTGAAGGCATCATCACTGGGCGCGCTAACGAGCAAATGCTAAATGTCACAAGTGCAGTCTACGTACTGATACAACTAGATTGTCGCTGATTTCACACAATAGAATCATTACACACACAGTCTAGCGGACTTTCCTTTTAAAAATCTTCGTTTTCTGATATAAATGTGATAATAATAGAAACGACCAAAAGGCGTTTGCCTGTTTGGGTATAGTTTTGATGATTTGTTCAGCATTTGCATTTTAACAATCAACCCGTACTGAATTCGCCCAATTTAAGATCAAAAAACGGAAAAAAGTTGGCCAATACCTGAGTGCAACATCACATCACAAAAGTTCAATGCTACCTCAGTGTAGCGGCAAATATCGGCACTCGACAAAGACCAAATTGCATTAGAACACACTCACGCGCAGGTAGATGTACTGAGATTGGTGCAGATTTTGACATCATCATCACTTTTGATCCATGCAGTTGAACTATCTTTCTGAGAAGGTTTGCATTGGATTGCATCTCACGAGTTTGTGCTCTCCTTTGCCTTTCCCTCCCCTTTCATGGCATTGTCCCCGAACATTTATTTGCGTGTACTGGACACTCTGATAATTGCCCACGCTGATATCATATCAGGCAGAAGGTGAAGAGCAGCCAGTGCAGTGTCAGTCAGTGTCGAGGCTATTCGAGGCTGATCGATATTAGGCCTGCTGCTGCTGATGATGATGATTGGCAAAGATCACACTAGCACTGCACGTTCTCACACACACAGACGCATTGGAGATGGCGGCAATTAATAGGCCAGGGCAGTGCGGTCATTTCTAATCATAACTGCCTTTCTCCCCCAGTCCTTCTGTTGCTAGCCGTCTTGGTGCTCGTCATCAAAGACAACAAGTCCTCCTGTGCCCCCTCCATACCACTGATCACCAGCGTCCAGCTGTCCAACCTGCTGAATGACACTGAGCCAGCCGCATCGAAGGGAGTCGGCTGGGCGGCATCAGGATCATCATCCTCATCATCATCGCCATCAGCTGATGACTCCTCCTCGGCCCAACTGCCGCCCTTTGAGTTCACCGGAAAGTACACACTCGTCAGGTACTTACATTTCAAGGAATCTTTATGAGACACTTGTTATCCCTAAAACTATTTATTTTAACGCCCCCTCAACTCAACAGTTCAGAGCATTTTGATGAGTTCCTCGTTGAATTAGGGTAATGTAAAAGAAACTTCCATTCTCTAAATGTAACTCACAATTGTTTGCCTTATAATCCCACACATGCAATAGCATTGGATACTTTACAAGACTGGCAGCCACCCGAGCTTCATCGGAGTACGTCATCACAAAGTCAGCTAATGACGAGTACACTCTGAAAACGATATCCACCTTTGGCGAGTCCGCGATCACCTTCCGAGATGGCGTCGAGTTTGAGGAGGACCGACTGGATGGCAATCGAGTGCGCACTGTGATCACCATTCGAGGCAACAAATGGATTCAAAAGCAGTACCACGATAAAAATGTGACCATAGTTCGCGAGTTTCACCCATCTGGCGACATCACCGTCACCTCGGTAGTCAACGGTGTCGTCTGTGTGCGCAAGTACACAAAGACGGCGTAGGAGGTTTCAGGAAAGATAGAGAGCGGACGAAGGACTCCCAACGTCCAATGAATCACAATCATCCTTCACATCCTCACCATACCATGCTCATCTCATCAGTGCCACTTCTTTTGCCGATCTAGAGCCATCTCTGGTCTATCACACTTTCTACACACTTTGTACATTGACACATCTGTGTTCATCAGCCAGAGATAAAATCTTCCATCTAGTAACTATATTAGGTTAGTTTATAAAGGTACTATCTATAAATCAACACACACATAAACACACTTTTTGTGCTTTAGTGAGCAGTCTTTACCCTTGCTTCACTAAAATGCTATTCCCAATGACAAGCACACACACACACCTACCTACCCACGACACACAATGGATGGAGCGAGACTCTACACCGTTCTGTTCACCTTTCAATTCAACCCAATGATTTGCATCATCTGTTCATGAAATCTCTCCCACTCTCTGTCCCATTCTCTCAATAAATGCCATTTACATCTCCTCCACCTCCTTTTATATTTTCACTACCTTTTCTACTACCTCTCTGTCTCTGGTCACGTTTCATTTGGCGAGCGAATCAATTCGTCAAGTGGTCCGTAAAATATGATGGCAAGGCCAGTCGGCAAGTGCACTACAACATCAGTCTACGTCGTTTAAAAGACTAGCACTCCATTTATCATCAGTTTTTTTTAAATTAATAATTTAAATTTTCTAATTTTAAAATGACTACGCTCCAATCTTATATGATTTTGTCTATTTTGCTACTGGTAGCGATTGGTAAGTGTAATTGTTTATTTACCGATTTATAAAATGCTCATGATTGCTCTTCTGCTGCACAGCGATTGGCGCACAGGCACAGAGTGTGGACCAGATTGTCAATCAAAACGGAACTAAATCTCCCTGCCAGACGTGTGACATGCTAAATAAGAAGCTTCAGAACTTTGTTCATACACAGTTGGATGGTGTAACGAAAACCGTCTTGGACAGTTTCTGCTCGGGTCAGGGAGGATTGAATTCACTTTTATGTCGTCAAGCGGGAGAACAAGTTGGCGTTACCGTAGAAGGCCTGCTGAAAAAATACCTTAACGAATTTTCAACCAGATGCTCTCAGAACTACTTTTGCACAGTTGAAGATACTATTTTGCAGTTTTATAAGAAAGACACTTTCTAATTATTTTACAACAACACCATATGTACATCAGTAACTGACTTTTGTATACAGATCGATTAAACTAATATCATCGTTCAATTGATGTCGAGTTGCTCGAGTTCTTGTAAACATACTCCAATATGCAAGAAATCTCTTTCATATCGTTTTCTATTACCTTCGCCCAATTCTCTACATCTCCAAGTTGTTTTAAAGAGTCGTTGAATCCGTTCATCAGTGTTAGCCATTGGTTGATTGAGCGAGAAAATTGATCGATATTTGCAACCAGCTGCTTTGCTTCAGAGTCCAATTTTCGTTGATTGAGGTACGTTTGCGCAATTCTGAATAAAGAACAAGTTTCAAGCAAAAGTTTTACACAATTATAACATAGACACACTTACCCATCATTCAGGTGGTTCACTACTTTGGTGGTAAAATGAACGGAACTTGCCACTGCGGCATTTCTTTTTTGTTCTGCAAAACAAAAAATAAAAATAATTTTGCTGATCAAAACACCAGAGTTTACTAGCCTATTTCTTCTCGTTTCTTAATCTGCTTCAGCTGATGTTCTTTTAGCATTGATGATAACGATGCCATCTTGAAAACTGATCGCTGTCTGGACAATCAGCTTTGAAATGTCAAAACTCCAACTCCTGCAAAATGTAAACAGAAAAGACAAAAACACCCAAATGAGGAATCGACACAGTCGAAATAGAGGTTCAAAAATCGCCCAAAAAAGATTGGCTAGGCAGAGCAGTTAAAAAATAAAAAAAGATTTTTAACAGTTAAAAGAAGGTGCTGCCAGTACCTTCATCACTTCAAGGTAGAAGTGGGCGCAAAAAAGGCGCCAGAACATAGGAATAATAAAAAGTAAAAAGTAAAAATGAAAACAAAATGTTAAAATGATAAAATGAATTAGTAGGTTGCGCGAGAAGAAGAAGGCGCAAGGAAGTGTGCCATCAGCAGGAGAAGGGGCCCAGCAGCAGCAGAAGAAGCTGGTGGTGGTTGTGGTGGTCTTGCCGCCCAATCCTCTGTAAAATGGTCACATCCTACTAAGCATTGCTCTTGAGGGCGCTCTTCGCCTTCATGAGGCTCTTGCCGGCGGCCGAGGAGGAGGCGCCCACCTTGCTGCCGACTTTGCTGCCCACTTTGCTCTTGGCGGCCATAGAGCTCGCCTTGGAGCCACCGACGTTGCTCTTTGAGGCGCCTGGACCGGCCACGGAGCTCTTGGCGCCCATCTGACTCTTGCCGGCGGGGGCGCCGGTGGAGGAGCCGCCGTCGGCACCCGGGGCAGCAGCAGCCGAGGCGGAGGAGGCCACCTTGCTGCCCGCCTTCACCTGACTGGCCACCTTGCTCTTCACGCCCGAGTTGGACTTGACGCCCGACTTGACCTCCGATCCGGAGCGCGACTTGGCGCCCAGGTTGCTCTGGGTAGCCGGCGGGCCGCCCTGCTTCTTGCTGCTGGAGCTCTTGTTCGAGACGGAAGACTTGGCAGCAGGAACCCCCTTTCCAGTCTTGCCTCCGTTCATCTTGCCCTTGTTCTTGTCCTTCTTGTGGCTGAAAACGCAGTAGAGGATGATGCCTCCGACGACGAGCAGGACAACGACCACGCAGATGATGATGATCATCAAAGTGTTGCTGCTGCCAGTGGTAGTAGAAGACTTGGCCGGGGGCTTGGTTTTAGTGTTCTTGCCGGATTGAGTCACCGGTTCCACGGTTTCAGTGATGATGGAGCCCTCAGTCGGGGTGTTGGAAGACGGTGTAAAGAATTCGTTTTCGGTTGTGCCAGAAAAGTAATCATCATCCATTTCTGTGGTCGTATCATTAGCTTGGACCATGGCACTGCCGAAGATGGCCAGTAGAATGAAGAGGCCCATAGCCAGGGGAAGGTATGGCATCTTTCCGCGCTTGCCGATCTGATACGATGACGGCATTGTGCTGTGGAAAAGGAGCGCTTGCTAGTTGACGCAGGTGATGTGCAGTTTTGGCAAAGAAAGTGCTTGGTGACGTACTCTGTGACAAACTTGTACACGTTTGGTGCTGAAAAACTAAAGAATGCTTACGATGCGTTTTATAGAGCAGGCACACCGTTTGCTAGCAATATCGAACTTGCTTACGCTTGTTGGCAATTTAGAACTGTTTGCTGTTTGGGCGTAATTGAATCAGTACTTTATTTGGGTAATAATCACAAAAGAGTAAACTGTACAAGCAAGTATATTATTACATCTAAAAGAGAACTCTACTCTGCTGCCGTGCTGGTGCTGGTGCCATCCTTGTAGTTGACATTGACGACGTGGCTCACCTGACTGCTCTTCTTGCCGGGCATCATCGAGCTGACCCGGTCCACGTAGGTCGTCAGTTCGCCTGATTTGTGCTTACGGTAGAGGAAGAAGCCCACTCCACCAACAATGGCCAACGCAAGGAGCACCAAAATGACTGTGACAGCCGCATGAGAGTCTGCACAACAAACAAACAAAACAAAATGTTGTCAGTTGTAATTAAGCAAACAAAAACAACTTACGAGAACCAGGCGTCAGCTTAGAGTTGGGCGAGTAGACGCAGTTCATAGAGAAGGAAACGTCATCCAGACTGATACTGCCTCTGGTGTCGGCGAGTTGACTGTCAAAGACGAAGCGGAAGGGCGACCCTGAGGAGAACTTGACCTTGCCCTTCTGCCAGTAGGCCATGTAGGAGTTGCTCCTGAAGAGCGTCCCACTGTCGTCGTTGTTGCCGTCGGCGTACTGCACCCACACCTTCAGCGAGTTGTAGCTGTTCAGTGTGAGGTTGCCGTTGTTGTAGTAGAAGAAGCGCAGCCAACAGGCGCCGCCCTTGCTGTACATGAAGGGCGAGTACAGGCGAATGTTCTTGTTCAGGTACTTCTTGTTGTACGACTTCAGCATCAGGTACTGACCACTGCGGTCCTTGGTTGTGTGATCTGCCCCCGGGCCAGAGTAGCCCATCAGGTTGTAGTCGTAGCCCTTGGTGAACTGCCAGTTGAAGAGCTTCTCTGAGGTCTCCATGGTGAAGCCGCAGAACTCCAGCGACTGCTCAAAGGCGCAAGATGGCGGGATCTTGGGATTGACCGCCGGACTGCACAGGGACCATCGTTCGTCCCAATTGGTGCCACAGTCATCTGAACAGAAACAAAAGGTGTGGCACGGTTTTAGTAAAAAAAGGTAAAGTTAGTTTCAAGTGGCAAAGTTTACCTTCAAAGTCGCACAGGTCACTAGGGTCTATGCAGATCCTAGAATCTGAGCACATCACCTCAGCGGAAGCCGGACAACTAGCTTTGGGGGCGATTGGGTTGGGGAAGGAGCAGTTGTGGAACTGAATGTTATCCAGAGCCACCGACTCGTTGGCGACGAATCGACTGCCGAGGAAGGTGACCACAAAGGAGCCGGGAAAGCCGCCCAGGTAGACGATGCCCTTCTGCCAGCTGTTGGCCTTGTTCGCCGTGTAGTACGCCTTGAGTACGGCAGAGTCGGTGTCGCTGCCGGCGCTGATCTCCAGCGCCGCCCCCGAGTACTGCGTTCGGTTGCTGTAGAGGTAGTAGTCGAAGGTCATCGAGCAGGTGAGGTAGGCGTCCTTGAACTGCAGCTTAAAGTCGCCGTAGTTGCGCGTCAGCTTGGTGCCCGCCACGAAAAGCTTCGCCAGGTAGCTGGAGAGGTAGAGGTAGTGGCCGTTGGCGTTGCCATTGCCGTCCGTCTTTGGCCCTATTTGGCCGCTGTTGGCCTTCGCCACGTACCATCGGCCCTGGCTGCTGTATTCACCGCGTCGGTAGTCGTTCAACCAGCCGCAAAAACCGTTTTCAAAGTCGCATGCACCACAGTTGACTGTCACACAGGGAGTTAGCAATAGTTTAAGGTTAGAATTGCTCAAGCTCAACTCAAGTCAGTCAGTCAGTCAGCCTTACCCTCATCCGAATGGTCATTTCCAGGGCAGTCATATTTAAAATTGCACAACTTGTCTGCGTCAATCACCGTTCCATCGGCGCACTTGAATCGAAAGCCGTAGTCGCAGGAAGTGTGAGCCATTGCAATGTCGTCCACTGCTATCACAGTGTTTGCTTTTTTCGTCAGTCCGCTGAAGGATAGACTGAATTCGTGATAGGCGGCAAACATCTTCCGATCAATGTCCATTGCGTAGTGAGTCCACTTGTTCTGCGTCGTATTGCTAATCGTAACCAGAGTGGTTCCCTTCGACGTCGGAGCGCCTGAAGCCGTTTTGCCAAACAAGTTTAGAGTGATTGTAAACGCAGCATCATTGGCAGTCAATGTCAGCCAGAAACTGAGGCAGTAGTTGGTGGAAACGGTGTAGGGGAAGGCCTCAATTGGAGTCTGCACCAACGAGGTTCGGGTTCGATCACGAGTCGATGGAAATCCGGTCATGGAAAGGTAGCCTAGTATGATCACCACAGCAATTCAGTTATAAGTGTTTCCAGCAAAACTATCCCATTGTCACTTACCGCCGCCATATCCGCGTTTGGTGTGATCGTAAGGCGGTCCAGGCCAGGAGGCATTACTCGGCGGCCCAACGTATCGGGAAAAGTCGTAATCCGATTTGTAGTAACTAGCATTGCAATGGTAAACGATTTGTTAGTACCAGTTTTTACTTGTTTACCAGGTTTGTTTACCTTGACGAGTACGCACAGACGTCGTCGTCGAAATCGCACTCAACCGCCCGTTTGCAGTTGTGATTAGAAACTGAAAATAAATTCAATTAAACTACCTTCCCTGATAAGTTCCAATTAAAGACACTTACTTGAGAGATCGTCCAAAGCCACATACGACGTAGCGTCCCACTGTTTGGTCATTATGAAGACCAGCTTGTGTTCGTAGTAGGCGCTGTAGGGCACCTGTGCAACCACCCAGTTGGTGTGGTCTCTGAATCACCATTTCAAAATGTTAGTGTAAATGTAAACAACACATAATATTTACTGCATTTTGACTTACGCATATGTGCTAAAAAGGGGATAGTAGTACGAGTTGGAGTTAACCTGACTGAGGTACACTTTCAAAGTGGCGTCTCCCTTGACTTGATAGGCGAAGCGGAAACAGCGAGAGCTACTCAACTCTGGACGGAATCTCATGGCCGGCAAATTGTCGACAACCAGCAGGTCGGTGTAGGTTGTGTTGAAGTCAGTCTGTCGGTTCATGAAGAGAAAGTAGCCTCCCGTTCCGGTGGTGTGATCTCGAGTCGGTGCACTTGGATACGTTCGGTCGCCTTGGAAGCGAATGGTGCCCATGAAGCCGTTCAGCGGTGACACCCTGGTAATCTCCAGATTGTCAATTGAATCGAAGGTGTAAACGTAATCATCGATATGCTGGCAAGCGCTGTGGTTGGATGAAGAAAGTAAGAGTTACATTTCATCACTTATAAATAGCAAGTGCAATTGACAAACCCAGGAGTCAGCTTAATGTCATCAATAGCGAATGATCCATTGGCGGCATTGGTGGTCAGCAGACTGAGCGAGAGGAACTGTGAGTTGTAGTACGGCCAGGTGTCAACTTTAACAGCCTTCCAGGACCGACTGGCAATGTTAGGCCGCACAGTGCGAAGAATCACGGTGTGCGTTGTGGTGCGCAGGTAAACAGTGAGCGTAAAGAAAATTTCCGAGCTATCATAGTACCTAAGTTGGGCAAAAATGACATTCTGTCAGTGAAAGTCAAAGTAAGCTTCAAAGCTTACCAAAATGAAAAACAGTGCTGTTTGTCGGTGATTATTGTTGAATTAAGAACAGAGGTAGTGGTGGTCATGTTTTGCGCTGAAATGGGCGGCATAAACAGCAGATAACCTCCTTCAGGGGTCTTTCGGCTGTGGTCACTTCTTGGTGCCGGCACTGAAGGTGGCACTGTTGTCACAAGAAAAAGAGCATTAGTTCACTGCTAACTGAATAAGGTTAATCAAACATTTACGCTTTCTGTATGAGGTCATTTTCCAGTTGTTATCGAAACTCCACTGTCTGCACTTGTACTCAAAGGAACAGTCCCAGATTCGTTCATTGTAGGGAATCGGTGTAGTGGAGACCATTCCTGGTCGATCATTCCTGCAGGAAGAGTCGCTCAGAACGATGTCGTCAATGGCCAGGTCAGAGGTAAGACGGCCACTGCTGAAGGCGGTGGAGATGGAGATAGAATAGCGCAGGGGCAGCTTGGGCATGCTAAAGTGAAATCGCTGCCACATGGGAAAGGTGGAGGCGTTTACGGCGACGCGAGCAATTCGCTGGTTGAACTTGGTCAGATCGTAGAAGTTGACATAAAAGGCGGCCACTGGGTACGCTTCCGAGGGGGTTACTGCCCAGTAGAAGAAGCTGAAACAGTTGTACTGAGACCGACTACTCAGCGGCGGACTCTGGATCACCGCAGTATCGTACGCCCTGATGTACTCCAGCGGAAAAACGGCGTACCAGCCGGCGGCCGTTTTGGTAGTCGTGTCAATAGGCGGCGACTTGCTCAGCGCCTTGGTGTTGCCGCCAGTGCTGCGCAGCCAGAGGTAGTTGCCGACGTTCGACCAGCCACAAAAGTCTTTTTCGAAATCGCAATCTCCGCTGTCCTCGCAGGCATCGTCCGAGACGAGCAGGTCGTCGACGGCAATCTGAGTGGTGCCCTTGCCGTACAGTGTGATGGTCAGTATAGGGTCCTTGTGCGGGTCCACCAGGTAAGGGGTCATTCGTTTTGGATTGGGAATGGTGAAGTAGAACGGTTCCCACTTGTTGTAGAGGCCATCGTTGTAGGCGTCCTGGACGGTCAGTTTCTTGTTGTACTGGTAGCGGTAGTTGGTGATGTTCAGGAAGATGTAGCTCTGCGTGTCGCCGGCACTGGGCTGAAAAAGAAAGTAGTACCACAGCTTGAAGCAGTAGCGGTAGAAGTTGTTGGTGTACGTCGAAGTGAGGTTCTTCATCGACGCCGAGATGACGCTCGTCTGACTGGCGCCCTTGTTCAGCAGGTAGTGGCCCAGGCTGGTCTGCGCAGTGTGGTCGTTGATGGGCGTTCCATTGGTGAGGGCGGCGCCTTGGCTCGTCCAGCTACCCATGCCGCTTTCAAAGTCGACGAGCGGCGAGGGCGGACAGGCGCCCGGGCTGAGGGTGACGTCGTCAATGCCCACCGTATCGTGATACTTTGAAGTGAGCGTCGCGTGCCAGATGACGTAGAAGTAAGAGGACTGCCGCGGAATGTCCACGTATCCCTGGATCCAATTGTTCGACTGCGGTGTCAGCTTACTCCACAGCATCTGGGCGTTAAAGGTGTTCTGCTGGTGATTGATTTTCACGTCAAACTGCGCTTTCTCCAGACCGAAGAAAACGTACCAGAAACGCAGACAGCTGGGCCCGCTGGTGGAGTACACGTACGGGCTGAGCACGGAGAACTCCTGCGTTCCCGAGTAGTTGCTGCTGGGAATGGTGGAGAGCCAGTAACCGGTGCCTGAAGTGTGGTCATGACCTGATTGAGAGGCGGTAGTGATTAGAAAACAACATTTTTCTTTTTTTACTCACTCTTTCACTAACCTGGATTGACGGTGGCATTGTTCGTTCTCATCCAAGAGTTGCCATTTGTTTGAGTATAGCTACAGGCGGAACTGTCAAAAGTACAGTCGATTCCTGGGAATATTTGCAAAATAGGGTAAATGAAAAAAATGTTTTGTTCAAAAAGTAGCAGGTAGTTTACTTGAGTAGGCAAAAAGTGGGCTGATCTGCAGAAGCAGCACCAACCCCAAGACTAATATTAAAAGTAGTGGGTTCTTCATGGTCAAAGAGTGCACAGCATTTGAATTCGCGCTGGCGAGTGCTGGGGATCCGTTCTGGTCGGCGCTCCGACGGAAAGTAGCACCGCTTCACCAGTCAGTGATCCATTTTGAAAGACAATGTCCACAGAGGAGACAATGGCCACACTGGAAGGGTGACACTGCCACAGACTGTGCCCACTGAAAAACACCCAGTGGCCATTGGCCAATGGCCGTTCTGACTGTACTGTCTGTGCCACGCCAATACATCTCTCCAGCTGTGCTCACAGTTCTGCTGTCTTGGGGCGTTACTTCTGCTGCTAAATGGGCCACGATCTGCCGGCAAACTTCGAGGTGGTACACATTTGGTGCTCACTATCAGCGTCTGCCTATCAACTCCTGCCATCATTGTTTGCCGCCTCTGCCGCCGCTTCTTTGCAAACCAGGTGATAAGCTTTTGTGTTGTTTTTGTGCATTACCTGCTGCTGTTGCGAGCGCTCTGCTTTACGCAAATATAGAAAATTAGCGGCTTTTTGCAATGACAATCATTGAATGACTGTTTTGTTTGTTTTGATTTACAAGAAAGCTCTCGAAAAAACCGGTTTTATTTTCAAAATAAATAATAATTCATGCTTCAAGGATAATAAAGATGACTTACAAATACTTCTATCACCGAATATTATAGAGGATAGTAGTAAGATTGCGGAAAATTGACAAATTTGAGGCCCACCGACTTCTTTGAGCGTCAGTTATCGAGACCAGTGTCTACTTGAATAACACGAATCTGGCAGTCATGAAGGTAGGCAATGGCGGCGTCATTGATGCCCTGGCAGTAGTGCGAACAGCTAAAGACGGTGATGCATCGACCGCCAGCGTTGTACTTGTAGCCAGCTGCAGCAATGAGGCAAAAATGTGTGTTAGTAAAAGAGGGTGATAAACAACAAAACATCATCATTGCTTGCACTTACTGGGCACACACTCATGGCCTCGAATGAAGTGGGACATGCCGTTGTGGGTGAGAAAGCGCTTGAGGGCTGACTCACTGAAAAGACAGCCCGAGTTGCGCTTGGTGTTTGGCAAAAAGCCCTCAGGCAGGTGACCTACGCTGTTGCCCTGGTTGAAGGCAGGCGTGTGCGTCAGCAGCTCCTCGTACTCATGATCGGTGATGGGGTCGTTCCAAAGGAGCTCATTGGCAAGGTCAATCCGGCCCGGGTCTTTGAGGACGTTCGGCAGGGCGGCAATCTGCTCCAGTGAGCTGGTCATCGAGGGAACGCCGCCGTGGCAGCAGAAGATCTGCTCGTCAATGACCGCCGCCAGCGGCATCACATCGAAAACGGTGTTGAACATCTTGAAGGCCGCCTCAGCGCCGTCACGGCCAAATCTGATCTGCAGCTCTCGAGTGAAGGTAAACTCCTTCTGCATGTCGCGAACCTCGTGATTGCCACGAAGCAAAGTCACGTGCTCAGGGGCGAGGATTTTCATGCACAGCAGGTAGATCACCACCTCCACTGAGTAGTCGCCACGCTAGAAGAAAAGTAGGGATTACTTGTTAGAGAATGGCCAAACCGAGAATGTACCTTCACTTACATCAACGTAATCGCCGAGAAAGACAATGTTAACCGGGTTGCTGAAAATGCCGTCCCGCCAGACTGCCTGCTCAAAAGTGAGCAGGTCTTCGAGGTTGCCATGAAGATCTCCAAAAACGTACGCCGGTGCGGCGACCTTCACCACTCGAGGCTCGGCGCCGAGAATCTCCTTCGCCTTGTTAAAAATCATCGGCAGCTTCTTCTTGAGGTACTCGACGCGCGTCTCCTGCTGCGTCCAGTCGGGAATCTCACTGGCGGCATTCTTCATGTAGTAACTGCCCTCCGGGAAGATGTTCAGCTTGATTGCATACGTCCGTATCATGTCCATAGCCAGATTGCAGGAGAAATCGCAGCGAAAGTAGTGCTCCGTGCGAACCCGTCGCAACGTTTTCATCAGATTGACATCTTCTTCCTCGTTTTTCACCGGCTCGTACAGATGGCCCTCCAGACTGAGCTTGACAATGTAGGGGGAAAGGGTGTACTTCTTGGCGTGGCAGTTCTCACAGAGCAGTCGAGTGTTCACCTTCGCCTCGATCACCTTGCTCTCGTCGACGCTCTTGTCGCGGCGGAGAATCATCGGATGCGCCAGACGGAGGTGCAGTTGCTCCATCGGCGATCGCTGGACGACTAGTTCGAAGATTCGCAGCCGTTTTCGTCCACTACTGCTGGTGCCAAGTGCCCCCGGCAGACAGTGCTTAATGACCGCCTTTGTAAACTTGTCCTTGCTCATTGAGGAGGACAGTGACGCGGCGGCGGAGGCGTTCTTTCCCCCGCCCCCACTCAACTGAATGCCGTCCTTGGTCGCCTGCTGCAGTTGCTTAGCGTTTAGCTTGTCGGCGTTCGGTGAGGAGGCGTAGAAGCGGAAGATAAAGTCGGCCATTGCCTGAAGGGCTGAAGGGGAGTAGGTGAGAGGCACAGGGTTGCCCTGAGCTTCAGTGCCACCTGAACCGGGCGAGGCAGCGTCAGTCCCATCAGGCGCCTCTATAGAGAGGTGACCGACGATGAGCAGTCCAATGATGAACTCCTCAAAGGTGATGTACGCCTTGCCGTTGGCGGCAAAGGCAGAGAAGAGGGCTCCCACTCGGGCGGTGATCTGCAGCTTCGACTGCTTCAGGTAGTCGGCAAAGCTGCTGGCGGTCATGAACTGCGAGGGCGACACCTGCTGCAGGAAGTCGCCGTAGACGCGCAGCACCTCGTCCTTGCCACTGCTGCTGCTGCAGTCAAAGTGCTGGTTTCGCCTCACCTCACGCAGCTCCTCCAACAGGGGACTGTTGAAGAGCTCGGTGATGGTCACCTCGTGGACGCTCTCCAGCCGACTGCCTGCAGCCTTGCCGAACTGCCGCTCCAGCAGCAGCGGCTCCGGGCCGTAGAGGGACTGGTGGGCGAGGCTGGCAGTGGAGTACCAGCCGACCACTTTATTGTCGGCGCAGAGGTTCGCCTTGCAGGCGGCCGCCGTCAGCTCCACGCGGAAGGTCGCCCGGTGGACGAAGTCAAAGTAGACCGGCAGCTGGGTGCGCACTAGCTCCACCAGCACCGGTTTGCTGGTGAAGGGGCTGCTGCTGCCAACTTCGGCCGCCGTCGCCTCTGCCGACTGTCTCAACTTGGCCACGTTCTCCCTGAGCAGCTTCCCCTGCAGGAACTGGCCGACCGCGTCCGCCCAGGTCTGTCCGTGTTTGATGGGGTAGAAGGGCAGGTAGAGGCCGTTCTCCTCGTCCACCGCACTCAGGGCCACCTTCTGGTGCAGTGGACAGACTAGCATTAGCTGGATGGTGTCGTAGATCTCACGGCCGTACTTCTGCGTGTACATCACCGAGGCAGAGGCGGTGTCATTGCTGCCACTGATGACGTGGCCGTCCTTGCCGGTGGACGGGTTGACGGTTCTCCCGACTGACTGGCGGTAGGCGGACCGGTGCGAGGAGAGGGACTTGATGCGGTTGCCCACGCCGATGGACTTGTTGCTGGCGGGCTTGTTCCTCTTGCTTCCTCTGCTGCTGCCCTTCTTCGTCGCCGCGCTCTTGACGGCCTCAGCGCTGCCAGGACTGCTGCTGGTGTTGCTTGATTTGGACTTCGATTTAGACTTTGACTCGTCGGTGGAGGGACTCTTCTTCTTCATCTTCTTCCCCTGTTTCGTCTTTGACTCTTTGACTGGATTTTTCGGGGAAGGCATTTTTGAGTTGAAAGTGGTTGTGTGAATTTCACAATGAGAAAGGACACGTTTGTAAAATGGCAAATCTACGTCTCTTTTATGCAAGTCTTGATGACGTCATCAAGTGCAGTAGCTCAATAATTTAGAATTATTTGTAACAATTGATGCAAATAATTGGTCGTTTTTTAATTAAATTAGCCAACAAAGGTCGTCTCGAGTTATGCATTCTGTACATAAGTTACAATAAAAACAATAATTGCAGCAAAAATCTGTCCTTGACAATGACTTCAGACAGATTGTGTTGATGTGACGTGACGAGCTCTGTTTGTGTTAAAAAGATAAAAGTACATGGCCTTTAACTTAAAATTCAGAACAGGTAGAATAAAGAGAGTAAAGCCAAGTAGAAAAGCCAAGTATGGTCAAGTAAAGATGGCACTTGTTGGCGATGATTTCGCCAAAATTAGGCAGTCCATTGAAGTTGCAGAAGCAGTGCAGTGCAATGGGCGTGATGAGATGGCCTGAAGCAATATAAGTAATGCTGGCATAGGCACCGAAAAAAGCAGTGTAAGTGCATTGCACCAAACTCAGCACAACCTCCTGGTTGCTCACTTTTCCGGTGTGATACAGCCTCCGCAGAAGATTGTGCGAGTGCATGAGCCCGAAGAGAAATGATGATATAATGATGGCAGAGGTATTTGACCATGAAGGCAATAACAGGGCAAGAATCACTCCACGAAAAATGAACTCTTCGGTTAGTGGAGCAACGACCAAGTTTCGTATCACCGGTAGTTCCACCAGCTGTTTGGCCACAAAGCAAGTGGTTTTGATCACAAATGTTACTGAACTCCAGTGAAACTCGTCAACAAATGATTGTTTGAAGCTCTGTATTTCAGTGTAGATTGGAACGGCAAAGAGAATGATTGCGTAGAAAAGCGGCTGCAGAAGGCACTTGTAGAGAAAGTGCCAACTTGTGTCGTAGGACTTCCAGTTGAGGTAGTGCCAAAGTGAGTTGACAAACTGGGGGTCATCAACTCGCTGCAGGTGCCAGAGCAGCACCTGTGAGGAGATGGCCGAAGCGACGGCAACGCTGATAAAGTTGCGCTTGATAGTGGCCGGCTCCTGTCGATTGCTGGTAAGTGCATTCGGCCAGACGTACAGGGACGCAGGGTAGAGAAAGGAGATCAAAATGGAAAGGTACAACGAACTGAACCAGTGCTCACTGGACAGTGACGCCGCCGTCGCCGCTGCCATGGGTGCTTCGGTTCAGTTTGGTTCGTCTGCTAAAATACGCGAATGAAATGTGAGCCGCGACATGAGCCAGGTGGTGAGGGGATGAATGAAATCGGGTGAATGCAAGTGAAAGAGATAGATTCCTGGAGTTTGTTTTGATTTGGTGCGATTTTTGTTTCTGTTCGCCGGTCACATTCACAAGGGACGTTCGCGCCTGCTCAAAACAGGCGAAACACTGGCGGAAGCTGCAGCGTTCCCGAGAGCAGTTGGCCACTGCGCTAGGCATCACAGTTTGGTCCCGAAGCCACGCGCTCTCTCCATTCCATTCCTTCACCATCCTCACACATCCTCCTCACCTCCGCAGCTGGCACATGGGTGCCAGCACTGGCCGCCGAGCTGCCCTGCAGTGGGCCGACTGTTGATGCGAAGACCTGCTTGTCGGGAAGAGAGACAGGGAGAGGGAGGAATGAGAGTAAACAATTAAGGAGCAAGACAAATTACCGTGTGTGTGTGTGTGCTCAGTGCGCTAGCTTTGGCCTTGCTTCTTCGCGGTGAGCACTCCGATTCTCGTTTCTCCGTCGCCAGGCAACCACTACCGTCTCCAGCAACAGCGACAACAACCGAGCCCAGCCAACTTGAGCACGATACCTACACTCAGTCACATCTCACCATATAACTTCGCCCCTTGGCCACTGAGTGTGTCCTCTGACCGAGCAAACAACAAGGTTCGCGGCGAACAAGCAAACAACACACATTCACCGCCTCTCCGAACGCCTTTGCACCGTCCTGCCAACAATCGCACATCGCTGTTCACTCATTCTGCCCACCTCTTCCATTGAAGCGATCAACTCATGGTAAGTTAGTGTTTCCAAACTGTCTTTACTTTGCTGGTGGTTACTTCAGGTGGAAGTTCCATCTCTTTATGCCTTTCAATCTCCGCGTCTTCTTCTACTTCGTCTCACTTGAACACTCACTCACTCCTGCACACACAGCTGTGTGTCCCTATTTACCGTACACCATTGTAGTGCATCTGGCCTGTCCAGTCAATGCCGGGTTCATTCATCAACTCATGGCGCATCGTATTTAAGTGTGTCTGACAGTTTGTGTTTGTGTGGAGATGTGATGCCAACTGCAGTCCAACAATGCACATAAATATGGAAGTAATGACCGGCTGCACGCTCACTTCTTGATCCATCCGTCCATCCATCCATCCAACAAACTAACGGCAATCTCCCTTTTCCCCTCTCCCCCTCTTTCCTTTCTCTCTGCCTCCTCTCTCTTTACCCGCTGAAAGGAGCAAATGGTAAATAGTAGCCAGAATAACTAGCCAGAGCAAGAGAGGCAGCGAAGCACAGACACAATCGGTCAGCGGCAGCCTCAAGTTAGCTAGTCCACAGGCGAAGCCATGAGAGTTGCAGCCGCCGCCGCCGACTTGAAACTCGTCTTTGCGTCGTCGTGCCTTTCCACACTCTACTGCTCCAGGCTGCTGCAGGCCGGACTTAACGTTTCATTGCACTTGTTTTGACTGGCTGTGGCTCTTGCTCTTTCTCTCTTTCTCTCTCTCTCTCTCTCTCTCTCTCTCTCTCTCTCTCTCTC
>JAALOO010000495.1_pt1 | contig 35279 bp, 19 predicted proteins | sample 7257641 | NCBI WGS metagenome assembly JAALOO01 (sample SAMN14085613, study PRJNA598686) | mite metagenome | biome: ENVO:01001000; feature: ENVO:01001002; material: ENVO:01001226; isolation source: single female mite from University of Michigan culture on fish food culture... ...
GTGTTTGTTGTCATTTCTCTCTGGAGAAAAATAAATCTATCGTTGGCCGCCCTGCAACACGTTGCTTCTTTTGCCTGCAGCACCAGCAGCAGCAGCAGTCCGTAGAGTGTGAAAGGCGCCCAAGTTGCAGGCTGCAGCCAATGTCAACCAAAACAGAAAACGGCAGCAGCGGTACCTCGACAGCGGCTCCAGAGATCAACGCCACTTCACTCCAATCCACCTGTCGTCGCTTGCCCTGAAGCATTAGCCAACGACCAGCCAAATTAGCATTCATCGGAACCATGAGCTCACCAGCGTCATCAGCCTCAGTCGTCGCGGTCAAGTCGGAGGACAGCTGCTGTCGCAAGTACGACAAGTTCGCCGCCAATGCTCTGACGAGCACCGGTACGTAAATGTTTTGAAATGGACTCTCCTGTACTCTTTCTATTCGGTACACCTGTCTACCGTTCGAAGCTTTAGAAGTTTCCCAAACTCGGCTTAACTCTAACAATTCTGTATTCTCTCTTCCTCTCCTTCAGGCGTCGGCCTCGCCGTTGGATCGGTACTCTCGCTGGTGCTCTTCAAGCGTCGATTATGGCCCGTCCACTACGGCATTGGCATCGGCTTCGGCTACGCCCTCAAGGATCTCGAGCTTGACCTCAATGCAAAGTTATGAGCTCGGAGCTCTCAGCTAAAGCAATAGGAGAACAATTACAGCAGCAGCAACAACAGCCACAGCTTTAGAACGTAATCGCGCTCATTCATCCGAATATTATTGTACCACTTTGTAAGAAGAACGAAGAGCGAAGAAAGAAATCAATTGTTAGTTGTTTATTTATATTATTATGTTGACGGCGAAGAAGAAAAGAGGAAGAAGAAGCGTACGAAAAGGTGTTATCGCTGAGTTAAACTTATTAAAAGTAAGAAAATTGCAGTGTAGAGAACACAAAGAGGAAAGTGGTGTGTGTGTGTCTTTAAATGCATTGCAAAAGAAGTAGACAAAACTGTACATATCTAGAAGTAGAAAATTGTTACAAAAATGATGAATGGTACAAAAGAAGTATTTGAGGTGGTGGTGGTGATGGTGATGGTGATGGAAGCGCTTCAGTCTTCACTGAGAATAGTGTATTTGTGGGTTTAGCACCGCTACGAATACGGAGAAGATGAAGCAGTAAAAGCGAAGGTGATGATTGTTTGATTGTGTTTGGTCGCAGAAGATAGAACGAGTTTGGCTGAGAAAAGAAGAGGATGATCAGAGATGAATGTCAGTGGTGTGTGAGACGGTGGTGGTGGTGGCCAAAGTAGAAGGGGAAGAATACTGAAGAGTGAAAAGCAAAAGTGAAATACTACAAAAGTTTGAGGTGTAAACTCTGATGAACTCCATTCCACCACCACAGCATCTGTCTCCATTTTCATCACAGTTTGTACTCCCAAATGCAGCAATGGGCGTGCTGACTGGAGTAGGGCGTGTCGCCGATGGTGATGCGCTTGTAGCCATTGCCGCCGGTGAGGAGGAGGGCGGTCTTCTCGGGGGCGCTCCTGCTGCCTCCACTGTTCGAGTCGTAGATCCTCTGCTGATGCGGCTGAGGCGGATAGCTTCCACCACCACCACCACCTTGAGGACTCACCAGACGACCTCCTCCACCGGCACCTCCAGGACCACCTCCTCCTCTGAAGGGCGCAATGTCGTAGAGGCTGCTGCTGCCGGCGCCAAAGCCCGACGAGCTGCTGATGTTCTCCTTCTCTTGCTGTCCACCGCCACCACCACCGGGAATTATCTTCTCGCCGGCAATGGAGCTGGCAGCCGTCGAGTCGTAGATGCTGCTCTGACTCTTCGCCGGACTGAGCTGCTGACTTGCAGCTGCTTGATCGGGCATCTTCCGCATCAGCTGCTGCTGCTGTTGTTGCTGCTGCTTTCGGCGAATGTGCGCCGCCGCCGCTGCCGAGCCGTCCCCGTAGATGGCCGACTCTGAGGTGGAGTCCCCGTCGGAGAGGTTCAGATTGGCCAGCTCCCAGGTCATTCGACCCGTCGTGCCCATTCCCTGCTGAACGCCGTACTGACTTTGCAGATGGTGATTGTTGTTGTGATGATGAGAGGAGGAGGTTCGCCCACTATTGCCGCCTCCTCCTCCTCCTCCTCCCCCTGCCTCCACCTGTCCGCCTCCCCTCACGTAGTTCTCCACGTTCATCAGGTCCGAGTAGAGGCCGTAGATGGACTCCACGTCCTCGCTCTTCAGCTCGCTCACCACCTGCGAGGCGGCGGTGAGGGCGGCGGCGCTGGAGGTCTCCAGCAGCAGCTCGCCCGCGGCCGAGCCAGGCTTTCCAGAGCCGTCCATAGAGGACGAGGCACCACCACCGGCAGCACCTCCACCGCCCGAAGTTCCGGCCACTCCTGCTCCCAGCGCTGAGCTCTGAAGACTGCTGTTGTTGTTGAGGGCACTTCCCTGGTGGTTCAGGTGATGGCCACCGCCCGGAGCCATCTCTGAGGAGTTCGGATTCGTATGACTGCTCAGACTGAGGAGAATGGACACCGGGCCGGTGTGCCGGTGCAGCGCCACATTCAGACAGCCGGAGATGAGCGGCACGCCCTGCAGCCGCGGCAGATTGAGCGTCACAATGACGCCCACGTTGGTGCCGATCCAGAGGAGGCCCCGGGTGGCGAGCATCGCCGTCACGAAGATGCCTCCCCCGACGCCGCTGCCGCCATTCGCCGCCGAGTAGTCCATGGGGTAGTTCTCGCCGAGGATGCGCTTCACATTGGAGGCGACGTTCACGTCCTGCAGGTGCTTGAACGTCTCCGTGTGGTAGAGCTTGATGATGGAGGAGTGCTGCAGGCTGACCCACAGGCCAATGCCGCAGTGGGCGAGCAGGTTCGGCCGCTGGGGCGGGTAGACGCCACTTTCAATCTCCGGAAGCTCAAAGGAAGCTGACGGCTTCATGCCCGGAGCTCCGGTCGAGGACGTCGTCGGTTGAGGAGATGTCGCCGAAACTCCTTCTCCTTCCCCTCCACCACCCGTATTGCCATTGCTATTGCTTGAGGAGGACGGAGCTGCGCCAGCGGTATTTGATGCAGTCGTCGGCGACCCGGCCGCAGCCGCTGCCACCTTCACACAACTGCCACTGAGCGAGTAGCTGCGATCGAGTGCGGCCAGCGCGCCGTTGATGATCCAGATCTTCTCGCCGCAGCAGGCAAACATCTCCCCGTTGACGGGCAGCAGACAGGTGACGGGGGCGCCGGGGGCGAGCGCCACCACAATCGGCTCCTCGTAGTGCGTCGCATTGAAGAGCGTCACCTCGCCGCTGACCAGGCCCACGTACACGTGGCTGCCCCAGTAGCGGATGCAAGTGACCTCGGCGGAGACCTCCAGCGAGGCAAACTGCTGCCACTCGCCCGGAGAGCTGGCGTCGATGACGATGATGCGGCCCTGGCGGAGGCCAATCCACACCGCATAGGTGCCCACCGACTCGATGCAGGTCACGTGCGAGTCACACAGTTCATAGGAGTGGATCAGGCTGATGTCCGCGCCGCTGGCCGAGGTGGAGAGGGCGCCCAGCTGGGAGCCGTTTTCGTTGACGTTGCAGATCCAAAGGACGCCTGTCGCCAGACCGCTGGAATCACCTGAAGACCCGAAGAGAAGGTCGTCCCTTCGGTTCAGTCGGTAGTGCAGGGCACAGGTCAGCTGACTGTGCTCGGTGGTGGCAAAGATGGGCAGCGACTTGACGAAGAGGGGCACGCGGTGCATGATGATCGAGTGGTGGTGATTGGCCACGGCCGTCGTCGTCGTCGACAGGTTCGACCTGGAGGTGGACAGCGATCCACCCCCGCCACCACTGCCATTGTGGTGCACCAGGCCCTCGTTGACAATGTCCCAGGCGGGGTTGTTCGCCCGGTCGAGGGCCAGCTTGGCGAGGCGGACGTCGGTCAGCCAGTCGCGCTTCACCTCGGGGTCGACCAGCTGAATGACGATGATGTCCTTGTAGTTCTTGGAGCGAATGCGCACCTGCAGACAGCTGCGATCGATCAGGCTAATCTGGGCGTCCTTGCGGCGAATCTCCTCGAGAATCTCGGCGCCAATCGCCTCCGCCAGCTCCATGCTGAGGCCGCTGTACTGGTAGCGCAGCGAGCCAAGGAGGTTCGCCACTCGCTTCACCACCTCCAGGTCGTGGATGAGGCTGTTCAGATCGAGGAACATCCGCTCGACGGTGCAGTGCTTCGGACTGGACAGCGCCGAGCTGTTGTTTCCCCCTCCACCACCGCCTGCTGTACTGACTGAAGAGTCTGAAAAAAGAAAATTGAAAATGAGTTTTACAAATCATGAGCTTTCTAAAGCAAAAAAACTCTTACCCTTACTCTTGAGCTGCGAGTTGGCAATGAGATTGTTGGTGGCGGGCGTCACGTCGTCCATCACATCGACGTCCCCCAGCGACACCGCAAACTTCAGCCGATTGGCGGGCACGCTGACGCAGACGAGCATGTCATTGAGCAGGTACAGCTTCCGACATTTGGTCTTCATCACCAGGCCGCTGCCCGTGTCCAGGTCCAGCTGGAGAATGTCGTCCTGGCGGAGGAGGTACCGGTGCGAGCTGCTCGTCGTCGAGCTGCTCAGGTAGTCCTTCAGCAGCTGCTTCACGGCAAAGTGCCGCTCGGCGTCCCTCTTCCGCTCGTTGAGGCGGTCCGCTAGCGACTCGAGCTGTGTGAGGGCCAGCTGCAGCGACATGCGGTCGTGGTGGTCGGCGGGCGTGTGCTTCAGCAGGTCGCTGAGGAGGAGGATAAACTGGGGAAAGCGCTGCACCGGTTTCACCATCAGCCCGAAGAAGCTGAGGCGGTCGGGGCTAGAGAGGGAGCGCTCCTGGAGGAAGGTGGCAAAGGCGGACTGCAACAAAATACAAAGAAGTTAAAGTTAAAGACGGATTTACAAAAAAACATTCTTCCACCCTCTCCTCACTTACCTTCGACTTGGCCGCCTTCCTCGCCGTCTCCATGGCGTTGGTGAAGTTGTTGATAAAGTCCGAGTAGATGTCGAGCACCATCGACTTGCTGAAGGAGGCGATGAAGACGTCGCCAATCTGCTCCTTCTCGTCCCACTCGCGCACGCACTGACTGAGGGCGATGCCGAAGATGGTGTGGCACTGGAGAATCTGCTCCAGCCGGTGGAAGATGACGTTGATCTTGTTGGCGCTCAGCACCGTCGGCGAGTGGCTCTCCTCCAGCGGCTTCTTGTAGCAGTTAATGATGCGCTGGAGGGAGCCGATGTAGGAGTTCTCAGAGTCGACGATGGAGCCGATGATGTAGCGGCGCTTGAGCTGCTCCTTGGTCAGCTCGGGCGGCGGCTCGGGCAGTGTGATGGGCGGGCGCTGCTTCTTGGCGATCTTAATGTCGACAATGTAGGGGGACTCGTCCTCGCTCATCGAAGGCGAGGGGTCGTTCTTCTTGCGCGTGCTGAACCACCGGGTGAAGCTGCTCGAGGCGAGGGAGCGCTTGCTGCCGTGGCCACCTCCGCCGCTGTTGTTTCCGCCATTTCCACCCCCTCCGCCGCCGCCGCCCTTCTTTTTGTTGTTGAAGCTATTCAGACTGAGCGTGTCGGCGTACAGGGCACGCAACGAGGTGAGCGTCTTCAAGTCAATCTCCTCGTAGATGTTGTCGTCGTGAATCAGTCCCGTCGAGGACGACTGACCGCCCGCCGAGTGGCTGCTGTGCTGACTGAGGTGGTGGTGGCCATGGTGGCCGGCGGGACTGGAAGGTGAGGCGTTTGAAGGATGAGCGCTAATCAGGTGGTGCTGGGAGCCATGGTGCTGAGGGTGGTGGTAATTGCCCCCCGGGTGATGGCTGCCGCCGTTGTTGTTCTTACCCCCCATCATCCCTCGACTGTCCTCGTAGACCATGTAGAAGGGCTCCTTGTAGTTGGCCAGCTGACCTTGCTGCTGCTGTTGCTGCTGCTGTGAAAGGGAAATCGGTCCGGCAACGGTTCGGCCGTACGGATCATCTGAAGAGCCTTGCTGCTGCTGCTGCTTCGCTCTTTGTTGGTAGTATTGCTGCATATTAGCGGCCAGCTTCAACTGCTGGCGCAACGCCGAGGCGTCCGCCGCCGTCGAGTTGGAGGAGGTCGAGTGGTGGTGAGAGGGCAGGTGATGGGAGTTGCCCTGCAGGTGACTGAGCTGGTGCTGGTGGTGGTGGTGGCTCATCAGCGCCGCCGAGGTGCTCGCAGAGGTGCTTCCGTAGTCGCTGCTGCCCCCACCTCCGCCCCCACCTCCGCCGCCGCCATTGACACCGGCCGTGTCGCTCATGAGCATCTTCTCCAGGTCGAGGTTGATATTCTCCACTATCTGCTCCTCGCGGGCGGTGAACTTGGACAGTTCATTGGTGATCGAGTCGTAGCTGAACATGATCGGCTCGGACTTGCGCCGCAGCCGTGAGAGGCCGAGCGTCGAGGCGGAAAGCTGCTGCTGGTGAAGAAGATTCGACGTCGGCGAGGTAGTGCCGCCGCTGGTCGGTGAGGATAGGTCCTCGCCGTACTTTTGCTCCTGCTGCTGCTCTAGTGACTGATCTCGGCTGTAGCTGCTGCTTTGAGGATGATTTCGGTAGTGGTTGTGGTGATCGTTGTTGCCTTTGTGATAGTTGTTGAGTCGCTGATGAGGATGCTGCTGCTGCTGCTGCTCAGCTGAAGTTGTGGAGGAGGAGGAAAACGCGGCAAAGATGCTGCTGCTGCCGTTTTTGGAAGAAGAAGAAGAGGAAGACGTCGCCGTCGTTGATGAGTGCTGCTGCTGATGAGTCTGTTGTTTCTTCTTGCGCAGCAGTGGACTGACGCCGTTGGCAAAGATGGACAGTGAACGCTGGTAGATGCCTTGCTTGTTGTTCTTCCCAAGTGTGAAAAAGTTGTGCTTGCTGCTGCCGCCGCCTGATTTGCTGGAACTCCTCGCTGTGGTACGGGTCGCCTGGTGAAACGCACGTGGCAGCGACTCTGAGCAGCCATTGCTGAGGCCACCCCCTCCGCGGCTGCCTCCACCTCCACCTCCTCTTCCCCGAAGGTGAACGTCCTCAGGACCAAAGTCCGGTTCAATGGACAGCAGCGGATTGGCAAAGTGGTGGCCGAGGGTGTTGCTGTTGCCGGCGCCGCCGAGGTGATAGGAATAGGGATTCTGCTGTTGAATGCGCTGGTTCAGGTGACTCGCTAGAATGCCATAGTGCGAGGAGTCGAGGGTGGCGGTTTTGTTGCTGTTGCTGCTGATGAAAGGCTTAGCTGAGATGGGTGGATGATGGCGATGATGAGCGTGATGATGGTCAGCAGAATCGGATCTGCCGTTGGCAGTGCTGCCACTGCCACTGCTGTTGTTGTTATTGTTCGTTAGCGAACTGAGCGAGGCAGTGGGCGACAGTGGTTGCTGTTGTTGTTGCTGATGAGGAGGAGCTGCAGCACTGGAGGAACTTTGGAGGGCTCCCTCCTCTTCGGCGGCAGAGTGGTTCGAATTGGAGGTGGAAGTCGGTGAGCCTAGCTGCTGCTGCTGCTTTAAAGAATTCAGCTGATGCTGCTGCTGCAGATTCAGCGACTGCAGGAGCTGGTGCAGCGCCTGATGTTGTTGTGGTGGTGGTGGCGGATTGTCAGCGGCTGATGCGAGTGAGCCGCCTGCTGTCAACGCCGAGGCTGAAGTTGACGCTGATGCTGATGGTGGTGGTGGTGAGCAGGTCTGATTAGCAGCAGAGGAGCTCTTGCTGCTGCTGCTGTTGCCGTTGACGCTGCTGCCGCTGTTGCCGCAAGACAAGTTGTTGTTGGCCACGAGAGCAGCAGTACTGCTGGAAAGTGCGGCGACGGCGGCGGCGGCGGTAGTACACGACGAATCCTTCTTGCCTCCGATCAGTTCTCCATAGTAGTAAGGGGCAGATCGACTGCTGCTGCTGCTGTTGCTGTTACCATTAACGCTGGCATTACTAGTGGCAGTGACGGTGGTGGTGGTGGTGGTGGTGGTGGTCGCTGCCGCAGCCGTGCTCGAGGACATGACGGTCTACACACCATGGGCCAGAGTAAGACAGAGAAGAGGAGAGGACAGGTGAGAGAGCGAGCGAGAGGTGAGCGGCGGTGGGCAGCGGCCGAAAGGTTTAGCTGTTGCTTGGCTACTTCGTCGTGGTGGTGGTGGTGGAAGAGGAGGAGAAGAAGAAGTAGAAGGTGAGGGCGAGAAGATCTATCACTGCCCTCTCCAGCACTTGCTGCTGCAGATACTGCGCGCTTCAGAACACACTTGCGCTAAAACTGTCTCAGCGTGCGTTGCTGTGATTTTTGTCCTCTTCAGCCACTTCTTCTTCTTCTGGTCGTCCACTTTTCATTCATTCACAGTCGCTGAACAGGTGAGAGAGAGATGAGAGAAAGATGAGAGATGGGAGACAAGAGAGAGAGAGGTACTCGCTTCGCGCTTCAGCGGTGACACTGTGGTCGTAGACTTTCGTCGTCAAAGAAGAAGAAACACAACAAGAGTGGTCGGCAGACAAAGTTTCGAAATTCAGCCCAGGAGAGACGGCTTTTCTTCTTCTTCTTCTTCTTCGTCTTCAGGTGAGAGTGGCGGTAATAATCACCACCAGCCAAACACAACACCACAATAAAAGCTAACGGAGCGCGAAGAGACGATGAGCGGATATAAATACTGGCGTTGATGGAGGTGATGAAAAGGAGGAAATAAACACTCCGTTTCGAAGAAGTGAATCGACAGTTTTTGTTTCTGTTGACAATGCTGCTGCTGCTGCCGCCGCCGGTGCTGTTGTCCTGGTAATCGTTATGGCTTTCTGGAATCTTGGAACACAGACTGGCAGGCACAACATGGGTGGCTCGTGGCGGTGGATGCGGGCCCCTCTCTTTCTCTCTGTTTTCCAGACACAATAAACACAGAGAGAAAGGCAGACACAATGGGCTCGTGCTGCAGCCGACGCGAGAGCCCGCCGAGAGAAGGAGAGAGAGTATCCGGCTACGGTGTGGGCAGATCCAGAAACAGTGGATCCTCTCCGCTCCTCTCTGTCGCCAGTGTTGACAACATTGCCACCGTTCTCTTTTGGTTGGGCTTTCGGGGAAGAGAAAGAACAGAGAGAGGCCAACGACGTCGTCAGCTGCAGCAGCAGCACAATCAGCACGATCCGCTAGCTCAGTCTAGTTTAGTTTCTATTTCTCTCTCTCTCTCTCTCTTAATTTCCTCCACTTCTTCCAAATCTCGACCATTGTATTGTTGAGGAGCTGCTGCTACTGCTGCATCCTCTCAGAGCATCGTCTCGGTGCTGTCGATGTTGAGGCGACCAAAGCGTCAAAGCTCTCCGAAGCCGAAGCAGCCGTTTGCAGCCGCGAAACAGGCGAGCGCGCGCGTTCCTCTCTTCATTTCGCTCTTCTGCTTCTTCTGCTTCTTCCAGCAGCAGGAGGCCTCACCCTAGACCGGCTGCTGCCGCCGCCGTAGTGCTGGTAATGGTGTGATCACCACCACCATCCCAATTCTTGCAGGGCGAAGGCGCAAGCATCCAATTGAGTGGTAGTTGTGGTGGTAGCAGTATATAGAACCGGTTTGATCTGTGGTGGTCAGAGGAGAAGAATAGAGCTGAATAGAGTTTGGAGAGAGAGAGAGGCCACTGACAGTGAGAGAGAGTTCCAATGCTGAAGAAGTGGTGACCAGTACTGGTAGTGGGATAATGATGACTCAAGTAATCCCTCTTGGTGGTGATGGTCCAAAAGCAGCTCTCCAGGCTGGTTACGGAAATCTGACGCTCTTTGGGGATCTTCTTTTGGTGATTGCAAAAAAATTGATTGCATCAGCAGAAGCAGAAAATGGTTTCCAGAAACAAAACGCACTTCCAACCGCTCTCAGCAGGTGTCGCTGCAGAGCAGCTTATCCGTTAGTATTTTTTTTGTTGTTCGAAAACTTTTCTCTCGCAAGTTTTCCTGAGCGCATGTTTACTTCGCTCGTCAGCTTTCTCGCTCGCTCTCACTCGCTAGCGCTCTCTGGAACGTTCTTGACCAGACCGCTTGAAAAAAAGAACGATCTCGTTTCACTTCGCTTCGCAACCTCGACGTGGTCAGTTCGACTTTGATTTCCGTGGCGTCACATTTCACTCGTTGCCTCTCTCAACTTGCTCAACTCTTTCTTTATCACGCAAGAGTAGCAGTAGCAGCAGCAGCAATATTTGTTCCACTATCTCAAGGTTTTCCTCCGCTACGACGCTAGCGTGTGTTTGCGTGTCACTTTCACAGCGCTTGATCTTCAACCACTACCACCACCAGCACCATCATGTTCCGCCTCGGCGGCGATGACGACATTTTTGGGTAAGAGCAAGGACTTTGTTGGTGATATATACCCTGGGCTGATATCTAATACCTCTTCTCCTCCTCTTTCAGCCAGGTGGACCGCATGATGAACCAGATGATGGGCGGCTTGATGGGGGCAAACGGCTTTCCAAATCCCATGCAGCAGCACCAGCAGCTGATGCAGCAGCATCAGCGTCACCACCAGGACCCCTTCGGCGGTCTGATGATGTCTCCCTTTGGTGTCTTTGGCGGAGGCGCCGGCGGCGGCGGCCTGATGGGCCTCCACAACTCGATGATGCTCGGCGGCGGCCTCAATGGGATGATGTCGATGATGCAACAGCAGGCGTCCTCCAACGCCCCGGGCACCTTCGTCCAGCAGCAGTTCGTCTCCTACCGCAGCGACGGCGTCAACCCGCCCGAGGTAGTGGAGCGCACGCACATGAACCGCGTCGGCCCGGGGGGCGTTCGCGAGGAACGGCGAACGCTGCGCGACTCCCGCTCCGGCGTGCAGCAGATGAGCATCGGCCGACACATCAACGACCGCGGCCACGTGATGGAGCGCAGCCGAAACCGCCGCACCGGCGAGGAGGAGGAGAACCAGGAGTTCATCAACATCGAGGAGGAGGAGGCGGAGCAGTTTCAGAATGAGTGGAGCACTCGCATGGGCGCCGCCGCCGCCGCTGGAGCTAGTAATGGCCGCCATGGAAATCATCGCTCGCTCGGTCCGTCCTCCTCTCACCGAGCGCCTCCGCTGGCCATCACTGGAGGAGGAGGACATGAGGGCCACCACGTCCACCACGCTTCTCACTCTGCGGCCGCTTCGCCTCGTCACCACCCTCATCACTCCCATCACCACCGTCTTTCGCCGCCCTCTCCGGCGAGCACCTCTTCCGATACGGGCGGTGCCTCTCGAGCTGCTCACAAGAAGTCCTTACGAGTGAAGCCCATCGCCATGAAGAAGGAGAAAAAGTCGAAAAAGTCGTCCACTCACCTTCCAAAGGAGTAGGAGAGTTCAAAGAATAGTTGCGATTTTGGTAGACGTTCCCTGTGGCTCTTTTTCCGGATCAACACACATTACTTTCCCTTAAACACACCTTACCTTCACTGTGAGATAGTCCTCCTCCTCCTACTCGACCTCCTCCCCTCTTCTTCTTTCGAAGTGAATCCCTTTTCTGTTTACTTGGTTCTGTTCCCTTTTTCTTTTTCTCTCTCACATTCTCAAACTCGATTATACACCCCCTCACTCCTATCTATTATAACTATTATCACTCTCCACCACTACCACCACCTCCAGTCAACTCAAAGATATCAGCAAAGCCACACACACCCACACCAGCAGCAGCACCTGCACACATATTCACCCACAACTCTACAAAAAAGAAACACTGACTGTGAACACACCCACTCCTTCACTTGTCTTCTCTTGATTAATTTATAATATTTAAAGTGAATGATTGTTAGCAAAACTGTTCACCGGGTGTGTTAGACATCGCGGGATAATAAAAGGAAAGGAGTGCTTCACTGATGATTTCTGTGTTTTGTTGTTGTGGTTGTTGTAAGTGTTCGATTAGTTGACAGTCTTACTCCTCGTCGATCCACTTGTCAATCTCGCACAGCTCCGGACAGAAGTCCTCATCGTAGATGGACTCGCGGTAGGCGGTGAGCATCTCCAGAAAGCGAGCCACCTGCTTCTCCACCGTGATCACCATCAGTTGATCATCACCTGCGGCAGAGTCCTCGAGGGCGCCTTCAGCGGTGGACGCAGAAATCGAAGCAGCAGCTGCTTCAGCCTTCTGCGCCACCATCAACTCTGCCACTCGAGTCAGGGCCTGCTTTGCCTCCTCACCATCACCTTCACCGCCGTCCTTGATCTTGGCAATCTCGTCGATGCTAAACTTCTTCGTCACCCGAACGCCACCACCTCCTTCCTCGTCTTCTCTAGCACTGTCCTCGTAGAAGACCGTCACCAGCTTCAGCGGGTCGTCGATCCAGGAGTAGAAGCCGGCGATGGGCCGCTTTCGCGAGCGCACCACGTACGACTTCATCGAGAAGATGAGGGCGCGTTTCTCCGTCACGGCGTACTTCGTAAACTCCTTCTTCACGTAGATGATGTTGGCGTACTCCTTCAGCGGGGCACCGGTGGCGCGGCTCGTCTCGCGGACCTTCCACAGGACAAACTGGTCGCTGCAGAGGAAAAAGGTTAGAAAATCAGTTAGTAAAAACTTAAACTGTACAGTAAAATCCACCACTTACCCGACTGCCTGATAGGCGTACTCCTTGATGCTCTTTCCGCTGCTCGAGGCGACGAACCAGCCGGTGTGCGGATAAGAAGAAGATGAGTAGTTGGTGTCACCACCTCCTCCTCCACATCCATTCATCACCACCACCGGTCGAGCCACATGATAGCCCGGGTCCATGAGGACGTAGCCACTTCGACCTGAGTCGGCCAGGCTGAACTTCAAGCAGACCATGACGTGCTCCTTGACGTTGTTCTCCGACTCCATCCGATAGGTGCTTCCACCGGTGCTGCTGCTGCCGTTGTTGTTGTTGTTTCCACTAGCCCCATCAAGTCCGGTGACCATCTCCTCGCAGCTGACCAGCGAAAAGAGCGCCCCGTGGCGCTGATCCGCCGCCAGCAGTCGTTTTAGAAGGGAGAGCGAGAGGGCCACACAGCTCATGCTGTCAGTGGTGATCGCCGGCTGGTAGCCAAAGACAAAGTCCACCAGAGGCTGAGGCTGGGCCTGATTCGCCTTGCCTCGCTGCTGCTGCTGCTGGTAGGCGCGGTAGAAGTCGCCGTACGAGCCAAAGGTGTTGTAGTCGTGGGCGAGCAGCTGCGACTGCAGCACCGGCTCCCAGGCCATCAGCGAGCGCTCCAGGTCGGCGAGCGAGGCGAAGCGGGCGGCCACCAGGTCGGCGTCCGCCCAGTGCGGCGCGTCGAGGATCTGCTCCAGCGTGAAGGTGTTGATGTCATAGTGGCGGCCATTGTTTAGCTTGCCTTGGTCCTTTTCTACCTCCTCTTCTTCTTGGTCCCCGTTGTTCTGGTCGTTTTGGTCGTGGTCTTCTTCTTCCGCTTCTGATTCAGAGTCTTCATCTTCAGACGAGGATGATGAGGAGGAGGAAGAAGACGAGGAAGAGGAGGACGAAGTGGACGAAGAGTCCGACTCTGACTCTGAATCCTCCTCTTCCTCCGCTTCCTGTTGTTGCTGCTGCTTCGTCAAAGAAGAAGAAGTTACCTTCTCCATCGACCCGGGAGTAGCCACCGGGAAGATTGCGACGACCGCTTCATGCTGGGTCGTCGCAGGACAGCCGTGGACAGCAGCGTTTAGAACACCACTGCTGCCCAGCGGCTGCAAAGTGTGGTAGGGCCCGCCGCTAAGTCAACTGGGCCACTCTGCGGTGAAGGCGAGGATGCGATCCAGCTCGCAGGCCTGCTCATTGACCAGGTCATCGAGCGAGTAGTCGAGGGTGAAGTTGTCTCGGTTGCCGAAGTTCGCTTGATTCGACATGGCGCCGCCGCCCCCGCCGCCGTTCCCGAAATTGGCGTCTTCATCGCCGGTGCTTAAAGCATCTGTTGTTCAAGGAGGGGTAAAGGTAAGGTAAACAAAGGGTTAGAAAGGTTGAGACCCTAACAAAACTGGAAGCTTGAAACTGCTTACCCATTCTTAAGCCGTCTATAGTGCGATTATAGAAGGCACACACGGGCTCGTACTGTGTTGCTGCTGGTGAGTTGGAGAGTTGGTGTTGCGTGGTGGTGGTGTTCACACACTGACGTCGGCGAAACGACTGAGCGGATACTGAGTCTACTGTAAAAGAGAAACAACGTATATTAAACTATGAGTGTGACTGTTTGGCAAACGGTGCTGAGGCTGCTGCTGCTGCTGCTGGCAAAGACTCACTTGTTCGCGCGCTTGGCTGCTGACTTGGCTGCTGGCTGGCTGTTCTGTTTGGCTCGGCGACGACGTCGTCGTCGTTTGGAAATGGATTGCCGCCTCAGTGGACAAAGGCAGTCGCTATATATCCTCCTTCTCGTCGACGACGACCACGGTGGTTAGTGGCTGCTCTTTGGTAGTGAAAGAGAGAGCTCTTCAGTAGGTGCTGGCACTGCATTAGCAGCAGAAGAAGAGTTGTTGTACATGTACATCCGCCAATACTGTCGTCGCTTCTGTTGTTGTACACACACCGTGTAAGGCGTGGGTGACTGTACGGCGCTGGTACAGTCATCGACTGCTGCTCCAGCTGCTTCTGCAGAAGTCGAGGGTGCGATGGATGAGGGGATCGGTGGCATTGACGTCAGGTTTCGAGTGTCAATGATTTCTCTATGGCAATGGTCTTTATGCAATTGAAAACTGCTGCTGCTTCTTCTGAACTGCAGTTCCACAGTAGAGCAAGGGCGTCGGTCAGCCAATGGGAAAAAACGTTTGCGCCTTTGCTTGCGGTTAGCTTTGACCAAAGAGAGGAATCAAAAGTCCAAAGAACTCAAAAGGCGCCATTAAAGTTGCTGCCGCTGCCGCTGACCGATGTGCCGCCTTTGGACTTTGTTTGAGCACTGTACTGAAGGACCTGTACCAAACTCGTGATGATTATTTTACTTGACTGCTCATTTACACTGACGTCGATCTCTTTCGCTCTCTTGCTCTATTAGCTTGAATGACGGATTCTAATTTTAGTTTGGACAGTTTAGCTGTCCAAAGCTGATGACGATGATGTGCGATGACTTCGAAGGAAAACAGTATCCCCTCTTCCATCTCCTCCTCCTCCTCCTCCTCTTTTTTTATCGGTCGGCAGACAGTGTGGTACCGTTACGACTAATCAGCAGCACTAAAGACTCGATGGCGCCCCGCAGATGGCTCCTTTCCTTCCCTCTTCTAGCCTACCCTTGACAATGGCCTACTACTGCAGCTAATGCAGCTGCCTCCAGCTTTCAACAAATGTAACCCAGCACTGCTGTACAGCTACCGACCGAGAGTACCGGTACCGACTGAAAGCTGGTGGATGAGAAGGTTGATGTAGCTGTACAGCTGCCGCAAAACAGAAGATGATGATGAGGAAGAAGAAGAAACAGCAGAAGGAGAGGAATGTCATTTCCCTTCTGTGCACTTGATCAGATGACACTCGCTCTCTGGTGGGCAAACAACTCTGCGGTTTGTTTGGCAGAATGCTTGCGTGCTTGCGTGTGGTGGTCTTTGAACACTTTGTGTATACAGGTACAGTCTTGGATACTTTGGATACTTTCTTTCCTTTCTTCTTTCTTTGTTTGCTGATTTGGCTTTTGAAGAGGCAGTGTTGCTGTGGTGCCCAGTGGCAGGAAGGCAGAAGAGGCAAAGTGCTGTCCACTTGTTCTAAATTATATAAAAAATGCTAAATTGCCATTTAGTTAGCAGTGGAAATGATAATTAGTGTGCAATGGTAGAAATCATTGGCGTCGACATTGGCCTGCTCAAAGTCCCCCGCTCAAAGCTATCAGCAGCAGCAGGAGCAGGAGTGTCATACGAGTGTGTACATGTAGTGCATTCTACTTATCATCATCACTGTCACAGTTGTTGTCATTATTATTATTATTATTACTCGTTTCAACTAGCTAGCATCATGTTCGCTTCGGGTGGACATCATCTCGCCATCTTCGTGGTCGTAGCAGTGGTCGTCGTCATCCGTCCGCCACACACCGCTTCCAACCGCTGACAGTGCCGCAAGCAATGCAAAACAGAGACAGAGCATCACATCAGCAAACAGCAGACAGTCAGTCAGCTGAAAGTGGGCAAACACTGATCGACTGCGACATACTTTAGCCACCGCACTACTGCTGTCACACATACTTGCGACATCAACAGCAGCAGCAGCATCAGCAACAGATGTAGAGATGGATGTGAAAGAGGATGCGATAACAGCAGCAATGGCAACAGCAGCAGATGCTCTTGAAAGACGGGGTCGTCACAGAGAGTTCGAAATGAGTATGGAGCCAACAACAGCAGTTTTCCATCCCACCACCACCATTCACACTTCTCTCAGAGCACCTTGCCCGGGTTGAGCGTCCCGCGGACGTCAAAGACCTCCGCCTTGAGCCGCCCCATCAGCCGCACCGCCTCGGCGCTCTTTGAGTAGCGCAGGTAGGGGCGCTTCTTCGCGCCGATGCCATGCTCGGCGCTGATGCTGCCCCCGTGGGCGGCCACCAGCTCGTAGAGAGCCGGCTCAATGGCGGCCAGCAGCGCCGGCTGGTAGGTCGGCGAGGTGACGTTGAAGTGGAGGTTCCCGTCGCCGAGGTGCCCGTAGCCGCAAACGCGTGTTACCGAAAAGGAGGGCTTCTCAGGTGAACCCTTCTTCTCCTTCTCCAAAAGCCGCTGCCGCATCACCTCGACCACCTCGTAGAAGACGGGCAGCGGCAGGCTGACGTCGTACTTGTAGCCGGCGCCATCGGCCCGCAGCCCTAGTGTAATGTGCTCGCGGTAGTTGCGCAGCTGGGCAAACTTGGCGGACTGCGAGTCGGGCGCGTAGGTCGCCTCGCGGATCTGCGAGCTGTTCCAAAGACGCTCCAGCAGCGCCAGCAGCCGCGTCTCCAGGTGGGCGCCGTCGTTGCCCGACAGCTCAAACATTGCGTAGAAAGGGTGGTGGTGGTGGGCGTCTGCGAAAGGCTTCGGGTATTTTAGGTTCTCGACCACCGCCTCCAGCGACGACTGGTCAAACATCTCAAAGCAGGAAAGGTACTCGCCGAGCTCCGCCTGTACGGTGCTGAAGACAGAGAGCAGGGTGGCGAAGTCGGGCAGGGCAAGAAGGGCGGCGGTTCTGTTTTGGTTTAGGAGTTTTGTGGAGTTTCGAAATGAAAGTCAAGATATGTTGAAAGTGAGTTAAAATAGCCACCACCACCATGTAGAACTCTGATCAAAAAGGGCAGGTGAACTTCCCCACTGCTTACCGGTGCTTGAAGGCCATCGGACAGAAGAGGGCGACCTTGGTGATGACGCCCAGCGTCCCCTCGGAGCCGATGAAGAGCTGCCGCAGGTGGTAGCCGGTGTTGTCCTTCCGCATGGCGCTCATCAGATCGAGGACGGTGCCGTCGGCGAGGACCACCTCCAGGCCGACCACCGTGCCGTGCAGTGGGCCGTAGCGAATGAAGCGCAGGCCGCCGGCGTTGGTCGCCACATTGCCGCCCACCAGGCAGCTGCCCTTGGCGCCCAGGTCGTAGGGCACCAGGCGGTGGTGGGAGTTGACGAAGCGCTCCAGCGTCTCGAGGACGACGCCCGCCTCGCAGCGCACCACGCCCGAGTGCTCGTCCAGCGAGAGGATGCGATTCAGGCGGCGCATGTTGATCACCACCTCGTCGGCCACCGGCACGGCGCCCTGGTGTCGTTTTTTGTTTGTTGTACCCAAAAAATGATGTGTTTTATAAACAAAAACTACATAGGTAAAAACCACTTACCGCCACCAGCGAGGTGTTGCCCGACTGGACGACGCACTTGAGGCCCTCTCGGTGGGCGTACTTCAAAATCTCCGAGACGTCCTCGGTGCTGCGAGGCAGTAGAACCAGCGAGGAGTGGCCTGCCTCAAACGTGGAACATGAAGACAATCATTGTCTTCGGGTTTTCCTAGTAGCAAATGTACAATGTCACACCTACCTTTAGTAGTGCCCAGCCAGTCGGTGTTGTAGGCGTCCAGGTCGGTTGTCAACACTGAAGAGCTGCTGGAGCCGAGGATGCGAGCAAAAGCAGCCGCATGGTCGGTGACGGCAGCAGATGAGGAGAGCTGTCGTCGAAGGACCGAGGTGATCGTCGAAGACAAAGGATGGAGAAAACGATGTCTTCGGATAAGCGAGGAGAGCAGCATTTTCGAAGCACTAGAGCTGAGGACGTTCCCGCGTTCGCGCCGTTGTTATTCGGTTGTTTACCCGACGATCGCGACACTTCAAAACAGTGGAACCAAAACAAAACAGATTTCCTGGTGCAAAACTAAACCAGCACTTTCCTCAGCAGATGGCGAACTTTGCAATGCCCGATTTTGTTTTCTACAGTTTTCGATTTAGAAAGCTACTTTTGGAAGTTAATAACTGGTTTTTGAAAGGTTCAAGAAACGATAGAAGTATCAGGTATAATGGTTCATGTTATTTTATTTACATTCATACAAAAAAAATAAAAAATTGTCAAAAAGGGAATGTTTTGGTCTTTGATTGGGGGGCGCTGTTCCGGTGAGATCTGTAACAGGTTTATGACATAAAAAGAAGAGGAAAAAGGTAATCTCCAAATGTAAAAAAATGGTCAATAAAAATGAGCTCTAAATGAAGATAAAAATGCAGAACAGGCAAAAAAGTTGTGGCAATCTTGAAAAAAAATAAAAGAGTGGCAGGAGAATGTCGAAGAAGGGAAGAGTTAATTACAACTTTACAGCACAAAAACAATCTATTTACAGGTGTCGGTGTTTGTTTGTTTGGGAACTTCTTGATGAACGCAATGAAGAGGAGGGCTTAAAAAGTGCCTATGTACACAATAATAAATATGAGGTGATGAAGATGAAAGGATAAAAAATGAACAAATGGGCTCGAGGCGTTGAATGACTTTGGTGTGGAGCAACACATCAGGAGGAGGAGGAGGAGAGAGGAGGAGGGAAACAACAAGGAGAAGAAGAACAAAAACGAAGCATAAGAACAAGGAGGAAGAAGAAAAAGGAGGAGGAGGAGAAGAAAAACAAGAATAGACGACGAGATTTGGCATTTGAGCAGTGGTGGTGGCTGGTGAAAAGGGTGTGTATCCTCATCTAGACGATAATCTCACTCATGACTCGAGCCCGAGGATAACCACCTCCATCGACCATATCCTCCCCCGATTGCTGCTGCTGCTGTTGTTGTTGCATGCCCGCATGGTCATAGGTCATCGCTCCGCCACCGTGGTAGTTGCCGTTCATCTCGTCGTAGTACATGTCTGTGAGGAGGAGGAAAAAGGAGTTCACGGTTAGTTGGTCATTCTTTATAAAAAAAACTTCTCTTTCAAACACTTACTCATCTGATTCTTCCTGCTAAGTGTCTCCTCATCCAGAGGCTGATAACCACCGCCTCCTCCTCCTCCTCCGTAGTTGTTGTAGGCACTGTAGGCGTTCATGTAGCCCTGAGTTGCCTCCATTGTTGGGCCTGCTCCATTATATCCTCCGTAGCCCATCAACTCCTGCTGACCCATCTCGGCCATGCTCATGGCCATCGCCTGCTGCTGCTGTGCTTCGCTCAATCCATACATCTGCCCGCTCTTCATGGTATTCCAGAACTCCGTCTGGCCAGTCTCGTTGGAGCCATTCGGGCTGGCCTCGCTCCCGTCGCCCGTCAGGTAGTAGTTCTGCGGAATGTGCTGCTGCTGCTGTTGATGGTGCGACAGGCCTAAATAATTTCCCTGAGCAATCAGCGCGTCTCTGAGAGGCGTGAAGGAGGAGCCATACATGCCGCCCCCTGCAGCAGCATGGGACAACGTCTTTGCCTCCAGGTCGGACATGAGTCCTAGAAAAGATTAAGTAGAAGAAGAAGGTTAATGAAGTTCTTCAAAAAATGAAAACTCAGCTCAATCCTTACCCTTATTATCATGAGAGCTGAAAAATGAGTTCGCCCCCAATCCTCCACCGTTGCTGCCCTTTCCGCCCAACGCCTGACTGGTACTTCCGCTGTGACCACCCGAGCTGGTGTCCGACTCAAAGTCAGCACCGGAACCTTTACCACCTTTGCCTCCCACCTTCTTCTCATCTTCTTTACCTCCTTCTCGCCGCTTCAGACAACAGCAGACAATGAGGAGGAAGGCGACCGCCGCAAAGACGGCACAGGTAAGTAGAACGCTGACCAGGTGGTCGGTGGTGGAGGCCACTCTCGGGTCCCGGTACACCGAGTCCATCTTCACCAGGTGCTCGTAGCCGCACCAGCTCTCATTGCTGGCCAGACAGAGGATGACGCGAATGTCGGTGATCGCCTCGGCCGTCGACTTCAGGTAGACGTTCTCCAGGTCGGAGAGGACCTCGACGCTGGTCAGCGACGTCCAGGCGGTGTTTGGCGGCGGCGGCGGCGATGATGGCGAGTTGGCAGTGGAGGTCGTTTGTGAAGGAGTTTGCTGACTTTGATTTTGGCTCGTCTGAGCATGTCCATCCGCCCGCACCTCAATCTTTGCCATCAGCCGCAGACTGACATCATTCGGCTCCACGCGAAAGCTGAGCACATTTCGCTCTCGATCGTAGCTCGAATCAAAGGCGCTGGGCATGTCCTTCAGATTGACCTTCGTCGTCACCTTGATCGGCTCGGAGTAGGCGCTGAAGCCCCTTGGGTTGACCGCCAACACTCGAAACTGGTACTCATGGCGCGATTCAAGCCCCGTCACCTTGCAGGGGTTCATCGTCCGGCAGGACTCGTTCCTCGACTGGACTGCATCGTGGTAGTTGACGACAAACTCGGTGTTCGAGTTGAAGCCGCCATTGAAGCCCTCCGCCCACCGTAGACTGACCGAGTCGGCCAGCACCTCGAGCACCTCCAGCGAAGAGGGCGTCTCCGGGGGGCTCTTCTTCACCAGCTTGATGATCGTCCGCTCGTCATCGTCGCCCGCCGAGTTGGTCGCCCGGCAGGTGTAGTCGCCGTAATCGGACTCCCGGGTACTCCGAATCGACAGCGTGCCCAGGTGCAGGTCGTCCGGCAACTCGGTGGAGTTTGTTCCGTAGCGGCCTTCGCTGTGCTCTGCATCAAGTGGCGTTCCGCTGTTCGAGTTGCTTCCGCCCTTTCCGCCAAAAGTCCACTCGAAGCGGGGCGTCGGGTAGGCAGAGACCTTGCACTGGAGAATGGCCACCTCGCCCACGTCAAAGGCCACCCGGTTGTAGGTGTGGCGGACGACGGGGGTGTGCTCCACCCGGAGCACCGTGCTCGACTTTGCCTCCCGCTCAATGCCATTGTCAAAGTGGCAGGCGTAGGTGCCGCGGTCGGCGGCGCTCAGCGAGTTGGCGCCCTTGCGGGCCATCGCCTCAAAGTACAGCGTCGTCGTCACCACCTTCACGTCGGCGTCCTCATTCTGCTCCCGATTCTCCACCCGGTACTCCCCACTTTCCGGGTTGATCTCCACGTCGTTGTGCGTCCAGACCACAGTCGGTCTCGGCTTTCCTCGCCCAATGCACGTCAGCTTAAAGTTGGAGTCGCCCTCCTTCGCCTCGTGCGTCGGCTTCATCGGCAGCGTCACCGAGGCCGGCTCATTGACGCGCATGTAGGCGGAGGCAATGGAGCCCCGCCCATGGCTATTGGCCGGCTGGCAGAAGTACCGCCCCTCGTCGGTAACGTGCAGCGCCGTGAAGGTGTAGTTGGCCCGCCTGCCGAGCTTCTGCAGATCCGCCCCCTCGCGCCACCACTCGTACTCGGGTGTCGGGTAGCCGGGCGGATTGGCGCCGCAGGTGAGCGTAAAGTGCCGCCCAGCGACCACTTCCGGTTCGGCAGGGGTGATCGACGTCTTTCCCGGTTTGTGCTGAATCTGCAGAACGGTGGTGGCGTTTCCGGTGCGATCTACGCCGGCCGAGGCCGCCGCTCCTGAGGGCGTCAGTGTGGCGGTGGCCGAGCAGACATAGGTGCCAATGTCGTCAGCTGTGATGGCGGCAAAGTTGAGCAGAGGGCCGAGGGCGGTCTTGAAGCTGGGGTCGCCCACCTTCGACCAGACGATGCGGTGGGCGGGCGGGTTCGAGGTGACGGTGCAGCGCAGCTGAACGTGATCGCCCGCTTTCGCTTCCTGGCCCTTGGCCAGCGTGGCGGTGGGCACGCGATCGATGGTGACGATGGGGCCGTGCAGGACGGAGAGCTCCAGGGCGGCGGAGCTGCGACCGACGGCGTTCTCCGCCGAGCAGTCGTAGGCGCCCGAGTCTTCCGGCTTGACGCGGAGAATGGTGTGGTTGGGCGTGGTGGCCACGATGGAGCCGCCCTTGGTCCAGCGGATGGAGCGAGCGGGGGGGTTGGCCTGCACGGAGCAGCTCATCTCGGCGTTGCCGTCCACGGAGACGGCCAGCGGGTTGTAGGGGCCGACGGTGATGCGGGGTTTGTCTGAGGTGAGGGGAAAGTATAGGTTTTGGGTTAGATTTCAAAAACTTTTTGAATTTTCAGAAAAAAAGTGAAAACTTACAGTGAACCGTCAGCCTGACGCTCGCCTCCAGCTTCTCATCGGGATAGGCCCGGTTGAAGACGACACACCGGTAGCGACTGCCGTCATCCTCCAGTCGAGGGCTGGCCAGTGTGAGGGTGTTCCGCGTGGGCACCGCCCTCGTTCCTCCGAGCACCAGTTCTCCGCCTTCTAGAGGACGACCTCCTTCACTAGAGTCGTCTGAATCTCTGAACCACTGAATGGTCGGGTCGGGAGAGCCGCCCTTGCTGGAGCACTCCAGGCGGAAGGGTTCGCCCTCCTTGGCCACCGCCTGGCTGGGCGTGATCACCGGTGGGTCGGGTGGATCTAAAATACGGGGGGGGGGGAAGGAAAAAGGTTGATTAAAACCTCCCTTAACAATCCTCAAAACCCCAAAACTTACTGAGAATGGTCACCAGGTAGTTGGCCTCCTTCAGCACCGTGCCCGTGCCGCCGATGACAATCTTGCACTGGAAGAGGCCATTGTCCCGCTCGTAGTTGGCGCGGTCCACCCGCAGATCGTACCGCCCCGCTTCGGGGCTAAAGTCGACCCGGTAGTTGCGGTCCAGCGGTGAGTCGTTGATCGCCGCCGGCTCCGTCTTCGACAGCCCCTGGTTCGTCCGGTGCCAGTAGTAGACGGCCTTGTCGGCGTCCCGACCCAGAAGGGAGGGGTCGAAGCGACACTCGAGGAGAATGGTCTCGCCCTCCTGGGCGTCCTTTGGTATGGAGTTGGGAGGGGTGGTGGGGTCATTTGGGGAGGAGGAGGAGGAGTGTATCCTCGAGTCGGCGTCTGAAATGGGGAAAAAGAGAAGGAAGAGAGAAATGTCAGTCAGGAATAGAAATGAGAATGCTAATGTGTGTGTGGTTGTTGGGTTGTCAGACAGTTGTGTCTGTGTGTTTGCTCTGCCGGACAAGTTTTTATTTCTTTTCTTTTCTTTTTTCCCTCTCCCCCAACATTTCCTAATATAGCCACCTGCAGCAGCAGCAGCAGCATCAAAGAGTGACCTTAATTCGGCCGCAACAGCAGCAGCCAAGTAAGAAAGAAAGAAAGAAAAAGAAAAAACGGGCAGCAAAACCGCAAACGAGTTTTGAGTGACTCGAGAAACCGTTGGCCCAACTTCAACAGGTGTCCGCCGTCGCTGCCGCCGCATCAAAGCCTTTTTGCCTTTTCATCCATTGGACTTACCGACCGACTGTGCAATATCGTCTTAGCAAGGCTGGAGTGCGCATTTGCTTGTGACCACAACAAATAGGAGGAGGTGGACTACAAAGCAGTACAAAAAGGGATTTCTCAAAGACCGCAAAGGAGGCCACCACCACCACCAAGCCGGGCAAATTACCGCCGCCGCCGCATCGAGCAGCAATAGCAGCAGCAACGGTAATTAGTGATGCGGCCACTCACTAATGACTGTCCACAGCAGTGAACACCGAAAGCCAAAGAGAGTTGGCAAGCAAGCAAGCAAGCAAGTTCCAAGCTTAAGAGTGAACATAAAGTGAACAGTCTCCTGTTCATCTTCCTCCTTCCTCTCATTTGCTGAACAAATTAGATTTCAAGAGCTAGCGTAAATGGAATCTTTGCATGTTGAATGCCGATGCTGCTGTTGTTGCTGCATCTTTCCTTCCCTTCCTTTGACCCTGAAGTTGGTAGGCTAGTCAAAAGCAAATACTACAACCGCCAGTAGGAGGTAATTATTAGGAGGGAATCAGAAGAAGGGGAAGCTGCTGCTGCCAATCCCATCGGTCATTAGAGATGGGACTAGACACTGCTGCACTGCACTGCTACTATCACACTATCGTCATCAGTTTCATCGTCATCATCAGCATCTAAAGAGTAGTCATCATCATCATCATCATCATTTTTTGTGATCACTGCCGGCAGGGTAGGATGGTACTACTGGCACTATCGATTAGTAGACACATTTTTCATCACCACTGCTGCTCCTACTCTAAAATGGTGCACTCAAAAGCTCTGCGCAGAGCCAATGTCTGAGCAGTATCTGATCAGCAGGAGGATAAATTAGATCAGCAGTGTAAATTAAATCTGCTGGAAAATCTCTGCTCCGCTGAAGCAATTTTCAACTGTCATCTGTTGATTTAGTGAGTCGTCTCGTCTCCTTCAGTCACACAATCTCAATCCAGTCAGTCAGTTTCAGAGTACATAACTTTCTACTTTGGCAGACCTGGCAGACAAAGATTGAAATCAGCCTTTTAAACACAGCGACACAGAGACTGATGGGGACTGGGACAAACGGTTACAACTGCTGATGGCCAAACACATTCAGTCGTGACTGCTGCTGCCTCAACACTCTCAATCACTAAAGAGTGTCCGATATCGCACAGTCGCAGCTGAAACGGAGAGCCTCGCGCACTTTCCCACATTTGCACTTTGCATCGGCATCGCCGCATTGGCAGCTTTGCTCGTGCACACACACACAACTTCTCGGCAGAGAGTTCGTGTGCACGAGTTTTCCAGCCAGCCAGCTATAGTGAGAGGCTCTTTAATGACTTTGCACTCTTAGGAGAAAGCTGGAGAGCTGGCCCAAGAAGAAGACAGATGGCCGATGCAGAGGAGAGAACAGGCAGGACCGAGTAGATGAAGAAGAAGCAGAAGGAGAAAGAGGGGAACAAAACGGGCAACAGCAGCGGACCGAGCTGGGCTGCTGTTGCTGCTGCTAAGCCTCCTGAACAGACAGGCAATAAAAAAGAAAGACAGGGGACCAGCAAGACAGCGTCCTCGTCGTCCCTGACTCACTGACTCAGAAACAGAGAGAGAGAGTGAGTTTTTCCCGGGTTTCACCTGCCACCACCACCACAAAAACAGAGCCCAGAACAGAGTCCTAGCTGCCAGGCTGCTGCTGCAGGCTGGCTTTGACCTTAGACAGTTAACTGAATGCTGTTTTGAGAGATGAAGACAAGACTGCTGTCTTGGACAGCAGCAGCAGCAACAACAACAAAAGAAGGTGCTTGAAGGCAAAAAAATAGAAAAGCAGAAAGAACAGAACAGAAGTTGTTGTCAGAGTCAGCTACTAGATCTTCAAAAAGCCATAAATCGAGGAGCTGCTGCTGCTGTGGTCTGCTGCTGACAAGCTCACCACCACCACCACTCTACTGCTCAATCTGTATTTGATCTACCACTGATGATATTTTAGTACCATGGCAGCAGTATTTTGCCTTCTGGTGGTGGTGGTGGTGGTGAATGGTGAATGGCACTGAACGTCATCAAAACTACTCCTGATCTACTCTTCCTCAAGAAAAGAAGAAGAAGAAGAAGACAAACGGGCGTTGCGCTCAAGAACACCGAGGAAGGGAAGGGGAGCGGAGGAACTGGCAACAACTCAGCTCACTCGCACACTCAGACACAGCTAGGTACAAATTAACCTCGATGTCAGGCCGTTGTGTGCTCATCTCATCTCAGAGAACTACCACTACTCATCTTGCTGCCCTTTTGGCAGCAGAAATTGGCAGCTTGGAGCTCTGAGGTGGTGGTGGTGAGGAGTGCAACAGGCGAAAATTCAAATGAGGTAGAGACGGCGGCGGGCGGACAGGTCCGAATGACAGTTGAGAGAGCAGTGAGGAAGGAAAAGAAGAAGAAGAAGAAGTGTGACGCCAGAAGAAAAAGGAAAAGAAGGAAAAGAAGACGAAGGAGCAGCAACAAGTGTCTGTCTCTCTCAGTTTCTCAGTCTCTGGCCCACTGACTGCCAATTACCACCACTGCCACCACCAAACAGACTGATCAATGGACAAACAGTTGAGGCTGAGAGAAACCGATCGTTCGGTAATAATAGCTGGTGTGTGTGTCTATGTAACACACTGAGAGAGCACATACACAGACTATGCAAACACACACTGCCATTTGCACCAGCAGAAGTCTCAACCACAGTTTCAGCCTCAACACACTGTGGCGTCTGTCTCCTGTCAATTGGACTCGCTCAGCGGGCAAAGACAAAACAACAATTCCCTCTCCTCCTCCTCCTCTCAGTCACCACCTCAATTACACAACAGTTCGAAGCGAGTCGAACTGACTTCTCGAATTCGAACGATACAAACTCACTCACTCAGAGGTGATATGGGTCCCTCAGCAATCACACACACACACTCACACAGCGTGAGAGGTGAAAGGTGGTGCTGCTGGTGGTTAGGCAAAGAATAACTTCTTCAGCTCTGATCTGATCTGGGAGAAAACTCGCCAAGTGTGGAAAAGTGTGTGTGTCTGCGGCATTTGTGAGAATGGAAGTGACACTGCAGCAGCGGAAAAAAATTATAGATCTGTCGAGACTTTTCACTGAGAAGAAGAAGTTAAAACTTTTCAAGACACACAGAGTCTGCCTGTGCAGTGCACACCGGCACGCCACAAGGTGATTCCCTCTTCTTCAGCTTCAGCTTCAAAGGAAAGAACTTATTGTCATTTGCATTGGCACATTTCACGCAACCTGCGCCATCATCATTCTCTCAAAGTTCTCTCTGCTCTGCTCTGCTCTCGGCAAATTGCTACCTCTCCTGCTGCCCCTCGCTCAATCAGAGCGAGAAGTGGAGAAGGAAAAAGAAGAAGAATCGACGGACACTTGCACCGACACAATGCAATCAAAGAGCAGCAGCAGCAGCAGCAGTGCAAAGGGGAAAGGTAAGGTAGCCAAGAGAATTTGAATTCGCATTTGAATTTGATTTTGATTTCACAATTGTAATGTAGCAGCAGCATCTTGCTCTGGCTCTAGTCCTTTCTCTCTCAATTCAATTAACCATCTACATCGACCGACCGACCAAGCAAAAAAAGAGGGAGAGGAGGTGAAAAGGTATGAGAGGATGGCAGCTATTATTAGCGGCGAAAGTATGGCATGAAATTGGAGAAGGAGGAGGAGGACAGTGGTGGTCAAGAAGTTGAAGAAGCTCCTTCTTCAAAGGTATGCACTAGAAAAGAAAGAAAAAGCTTTCTGAGATGAAATGCTCGAAGAGCTCCAACTCAGAGCACAGCACATCATTTGCATGATCAAGTGCACCAGCAGCAGCAGCACATCTTTGTCTGTTTACTTCATCCTCATCCTCCTCTTGAGCATCCTCTCCTCTCCGCTACAGTCTCTGACTGTGTCTTTGTCTTTTTCGAATCTACACTTCTTCTTCTTCTTAGTAGACAATCGAATTAGCGGCTCCAGCTTCACTGGCAGCAGCAGCAGCAGCCGGCCGATGAAGAGCGAGACTAAAACTGACTGACTGACTTCAACACTGAACCAATGTGATTAGAGCAATGCTGCTGTTGTGTTGAGTGTGACTGCGGACTGTTGTTTGTTTGTCTCTTCAGGTAGAGAAGAAGAGAGCAGGACAAGACAAGTCAAGAGAGGAGGACAAGAAGAGGACGAAATACACAAGCAACAAACAAACAAACAAGCTGAAGAAGAGAGCTGAAGTAAGACAAAGGAACAGCTACAGTTTGGAAGAGCAGTCAGTCAGTCAAACGGCCGTCTGAAGAGATGTCAGCAATGCATGTTTGCAGCAGCAGCAGTAAGACAAAAGCAATTAGCGCTGAATTGCGCCAACCAGTCAGTCGCGTCATTTAGGTTGCCCAGTTTAGTGCAAAGCTCTAAGACAAACAGGGCACAGCAGCAGCAGCAAAAGTGCAAAGGCCATTTCTGATGATCAGAAAGAGAGAGAGGAAGAGGGTCCCCTCTTCAGACAGGCAAGCAAACTCGATTGCCTGCCAGTCAGTGCTGCTGATGGTGCTAAAGCTTAATTACCGACAGGCAGTTTGTGTGTTTGCCAAAGTGTTTGCCAGTTTGGTTGTGTGTGTGTATTTATTTGTTTGCCCGCGAGGGTAGTGCACGAAGCAGCACCTTCTTCTTCTTCTTCTCGGCCATCGGCATCAGCAGCAGCTGCATCTGTCAACACCTGAGGAGGTGGTGGAGAAATGACGTGAGATGCAAATTGCATCGTCCAAGATGAAGAAAAAGAAGAAGCCCTTAAGATGCCTGCCAGCTTCAAGCACTACGCTGCTTGATCAGGCAGTTTTTTAGCACCAACCAACCATCTCAGGTGTCAACTCGCAGCTAAGTAAGATGATGCTGCTGCTGCTGCTGCTCAAGAAACTGTGAGATGCAGGTCGAGAGTCACCACCACCACCACTACTACTTTTTTACCTCTTTTTCCACCTAAAAAAGTCCTTCCAATCTAGCAGTGTGGTGGTAATTTTGAGTTGAAAGAAAAGCTGTGAGTGTGTCAAGTGTTGATGATGATGAAAGAAGAAGAAGAAGAAGAAGTCGCCGAAGCTGAAGCTGAAGATCCTCAATCAGTCTTTTTTGCAGCGGCAGTGGTGAACACATCTCATTTCTCCCTCTCACTCAGGGGTGCTAAATATAAAACTGTTCCTTCTTCTTCTTCTTCGTTAAGTCGTCCCTCTCTCGCCACACACTCTACTCTACTGCCTTTTCGGCTAGCAAACACACAGCATCAGCAGCAAAAAAGAGTTGTTAAAGCGACGGCAGAGGCGGCTTTCCACCGGCTTTTAGCAGCAACTTCAACAGCAACAGCAACAGCGGCGGCGACCGTAGTCACGGACGGCCGGGCAACATGAACGTCTGCAGCAGCATCAGCAGCAGTAACAACAACAACGGCGGCTTTTAACCGGGCTCAGAGTCAGAGACGCGACGACTTTACCGCTAATAAAGTGTGTGCGTGTGTCTCTCTACCTGGTTGTTCCCCTTGCCTTCCTTTGCCTGACTGACTGACTAAAGAAGCAAAGGTCGCAAAGAGCTCTGCTCGCCTGCTCGCGAACACACACACACACACACACATGTGAGGATTGGACAACACAAGTCGCTCTTGGCAAATAGAAAGCCAGCAAACGACTCTTGGCAGCTTTATTACCACCACTACCACCACCACCACCACCACCATTGCATTTGCCACCATTGCCAGCAGATCAAGTGGAAAAGCTGTGTGAGCACTGCTGAGCTGGCCAGCGACGGCGACTGACTTACTCCATTGGTCTCCTGTTCTCTCTTCCTTTCCAAAGACGACTATCTAATCTGCAAACCTGCTCGAGGATTCAGAGGAAGAAAAGGAAGAAGAAGAAGAAGTGCTGCTGCTGCTGTCGCCGAATGGTAAGCAATACCAAAAAGTATTGCAGGCAGTATGGCACACCGGCGAGCAGACAGGACAGAAAAGGACAGAAAAGACGGTAAGGAGCTTGTCTTGGAGCACTTTGGAGGAGCATTACACACACACACAAAGCTTTACTACCTCTTCATCATTGGCTGCATTACCGCACACTATTCAACCAGAGAGAGAGAGAGAGAGAGAGAGAGAGAGAGAGAGAGAGAGACGGCGGCTCACGCTTGCTTTTAGCAAGAAAAACAGTTGGTTCTTTTCTGAAAAGAAAGAGTAAGAGGAACTGCTTAAGTGTGGTACTGAAAAAAAACATCCTAAACGAAAAAAGAAGAATTCACTGCAGGAAGATAGGAAGCAGAAAGAAAACTGCTACAAAGATTCACTATTCAAGGGAGCAGTAGGGAATCTTCTTCTGAAGAGAGAGAGAGAGAGAGAGAGAGAGAGAGAGAGAGAGAGAGAGAGAGAGAGAGAACACTCACTAAACAAATTACCAGTTCAAGATCGACAAGCGCGAGTTCGCGAGCAGAACGAGGAGTTCACCCGCGAACGAAAGAGAGCGGAGATATAAATTACCCAAACGGCGAGGCGCAGCAGCAGCAATGGCAATGGCAATAGCGTAACTGCAACCTGTTGAGCCATAGCTCAGTTCAGCTCAGCAGAGTGTCCACCACCGAGCTCAATCATAAATTAGCCAAAACGGAGTGCACTGACTGAACACTGCCCGCGAACACACCTAGCAGCAACTTACTGCTGCCATCGAAGTGCACTGGTTGGGCCGAGGCTGCCTCCGCTGCTGCTGCCCAAGTCAATTGCAAAGTGCAACGGCCAAGCAGTGCAAGCTACTGCTCAACTCAGCTCAGCTCAGCTCAGCTCAGTTGGAGGACTAGAGGTCCACTTTTAGGTGTGAAGTGTACTGCTGCTGCTGCTGGTAGCAATTAGCCTCGCCCACTACTCAAATGATGATGATGGTGATGGTAATGGTAGCTATTGGTGGTGATGCTCAGAAGAAAAGTGGTGCACCTTTCTCCTCTTGTGTCATTAATGCTGCACAACCACAAATTCCAGCACCAGCTGCAGCTGCTGCAAAGGCAGCAGCAAATCAGTCGATTTTTGGCCTTCAATGCTGCCGGTGACAAGTGGTCGAAGAAGGTAGAAGAGGAGGAAAGAGAAAGCTAGAGATTAGCTCTCAACTACCTGTTGCATTCTCTCTTTCTGCTGCTGCTGAACACTCTTAGAATCAGCCTGGCTTAGTGATGCTTCGTCCAAGGCTGCTGCTGCCAAAGCTGCTAAAACCAAAGAAAAGAAAGAGAAAGCACCAAACTACACTTTGACGGTGCGCACCATCACTTGCTGAAGCTCTCATTTTTATGTTCGCTCTTTTCCTTCTTCTTCTCCAGTTTGTCCACAAGAGAGGCAGAGGGAGACCGAGGTCGCCCCTCAAACACACACACACATCCTCTGCGGTGTTGTTGCCTAGCTTCAGCTTCAGAGTGGCCAACTTTGCTGCTGTCGCTGCTGCTGCTGCAGCAATTGCAGTCGCAGTGGTTGTTGCCGCACTGACGTTAATAACACCGCCGCCGCTGAATTGCTAGGCAATGTCAGCCAGCAGTCAGTGCAGTGCCTGGAGGGCAAAGTGGAGAAGAAGAAGAAGACCAAAGCCAAAGCGAAGCCCCAACTGAAGCGAGCAAAAAGTAAGTTAGCTGGCTAGGAGAAGACGAAGCCAAGTTGGCCAAGAAGCGGCAGGTAAGTCAGGTGGTGGTGGTGCTCAGGCAACCACTGCAGCAGCAGCAGTTGCAAAGGTGAGGGGGGTTCTCCGAAATCTGTCGACGACGACGACGAGAAGTGAAGGTACTGACTGACTGAAGAGACGGCAAAGCTAACGACTTGAATGTGCAATGGGAAGAAGAAGGAGAGACGAGGTCAGAGGTTCGAGGGGAGCTTAAATTGCTGCAGCCGCCAATCGACCAAGAAGAGGAGGGGGGAGCTGACTGAGCAGAGCAGAGCAGAGCCAAAAGGCCCAATCTGATTTGAGCCTGGAAGAAAAGACCCTGGCAGCTCTATTGTGCACCAGCAGAACACTATTCTAGAGCAGGTAATCAAGGTGGTGGTGGTGGTGATCAAGGTAAAGTAATGTAGGGGTCTTTAGAGAAAAAAGAAAGGCCCAGAGTCAGCCAAAGTTCTATTTTTCTTTAGCTGGTGGCAGGTGAAAGGTGCTGTTGCTGCTTCTGCCAAGGTCTACCCCTCAATTGCTTTTTCTCCACAGGTTGTTGTTCTGAGTTTGCTCGGTCTTGGGCAGCAAAAATAGAAATAGGGAAAAAATGGCGTAGACTGCTGCCGCTGTCAAGTGAAGCCAGGTTGGTTGGCTGGCTGTTTGCACCGGTGTTGTGTTTACCTAGTGCACACTGACTAAGCACAAAGACTGACTAAAGCGATGCCTTCAGTACAGTGTTCAGAGCAAGTGTCACCACCGAAAGGTAGGTAAACAGCAGAAGTGAGTGAGTGAGTGAGTGAGTGAGCGAGGGTGAGAGTAGAAGTGATGCAGATGTGGAGAAAAAGAGAGAGAGAGCGAAGCTAAACGAAACTAAACTAAACGAGACGAGACGGACAAAGCTCGAGCTTCAGTGGAGCAGCAGCAGCAGTAAAAGAAGAAAAAAAGTTGCAGGGATGATGGCAAACGTGTGATAAGAGTGAGAGAGAGAAGGTCTGTAAATGCTAAATTGAAATGAAGTAACATTTAGAAGCTCTCTCTCTCTCTCTCTCTCCCTTCTATTCAGCCAGCTCTGCCCTACTTCTAATCAGATTATAGACATCTCATTAATTAATGAAGTCACACTGCACTGGAGCACATACAGGTAGGCAAGCAAGCAGACAGTGCCAGAGAGTGAACAAACAAACAATGGCCGTGTGCACACTGTACTGCCTGAAAGACACTGCCAGCCATTGTATAATAATAGCTGAAAGAGAAACTGCTCGCAAACGTTGGCTGAAAAAACGTTCAATTAGCATCATATGTGTGCACGCTGCTGCTGCTGCGACTGTCGTTTCTGATGCTGTTGTCTTTGCTGAATTGTCGCAATTGTGCATGGACATCACCACCATCACCATCACCACCACAGCATTGACCACTTCTTAAATTGCCATTGTCTGCCTGCATCACCACCACCTAGGAAAACGTTAGGCAGGGCTGGCTGGCTAGAGTTTTTTCAGAGAAAGAGAGAACAAACTGCAGTTAGAGAGAGAGAGAGAGGGAGCAATATGGCACATGAAGTAGCATATTTATTTGGAAGTAGCAGCAGCAAGAGGGCAATGCTCATGTTTTACTAGCTCGATGACCTTCTCCAGCAACAACACAGCTTTAGCTTCAGCAGCATCAGCAGCATCAACAGCGGGAGCACACCTTCTCTTCGCCTGCTGTACACAATCGAAGAATGGCATCAATTTTGGCCAGAGAGAGGCAATATAAGCCCACAGGCTTTGCTGATAGCCTACAACACACACACTACACACACCGGATACCACTAACGATTGTGGTGGTGGTGGTGATGAAGGTGGAGGTGAAACTAAGTTAGGTCAAACGAACGGCAATTTGTACACGGGCAAGAGCAGTTTGAGCTCAAACTCAAGCTCAAGCTCACTTCATCATCATTTTTGCAACTAGAGTTGAAGTAAACAGTAGGGAAAGTTATCATCACCATCCTAAGAGAAAAGAAAAAGAAGAAAAAGAAAAGGATGCCTCATTTTCATCTACTACTCGTACTACTCGCACTACTGTCAATTGCCGCGCCGATTTTCAAGGCTAAACTTAAATGCAGCTCACTGTGTAGTGGTTGCTGCTGCTGTGAATGAATCTTTCCTGTGTAAGTGTGATTGCGCGATACTTCATCAAGAGAAGAAGAAGAGACACGTGCGCAATCCTTTGCCACTTTTACTCCACACTGCTAATCGTTGGAAAAGGGAAAAGTATAGGCAAAAAACTCACTGATATGGGATGGCTCGACAGTGTGTGTGTGTGTGATTGCCTCAACTCACGCAGGTGTCCACCACCACACTGAGCTGTGTGCAGCACCGGGAGAGGAAATGGTCATTTGGCGGCGGCGGCGAGGTTGTCACCGCCGAAAGTTAGTTAGTCAGTTCGGTGTGTGTGTAGGCAGATTTGCGGCAATCACCACCACCACAACCACCACCACCAAGAGAAAACAAGCAAACACACAGAGCACTGAAACTGAAACCACAAAACTGAGACTGCCTCGTCATTCTGCTTCTGCAGCAGCAGCAGCAGTCAGAGACCATTAGCACATCAGCCAAACTGCGACCCTCAGACTTCTGCCACCTCTCGCTCTGCTCTTGTCAAGCTGCTGCTTTTGGGCAATGTGGGCACACACACATTTTCAGTGAGAGGACTGTGTGCTCCCTGTATTCTCCCTCCTCTCTCGCCCGCTTAATTGTGGGCCCAATTAAAGTTGCTGGCGCTAAGGCAGCAGCAGCAGCAGCCGCTGGACAATCTGACAATCTGATGGCCACAGCGGAGAGAGAGAGAGAGAGCGACAATTAAATTCGCCCAGCACACATTGAGGGAGAAGAGACTGTGCAACAAGTGCACTAGAGATATTAATATGAGAGAGAGAGAGAGCGAGAGACAGGTAGAGCAGCGGAGAAAGATGAGCACAGCAGCCTGTCTCCTCTTCCAGACTCTTGGAAAGATGTGGACGCTGCTGCTGCTGCTGCAGTGGCAATAAATAAGAGAGGAGAAAGATGACAGCAAAGAGCGAGAGCAAAGTTTGCTGCTGCTGCGGCTGTCGTCTCGGTCAAGCAACAAGTGGCTTTACCTGGCTTTCCACCTTTCTCCCTGCACAGCTTTCCCTTCAGCTTTCCTGGCTGGCAGCAGCAGTGATGTCAATCGCGGGCGCAAAGTGAAAAACGCAAACGTCCGTCTAGATTAAATCACAGAGAGAGAGAGCACAGACACAGCAATTCGTATGCAGTCCGAAAATCCGTAGTCAGTTGCGGTTGCTGCTGTTGCTGTTGCATCCTCCTTTTCTACTGTGACCACCACCACCACTGACTGTGAATGACAAGTTAATCTACAGTCGAAGATCTAGAATAAATCAAAGATGACGACGACGACCAAGAAGAAGAAGAGGAGGACCGGGAAGACGTCCGAGGCACTGAAGGTGAATCACTCTGACAGCGGAGAGATATGGCAATCGTTTTGTACTTGTGCTCGCAGTCGCGAGCCAGTACACTCTCCGCCGCATATTATGGCTATGATGATGATGATTGCCATTTCAGATTTTTTTTGTTTCAACTTTCAACTACCTAAAGTTTTTCATTTGAGGTAGTTTAGCTACAAATAAAACTTATTGCTTTTTGGCTACCCGTCTACTGAGCTAAAAAAAGTGAGATTACTTTGAGAGATAAACGGTGCTGCACACAAACGGCTTTGGAGGCCTAAACTAGACTGGTAGACACCAAAAAAAATGAGACAAAAATGATTTGATAAATAAAATAAGCCTCTTGCCTCAATCCTAACTAACTAGCACTCATTTCACTCTCTTTCCAGCACTGGCTGATTGCATCCACAGAAAAAGAAAGAGAGAGCTGATGACACAGGTCACTCTGTGAAACAAATCACCTCTCCAACCAGATTAGATTGTCTGCAGCAAAGAGAGAAAGAGCTAATGTACTAGTGAGTGGACAATGACCACGATGATAGCCAACCACTGCTGAGCACTCTACAAACGAGAAAAACAAACAAACAATGCCTGCTTTTTGGAGTTTCCGAGAATCAGTGCAAGAGAGAAAGAGAGAGAGAGAGAGAGAGAGAGAGAGAGAGAGAGAGAGAGAG
>JAALOO010000498.1_pt1 | contig 35205 bp, 31 predicted proteins | sample 7257641 | NCBI WGS metagenome assembly JAALOO01 (sample SAMN14085613, study PRJNA598686) | mite metagenome | biome: ENVO:01001000; feature: ENVO:01001002; material: ENVO:01001226; isolation source: single female mite from University of Michigan culture on fish food culture... ...
GGTGCACGGTTAAGTGTGGCGTGAGCGAAGCGAGCGCAACTGAGCCCTTGTAGTTTCTTAAAATATTTCAACTTAATTTATAAACCAAAACATTTATTTAATTAAATTAATAACAAAATTTTGTAAAAATGTTTAATTATATAAAAAGCCTTTTTGGTTTCGTAGAAAGTGAGAAAAATCCTTTTTTTACGCAAAATCAATCAAATGATGAAAATTTTACACCTGTTCCTCATGTTTTAAATATTAAACACAAACCTAATTTTATTTTTACCCAAAAAACAATTTTATTTGATGAGTTAATGAATATACAAAATTTAATCAGTTTGGGTTTGATACGTATAATTCATCTTGTATGTGAAGAACAAATCAATTTTTTTTCTAAAGCAAATTTTGTTAAAAAATGCTCAAAACTTTTTTTAAATAAATTAGAGCTTCAAAAACACTTATATGAAGAGCATGGTATAATGAAATATCGATGTTTTGGCTGTTATTGTAGCAAGATATCTTTTAATATTGAGTAAGTTTTTTACAAATTTGCACAATGTATAAAAACAATTTTTTAATTTTTACAATTTCCAAAATTGCAAAAATAATTTTGTTGTTTTACACATTTTCAAGAAAATATCTTAAACTTCATTTTAACGATATTCATTATAACGGAGTTAAATGCAAAGTATGTTTAGAAAAATTTAACTCTATTGAAAACCTTAAAAACCACTACACTTTTTTTCATCAAACTGGCGTTTACGAGTGTTCTTTGTGCAAAAACTGCGAAGTTTCATTACAAAAAATATACGTTCATTTTAAATTGTGTTCCGAAACATACATTTTAAATAAAAACATTGAGCATTCAACATATAAATTATTGATTACTTATAAAGGTAAATTTAAAACAATTGATGAAACTATGAACAATGTATTAGAAAAAGCATTTAAAGCAAAAATTAAATTAATTGAAATTACAACTAAACTAAGTTATTTACAATCATTAGCAACATTTAAAAACAAACAATTTGTAAACAATTTTTCTCAAACATGTGTTCAAAAAAATATAATATCTAAAAGCGTAAAATCTATTTATCAGCAAACCTACATATCTAATAACAAAATTATAAATATATTTCAACAAACAAATAAAAATACAACAAAAACCAACTTAAAAAATGCATCTCTTAAAAATGTGATTTTTACTCAAAACTCTGATGCAGTTTTTGGAAATATTAACTTAAGCTACGGTTTTAACTGCAATAATCTAAATAAAAAAACAAAAAGTAAAATAAATAATGAATCTCAAAATGACAATACTATGAAACTGATACTGAACCTTGCAGTTAAAACAGAGTTTAAATTAAAAAACATCAATAAAAAATTAAATTGCTTGACATTTTTTACATCTTTATATAATAAAAAAGAAATTTTTTATAAAAACATTACTCAAAAAAATAAAGAAAAAATAATTTTACAATTTGTTAAAAACAAAACTTGCAGCAGTCAATCATGTTTTAATAATACTAAATTTTTTAATCAAAGCTATAAAGAAGAAGTTTTTGATAAAGTTGCTGATATGTTTTCAGAAAAAATTGAAAAATATATGTCTAAAGTTGTTATTTCTAAAATTGCAATGATTTTAATTTTATTGTGTTTAAAACAACAATTACGTAGTGTTAAACACATTATTCAAAAAATTATTTGCGCAAAACTTCATCAGTTCAATGTCGCCTTAGCGGCACACTAATTGGGCAGGCGCACTTTTAGTAAAAAATGCATTACAAGTGGAAATGCCACCTGGTTACCTGGTTTTAACTTTTATTATCACCACTCTTAACAACAACTTTAGAAAAGGCAACTCATTACTACGCTTGCCTTTGCACATTAGTCAAATATTTTATTACTTTGGAAAAACAGCTAAGCTGATCAGTGCAATACTACAAACTACTGCGTTGTTGTTGTCGTCTTCTAAACATCAGAAATCAGCTTTTCTACCCAATATTATCATCATTAAGAAGACCTAGAAAAGATGTCCCAAGACGTCGCCCGGTGCCTGTTCACTCTGGAGCATTTTGCCGACTGCAGTTCACTGCGCTACTCGAGCTTCTTTTCCCCGCCCACCAACAACTCCATTCAGTTTGAGCTTTTTTTAAATCCGAGTCACGCGGTGCCGCTCTGCGATGACACCTTTACCTTTATCTTTCTCTACCTGCACAAGTGCAACGTCGAGGAGCTACCCGTCAGGTACCGCATTTCGGTGATCAACTCTCGAGGGGAGAAGGTCAATACGCAAGGTAAGAAATTTGAGAATATTTTTTAGAAACCGTTTCTAAACCATTTTTTAAATCTTTTGCAGAAGGCACCGTCAGTTACCAGTTCAAAAGCAAAGGTCGCTACAATGGCCTGTACCACATCAGCCGGTCAACGCTGCTTGATCCAGCAAATGGGCTGCTCAGTGAAACAGGTTCGTTAAAAATTGACTGTGAAGTGGAGATTTTGGGATCTGGAGATCAGGTGGACTCTTCCTCTTCTTCAAACTCTGGCCACAAAAACTCCCGAAAACTAGGCGACTCTATTCTTGCAGACTACCAGGCACTGCTCGATTCAGGTGACTACTCGGATGTGACACTCATTTTGGGGGATCAGAAGATTCCCGCTCACAAAGCAGTTCTATCGGCGAGGTCGGGCTACTTTGCGGCGGCTTTTAAGGAGAACCCAGGCACTTCTGAACTTTTAGTCAACTTTAAGGAAGCTGTCAAAGAGGAAACAAGCAACAAACAAACACCTCCTCAGTTCACTGCTGACGTCTTCCAGGACCTCCTTCGGTACATCTACACTGGAAAGGTTCAGTCTCTAGATCGGCTGGCCGTGGAGCTGCTTCAGGCGGCGGTTCACTTTCAGATTCCCTCGCTAGTGGCCATCTGCGAGCAGTCGCTGGCGGCCAATCTGTCGACCGACTCGGTGGCCTCCATTCTCCTGCTGGCTGACAGGTACCAGGCAAAAACGCTGAAGGAGAAGTGCATCGAGTACATCATCGACATGGCGGAGATTGTCACCGTGACGGATGGCTGGCGCCAGCTGACTGCCACCGCCCACGCCGAGCTTGCTTTTGAGCTTTTCACCTCGGTCATTAGCAAGCTACATAAGTAAAGGAGTGTTTGAAGTTTGAAAAAAAGACATTTGCATTTACTGTTTGAATTTTAAAATGATAATGGTTTTGAGTAAAAATTGAGTAGTACATTGTGTAGAAGTGTAGAGTGTGACGAGTTGAGTAAATACTGGTTCATTGAACTGCTTTCTTTTGGTTTACAAGTACAGCGGCATTTGACTTGTTTTACTTTGATCTGCAGCAGAAACAACAGCAGCAAAAGGACTTTGAAGTAGAGAAAATTCTGCTATTGCTGGTGAGGCGGTCGCCACCTGAGAGTACTCCCAATTCTCAAAGGTGGTCATCTCGTGAGATGAAGAGGAGGAGGAGAAGTTTGAGGGTGATGAGGTTGAAGTGGAAGATGTGATGAAATCAGTCTTTTGTTGTTTAGAAGTCGATGGTCCAAAAAGAGAGGAGGATTCAAGAATTGCCCAGTGATGCATCAGTGATGGATCAACAGATGATGGCTCACTGATAACAAAAGAGTCCTCAAAAGCGAGCTTGGGCTCTTTTTGATGAAACGTTCCTGATTGCAACTCCTTTTGCACCAAATCAGGCGCCATGTACAGCTTGTTGACGGAGATGATGGACACCTCTGGAGGACCTGCACTTCCACTCACCTCTTCAGAGGGCACATCTTTAAAATTTTTCTCCTTTTTCATCCCCTTTAAAACTTGTGCTCTCTTTTTGTTGGCTCTGGTGGCTAGTTCATGTGAGCTGGAAAAACTGGCCACCAAGTAAATAAAGGCAAAAACGGAAAGGGAGATAAAAAGAAAGAGGCCAGTGGCAAAGGTGATCAACAGAGCAGTCTGGTGAGAGTCGAGCCAGCTGTTGTAACGGAAAAGAAGTCGTCGATGGTGATTTGAGGTGGTGGTCACTGAGGTGTTTAGCACCTTTAAAGCACTTCTAACTAGGTACCAGAGAGTGCGAGAGAGCGTGGTAGAGTAAAAATGCAGTTTGGAAACGAGGAAGAGTTCATCTGAAGAATAAAATGTTGAGATTAGTAAATGAGATTCAGATTGGTGATGATTTGTTACCTGAAATGGTCTGTTGTTGTTTGCTGATTACTTTACTTTTATCAACCAGAAAAGGTTTTGCTGTTGCGGTTGAGTTTGATGGTGAGGAAAATGATGATGTTATTGTTGGTGGTGGTGGTGGTAGTGGTGGTGGTGATACAGTTGTTGTCACAGTGGTTACCTTCTCTTTCTGTTCATGAACCTCGGCATTTACAGAGTCAAAGAAGTCTTCCGCAGAGAAGTTCGAGTGAAACACCACTGCGGTACTGTTTTCAACTAAAGGCACTTTTGTGAGAGGACTCAACTTTGAGAAGGGGTGATCTGGCTCCAAATTGGGCATTCGAATGTCCTTGCCACCTAGTTCATTTTCCACTTCACTTCCGTGGTGTGGCCCGTACTCCTGGCACTCATTGTCATTGCTGTAGCAGAGACAGGTGAACTTTGAGGTGAAGCCATTTGGAAGGCAGATGTCCTTGCAGATGGTCCGCTCAGAGTCGGGCGGCGGACAGACAAAGGGTTCGGAAGATGGAAGGGAGTTTCGTTGGGAGTTTCGGTGCAGCAGAGTGAACGGCTGCTGGAGGCTGCTGGCGGCCCACGAATAGCGAAGCGGAATTCGCTCTACAGGCCGACTACTGTCTTGAATATTTTGAAGCAGAAGAGTCGAGGACTGGATTTTGAAGATGAATGAGTCTGGAAAAAAAGATAAAAATATGAGTTTAAGTTTTAAAAAAGATCAAAGTTAAGCCTTGAAACTTACTCAAAATGGCAAAGTGGCTCACAAAGTGGCCTATGATTGGATACCGCCGCACATGATCCTCCACCTCTAACTTCACCCGCTGATGATACTCCCTCAGGGGAATCTCCCCCAAAATACCGCCACTGACAAAGTACACCGAGTCGCCCTCGATTTGCATGTCCTGAACATAGGTGCTCGCCGAGCGAAAGACCACCGCCTCTTCAGTGCCGTCCTGCTGCGCCACCGAGATGGTCACCTCGCCGGTGGTCCAGTCCACCTGCGACCAGACGAGCATTGACAGTTGCGGACAGACGAGCACCTGAAGGAGGTGGGCGTTGGCTCGCTGCAGCAGCAGCACCACATGGCCCGGTCGGTAGAGGCTGCTCACGTAGATGTTGCTCCCCTCGAGCAGGTACAGAAGGTTGTGGATCCAGTCGAGGGCAATCGAGGTTGGCTTGATCTCCGTGAAGCTCCAGATGGGCTCAAAGAACTTGGGTTGAGCTTCTTCACTGGAGTTTGAGAAGTTTGGAGGTGAAAGTCGTTCATAGAGGCCTGAAGAGGTAGTGTTGCTTTGAGCGTCACTCGGAGCGTAAAGAAGGGCAAAGAAAAGGTCAAAGTTTTCAGTCAGGTAGAGCACCGAATTGTCCGCCTGGTGGACGGCAAAAGAGGTTATTTTGGCGTTTGATTGAATGTAAAGTGGTGATCGACGACGATCAGTTGAGTAAGGTGGACAAAGGTAGACGAAGGCGATGCTTCTGAAAGAGGTGATCTGGGCAATGCGAAGGCTGTTTCAGAAAATAAAAAATATGATTAGTAGGAAAAACTTTTAAAAGTCAAACTTACGAGCTCTCATAGAACTGACAAAGCGAGGTGAGCTCACTGAGGTAGCACAAGGCCGGATTCTGGTAAAAAAGATGACTAAAAGTGGTAAACAAAATGATCCAAAGCGTTATGTTTTTCATTTTTAGTTTTGTTTCAGAATATTAAAATCATCTTTCTCAGCATATTTTTTTCTGAACAAAGGCACACAAGGCAACTAACCAACTAATCTTTGCTGCTGCTTTTGCTGCTGCTATTTTTTGCCAACCACTTTAGAATTCTGCTTTTGCCTACCGATTCTAAAAGGCAGATAAAGGAATAAAGACTGCTCATTTTCTTTCTCTTTTGCCTGAGAAGGAAGTGAAAAGCTTGTGACTTACCCTATTAAGAAAAGAAGAAGAAGGAGAAGACTAGCAACAGGAAAAAGTAGTGGTGCTCAGTAGATCTTATCTCAGCAGTTTTGGGGTGTTAGGGTCTCACCCTAGCTGATGGTACTAATTAAGCGTACTAAGCCAAAAAGCAAAAAAGAAAAAGGCTAAAAGTTGTTGTTGCCTGTTTAGTTGATGGGGTGATAAGGCGCTGCTGCCCAATTAGGCGCGCTTAATTTAGGCCTATTTCCGCTTTCGACTTTTTTGGCTTGATTTGTCCGGTTTGATATGTGTCGTAGTGTTTTGCAATATATTTTGAAAAATACAAAATGATTGCTAAATACTGTGTGAACACAAAAAAATGATCTAGCCGACTCTATGGCGACTTTGGCGGCAAGTGTTTTTGTTGTTGTTTCGGTATCCGTTGAAATGGAAAAGCGTTTGCAATCATTTGTTTGGCTTTGAAATGAGCTGAAATATTTTGCAACAACTACTTTGTACTTTGACAACTGAAAAAATGTGCTAGTTTGTCTTTTTTTACTTGCTGTTGATTGGCAATAATAATTAATAGCAGAACTTGAATGACAGAGTCACAGAAACTGAGAGGGCAGAACTTTATGGCTTTCCACCACAAAGACACTTCGTTCTTCTTCTTTTTATGCAGCAGCAGTAAATTAGCTCTTGTAAACAAACTTTGTTTACTTGTTCTCTCATTTGCTTCACTTTCTTGTTTATCACCCTCAAACAGTCATCTGGCCGTCGCCTGCTGATACAGACTGACTGTCAATGTAACCAAAAGTATATTTTTTGCTTTTAGCTAATCGACAGAAACATAGTGAGAGTCAAGAGGCCTTCCAAGTGGTTGCACAGTCAAAGTCACTCAGACACTCTTTTTTGGCAGCTCTTTTTTTGCTATTTTTATGTGATGTTTGATCAAAACAAATTGTTCATTCAGTTCTCTTTTCTTTTTTCCCCTTTCTCTCATTTTGGGTGCTACTGCTCAATCGGTTTTGATGAATGTGATTTTTAGTTTTTTTTCTCCACATTTTCTGCTCTCGTTTTGTCTTTCTCGCTCAATATTTGCCTGACTCACTTTCACTTTCCCTCTTTTTTCCTCTCATTTGTCAGTGACAATTAAACTCTGACTCTGACTCGTTGCGAGGTGCAAACTTTAGAGTGGAGCAGACAAAAGTAGCTGTACACTAAACAGGTTATCAGCAGCAGTGAGTGTAACGGAGAGTCATCAGAGAAAAGGCTGCATCAACGTCTGCTGCAGCCAAATCATCATCATCATCATCATCTGTGGGCAAAACATTGCTCTTCATCTTCTCCTCGTCAATCAGTCTGTTTGGACTGCTGTAAATCCTCAAAGCTGATCTCATCTTTTCTTAAATCTTTTGTACCGGTTTTGTACGACACAGTACTGTACAAAGATGGCCCCCACTACTTCCTCTTCTTCCTCCTCCTCGGGCCGCCTCACCTCGATGCTCACCTTCTCCATCTTCTCGGCGGTTCTGGGCATGCTGCAGTTCGGCTACAACACCGGCGTCATCAATGCACCGCAAAGTACCATTGAGGACTTCATCGCCAAGGTTCACCATGATCGAACTGGTCAGACGCTTTCCCCGACCCTGAAGTCCTTCATTTGGTCAGTTACCGTGTCTATCTTTGCGGTGGGTGGCATGGTGGGCGGATTTTCTGGTAAAAAATTTTTCAGTTAAAATCATCATTTCAAATTCTAAACTCTTTTGTTTACCTGTTCATAGGCGGCTACGTCGCCAACTACTTTGGGCGAAAGAGAGGCCTCCTTCTGAACAATGGCATCGCTCTTTTGGGAGGCGTCCTAATGGGCGTGAGCAAGCTGGCCACCAGCTATGAGACGCTGATCGCCGGCCGCCTCCTCATTGGCCTCAACTGCGGCCTGGCCACTGCCCTCTCGCCGATGTACCTCGCAGAGATTGCCCCCAAGCGGCTTCGAGGCGCCCTGGGCACCGTCGCTCAGCTGGGCGTCACTGTGGGCCTCCTCCTCGCTCAGATCATGGGCCTGCCCAGCGTCCTGGGCACTGCATCAGGATGGCCCACACTACTGGGGCTTGCTCTTGCTCCCGCCGTCCTCCAACTTCTTCTCCTTCCCTTCTGCCCCGAGTCGCCCCGCTATCTGCTGATCACCAAAGCCCGCCTACCTGAGGCGACCAAAGCGCTCATCCGCCTACGAGCCACTCCTAACGTTGAGGAGGACATTGAAGAGATGGAGGCAGAGGAGCGCGCCCAGCAGGCGGAGGCGTCGATCAGCATGTGCGAGCTGCTTCGCTCCAAAGCTCTTCGAACTCCGCTCATAATCGGCGTGGTGATGCAACTCAGCCAGCAGCTCTCGGGTATCAACGTCATCTTCTACTACTCGACGGCCCTCTTCACTTCAGCGGGCGTTGAAGAGGCGGTGGCCAAGTACTCGACGCTGGGCGTCGGCCTGGTCATGGTCGTCATGACGCTCGTCTCGGTGGCGCTCATTGACCGGGCCGGAAGAAGGACGCTTCATCTGACCGGTCTAGGCGGAATGTTCATCTTTAGCATTGCCCTGACGGTGTTTATCCTCCTTTCTGGTGGTGAAACCGGCCGTTCCTGGATCGGCTACCTCTCCATCGGCAGCGCCCTCCTCTTTACCGTCTTCTTTGCCATTGGCCCGGGCTCCATTCCGTGGATGATCACCGCGGAGCTCTTCAGCCAAGGTCCTCGACCGGCCGCGATGAGCATCGCCGTCCTGGTCAATTGGGCGGCCAACATGGCCGTCGGCCTGCTTTTTCCGCTGATGACCTCAGTTAAATGGATGGAAAAGATCGCCTTTCTTCCCTTCACCCTCTGCCTTGCCCTCTGCTGGGTCTTTACCTACTTTAAGGTCCCGGAGACAAAGGGGCGGACGTTTGAGGAGATTGCCGCTCTTTTTGTGCGTCGACGATAGAAGTGTTGTGATGGAAGTTTGTGTTTTATTTATTTTCTTTCTCTTTCATCGACATTTCATAAGCTTTTTTATTTATCAGTATTACTTGTCTCGCCTCTTTATTTTTATCAACCTCGAGTACCTTTTTTTCACTTCAAAAGAAGAAGTAGAAGAAGATAGAAACGAAAATAAATAGAGTAGATGTAGCAAAAATGTGCGTGACGACTTTCTTTCTCGCTGATGTACCTGGTTCTTTGATTTTTGTTTTTCTTTATCAAATGAAACTGGTGTTTTCTAGTCGAGGTGAGATGATAGTTTGCACTCCTCTTGACCGACAACAATGCACCAAAGCACTGAACACACTTTGAAATGGAAAGCAGTGCTCTGTACACATTATGACCAATCAACGTTGGGACGTCATAAGCTGTACACGTGAAGCGTACAAAACCAGTGGTGGTGGTGGTGGTGATAAGAGGAGAGAGAAAAGTACCAGTAATTTTTTTCACTTGATCTAGAAATAGATCAGCGATTTTAGTGGGCTACTAATGTATTGACGACGACAAAACTATCTCAGACGGCGACACATAAACTAAACTTGGCTCGGAAACGGCTAATGTTGTTGTGATTGTTGTTGTTTGTCTCTGCTGAAGGCGAGGAAAATCACTCTTGATAAAATGAAATCGCCGATGATGAGGGTGATGATAGAAAGTGATGGGTGGAAAAAGATGTTGGGATCCTCTTTTTTTGCTGCTTGTCGTCGTCCTTGTCCTGTAACACCAAAGGTGCGGTAATACTAAAGTTGTTTCGCCTGTTCAGGATGGTTTGCTAAAATTAGAGCTTTGTAATAAAATGATGCAACACCGTTTGTTCCCGCAGCTTTTTGCAGTGGGGCACAAAAGATCATCACATGTACCTAAGGACGAGATGTCCTCACGTTTCGGGGAAAAATGACGGCGGTGAACTAACCAACCAGCTAACTAAACTGTTCACGAGTTGTTGTACGTTCGCACACGCTGTTTCGTCACCACCACCGCCATTATGATCAGCCTCAGCCGTTGCACTGAACGGGGGCGTTGGAGGTGGTGGTGGTGATAAATCTTTGCTTCAGCTACCATGACTTAATCTTATCAATCAAAAAGGACTTTTCTTTCTTTTCTACTTTTTTGACTGTTCACGTTATTTAAAGAACGACATCAGTCTCTCCGTATAGTGTTTCTAAACAATCAAGAACAACACACTGCACACTGCCACCACTTCGATCGTCTTCATCCTCAACTTCGTTCCTATCAACTGTTTAAAACCGTACAGCCAGCTGTCAACCTCCCGTCCTCCTTTTTCTGTTCACTTTATTTCTGTACAACACTCTTCACCACCGCTGCCACTGACCACATGATGACAGCATTATCAGCTCAGAAGCAGCAGCAGCTAAAGAAGCAGTAGTCTTGTGAATCATCGACACTGGTAATGTTGACAGTCTTGGTACAGTGTCCTTTGTACCTCGAGCACTCTACGCATCAAGTGTTTTATTTATAGCCTGACTGCGCTCTGACATCAAAGCGATTGAAGATCAAAAAGCAGCAGACAAAAAATCAAAACGAAGTTTCACTCTCCTACCAACATAAAGTAAACACACCAAAGTTGTCTTCGTTCATCATTTTGTTTTCACTTTCTTCAGATCATGAAAAGCTAGTGAAAAAAGCTCAAAAACTTTGACTAATTTCTCACCCACCAAATCTTACTTAACGACATATCTCCACCGAAACCATAATTTCACCCCCCGCAATGAAGCCACTGGTCATTTTAGTGACCTCCATCAGCGCCTACGGCCACACGAATGCCTGCGCCGGCGCCACTAGGCCCTTCCTCGCCCGTGGCCATCGCGTCATCATGCTCCTCGAGGAGTCTTACAAAGGCTCCTTCTCCCCGTACGGCTTCGAGGAGTGCATCTACCGAAGACCCGGTCCACCAGCTCTTCTTGACAACCAGAGTGGCCAATTTTGGACAAAGGCCCTCACCGAGTACAACATCCTCGGGCCGGCCTCCCCCGAGGAGAAACTGCTCAACTTTGCCCGCCTCTACTCGAACAAGCTCTACCAGGCGGAGTTTGTGCAGTTCAATGATGCAATAGCGGCCGCCCTGGAAATGTACAAGCCGGATCTGGTTTGGGTCGACTCACTCACCACGCCTCCGGCAGTTTACTACAGTGGAATTCATTGGGTGAAAAACGTCTCAGTGACGCCCATCTTCTTTGAGATTGAAGACGATCTGGTGCCGGGTGGAACAGGTAAGTAAAAATGGAATTCAGTTTTAAAACATTTTTTATTCAACATTTCCGTTTCTTTTAGGTTGGCCTACCGAGGGTGACCGCTCCCAGTGGGCGGCCTTCAACGAGACCGTCCGCCGGCCCCTCCTCCGTTCCACCTCTCTGAACGATCTCATCGAGTCAATCGGCTATGAACGCTACGCCGACGAGCTGAAGGCCCCCGGTGGCCAATGCCTCACAGTGTACGCCTACCCTGAAGAACTGAACTGGCTGGCCATTCGCAAGAAGTCTCCCGCTTGGTTCAACTTGGAGGTCTTTCAAAAACCGTCCAAAATTAAGGAGGAAAGTGACCCTCATCAACTGGCACTGCTGCTCAAAAAGGACGTACCGCCTGAAGAGGCGGAACTGGTGACCGCCTTCTTTGCTGAAGACCTAAATGGCCGTTTCTCCGGAAAGCTGATCTACTTTTCGATGGGCAGCATTTTCTCAAATAACGTCGAGCTGATGCGGCGCCTGGTGGAGGTGCTGGGAAAGACAAAGCACAAGTATATCGTTTCAAAGGGGCCAAAAGGTGAAGAGCTCCCGTTACCGGCTAACATGTACGGTCGGCGGCACCTTCCGCAGGTTTCGATCATTCCTCATGTTCAGCTGGTGATAACGCATGGCGGAAAGTAAGTGATAAGGTTTTTTACTAGATGATAGTAGTTTGCTGATTTTATTCTCTTATTTAGCAACACTGTCACCGAGTCCTTTATTGAGGGCAAACCGATGGTCTGCCTGCCGCTTTTTGCTGACCAGTGAGTTTTTGGAAATGTTTTGAAGTTTGGTTTTAAGTTTTAATCTCACTGTTTGGTAGGTTTGACAACGCTCAGCGCCTGCATGAAACTGGTTTTGGCATTCGCGTCAACCCCTTCTCCTTCACCGATGAGGAGCTGATCAATGCAGTAAATCGGCTAATGTACAATGAGGACCTTGATAGTAGACTAAAGTTTGCCGCAAAGCGAATTCGCATGAGCAACCGCCACGAAGAGCTGGTGGCCAAGGTGGAGGAGATTGTCGAGAAGAGCAAGTCCATTAGAAGATTCTTTGATTTTTAAATATGTACTTTTTTGTTTAAATTAAAAAATTCGAATTAACAAAGTTTACGAAAAATTGTTTAGAACTTGAATGAAAATTAGGTTTTAAAATCCACGTAAGCTTCTCTTTAGTAATTCATTCTCGATTTAAGTATTTTTGTGTGAGCTTTGTTTGAAAGAAAAACTGCAACTTTTGAAGGCAAAAACAAAAACAGTTACAACTACACTTTCTTCACGTCATCAAAGAAGAAGAAGAAGATGTTCATCTCTTGGTTCATCAGCCATGTGTTCTTGGTGGTCTTCACCTTCACTTTTACTACTACTGCCAAACCACTGCCTTACGAGGAGGACTTTCACGGTCGAGGTGGATGGGCTTTTGGCGAGGAAGCGGTGGCGGAAGGCCAAAAAGGCGTAGCCATGCGATCCCTCAATGACCACGAAGCTGCCGTCTGGAAGTCACCAGGCCAGCAGCTTAAGTTTGTTGCCAATCGTCAGGCAAATGGTGGTGGAAACGGTGCTACCGATGGTGGAGGTGCAGCCTTTCAACCGATCCCCAATCCACCTCCACCTCCTCCTCAAGTTCAACCACCACCACCACCACCACCTCCTCCTGCTCCCTCTCCTTCCGGAGGAGGTAGCGATGGCCACCTGTCCGCCTTCACCACTTGGCTGCTGATTGTGCTGATCAGCGCCACGGTGATTCAACTGTGCAGCACCTTCGACTGCGCCTTTCCTTATCTGCAGTCGCCGCCGAAGGAGGCGAAGGGGAACACGCTGCTGCCGGTCAATGGAAGTGCTGCTCCTCCTTCCACAGCGACCACGCCCACTTCAACCTCGACCGCTACTGAAAAGTCCTTGAAAGGAGGTGAAGGAGGAGGAGGAGGAAAAGAAGGAGGTGGAGGAGGAGGAGGCACTGTTCTCGCCATCACCTCTGTCAGTGCTCCATCAGGCGGAAAAGGAGGAAAAGAACCTGCCTTGCCGACTTCCAAGTTACCTCCTCCTCCTCCAGCTCCGGTTCCGGCTAAAGCTCCAGTTCCAGCGCAAACTCCCAAGATGGCCAAATGAGCACACTCTCCACAGCAGCGCTTGCTTTGGTGGTACCTTTTTGAAACTTCTTCTTTTTGTTTCAGCACTGTTGATGCTGAAGTTGCTCTCACTTTTGCTGATAATGCGCCTTTTTCTTTTTAAAAGTATTTTTTATTTGTATTAAACAATTGTAATTTTTTAATACTGAGTTGTTTTTAGAAAACACACACTAAAATACTGAAGTTTTTTCTTCCAAATCAAGTTGTCGTAAAATTTCCGTTATCTCATCACCATAATCATTAAGATTATCATCATTATAGTCATCACTATAGTCAGGTTTAATGCCCTCAGAATCATTGATAAACTTTTCAAGATCATCAAGATCCTCTTCATTGTCTATCGCTTCAGCAGCTTCCTTAAGGTTCTTTAGATCTTCTTCAGTGCGCGACTCCATCGCTTCATTAAACTCATCATTGCTGATGTGCATCTCCTCTTGCTCTGCCACAAACTTCTTCTCCAGGCTAAACTGCTCATCAACTATCAAATGGGTAAAGAAGCTTTCGTTGAAGTAATGTTTGCTGAGCAGCAACAGGACAAATGCCGAGAAGAGCATCAATAGCTGAAAAAAGAGGAGAAAAGTTAAAAATAGTGCACTTTTTGTGCTGTTATCATCTCAATTTTAGTCACTCCTACTTTGAGCAAAAACATTCGGTTAATGATCTGCCCACTCGCAGTAAAACCAATCTGTCTTTTCTGTTCTGTTCTCCAAATAGCAATCTCGTACGTGGTTAAAAATTTAAGATGTTTCAAAACAACCAAAATTCTTTTTCTCTTTGCAAAAGATCCCGGTTTCAAGATTTTTCTTCTTGAACTTTGACAAATCTTTTCGTTAAATCGAGCAACTATTAAAATGACCATTCCAAAAAGGAAAACATGTAACGCCTGGAACATGTACTGACTGATGTATCGCTCGTCTGCTTCAGTGTAGTACAGTTGCAGTGCCCGAAAGATGCCCACAGGCAGCTTTCCAAACAGATAGAGGGTAATCACCTTGGAGACGATTTTTCGGTTAAAACGAGAAATGAAAGTGGTCAAACGAAAGTGGCCAGTAATAAGGCGGGTCAGAGTTATAAAATCAACTTTGATCACCAATTTTTGGCTCATCTGTCGGCACAGTTCAGTGTAGACGGTGCACAGCAGAGTGATGAGGAGTGCCTCGAGAAGGGTGAACACTATTAGACTGTAATTCACCAGAACGGTGGCGTAGATGAGGGCAATCTGAAAAAACAGCATTGCAATGGTTTTCACCGCCTGCAGCCTGGCAATAAAATACTGAGGACATCGAGAGAAAATAGGTGAGCAGTGCAGCAAAAGTTAGCACTTCAAAGGTGAAAGTAATCAACTGGCAACGTAGGCGAACTTGTGGCTCTAGGTTTGGATAATGTTGAAGTGAACCTCTTTTAGTAGATTTTAAAACTGTTTCAAAATGAAAAGGGCAGACGCGATTTAAAAAGTGAAACCAGCGGGCCTGACTTGTTTTAGGTTTCAGCATCATTTCATTTTTATTATTTACCACCAAATCATACAAGTGCCCCCAGACAATCGGATCCGGATTTTTAAAACAAAACAACAGAAGGTAATTGACCAATGAGTGACAAATCAGAAGAATAACAAAACCGTTTAAAAATAGAATCTTTCCTTCAAACCAGAAAAAAATGTTTCTCATTGTCAAATCCAAAAACGCCGTGTAATCGGGCACTGCTAAAAAAGTGCACACTGTGAGGGTAACCAGTCGAAAGAGAAGGGCCAGGTGGGCGCCGATGATCATCAAAGAATCAATTGAAACTTTTGAATGATCATTTTTTGGATGTTGTTCTGTTGTGGCTGTCAAACTCCGGTGATGAATGGTAACCACCTGGCGGTGAAGGGTGCCCAAGAAAAGGTCTAGAAACGTTCTAGCAAAACGGTTAACGCTAGACGATTCTGGAACTTCAAGCATTATTATTTAAGCAACAAAACAGTATAAAACAACCCGTTTTCTCTTTCTGATTTATTTTTTAATTTTTCTTTATTTTCGGAAACACTTTAAACGGTTATAAATACCTTTCTGTCCTCCCCTAACTTTGAAGACAATAATTGCCTGGCAATTACTAATTTTTGAGTAAATTTTTTGCCTGAAACTTATTTTTTTGCTTACTAATTAGAAACATTAAAACTTCAAGTTTAAATTACCTTTTTTAAATTGCCTAAACAAAAATGAACTTGTTTTTTCAAATGTTTTTAGCGTATTTGGTAGTTCAAATTACCTTTTACCACAAAAAACACTAAAGAAGTACTTTAAAAACCCAATTTTTTTGCATGTGTTGTTGAAAATAAAAAAACTGCTTTCTTATCACACGCCAACTTGGCCTCCATTCTGCTCTTTCAGCCTAGAACTCTAGCAAACAAAACTGTCTACTACCAATTACTATTCATTCGGCGGCTTTTTTTTGGCAGCAATCACCACGGTAGTTGCTCGACTTAATCACAAAATTGCCCTTTCTGGGCCCAGTTTGGCGACGATTTTGGCGCGCAAGGGCGTTATTCTCCCAACTGTTGGTCAAGGAAGAGGGCATCATCACCGTTGGGCGCACAAAGTGAACTCCATTTGGTGCAGCTCAAACTGTCGACCTACTATGAAATGGTTTGGCGATCAGAGAAGGAGTTGGCTTTCACAGTTGGAAAGATGGGCTCTCCAATGAACTGGAGTTTCGTCTTGGAGGTAAGGGTAGCCAGTTCAATTACCTGTTTACTATCCTTTCTTACTGCTTTTTTATAATTGTTACAGTTGGTACTGCTCTACTCGTCTTTCGTGCTCTACTTTGGCAACAAGTTTATCAGAAAAGAAAGAGGCTACTAATAAAATGGTCACAAAAAAATTATTGACAATTTTATAAACACACTTTTGTTATTTGATAAACAAGTTACACTTATGTTTTTAAATTGTTGAGTAGAAAAAAAGAATGTAAGAATGTGATAAGGTGACCAAAACACAGTGGTGATGAACACACACGGAGAAGCGGCAATGACAGTGAAAAGAGTGGGAATCAGCAGTTCTCGGCAGTTGAAGCAGGCTTGGCAACAGCAGCAGCATTTTCATTCACATTATTGACCCCTTTGATGTTGTTGTTGTTGTTCGAAGCAGAGGATGAGGAGGAGGAAGAAGAAGAGGCAGCAGTGCCTTTGGTGGCGGTACTGCTGGTGAGGCAGCTGGTGATGCCGCTGGTGAGGTCGTCGATGTTGCCCTCACCCGCAAAGAGGCGGTCACTGTCCCGGTCGAGCAGGTACACCGCCAGCAGCGAGACGGCCAGGGTGACCAGGCCGGCGACCACCGTCGCCGCCTGCTGCCCACTGCTGGGCACCAGAAAGAGGCGCACCTTCACCAGCGTCCACCGACTTTCCGTCCAGAGGCGATAGCCCTCGGCTAGGCGCGCCTCCACCGCCAGGCCGGTCGCCTCGTCGTAGGCGGGCGACACCGTCGAGACGTTGTAGGCGGTGGAGCGCAGGCACTCGCCCTCCAACTGGTCACCGGTGATCCACTGGTAGGAGAACTGGGAAAGTGAAAGTGAGTAAAAGGTTAACAAGTTTACCACAACTCCCTACCTGAACGTCCTGGACGTTGCCCTCCTTCAGCTGGCGGCACTCGGTGGCATTGGAGGCGGTGGCCATCTTCTCGCCGGTGAAGCGACGCAGCACCTGCAGCGTCAGGTGCCGCAGCTCATTGCGGCCGTCGATGACGCTGACGTAGGTGCTCAGCGGTGGCAGGCTGCCATCTGTAAAAAAATAAAAATAGCTTTTAGAAAAAGGTAAACAAAAGATGCGAACTTACTAATCTGCGGCTCCTTCATGCGCACCGCCGCCCGAAAGAGCTCACAGTTGGAGTCGTTGAGGTAGCAGTTGAGCAGCTGGCGGACAGTGCTCTGGTTCGCCACCAGCGTCTTCGGGGTGTGGTGCAGCGACCTGAGGGACACCTCGGTGACCAGCTGGTAGAGGACGCGCCCAAAGAGGGTGGCAATGCTGGTCAGTCGCTTGGCGAGCAGCTCAGTGCTGACCAGGTCGTCGTGGCCGTTTCCACCGGCACCATCTTCGAGGTAGCTGTTGTAGTAGCGGTTCAGGTACCGATCTCGGTGATTGGTTACCACGAGCACGTTGAGCGAACTGTTGTTGCTGCTGGAGTTATCCTTTTGAGCAGCTTTTAGAAAGCTTTGCGCTGAAGAGGGCGGCAGCGGCCGACCATCATCCACCTCGCTGACCGTCAGACCAGGCAGTTCGGCCGCCTCCATTAGAATCCTCGCCAGCAGGTTGCGAATCTCCGGCGTGGAGCCAGCTCGGACGTTCTTGTGGAGAAAGAGCTGGTGCGGCCTGGTGCTGTTGCCGCCGTACTGCAGCAGCTGATTGAGTTCAATAAAGTGGCCAATGTGCTGCAGCTGGAGAGTGGCGTACTTGCTCAGCAGCAGGCCGTCCGTCCTCGGCTTGGCCATGGTGAACTGCCGGTGCAACATGCGATAGGCGCTCTCACCGGAGCCGATGTAGTCGAAGGCCTCGCCGTCAAAGAGGGCCAGCATGAGGCTCCGCTTTTTGGCAGCGGCAATGTTCGCTCGAATGGCCGGGTCTCGGTGGAGCATCTCCGCGATGGCCAGCACGACCACCATCGAGGAGACGGCAGAGTCGGCGCCCGGCGCCGGCGTGTCAAAGAGGCTGAAGGAGTCCTGGCGAGCGGCGAGCACCACCACGGAGCGCGGCGCTATCACCGGCGTTGTGGTCAGGTTGATGGTGTGGTAGAAGAGGTTCCGCCCGCCCATCGCCGAGCAGTACGTCTCTGAAAAAGCGAAAGTGAAATAAGATCCGATGATACTAAAACTTTTCACTACTTACCGGAGAGCGAAAAGACCGCCATGTGGTTGGACCGTCGCAGACAGGAGACCGAGTTCTTGGCGGCGAACATCTGTGCGTCTATCTGGGCGGCCAGCTTTGGGTAGCTTCGGTTGTTGTTGCCGTGATGGGCAATGCTCTTTCGAAGGAGCGCAATCTGCGACTCATTACGCAGCAGCAGAATGGGAAAGGGAAAGTCCTCAAAGGCGAGTCCAGTGCCGGCCAGATTCCATTTCACTTGCGAGCACTGGTCACCGTAGAGGCTGCTGTACTCGTTTGGACAGGGCCGATCGGCGGAGAAGGCCTGAGGACGGTCGTTCTCCAAGACGAGGACGCCCTTGAGGTGGCCTGGGCAGCAGCTCTTCAGCGTCATCATTAGCGATCTGAAAGAGGAGAAGAATGGTAGATAACAACATAGAAGATCGACATCCTCACCTGTTGGACATCTGAGAGGCGGAAATGACTACTACCGTCGGCTCCGATGAATCCCCGCCCTCGGTGATAGCCCGAAGGTCTGACTCCTGACGTCCAGGCTCACCTTCGCCTATCATCCTGATGACGCCGTACTCGTTGTCGCCCCCGCCGCAGCCCACTTGAGCCGTTTCATTGAGACGGCGGATGCAGGCCAGCGAACCGCTCAAGCCCTGGTAGATCTTCTCCGAGAAGGTGGTCGCTTCGGTGGTGGTGGAGAGCAGCAGAAGGAACGACAGCAACAAGGTAACCCGAACCATGATGATGCATTGACAAAGATGACGAGCCGGTTTCAGAAGATGTAAACAAAGCCACTTGAACAAAAATCAGAAAAGAGAAATCCCGCTCGGAGGCGCTGCGAGCAGCACCGATCACAACAAAATTCGTGTCATTTCGAAATTGGCAACGATTACAAAGTTCTTTTTTTCCACAAACCTTTTGAGTGGCACTTTACATTTTTACCAGGCGGGAAGACAACTTTACAACAGTTCTTTTGACTCTTTGCTGGTTCTGGTGGTACTGTCTGACATTTCTTGTTTTGCACACCACACCACACATGCCACTGAAGTAATTAGCGTCATTGGAAGGGAGGGCCTTTTCAAGTGGCTGCAGAGTCTGCATTTGACAGCTGAATTGCATTAGCTCTGCTGAGTGCTGACTTTTAAAACCGTGAGCCATATGAGAGACTCGGCCAGATGTGTCTGTGTCTGTGTGTGTTCTCGGACTATCCTCCTCCTCCTAAAGCGACATAACATTTCGTACCCCTTCCACTGCGTCGTCTGGACAGCAGGGCGGCCGCCGTCACCGCCACTGTGTCGTCGGCCTTGTGTGGCCAGTCCGGCCAGTCGAGTTGTGCAACGAAGACTACAGCTGCAGAAGTAGCAGCAGCAGGAACAGAGAGCAGGAAGGAGAGTTGCCTAAGTGTTGCTTGCTTGTTCGCTATAAAAGCTCGGGCTACAGGCAAAGCGCCTCACTTCACTTCGGTTCAGCAGCCTGCAGTGGTCGCAACTGTTACACAAATTCAAAGTCTTTCTCGCTCTCTCTCACTGCGCCTCAGCGTTGCAACGGTTTGTCTTTCACACTCGCTTGTAAAAGTGTTTTCATCTTTTCCTAAATCCTTCTTATATCTTCTTCTTCTTCTACAGAGCAGCGAAATGGCTACCGAAGAGCTGCCCAACGAAAAGCCTCCTATGATAAAGCTGGAGAGCAAAGATAAAGTGCTCTTTGAGGTGGAGCTGGACGTGGGCCGCATGTTCCTCCCTGTGAAGGACATGCTGGAAACTTTCGAAAGTTACGTCACCGATCCGGAGCCGATTCCGCTGTCCAGCATCCCCTCTACTCACCTGAAGGTGGCCATCCACTGGTGCGAACATCAGCTCAAGAAGAAGACCAAGGGCTGGGAAATGGATCTCTTGAGCTTGAAGGACGATGGCATCTTCCTCTATGCGCTTATGGCGTCGGCCAGCTTTCTGGGCTTGGATAAGCTGGTGGAAGAGCTCTCCGGCGTGATGGCTGACATGATACGTAATGAAGGGGAAATGCTGACCTCTGAAGAGATACGCAAGAAGTTCAAAGTTCGCGGCTTCCCGTCTGAAGAAGCGGAGAAGAAGGTCGTAAGCGAAAATGATTGGATTAATCCCCCCGAAGTGCCCGAGAACCCTCGAACCTCTGTGAACCAGGCTAAGAACTTGGTCATTCGTTCTCGCAAACGACCATCAGATCATCAACAATAAAGGATGTGTTTTGCCCATTGTCCCGAGTCAGTGTCTCGTTGTTGTGGTGTTGTATGCAAAAGAACCTATTATCAGCTGGTAACGGTAGTTGTGGCGCTACCAGCACTGTTTGACCCAGTTGGTCATTTGATTTCGAAATTAGAAAAAAACAGCCACAAATTTGAACTCTCCGTCAGACGACAACCGATAAAAGGACGACGGTTGAAATGAGCGGTGGCGCCCCGAGCTCTTGATCTCTGAGGTGGTATGAAATTGAAGCACTATTTTCTTCTCCTCTCATCACTGGCCGCTCTCATTCATTCATTCGCTCTCTCTCTCTCTCTCACTCACTCTCTTCACGTCGGACACATCTGAACATGGCAAAAAGAATCGCCACCGCCGCCAGGAAGATGTCCTCGCCGAAGAGGGTGAAGGCAGAGGCTGCGAAGGCCACCACGCAGATGCAGCTCACCGATCTCCCCCTGGACATCCTGCTGATCATCTTCGGCTACCTCCCTCTTTCCGAGGTTCTAAAACACCTCGCGCTGGTATGTCGCTCCTTCTACCGTGTCCACACTACCTTCTGCCGAAATCAGGTAAAGCGACTCACCATCGTTGGCCGCTACCTGGCCGTAGACACCAAAACGAAAGCGCCCGCCCTTCGAACTGAAGATCAAATTCACCAGCACTTATTCACCTTTGCACGTCGCCAGCCAGCGATTGACGCCTCCTGCCTGAACCCCAAGTTGGCTCATCTCTACTTGTCGATCAACTCTCAGGTACGAAGAGCTGATGCTGTTCTATTTTGAATCTACTCACAATGTGTTTGTTTACCGTTGTGTTCTCTTTCTCTTCTATTCCTCTTGAAGGATGCAGCCTTCATGGCGATCTCCAGCAAGTTCTCTGCCGTCACTCATCTGGAGCTGTTTGAGGTGGCCTTTGAGCGGCACTACCGAGCCATTGTGGTGATGCTCTCCACCGGGCTGGCCCACAAGCTCGTAGAGCTGAAGCTCTTCGTCAGTCGAGAGCGCTACGATGTGAATGGAAACCGAGTCAGGTTTGTAAATAACCGGGCCAGCTAGAGCTTCTATTTTTCCAATTTCCAACTAATGCTTTGCTCCAACACACACACACACACAACAACAGCCTTCGCAACAACAGCCCTGCCATTGATCGCATTCTCGAGGTGCTGAAGCCGCCGGTGGCCCCTGCCCTTCGCAGTCTGGTGCTGGTGCAAGGCGCACAGGGTGAGAATGAACGAATGCACGACGCCTACCGCGGCAATGCCCGCCTACAGCTCGACCTTTCCAAGCTGGAGACGCTGACACTGGGCGCCTCCTACAGCACCATCCTCGGCGGTCACCTGGCCTTTACGGAGCACTTTCCCGCGCTGAGAAAGCTGACACTTAGCCTAAGCCAACATGATGACCCCCTGGTGGGTCGCCTTCAGTTATTGATCAATCCGAATGGTGCCATTGCCGTCAACAACAACCGCCGCGGCCCGGCAAACATCTTCTCCCAGCTGACGCATCTGACGCTCATCCGGGCGCCCTTCTTCTGGCGAATGGACATCTGTCGCTTCATCATTGAGCAGGTTGCTCGCGGACGCGCCCTGAAGTACCTCAGCCTGCCTTCCGGCAACTACCTGACCATCAAGTCGGTGGCCGCCGGACTCGGCCCGCTGGCCGCCAGCCTGGAGCACCTGCGAGTCAGTCTGCCCGAGCAGACTGCCGACAACTGGGACCGGCACTCGCTTAGGGGCGAGCACTTTCAGCCACAAGCGCCACAAGGGCCAGCTGCTGTCTTTGCGCCCGTCTTCACCAAGGTCACCACCCTGCACCTGTCGAACTCACCGCTGCTGCACAGCCTGGAGAACGGCCTGCCGGTGCTGGCAGCCTTCTTTCCCAACCTCGAGCGGCTCATTCTCAGCCAAAACTACCCCCTCTCACCGAAGCTGTGGCTGCAGCGATGGAATGCCGCCGCCCAACAACGGTACCACCGTCGAAACAGCGCGTACCTTCAGACGAAAAAACTCTGCGCCGACTGCGCCGACTTTATCGGTGGACCTGAGGCGGCAAATCTGCAGCAGAAGGCGAGCTCCACGGCGGACGTCTGCAAGGCGAAGCTGGTGCTTTCCGCAGTGAAAACCTGGCCCAAGCTGAAGACTATTTCACTGTCCATTGAAGACTTTCTCGGCGCAGAGGAGCACCAGCCGGAGTGGAGTTACCTGCACCTCTACGAGACGATTGACTGTACGGCCGCCGCCGCCGCCGAGGCCACAGCTGCTGCTGCTTCTGCCAAAACTGAAGACTCAACTGAAAGCATCGTCCCCATTGCGAACAATCAGCAGTGGAAGGTGAAGAAGATTGCCTTCTAGAGACTAAATCGTACCTCCAAGACATCTAAAAAATATTCTCAAGAGGAAGCGCGCCCATTTCTCAAGTTTTACCCCCTCCCCTCTACTTCTCTAATTGATTTTAACGTTTTCTTCTACTTTTCTTACCACCCACCCACCCACACACACTAATTTATTCTTCTTCTTTACAACCTTTGTGACCTCTTCTTTTATACCTCCCAAACCTCATATCCCCTCAATTGTTCTTATCAGTATTCGATTAACTTATTCATCCAACTTACACAACTTTTACCTTTAAAGATTCTACCACATGAATAAACAAAGGTCTAAGATAGATAATCAACAAGCTTTATTAGCACTGCTTTTTCGAATCTCTTCTACTAAATCCTATACCCGAAATCTAAACTACCTTTTCATCACCACCTTCTTCAGCCTTGCTTCCTTCGGCGCAACTTCAGTCCGTGATCACTCTTCAGTGCGGCCTCCGTCTCGGCGAAGAGTGCCTCGTCGTTCAGGTCAATGCCGCCGGTGGTGGTGGTGGTGGTCCCCGAATTGACTTGCTTCGCCTTCGCCAGCTGCAGGTACTTGCCGATGAACATCTCACAGGCGTTGCTGGAGCTGCTGGACTGGTCTGAGACAAAGTTGAACACTGCAGAGTGGTCGTCGTAGGTTCGGAAGAAGCGCCTAAAAGCGGTTTGAAAAACAAATGTTAGCTAGTTTTCAGAATCAAAACACTCTGTTTACGATCTGAGAATATCTTCCGGGTAGTAGATGTTGCTGATGGCCACCTTGGGCTCCTCGCGAATCGCCAGCGGCTCAACGGTGGGCGGAAAGTGCTTGTAAACGTCGTACCAGAGGGGGCGGTTCTCCTCGAGCACTGCGCCGGATTTGATTAGGCCGGTGTACCTGGACGAAACGGCAACATGGATTAAGCTTTGAAGAGACTCAAAGATGATGCCCAAAAACTTACCGCTTGAAAATGGTAGACAGCTTCTCCACTCGACTGCCGGCCATCCTGTCTGTCCTTGCAAAGTGAGGTGAGGTGTGACCTGAGTGATCAGTTGATAAGTTGTAGTCTTTTGGGCGATTCTTGCGATTCACTGGTCTTGCCGACAAAACAAAACATGTGCCGCATGTGCCGCAGTGGCGTGCACTGTCTGGCGAATCAGTAGCTCTGCCAAAGGCGCACAGGCAAATACTCTGAACACGCCGCTCTTCACCAAAACATGTGATTTTGTTTTGATTTGATTTTGAGGATCTTTCTTCTGGTTTTGCTGGTGTTTCCATAATCCACAGCAGTTTACCACTACAATGTTCACCACCACCCTACGTCAGATCAGCTCATCGTTTGCCAGAGATGGATGCAAAAAATGTATCAGGCTGGGCTATTCAGCTTCGCCCTCCAGCCACCGAACACTGGCGTACGTGAGCAATAAGCGCATCACCCGAATTCCCTCGGAAACGGCGGTGGACAGGTCCGAGCTGAAGGGTGCCGGCAACGAGGCGACCGTTGGCGTGAAGCTGGTCAACCGCAATCCACGAAACCTCGAGCAGATGCTGCTGGCGAAGAAGCCAATGGGCCACGAGCTGGACTCGCCCAACCGGCACTACTGGAACAAGTAGGCACAAAATGAACCCGTTTTAAGTTCCATCCCATCTAACTCATTTTTTAACCCAATTGTAGAGTGGTCTTTGAGAAGAAGTCCAAGTGCCTGGTGGGTAAGATCGTCCACTACTCGGGACAGACGGTACTGTCGGTGTCTTCCAATGAGGCGACCATCTCTTCCAAGGTGCCCAGCGCCCTTACTCTAAAAGCCGCCCAGCTGGTGGGGCAAATTCTGGCGCTTCGAGCCCTCGAGTCGGGCATTCACTCCGTCTACTGCGACTACGAGTTTGAGAAGGGCAACACTAGCAAGGTAGGTGCTTTGCTTCAGGCTAATACATCAACAGTTGAACAAACAAAAACACCCTACGTTTACTGTTTAGGTGGCGGCATTCATCAACGCCTTCGCCGAGAACGGCATCACCCTCGAGGAGCAGGCCTTCATCTTTCCTCACACCAATAAGGACTTGTAGCAGTAGTTAGTGTCATTTGAAGTTGAACTTTGTGTAAAGTTTGAAAATAAAGCGTTTTCTAGAATTGTACAATTCGATTCCAACAGAGCCTGCAACAACACACGCCTCGTCAGCACAATAACTTTATTAGGCTGTTGTTGAATTTCTTGACTTTATTGGGCAAAGGTAAAAAGGTAAAAACTTTTTAGTGAGTGTAAAATATCAAAGCAGCCAGAACAAGATGGGCAAAACTGACAGCGACAGTAAGTTTCTACGAAAAACGGATCTTTTTGACAACTAAATCTAAACCTCTCTTCTTTTCTCCACTTCGCAGCCTCCCTTGGCGACTCCTCTTCCTCGGTGACCACGGCGGAGCCGGCGAAGAAGCGCCGCCTTCGCGAGGACTTTCAGCGCAAGTACGCCTACCTCGACTCGGCGAATATGATCGACATTCGCGGCCTCGAATCGCTGGCCGAGGATCTGCGCTCCTGTCTGGAGATCCTCAAGAACTCCTACCTGGCGGTGGTCAACTCGCTGGTGATTCTCAATGAGCGCAAGCGCAAGCAGGAGGCCTCATCCTCATCCGTTTTGAAGGCCTCCTCTTCGGCGTCCGGTCGCGAGGCGAGCTCTTCAGCCTCTTCTTCGCCCAACTTTATCAACGCCAAGGTGGCGGAGAACTTTCGCCAGTCGGCGAAGACGCCGCAGCCGCACCACCAGCATCCGGAGCTGGGAGAAGTGGAAGGGCAGGGGCAGCAGCCGGTCGTCCCGGTGCTGAACTACCCGGACGCCGGCTACGACTGGTCCATCGACAAGTTCTGCGACCCGGCGACGCGGGAGACGGAGTTCCGCCGGCTCTTCGCCGAGGCGGACAAGTACAGCGGCACGGTGCAGCGAGTCCGCCTCCACCAGGAGCCGATCAACATGGCGCGCTTCACGACGCTCGCTCATCAGGTTTGGTTTACCCTTTTACTCAGAAAGAAAAAAGAAGATTTTCATCCTTTTGTTCTTCCCCAACAGGGCCGAAGCCTGCTGGGCATCACCGATCTGCTGAACAGCAACTACAGCAACAACTTTCTCGATGTCTTTCGCCTTAGCTAGCCTAGCCTAGCTGCTGCCGTCGTCTTTTTCCGAGTTTTTATTTTATCAGACTTTGGCAACAGGGGAGGGTTTTATTATTATGCATTTGCCTACCTACCTGCAGATTTTGGGGCAGTGATTTTATCCTTGTAGCAGCAGCATTGTATCAGTTTTACTACTACTACCACCACTGTCGGTGATAAGGTGTCCGTCTCCCTTTAAACTCTGCCTGGTTACCAGGTGTTGGGCGCGAGATGAGCATCAGTTGAGTGTGTGTGTGTGTGTGTGTGTGTGTGTGTGTGTGTTTACAGCTCATTTAGAAACCAACTTTTTCTTTCTATCACAAAGACACAACTAGCTCACAACAGAATGGCTCGCACCAAGCAGGCGGCTCGCAAGGTAGAACTGACCGTCCGGCTGAATGTTCACGTTGACCCTCCTTCTTCAACTTCGAAAAAAGCAAGAGGTCATCGTCCTGGTCGTCGTTGCCCTGGTCGCCCTCAGCTGGCCAGCAAAACGACCAAAAGAAAGCCGCAAACATCAGCAACAGCTGCGTCCAAGTTCAGCCAATCTCTTCAACTTTCTGCTAAGCCTTCCACTTCTTCTTATGGCGGCCGTCCTCGCTACCGCCCCGGAATGTTCGCTCTGCGCGAGATACGCGCCTACCAGAACTCGGGCCGGCTGCTGCTGCCCAAGGCGCCCTTCCAGCGGCTGGTTCGATCGATTGCCGAAGATCGCCTGAAGGTGGATCGGAAGTTTCGCTTTCAGCTGAGCGCCCTGGAGGCGCTGCAGGAGGCCGCCGAGGCCTACCTGGTGGAGCTCTTCGAGGACACGAACCTGTGCGCTGTGCACGCCAAACGGGTGACCATCATGCCCAGTGACATGGCCCTTGCCCGACGACTTCGTGGCGATCGGTGAAAACTGCATCGGCTTCTATTTAGTTGATTGTTGTTGTTCATGTTTCGATTTCTAATTGGCTTCTATAAGCTTTCTTGCTTTCTGTTTTACATTGCATTTTCTATTTTATTGTCAACAAAATCAACACGTCAAACATTGCCCAAACTTTGTGCCTAAATCTCATTGTTGTTCTCATTGTTATTGTTGCCATCGTTTGCTAATTTGAACTTCCAACAACAACTCATCAGACTGAAAATCAGATTCGAAAAAAAACTTGGACAGAGTATATCTGCAGCAAAACTTTACTGTGAACCGCTTTCCCAGCTAGCTATTGTTGCTGTTGACTGAGCTACTTGTCCGCTTTTCTGAAGTAAAACTTTTTACGCCACTGTTCTACTCTTGAAGATTAAAGCAGAGCAAACTTCTGCTTTCCAAAGCCATTGCCATGGTGGTCCACCACTTCACCTTCCTCTGTCCTCTATTCTGCGTTCTCCTCCTACTTTTCTCCACATGTGACGCCTCCTCTCTGCCACGCCCACACCTGTTCAAGGTGGGCTGGCCGCCTGCCTTTGGCCGTGCCGGCTTTACCTGGCTCACCATCTACCGAGAGAGTAGGCATCCCAAGGAAACCAAACAAGCCTTTGCCGAGTCGAACCGTCGAAGTGTGCTCCAGGGCAAAGCCCCCTTCACCGAGCCACCTCCTCCCCCGAAGTGGCTGCTGCTCAGCTGGCTGCCGGGCAATTACAGCGAAGAACCGGTGCCGTCCACCCCGACCAGCTCAAAACTGCATGAGCGCGACCTCCACATTGACGACTGGCTGGAGGCGGCCGCCATCGCTAGGTACAACCCACAAACCTGGCAGACGGAACTCATGAACGTGTACAAGCGCCGATTTGAGTTGGCTAACCGGTACTGCGACCTGCAGGACAAAGGCGTGTACTTTTCCCTGGGAGCTGCCTTCCTCCGTCGCCACCTGCCGCTGGGGCAGTGGCTGGCCGAGGCAGGCATCACCCCCAATGACCGCCTTCCCTACAGTCGACTGCTGGTGGAGATGGCACTGGCCGCCCGACTGGGCGGAGTCGTCTCCACGCTGGACACCGCCGAGGGGCGTCACTTTCGCCTGTACTGCGTCGACATGAATGAGGCCAATCGCCGACACAAGTACAAGGACAGGAAGGAGCTTCGACTGGTCGAGAAGGCGAACATTACCCACGAGCTAAACAACATGCTCTACTCGGTGGTGGTCTGCGTCGATTCGTCCTGGCAGGGACTGGAGGAGGAGGAGGAGGGGGGAGGGGCCAGTGAGGCAGTCCGTTTTGTGCCCTGTCCCCCGGGGGAGGGGCAGGCGGCTGGCCTGGGGCCGGTAGAGGGCGTGGAGGTGCCCTGCCAGGGCTCCTACCTCTACTACTTCCGCACACTCGATGACGGCATCGAGCTGCCGTTTATGGGCGACCGGGTGGAGCCTCGTCGAGTCCGGTAAGTACAGTTTGATTTTCTGCACTGAACTGAAACTGATATTCATTCATCTCATTCCCTTTACCATACCCTTCCCCATCTCTTACCCAGTCCCGTCCGCGAGCAGCCCCACATCTTTGGCACCTACTGGCCGCCCGCCTACGTCCGTCTCTTCACTGGCATCAACGCCTACCGCATCCGACACCAGGAGCACCGCGAGGAGTGGCTTCCCTTTATACGGGCGAACCTGCTGAACAACGGCCAGCCACACCGCCTTCCCTGGATGCTGCGCATCTGGCTGCCCGCCAACTACGACGCCAGTGAGGAGCGCTACGGCCGCGACGTGGCGCAATTCGCTGAGCTACAGTACGAGGACCTGGTGGCAATGGACAACCAGCAGCTGTTTGGTGAGCACTGCTGGCTGGCAGTGGTGGCCAATCGGTTTAGAGACGCGGCCACCAGGCGAACGAGAAACCTCTTCCACACCGAAGGCATAGAGCGAGTTTGGCGGCAGGTGCGCAACTTCCACTGCGACCAGTTTCGCCAGCACCCGGGGGAGTACTTCAGGCTGGGCACGGAACTCCTCCAGCAGCACCTTCCAGTGGGGCAGTGGCTGGAGGAGGCGGGTATCACGCCCAATGACACCCATCCCTACCACCGGAAGATCATCGAGACGGCCCTCGCGCTTCGCCTGGGCGGCGGCATCCACGCCGGTGATCGTCACTTTATTCTCTACTGCGCCGACATGGACGTCGCCGAGGTTCGCTACACGCCACCGGAAGCCCACTCGCACTTCTACATCCTCCAGAATCACCCTATCCCGAACATGCTCACCTCGGTGGTGGTCTGTGTAGACCGCACCTCCTGGCACGGAGGACAAGGCGGAGAGGAGCAGATGAGGGAGCCGCCTCCAGGCAGGATTCGCTTTGCGCCCTGTCCCTCTGAGGCGCCCTTCTACAAGGGCGACGAGCTGTATAGAGTTTGCCGCCGGGACTTTCTCTACTACTACCGCACGCTCAATGACGGCATCGATGGGCCATTTCTGGAGGAGCTCCCGGTGGAACAGGGAGGAACCGGCGGGCATTGGCAGTGAGTGGGCGATGGCAAAATGATCGCTGCAGCTGTTGTGCAACTTGTACACCACGGTGTGACCTCCAAATTTTCCTACCGGTGGTGATTTGCTTTGATGTCTGTTTTGCTTTAAGAGCAAGTTGAGGGTTGTCCTGTTGTTTCATTCTCACTCTCTCTTTGTTTACCAACGGGCAACCATTTTTGTCACAAATTAAAAAATAAGATTTTTCTCAAATGTGGCAGTTCAGGCAGCAGTACATTCTCAACAACAAAATTGTTTTGATGTTGTGCGTCAAGTTCTCGCTCCCACCGCAGAAAGGTCGCTAGATGTTTCATTGTTATTGTTGTCGTCGCTTGCTAATTAGAATTTCTAACAACTTATCAGACTGGAGTATATCTAAAGCAAAACTTCACAGTGAACCGCTTTCCCAGCTAGCTATTGTTGCTGTTGACTGTGCTACTTGTCCGCTTTTCTGAAGTAAAACTCTTTTTCTGCTGCCACTGTTCTACCCTTGAAGATTAAAGCCAAGAAAGATCTGTTTTCCAAAGCCATTGCCATGGTGGTCCACCACTTCACCTTCCTCTGTCCTCTATTCTGCGTTCTCCTCTTCCTCATGCTTTTCCCTTGTGATGCCTCTTCTCCGTGTCTGCCACATCCTCACCTGTTCAAGGTGGGCTGGCCGCCGGCTTTTGGCCGTGCCGGCTTCACCTGGCTCACCATCTACCGAGTGAGTGAGCATCCCAGGGAAACTAAACGAAACTTCGAAGAGGCGAACCGTCGAAGTGTGTTCCAGGGCAAAGCCCCCTTCACCAAAGCTCCTCCTCCCCCGAAGTGGCTGCTGCTCAGTTGGCTGCCGGGCAATTACAGCGAAGAGCCGGTGACGCCCACCACCGAGCAACAGAGACCGAAACTCCATCAGCGCGACTTCCACGTGGACGACTGGCTGGAGGCGGCAGTCGCCTCTAAGAACGATAGACAAAACTGGGAAAGGGTCCTCACCAACTTGTACAAGCGCCGGTGGAACCTGGCGACTCGGTACTGCGGTCTGCAACATGCGGGCGTGTACTTTTCCCTGGGGGCGGCCTTCCTCCGTCGCCACCTGCCGCTGGGGCAGTGGCTGGCCGAGGCAGGCATCACCCCCAATGACCGCCTTCCCTACAGTCGACTGCTGGTGGAGATGGCACTGGCCGCCCGACTGGGCGGAGTCGTCTCCACGCTGGACACCGCCGAGGGGCGTCACTTTCGCCTGTACTGCGTCGACATGAATGAGGCCAATCGCCGGCACAAGTACGAGAGCGAGAGGGAACGGCGCATTGTCAAGAAGGCGAACATTACCCACGAACTGAACAACATGCTCTACTCGGTGGTGGTCTGCGTCGATTCGTCCTGGCAGGGAATCGAGGAGGAGGAGGAGGCAGTCCGTTTTGTGCCCTGTCCCCCGGAGGAGGGGCAGACGGCTGGCCTGGGCCCGGTAGAGGGCGTAGAAGTGCCCTGCCAGGGCTCCTATCTCTACTACTTCCGCACACTCGATGACGGCATCGAGCTGCCGTTTATGGGCAAGAGGGAGGAGTTTCCTCGAATTCGGTAAGTACAGTTTGATCTTAGCAGCATTTTACAGCAATACCCCTGGATTGTAAAAGGGCCATGCAAATTTGAAGCCGATTTTCAAACAAAAAATTAGACCTTTTTTACTAACACTAAAAACTTGATACTTGGTATGTAGATTCAGCTAGTCAAGCTGAATCCGAGAATATAAAACTTCAAGTGAAATTACCATCCTAAAGGTTCCAAAATGGCGTCTGAAGTTGGCTAAAAATGCACTGAAATGTGTTAGGCAAGCATGCACAGTGCAAAAAACAACAGTGCAAGATGCCGGTAGGGGCGCTGTATTCGCCTGCGTAACACATTTCAGTGCATTTTTAGCCAACTTCCGACGCCATTTTGGAACCTTTAGGATGGTAATTTCACTTCAAGTTTTATATTCTCGGATTCAGCTTGATTAGCTGTATCTACATGCCAAGTATCAAGTTTGTAGTGTTAGTAAAAAAAGTCTAATTTTTTGTTTGAAAATCGGCTTCAAATTTGCATGGCCCTTTGCCTTGATCTTCTGCGCTGAATTGAAAATGATGTTCTCTCTACTCTTTCCTTTAGTCCCGCCCACGAGCAGGCGCACATCTTCGGGACCGTCTGGCCGCCCGCCTACGCCCGTCTCTTCACGAGCATCCACGCCTACCGCGCCCGAAAACGGGAGTACCGCGAGGAGTATCTGCCCTTTGTGCGGGCGAACCTGCTGAACGACGACCTTCCCTGGATGTTGCACATCTGGCTGCCCGCCAACTACGACACCAGCCCGGGGCGTCCCGGCCCATTCCTGGAGCATTTCCTTGAGCTGAACAGTGAGCTCCTGGTGATCGTCGACAACCTGCACCTGTTTGGCGAACACTGCTGGCTGATTGTGGCGGCCAATCGGGTGCGAGACCCGGACACCAATAGCACGATCCGCATCGTTTTTCCGGAAGGCATCCTCCGAGTTTGGCGGCTGGTGCGCAACTTACACTGCGACCAGTTCCGCCGGCACCCTGGGGAGTACTTCAAACTGGGCGCGGCTTTCCTCCAGCAACACCTAACGGTGGCGTGGTGGCTGGAGGAGGCGGGCATCACGCCCAATGACACCCATCCCTACCACCGGAAGATCATCGAGACGGCCCTCGCTGGTCACCTCGGCGGCGGCATCCACGCCGGTGATCGTCACTTTATTCTCTACTGCGCCGACATGAACGTCGCCGAGGTCCGCTACACGCCACCGGACGCGAAGTTTCTCATCGAGGAGAATCACCCTCCCCCGAACATGATCATCTCGGTGGTGGTCTGCGTGGACCGCAATTCTTGGCACGGAGGACAAGGCAGAGAGGGGCAGAGGAGGGAGCCAGGCAGGATTCGCTTTGCGCCCTGTCCCTCCGAGGCGCCCTTCTACAAGGGCGACGAGCTGTATAAGGTCTGCCGCCGGGATTGGCTCTACTACTACCGCACGCTGAACGACGGCATCGATGGGCCTTTCGTAGAGGAGCTCCCGGTGGACTATAGAGGAACTGGATGTCTTACTCAGTGAAAGGTGTGGGCAAGGGCAAATTCGAGGTTAAAACAAAATGACTTCTGCAGCTGCTGTAAAACAAGCAGGCCTTAACCTCATTGTTGCTAATTTGAACTTCCAACAACTCATTAGACTGAAAATCAGATTCGAAAAAACTTGGACAGAGTATATCTGCAGCAAAACTTTATAATGAACCGCTCTCACAGCTAGCTATTGTTGCTATTGACTAAGCTACTAGTCCACTTTTCTGAAGCAAAACTCCTTTTCTGCTGCCACTGCTCTACTCTTGAAGATTAAGGCAGAGCAACATCTGCTTTCCGTTTTGCACCCTGTTTCCAAAACCATGACGTCATCCATTGCCATGGTGGTCCACCACTTCACCTTCCTGTCTCTTCTGTTCTGCATTTTCCTCCTCCTGCTCTCCACATGTGACGCCTCCTCTCTGCCACACCCTCACCTGTTCAAGGTGGGCTGGCCGCCTGCCTTTGGCCGTGCCGGTTTCACCTGGCTCACCATTTACCGAGAAAATGAGCATCCCAGGGAAGCCCAACAAGCCTTCGCTGAGGCGAACCGTCGAAGTGTGTTCCAGGGCAAAGCCCCCTTCACCAAAGCTCCTCCTCCCCCTGAGTGGCTGCTGCTCAGCTGGCTGCCGGGCAATTACAGCGAAGAGCCGGTGACGTCCACCACCGAGCAGACCTTGCAGCTCCTCCAGCGCGACTTCCACGTGGACGACTGGCTGGAGGCGGCCGTCATCGCTAAGAACGATAGACAAAACTGGAAGACGGCCATCAGCAATGTGTACAAGCGCCGGTGGAACATGGCGACCCGGTACTGCGGTCTGCAGTACGCGGGAGTGTATTTCACTCTGGGGGCGGACTTCCTCCGTCGCCACCTGCCGCTTGGGCAGTGGCTGGCCGAGGCGGGCATTACCCCCAATGACCGCCTTCCCTACAGTCGACTGCTGGTGGAGATGGCACTGGCCGCCCGTCTGGGCGGAGTCGTCTCCACGCTGGACACCGCCGAGGGGCGCCACTTTCGCCTGTACTGCGTCGACATGAATGAGGCCAATCGCCGGCACAAGTATGAGAGCGAAAGGGAACGGCGCATTGTCAAGAAGGCTAACATCACCCACGAACTGAACAACATGCTCTACTCGGTGGTGGTCTGCGTTGACTCGTCCTGGCAGGGACTGGCAGAGGAGGAGGAGGAGGGAGGGGCCAGTGAGGCAGTCCGTTTCGTGCCCTGTCCCCCGTGGGAGGGGCAGACGGCTGGCTTGGGCCCAGTAAAAGGCGTGGAGGTGCCCTGCCAGGGCTCCTACCTCTACTACTTTCGCACACTCGATGACGGCATCGAGCTGCCATTTATGGGCAAGAGGGAGGAGCCTCCTCGAGTTCGGTAAGTACGCCCATTTTCACTCACTCTATTCATCTCCTTTAAATTATTTTCTCCTGTCCTTCCCTAGTCCCGCCCACGAACAAGCGCACATCTTCGGGACCGTCTGGCCGCTCGCCTACGCCCGTCTCTTCACTGGCATCAACGCCTATCGCGTCCGAAACCGAGAACGTCGTGAGGAGTGGCTTCCCTTTGTGCGGGCGAACCTGCTGAACAACGGCCAGCCGCACCTTCTTCCCTGGATGCTGCGCCTGTGGCTGCCCGCCAACTACGACGCCGCCCCGGGGCGCGTCGGCCGCGATGTGGGCCAGTACTTTAATATGGAGAGGGATGACCTAATGATCATCGACAACTGGCACCAGTTTGGCGAGCACTGCTGGCTGTACGTGGCGGCCAATCGGGTGCGAGACCCGACCACCAGGCGAACACTGTACCTCCTCCACCCGGAAGGCATGCTGCGAGTTTGGCGGCAGGTGGGCGACTTCCACTGCGACCAGTTCCGCATGAGCCCCGCGGAGTACTTCGACCTGGGCGCCACCTTCCTCCGGCTGCACCTTCCAGTGGCGTGGTGGCTGGAGGAGGAAGGCATCACGCCCAATGACACCCATCCCTACCACCGGAAGATCATCGAAACGACCCTCGCGCTTCGCCTGGGCGGCGGCATCCGCGCCGGTGATCGTCACTTTATTCTCTACTGCGCCGACATGAACGTCGCCGAGGTCCGCTACACGCCACCGGAAGCGGAGAGGTACATCGAGGAGAATCACCCTAGTCCGGACATGATCATCTCGGTGGTGGTCTGCGTGGATCGCAACTCCTGGAACGCCGGACCAAACCGAAAGGCGCAGAAAGGGCAGCCGCCCGAGGAGATTCGCTTTGCGCCCTGTCCCTCCGAGGCGCCTTTCTACAAGGGCGACGAGCTGTACAAGATCTGCCGCCGGGATTGGCTCTACTACTACCGCACGCTCAATGACGGCATCGATGGGCCATTTCTGGAGGAGCTCCCGGTGGAACAGCAAAGAACTCCGGGATGTAATTGTCTGTGAAAGGTGTGGGCAAGGGCAAGGGCGATGGAAAAATGACCAACTGCAGTTGCTGTTGTACACAACTTGTACACCACGGTGGTGACCTCCACTTTTCCCGCCGGTGGTGATTTGCTTTGAGAGCAAGTTGAGGGTTGTCCTGTTGTTTCTTTCCCACTCTCTCTTTGTTTACCAACGGGCAACCATTTTTGTCACAAATACCAGGTTTTCTCATAAGTCTTGTCGTCCCTGTAGCTTTTGCCGCAACTTTCTTGATTGCCGCTAGATGGTGTCGCAGTCAGCGACGCTAGCAGCAACT
>JAALOO010000500.1_pt1 | contig 34980 bp, 18 predicted proteins | sample 7257641 | NCBI WGS metagenome assembly JAALOO01 (sample SAMN14085613, study PRJNA598686) | mite metagenome | biome: ENVO:01001000; feature: ENVO:01001002; material: ENVO:01001226; isolation source: single female mite from University of Michigan culture on fish food culture... ...
GTTGTGACTGAAACTCATTTTTTTCAAACATGACTTAAAAATTTTTCAGTGACCATTGAAAAAACAGACTTCTCAGTCAGAACTGAAAATTTTTTTCAGTCACCACTGAACCCATTTCCCTGTGTGTTGTTGTTTGCTCTCCGTGACACGGAGTCCGTGTACTGGGCGACTTTTTTCAATGTTGTGTTTTTCAGCCTCTCCCTTCCCCTTTGCACCTTGTGTATGTTTCAGCAGTGGGCAACACGCACTGACAGGCTGCCTTTCTTTTTTCTTTTTCTGGGTAACAAATTGAGTAATTTAATTTGCAGCAGTATTAGCGACAAATTGCAGCTACATTACTCATTGCCAACAAATGAGGAATTAGCGCTTCCTCTCCCGCTCTTTCTTTTCTCTGCCTCCTTGTGCCTTCTCCCTGAACCTCAGCAGCAGCAGTAGTAGTAGAAAAAGAAGTGTGTTTCCCTGTTAGGCCTCTGCTGTTATGTGCTGGTAATTAAGCCCCATTCTAGCCGGCATTAATAACCATTATTACTTTCACTTTCACTAACTATTTTGCCTCACCATTTTCTCGGTTCTTCCGTTGTTACATTCGCCTTTGCTTGGTTTCCATCCTTCTTTCTCTTTGTTTTCCGTTCACCGCCGTCGCCGACACCCATCTCTATTTGTTTTCATCGTTTTACGTTCAACGGAACTACTCTCTCCTCTTCTTTCCCTCATGGTCATTCTTCACCGAACGCACAGATTCTCAACTTGTGCGCCATTGCATTGGTAAGTTATTTGCTTAATTTTATTGTTATGCGTAGACTAGTGCCACACAGAAAGTAAAGCAATTTCTCAGAAAAAGAGAGAGTAAACAATGTGTTTGGAGACGACAGCAGCAGCAACATCAGAACAAAAGAGGGAGGAAAGATTAAGATTAAGTGCAAATAGAGCTGATAATCGGTGGTAATGGACGAGCAGGCGGTTTGTGAGCTGCCTCTCTGTCTCTGTCTTCTCTGCCCTTTGTTTGCCACCGAGTCAGTGGCCATTGTATGTGTGTGATAGGCACAACAACAGACAGTACCAGACTGATTGGATTTTACTTATTTATTGGCTGCCTCTGTTCTTGACGCTATCTCTCTTCTTTGTTTGCTTTTTCTTCCTCTTCTTTTTCCTTTCATTCACCTTGCCCGTTTGTGTTTGTGTGTGTGTGTGTGTGTGTGTGTGTGTTGCGTGCAACCCAGAAAGACTGCTCACTCTTCGGCAAATTCAGAATGCCTGGGCGTTTTCTATGGTTTCTTTTTGTTTTTGTTTCCTCTCCTTGTTCATTCCTTGTTCTCTGTAACGATCTCAAGCATTGTCTTCTCCATCTCTCACAATCGGCAGTTAACTACTGCGAGCGCCGGTAAAAGGATCGTTGCAGCGAGTTGATGCTCAACTTGCAGCGTTTGTGGTAACAACTCAGTCGCTTGGCCGAGCAGTGAGGAACAGCATTTATTAAGCAACTGGCATCCATTATTGATTAGCACACGGCAGCACATGGTAACAGAGCTTCTACCTACGGCGTCTGCTGATCAATTAATTGCCGTCTACTGCATTCCTTCATTGATGACTTGGGACGGCCATATTTTTTCCTTTTTTCTATTTTTGCATATTTCACTGCCATCATCAGCCTCTTCCGTAGGCCATCTTTTTTCGCTGTCTGTTGTTCACCGCCAGCAGCAGAGGTCTGCCTTCCGTTCTCAGCTGGTCACTTTGGGTGCAGATTTCTTTCTTTTTTTCCTTTCATTTTCTATTGGTTTTGCCATTTACTGGCAATTGATTAAGCAGATTCATTCCATTCACTTAATTGCCCTGCACCCGAGGCACGCAAGGAATAGAGAGCAGACAGGCAGCAGCAGTGGGCTTCACTGTCGTACATTATTGGTGCAGCTCCTGCCTCCGTCTTCATTGCCAGATTTTTCTGGTTCTGTCTCCTGTTTGCTTTTGCTTTTTCCTCTACTTTATTGTTTCAGACAGGATTATCAATAATTGATGATTCTATTTTAGCATTTCTCTTTTTGTCCTTACCTTTTCCTCTCTTTCTCTCCCCATTTACCTCTCCCCTTCTGGGAGATTGGTGACTCTTTTTTTTCTTTTCATCTAGGACTGAGCATCTTTTTTTTGCAGCCTGATGCCTGCACAGATGCTAAGATCCTGTAAGAGTGGCCTGAAGAGCCAGGTGACGAGTCAAGAGTGCCGCCGTTGTTTGCGATCGATCACTTTGATCGCATTAGGTTGAACGAAAAAGAGAGAGTTTGTGGTGCCCTTTTCTCCTCTTCTTTCCTCCACTCCATCGTTTTCAATTTTTTCACTCTTTTTTCATTTTCAGCTCTATGTTTGCACTACACTCACCTTTCTTTAACTCTACCCTCAGATAGGTTAGGTGGTACTTTTCTGTGATTGATCTCCTAGCTCATTGCTGTTCTGTTTTTGCGCATTTGTTTGCTGTCATGCTGTTCCACCCATTCCCGGTGGAGGCCATTTTTCTCTTTTTTTGCCAGGCAACCAGTTAGCATCTCATATTTTTATTTGAACTATTTCATTGCACATTGTTTTTTGCGCTATACTTAAAGTAGATTTTAGGAATACTTTTCATATTTACTTAGGCACCAGTATCAATAGAGTTGAAAAATAAAGCAATTTGCAAGCTATTTTTATTTTTACCAGGTCACTTAAAACCTTTTATTAGTTGCATGTGCTGTTGGTTAAAACTCCCTAAAGACACAGTCAATCTTCTTTCAACTTCTTTCTAATCACGTGTCTCTGTAGACATTTCTTTTCATTATATGGTGACTTATTTAAAAAAAATTTCTGCTTTATCATTGTTAGAAAACTGCCAAAACTGTTTGTCTGTTCTTTTATGTATTATTTTTGCCGACAGCACTTATTGATTCATCGGTATAGCCCTTAGAGAGCAAAAAAATAGGCAAAACGAACACACACACACACACACACATCTCTGTTTCCCTAAAGTCAATTTACAAATCAAAACGGCTCATTAAGGCACACATTTTCTGGTTGCATTTTTTACTTGCATTCGTTTCCTTTTTCTGTTCTGCTACAGCTCAATGCTCTGTGTCGTGTTTTGCATGGTTACGGGTGCAATAATTAATATCCGATCACGACTGCACACTGCCAACTGCAATAAGAAATGATTGCCTGGGCTGGCTGTCGTGCCTGTGTGTTTCAGCTTCTTTCCGCTGGTGTCACTCAAGAGCATCCATTGGGAGGAGGTGGTGGTGGCTATAGCTGGTTGCAATTGCAAATTGCAGCCTGCTGAATTAGCCATATTCCGCGGGGACTAAGCTGCCATTTGAATCAAACTCTCTCGACCGTTTCCAGCAGCAGCCGCAGCCCTAGCAGCTTGTGTGTGCCTGTCCTCGTTCCTGGCGTTTGCACGTAGTCGGAAGTAGTAGGCAAGCAGTCCAATCATCTGGCCCAATGACTTCCAGTGAGTTTGCTATCAAGTTGCCATTTGCTGACACTGCCAACTGCTGTTCACTGTCACTTTGCTCACTGCCTGACTCACTTTTTCTCCCCTTTTTTGCGTTGGCAAATGCAATTGCCTGCCACTGCAATATTTTGACTTTTTTATATTTTTAGCAACAAACTGGTGTGAGATTTGCATAGTAATGACCTATTTTACCAGTTTGTTTGTTGATTTTGCCGTGGTGGTAGTCGTGGTCGATGTTTGTTCAAACTTTGCTATAAAGTAAATATTTTCTGAATGCGTTCAATTGAAAATGAGGCAAGCGTTTTTTTTATTAAACTTTTTAAAACTCAGAATCAGGTGCTCAATATTCCTTTTTGTCTTTCTTCGGAAAGAACATTATAAATACACAAAAGTTTTTATTTATAGTTAATCATTTTCTTGTAAATGTATCTTGAATTAATCAGGAAAAACAGTAGAAAAACATGCTAAGTTAAATATAGTTTCAAATGAGTTGTTTGTTTTTTGACAACAAAATTAAAATGTCAATTTTTCTGCGTATTAAACATCAAATAATATTCAGCAAAAGTACACAGTTCACTAGAATTAATTTAGTTTTAAAAGGATTTTTATTAAAAACTCGTTTTGATATGTACTTTTCCGTTGAGCTAAGCTTTAATTAGAACAACTCAACTGGAAACGCCTGTGGTTTGAATATCGAAAAGTTGTTGACGTGCCTGCGCGGCAGCAAAGTGGCACGATTGCTGACTTGCTGCATCGATCCTTCTCGCTCTTCTCAATAATTGATCGATCTAATTGGCGCAATTAACTGGCGTGCAAATGTTTTGCAATTTTAGTAAATTCAGCAGTAACTCGGCAGCCGGTAAAGATCCGCCTGTTCTCGGAAGTTTTGAAGTTATGCTGCTGAGACAGTGTTAGTGTGTCTGATTAGCTGACATGTATTGATTTGGGCAAGGAAAAGAACGAGAAGCTAGTTTTTCAGTTGAGTTACTTGAAGTTAAAAGTTGTAGCTAATGCTCGATTAATACACTGGCAGTTTTTTGACACTGCAAAAAACGAGTGAGATTGAATAATTGAGCCGCTATTCAACAGCGATAAACAGTGACATGTTTAACCAGTGCTTACTGCAGTTTTTTTTAACTAAAGTAAACCCTAAAGACGTGATTTTAAAAAGATGAAGTTGAAAGAGTTACAGAAAATATATTGTTTTATTAGCAAATAGTTTGGAATAACTTGATTATTTTTTAATGTCAAGTGAAGCACCGACTACTGTTTGAAATGACAATTGCGGAAAAATTGTGCGCGGATGGTTGCACACACATACCAGCTCATGACAACCTAGCGCCATTAGTAGTGCCTCACTATGAACTGTGTTTTAGCGCCCACATTTGAAAGCTTGCTGAAGTTGAGAATGAACGAAAGTGAAATGGAGTGTCTAAGTGACTGACTGACTGAGCAGTGATTCATGTGAAGTAAAGCAATATTCTACACACAAACACACACTTAGGCACACAGGCAGTGCTGTTGATGAACATAAGTGAACCAGTGTTGCAGCAGCACTGTTGGACACACGGAAGCAATTGAGAGATTAAACGGAAGCGTAGATCGACTGTTTACCAGGCTAGAGATTGATAGTGCTTAAGTGGCTTGAGTCCGCTTTCAAGCACTTATTGATTCGGAAATTCGCTGATTCAGTTGTTGACTGAAAAGCAGCAGCAGCAGCAGTCAGTGACCAGCTGACTCGTGACTTTGCTTTTGAAAAATTGTAGCAGTAGACAACAGCATCAACAGCAAGCGTAGAAGGAACCGGAAACTAGCCAACTGGCTAAAAATACTTGATTTTCTCAGAATCTGGTTGCTAAAAAAGTACATCTGGCAAAAGTGTGGGCGCTTTTTGGAAAAAGAAAAAATACCAGAGGTGATTAGCACTCACTCTACGTCAAGTGGTGCAAAAGTGGTCTTTTTTAGCGGACATTGCAGTCAGTTACTAATTACCCTGCCACCACCTCAAACGTCAGCCTGGCCACTCACTGACTGGCTGACTGACTGACTCACCGAGTTGAGCTGTGATTTACCGAATCCAATTGAAATGGACTTGCACTTGCTTGAATTGCTTTTTCCCTTTTCTCCCCCCCCCCCCTCCACTGTCTTCCTTTTTTGACTGCAATTTAATTAATAGCCTACCAGTAAATTAGAAGAATGAGAGTTCAGACTTCTCAGACAGAACCATAGTTCGATTGGACGACGACAACGACAAGACAGATGAAAGCCAATAAAAAGGCAGTGCCTGCTTTTATTCGGTGGTGGTGAAAAGTGTGCTTGTCGACTGGTGCTAACTCTGCTGCTGGCAGCTCATTTGCACTTCTCTTTCTCATTCATTCAGTCGTGGCACATTGCCTGCCTGACACACAAGCCTTTCCTGCTCTTACCCTTGTTGCAAATTGAACATATCCACTCACTACACTAGTGTGACTTGAGTTTGGCTGTTTACGCTACAGTATTTTCTTTTTTCAGTAATTACCCGAATATAAATGTTAGCAAATTAATTAGCCAAAGTTTTACAAGTTATTAGTTTTTGTTGTGTTGTAGGGGTGGTGGTAATAATGTTACTACTACTAGCTGTCTAGCCAAGTGCAAAGTTGCACCGAAACGCTGACCAATGTGTGGGAGTAACACTTACTCACTCACTAAGCACACTACTGCCAATTAAATGCCTCTTTATCGCCCTAATACAATGGTAATCAGACAAGACTAGAAGTAGACTATTTGCAGCTATTTACTGCTGTCCGTACCTTTCACCGTCTATCTTTTCATTTGAAGTGCCAGTCAAAGTTGCCAAAAAGGTTGCATCCAACTCTACAGCGCACCCTTTCCAAATAGCATTAAAAGTTGGCTAATCACATATTATAATTTTTTCTCATTTTCCTCCTTTACCTCTGTTTTACCTCTGTTTACCTGTGTTTTACCGCCTACAGAAATTTCCCTAGAGAGACTGAGTAATTGCTGCTTATCGCACCTTTTTAAAAACTTCTCTACCCTAATTTGTCCTCATTTAACTGGGCTAATCTGTCAGTCTGTTTGTTTTGCCTCTTGTGTTTCTTTTTATCTTGTTCCAACAGAACAGCATCATCAGCAGTCATTTGCCATTTTCACTTAGTTCTCATTTTGTTTGAAACTCACATTCTTTTTTTTTGTCACCCAGTGCCTGGCAATGTTTTTTACCAGCCTATTAGCTCTTCCCTTTCCATTTGCCTTCTCATCAGTCTGTGTCTGCAGGCACTAGTAATTTCAGCTCATTTTCCCTTTTGTTCCTTTTTGCTCATTATCAAAATTAATTTAAATTTACAATTAGCTTCCTCGTTCATCGTTTGGCCTCATTTTCTCTTCCCATTTTATACAATCTCATTTTATTTTTCTTTTTTGGGCAGTGTTATGTTAATCGCCACCCCCTCTCTTCCCGTTCTCAATTTCTCTTTCAACAGGACTATCTCTGTGTATTACCATTTAAATTAAATCCATACATTGGCAGCGCCCAAGCGTAGTTGAGGGTCTGCTTGTCTGCTTTCTTGTCTCCACTGTCTGTAATGTGCCTGAGCACAAAAGCATCTCATTCGGCAGTTTTCTCAGCCTCTTTGCGTTTGCACTTTCTCCTTTCATTCACACACATTTCTAATTATTTGGTGTATTGTGTGTAAAAAGAGTGTCCGGGTTTTCTGCAGTTCTCCTCCTTAGTTGTCCCTGTTGTTGGCAGCAATTAAATTTATTTATTATATTTTTTCTTTTTTTTTGCCGCATCAGGACAATGATGTTATGTACGACAATGTTGAAGGATGTGTACAAAAAATGTACACGTTAAAACATGCAGTAAAGAATGCCATCAGATAGTGTTTTTTGGTTGAAAACAGCAAAAAAAACAAACTCCAATTTTTGCTGTCTAAGAATAGAGATGCTTTCAATGGGTAATGATGACGAGCATCTCGCTGGCCCATCAGCCAATGATCAATCATGTAGCAAATCAGTTCACAGTGTCTGTGCATGTGTCTCTCTTTCTCTTCCTTTTTTATTCTTTTTGTGATATTTAGAAGAAAAGGGAAACACTGTGAAACCTTGGGTGTAGTAGAAACTTGATGAGCACCATCAATCACCAGGAGTGAACACGAGTGAGAGGCGCGAGCAAGCGTGCGCCCTCACTTGCAACTCAGCCTCAATTAATCGTGGTCTTGGTGATTTGGTGAACTTTCACTCACTGAATGAGCGATGGCGTCAAGTCTAGTCGTCTGTCTATTAGCCATCTTCTTCTAACGTGCACTAATCTTCTTCTTCTTTTTTTCTTCTTATTTTTCCTTTTCTCTCGCCACCACAGGATCGTTACTGGGCAATCCATGACCCGATCAACTACGCTCAAAAGCGAACTATGCGTCGCGTGTGCACTTCAATTGGTGCTGTCTGGATTCTCTCGGCCATCATCTCCATTCCGCCGCTCATTGGTATGGACACACTGCACTGCTACCTCTTAATTTATGATGCACTCTTTCTTTCTTTTATATCATATGATATTTAATTGTTTTTGGAATTCATTTCTCTCCTATCTCCTCATTCCTCCTCCTCAAGGCTGGAATGACTGGCCGGAGTACTTTGACGAAGACACGCCATGCAAGCTCTCAGAGGAGAAAAGCTACCTCATCTATTCTTCAAGTGGCTCCTTCTACATTCCACTGCTCATCATGACGGTGGTGTACTTTAAGATTTTCAAGGCGACCCGAAGGCGACTGAAGGCAAGGGCTAAGGCGAGCGCCATGGCCAACCTGGGGCGCACTGGTGCTGCCGGAGCTGCTGGAGCTGTTGGTGGTGGTCAACTTGCGAACACGACCACCATCTCAACGGCTAATCTGAACACTGCCGCAGCCACAACGACCATTGTCAATCACAAGGACCACATTACAAAGAGCTCCTCAAATGACGACAGCTCCAGCTCAGGGTCGCCCACAGCAGTGCACGGCTCCAAGTTTGACAACTTCAAATCACGGTGCATTCGCTGCTGCCGAAGCAGCGGCAATAGCAACGGCAATGGCTCAAAGACGGGAGATAAAACAGATAAACGCAATGGCGGAAAAAATAGTGGTGGCAGTGGCAGCTCAAAAGCTTTCCGTAAGGGCAAACACCAGGGCAGTCTAATGATGAACCGAGAGGCACGCATTGAAATTGAGTCAGCCAGTGATGATCTGGATCACTCTCACAATGAGGGCTCCAGTTCGGATGCGGCCAACGAAGGAGGCGAAGTAGAGGCCCTCGTCGCCAGCTGTCCACCGACCAATGGTGGCCAATTTGGTGGTAGTGGTGGTGGCTGTGGATCACTAGTCAATGAGGTAAGTGGGCTGAAAGTAGTAGCAGGGTTTGTTTGCTTAGCTTAATCATCCACACTATTGCTGCTGCCCTGCTTAGTTGGCAACAAGAGTACCTGGCGGCGGCGGCGGCCTGGACGACACAGCAGGTAGCTGCCGTCCGTGCCCCTGCAACAGCACCGCCGTTGCACCTGCCATCAGCAATGGCCAGCAGCACCAGCACCAGCAGCACTGTTCTGCTTCAGTGAACAACGGCAACATCGATTGCAACGGCAGCAACGGCAGCTCATCGGCAGCGCCACTGCCGTCTGTGCTGCATCAAAATGGCGGTGGCGGCACCTTTTGCAGCGTTCACCATCCGGGCAGTGCTGCACTACTGCCGACGTCCGCTTCCACCGGCAGCGCCAGTGCTGCTTTGTTTTCCCAACAACAGCAAATCGCTTACGTGTGCAGCTGCAGCAGTTCAGGTGGCAAGACAGCAAGTGCTCTAGCGCAGAACTGCTGCAGTGAAGAAGCAGCACCAGCAGGCCAAGAGGACGAAAGAACACAACGAGAGAAAAACCCAGCTAAGGTATGTGTGAATCAACGGACGATCAATGTGACACAATACACAAGCGCGCTCAAACTCTCACTCTTACTCACTCTCTTACTATTTGCATTTTTGTCAATTCAGGAGTGTGGGAAGAGTAGAAAAGTAGAAAGGAAAGGAAAAAAAATTGGGAGCAATTTAGAGAAAGACAGTACTGGAAGAATGCAAATAGAGAAGAGACTGGAGTTCTGAGAAATTCACCATCAAGTGTAGATGCAGTACAGACTGTGCTAGAAATTTTCTTTTTTTCTTTTTTCATGTTTTATTTTTTATGCCTGTTATGAATTGCAATTATAAATTGCTTTAGTAGGTGTTGAACGCGCCATTTTTTGATTAGATGATATTTGCCCACGTGAGAATGTTCGCCTTTTTTCATTCCCGCCTTACTCGCATCACTCGACAAAATCTCATTACAGATTCATTTACCCAGACTGCACCACATACTTAAAAGGTCATTGTGCACAAACACACAAACAAACACACGGGTTCATTGCCAGCCAATCCGCCCACCAATTTGCGGGAGCATTTATTTGAATGACATAAAGTGTATTTAATATCAATCAGCTTTGCGTGGGCACAGTAATTTGATGAAAATGCCGATGCATTTACAACCTTTTTTATTATCCACACATATCTGATTCATTATGGCAGCAGTGTAGAGCAATGACCAGCAATTACTTGGAAACTATTAGTCTATTAAAGTTTGTTGTTTGCCTGTTTCCCATAATTCGATTTCACTGTACTTATTTTTTCTGAGGTAATTTTTTTGCATCTTACCAATAAGAGCGTTTGGTAAAAAAGTATAAGTTAAAAAAGTGTATTGTTTGAAAACTTGAGGGTTTTATAAAAAAAACTTGTATACTTGCTTTCTTAATCAGATTAGTACTAACTGTAAAAATGAATTAAAAAATAAAAAAAGCCAATTGATTGTCCAGTTTGTGCACGTTTATCTCGTTTGACGATGTGTTAAGTGAGTGGGTGAGTGCCCTTCATCCGTAAGACCTATTCTTACAAACCAATATTGCCAATTGATTCTCAGCAGACGGCACATTTCTGCTCAATCAATTACCGCAAGTAGCGCTAGGAAATAGTAGAACAACTACAAGTAGTCCCACTTGGTATTGAAGAGACGTCTAGTGCCAGCAAAAGAGAAATAAAAACAAAAATTTTGCCGTTTGCTCTCAATATTGACTTATTTCTTAGTTTTTAGTTAGTGTGTGTCCATAATTTCAGGCAAAACACTTGTAAGTGATGATGGAATTATGATTACACGTTTTACCCACATTTAAAAATAGATAACTTATTTATATTCAATTTTCATTTAGATTGATTTTTGAGATCAATTTAATTGAAGCTTGATCCAAAGCCCATTCATGAAAAAAATAAAATATTCTTTTTAAATTGCAATGTTTTTAACTTGAACCCTATAAAATCATCTGAGGTCACACTTAAAAATTAAAAAGGTGCTTTTGTTTAGAAGTGTCCTCTTGCACTCAATGCACCAGCAATCTGTTTCACTTTTTGCTGAAATTGTCGCCAGTAGATACTCATAAGACAAATTTCGCCGTAATCGTTGTCCAGTATCAACAACACACATGTGCTCTGTCTGTGTAAATGTGAGAGAAAAAAAGTAAAAAAGTTTTAATGTTTGTGCGACTGTGATTGCCACTGCTTTTTAACTATTTACTACTATTTCCGCCGTAATCGTCTACAATTTGGGCTGCAGTTTTGGTGGCGTTGCTTCTTCTTTCGCAACTTATTGGCAGCCATCAGGGTTTATTTGTATGTGTTTGTGTGTACACTGTGTACAGTTTTGCCTCCATTTTGTTCTTGCTAAATAGAAGGGCGCGTGCAATCACCGGCCTGATTGCCAATTAATGAGCAGCTGATTTGCTCTGTGGCTGCAGCTGGCCGAGAGAAAATGTGCTTTTGCAACAAAGCTAAATCTCAGCGGAGTAAAAAGAGGAGATTGGGGTGCAGTTAGGCAAAATGAGAAAGCAAGCATTGCCACTTTGCTTTAGCACCATTAAATCAGCCAACCAGCCAACCAACCAACCAACCGCGCCCGAAGGCGAACTTTGCCGCATTGCATTTTTTGCTGTCGTCGTTTTTAGCTCATCTCTATTTGCCTAACTGTCTACTGGTGACATCGATTGTCTATGTTTATGCGTATAATAATAGTTTTACTATACTTCTAGTTGGTTGGTGGTTTTATTTTCTATTGCTCTTTATCCTTTCTCTACTTATTCTATTGCATTTTGGCCATTCCTTCTTGCAAAATTCTGCTTTTTTCCAGTTTTTGCTCTATTTTTTGTTTATTGAAAACTAGTTTTGAGAACACAAACAAACTAGTTTTTTAAACAGTAGAAATACTTTTAAGAATTCCTGGTTTTTGTTTGAAAAGTTATTTACATTTAATTCAGAAACATAATATTGCGCTCACTTATCTTATCGCGCAAGCAATAGCTAAACTGCTACATTACATTGCAAAATTTTAATTTTATGCAATTTAAACTTGCGCTAACAATGGACTTGGCAAACACATACACTGAACAGTGAGCCAGTGCTTGTGTGTTATCATCAGCGACTATTGACAGAGAGTTTGTCAAGTGGCAGATACTTTAGTTTTCCTCTACTGCCCAGCCTGCTACGATTTATCACTGTGCGCACTGTATGTTTTCAGCAGTCTTTCCTTCTTTATGTATTTTTTGAAAGCAGTTGCAAAATTGTTGGCACATGCACACACACACACACACACACACACATTCACAGCGGATAATGGTTCAGCTGGTGAAGCTCGGCTGTTTGGCAGTGTGGAGGTTTCCACTTACATAATTGCGCCCTCTCCCTCTGTTTAGTTGCCTGTGTTGCAGTTTTCATCTTCTTCTTCTCCTTCTTCTCAGTGCTCATCTCCTCTCATTCTCACACACACAAACATTTTTGCGGTACTGTGCGTGGTTTCGCTAATGAGTTGAGCTTTACTTTTTTGCCGCTTTTCTTGCTGTTTGTATCGTTTTTACTCTGAACGCTGAGCACACATCGCACACACACACACACACACACACACACACACACACACAGACGCCGAAACTTAATCCAACGCCCAAAAATATAAAGCCCGCAGAGGCTGGAGCGAACACACAGACACACTTAATAGTGCAGCAGTATATTCAATTAGGCGTCCTTGTGCTGGGCGCTTCTCTCTCTCTCTCTCTCTCTCTCTCTCTCTCTCTCTCTCTCTCTCTCTCTCTCTTTGCCTTCATTTTTCTCATGGGCGCAATGTCGGTTTTAATTAAAAAGCGGCACACTTCTTTCCCTGTCGATGCGTTGAGCGTTGTTTGAGCGTTCGTTCGTCGTTTGTTCACTCCCTGACGCTGTTCTTCCCCAGGACCTGCCACTTTGAATCAATCATCACTGTTGTCTGCCGCACTTTGTTGCACTTCTAATAGTGGCGGCAAACAAAGCAAATGTGTTCAGCACAATTCGTCTGTTGCACAATGCTATCGGTTTTCAAAGCACACACACAGACAGAGACCTACTGACTTACCAACTACTGACTGAGATAGGAAGCTTTTGTTGTGTGTAAAGATGGAGATAGAAATGAGCACAATGCTTCTGCTCACTTTCTTGTAATAATAATTATTTTTCAGAAGAATGTTCTGTTGTGTTGAAAAAACTGAATGGTATTGAGTTACCCTGTGTGTTACTATTTTCACAACTATTTTTATTGTTTCTGCTCATAAAAGACTTAACAAATGTGCTAACTTTTTTGTTTTTTTTCTTCCAGACAACTCAGGTAGAACTTGCCGGCTCACCAAGTGACCAAAAGCCGTTTACTGCCGCCGGTGAGGGTGTGCAACGAAACAGCAACGAAATCAATGGCCTTGTTAAAAGCAGCAACAGCAGTAACAACAACAACTGCGACAAAAGTGGCGGTGGACACATCTGCATTCCCAGTGTCAACTCTCCCGTCTCTCTTCTCTCTCCAACGGCGACCACCTCGACGACGCTAGTGCCCTACCAGACGGGCAGCATTGCCTCGGTGTCCAACATGAGCCGTCCTGAACTGAGCTCCTCAAATGCGATCACTACGACGGCGATGAGCTGCCTCTCAAAGACGATCATCAACATTCCCTCGACCAGCGCCAACTCCTCCACTCCCACCGCCCCCGGGCAGACGATTTCAGTGAAGAAGATGTGGGAAGAGCGACAGAAGATTTCACTGTCCAGAGAGCGGCGAGCTACTCGAATTCTTGGCATCGTAATGGGTGTCTTCGTTGCCTGCTGGTAAGTGCAGTTTTTAGTTTTTGCATTTGATATACCCTATTACATTACCTGATGTAGCTGATGCTGCTGTTTTTAGCAGTAGGCTGCTGCTAATTACTGCCTCCGTTTAATTGGACACAGTTAATTGAATAGAACTGCTGGTAGGCATCTCATCAAATTAAATCGGTGCCTATGTTTAGCTGCACTGGATTGCCAAGTTAGCCCTTTGATGACGACGACATTTGCCTATTACCAGACTATTCAATGACGTAAACACTGTGCAGCTGCCGTTTATGGGAACTAATTTGCTAATTAGCATCTGCTGAGAAAATGTGCAGCAATGTTGAATGATGATGATGAAATTCATCATTGATGATTAATAGAAAACAGAAATGACAGAGAAAAGTTTTTTACTGTGTAAAGTAGAGCATAAACGATCATTATAATTTAGCTAATTAAGTGACCCTCAAGGATGGCGTAGCAGAGGAAAAGAGAATTTGGGTGCATTCCAATTTAAAGCTCCTAACTACCTGCCCGTCTCAACGCTTAAACAAAAAAACAAGTCTTAGGTCCTACGTTGATGATAATGATGATGATGACGAGCTGAATAATAGTTGAATACTAACTACTGTTAAATCCCCAACAGAGCTTCTTAACAGCAACGAGAAAAAAAGAACAATCTTCTTTGCTGTTCAGCTTTTCCCGCTCTCTCCTGTGTGTCCAGATTGAGAAGTGAGAGAGAGAAAAAGACGCACAGTGGGTCACAAGAACACACACACACAAACACACATGTGAATGCTCTAATTATCTGTGCCCGTTGTCGTTTGTGCTTCGTTTGCTAGCAGATAAATGGCCTCATGTCTCCAGCATCGTCATTTCTTCTCGTCGTCTTGCAGCTACTGCTGAGGCTAATAGAAAGGCAGTAGAGCACCACTACTAGTGGAGCGGCAGATACTTCCAATCTACTCTTACGCTCATTGGCCCTCTCAATCTCTGTGCCTTCTTTCCTTACTCATTCAACGCGCCGCAAATGGCTGGCAATGATTAATGTTTCATCGGTTCTGTGCATCATCAAACTAAGATGGATGTTGTGTGTGCTCTGGTGGCATGCCATAGCCATGTCCATATTGGCCATGTTCTCGCACTCAGTGCTCTGTCTGTCATGTCATTTGGTGCCGATTAATTTTCACCCAAGCAAAGCTCACACAAACACAGACCAACTGTCACTTGAACGTAGCAGCTTCACTGCACTGCATTTCATTGTCTCATTGTCCTAATAAGACGTGCTCACAGCCAAATGGAATGGAATGGAATTCTTCAGCCTGGTCATTGTGCTGCAGCGCCATTTACTGTTGCTATTACTGCTTTTCTATTCTATTTGGCTATTACTATTTTTTATACTTTTGTTGCACTGGTATCTCGCTAATAAACAGACAGGAATAAGCAGCAGTGAGTAATACAATTGAGGAAAGTTGCTAGGAATTGTTTAGAGCACCAATGTGCCAATGAACAGTGCCAGTGGCGGGCAACAGACTTCAATCGTCAGATGTGCAGACAGTGTGCGGTGATTGAGCATCTCAGATGAACAACAAAATGGCAAAACGGTGAATGTCTTGAACATAAACATGATGGATGTTTTTTGAAGGTTGATGACTGCTTATTATTAAGCCACGGCGGTCGAATCACAAAAGACAACTCCATCAACTACTTACTTTAGTAATTAACTAATGGCAGACAGGCTTTCAATGTCTAAAATTGATCAGAACTTTAATTACCTCTGCAGTTTATCATTTTTGCTAATTGGAAACTGTAAAACTTATTTTTTGTTGTTCAAAAATTTGCAAAAAATGCTAAAAAAATTTAAAGCAAAAGAAAAGTGATGATTTCAGCTGTTTTAGCATCTAATGTATTATTATTGAAATTGGAAATCTTAGTTGACGCTCCACTGACACATTTGCCTAAAAGTTATCACTCATTTGCAATTCACGTGATTTGTCACCTTGTTCACCTCTCTTTCACACTTTCACTATGATTGCGCAGGAAAATGAAACAGTTATCAACGCATGTATGCACCGAATTTGCATTTCAATTCCTTGCCGTTTGGATTCAATCAGCAAGGAAAAGAAAACAGTTGCGGTAGTGGCAACTGCGAATTTGTGTTCAGTTGCACCATTGCTGCTGTGATTTTGTCATTTTCCCCATTACCACGACTGTGACATTAGAGCAGATGCCGTCCCAGGCCGATGAATTGTGGCGAAATGTCATTCATTGAGAAGGAAGCCACTTCTTTCAACTTCAGTACAGCAGCGCTGTGAATGAGTGAGTGAGCTAATTCATGACCAGGCTCATTCTAATTCTAATTCCAATTGGGTGCAATGTGTGTGTGTCCTTAGAAATAAAAAAATGTGGCAAACACAGGCGGCGCAGTCTTCCTTCTTTTTTCTCCTTTTGCAAAGCTTGCTTCCTTTTTGACTGCTACTGTTGTTGCTTATTTACACACACCATCACCACCGCCACCATTGCTGACATTCGTCGAGCCTAGTTTGTCCGTTTGTCTGTTTGTGTCTGTGTGTGTGCTTGATTGCTCCTCTGCTGTTTGCCAACTTTACGGTCATTTATTATTTATTTTCTATTTGTATTATTTGCACTTGTACACTTGCTGCTGCTGCCAAACCCGGGTCCTATTCTTTTTTGTTTTTTGGTTCCTTTTTCTCAAGTGCCAGTCGTGGTTTTCCGCCTTTCTCAGACTGTCGCTGTACCTCCCTGTCGCCCAATGTGTCAGCTAATTTGAATAAATAAATAAATTAGTGCCATTTTAAATTGTGGGTCGTTAATTTAATTGTTTCATTTCTTTATCCTTTTTCTTTTTTTCTTTGCTTTATCGTTTTTTCTTTTTCTTTCTTTGCTACTAACAGTATTTTTTGTTAAAAAAAGTTTCAAGAGTGTTTGAAATCTTAAATTATTACGATTAATCATAGAAACAAATTTGTTATTGTTTAAAAAACGTCCCTGCTACTTTTTACAACTCAGTGTTAAAACATCTATCAAACAAAAAAAAGTGCTGTGTCCTCAGGCTTTCTTATTAAAATTTGAATTGCTGTTGTTGAATTAAAAAGTAAAAAGTAGTTAACCTCAATTTATTTTATTGACTATAAAAATTAAAGTAAAGCAAACAACTCAATTTTAATCTATCAATTTAATTCAGGGCACCCTTTTTCATCTACTACCTGAAACCTTTAATTTGTGATTCCTGCTCTATGCCTCACGAAGTGGAAAACTTTATCACATGGCTTGGGTAAGTGTTTTTGTTATTTGTTAGTTTTGCTTACAGTTTTGATGTTTGTTTAGCTGTGCAAAAAATACTATGTAAATTTATTATTTTTTAACTTCATCAACTTTTTGCTACTATCACAACACAGGTACATAAACTCAGCTCTCAACCCTCTAATCTACTGTGGTTTCAATCGCGACTTTCGCCGTGCATTTCAACGTATACTTTCTTGCAAAAAAGTTTAGTTTCAAAATAAATTATATTAAACAAATATGAAAATTGTTTTTAACCAAAGCATAAACTGTACAAACATCTGATTTACATTTTTTGTTATGTTTTTGTAATTTTATTTTGCATCATCTAAAACAATTCAAGCTGTTGTTGGCAACAGTTGTCGTATTCTGAAAGAAGATGAGCCGTTTTCATTTTATTGTTTTTTAACTGCGACACTTAAAATTTTTTTCAAAATATTTTATCTGTTGTCTTTACTTTTAACTTTAGCGTCATTATTTTTATTAAACATTTAAATTTCTAAATAAAAATGTTATTTATTATTTTGAAAAGTAAAATAGTTTGGAACGTGCTAATTAACAGATATTGCATGCTATTTTTCAAATAAAAACTCGTAGTTAAAAAACTTAATAATAGTTAATTTTAGTTTTTGTGAAAACTGCATTACTTGATTTTCATTGCGGTAAATTGAAAAAAGGATAAATCACCTCAGTGTTACTTTTGTGTGTGTTCAAATTGGGCAACTCTAGTATTAACATTAATGCAGCTTATACAAATTACTACTTTTTCTAAAAACTCGTTAAGCATCTTTGTAGGGTGTAACTTTTTTGTTAAAATCAAATTTTCTATCAGTTTAACTGTGCAATTTAATTCAATTAAAAAATTTACTTTTTTTAGTTGTGTATTCAATTTGTTAACATTATTAATGCGTAATTTATTTGTGCCCTTAAATTAACAGTTGGGTGGCCGTGTGCGAATTTATTTCCTAAAAAGTACTAAACTTGCAAAAAATTTTAGTCGCTGCCGCTTGACATCGTCTAGTTTGGTTTTTAATCCTTAGACGTCAAGACATTGTACAATGCCAGTTTCTCAAAATTTTTTTATTTTTGTGTTTTGAAAATTTTATCCATTAACTTTGAGCATGTTTCAAAGTCATACTAAATTTTTTATTTTTAAACTTTTGTCGTTTTTTAGTTGAACACACGCACACAATGACAAGCAATTGTGAATGTGTAGTACATTGTAGAACACGATTGAAACTTTACCCTTCTATGTTTTTTTTCATCATCAGTTGATAGAATGAGTAATTAAATCTGTTTTCAATTTGTGTCTTCTTTATCTTTATCTTTTTCGTCTTTGTACTGCGAAGCAATTTCTGTTGACTACAGCAACTGCTGCTGTTGTTTTCTCTTGTCAGTGAATTTTCACTTTTGACCAAACTCTGCCGAGCAGAACTGCGCACAAAGTGAATGAACGCAACCATCGTCTGTCTATTGTGTCATTTTAAATTTGATTAAAGCGCTCCAAATTTGTTGTCTTTGTTTGCTCAAAAATGCACAAAATTGTCTTTTTTGCTTGGCTACTGAAAATGCAAATTATCTTTCATGTTCAGAAGCAGAAAAGCGTAAAGCTAGGCACAAACCAAAACAAGTAACTTTAAAATTTTGTAAAAGGAAAAATTTTGCACAGTGTGTCTAAAAAAGAGTAGTCAACTGACAAAGTAAGGTCACTTGCCACCAGTTCAATTGCGCACACATACCCCCGACTACTGATCAGAGAACATGCAAACCATTTCAGGCCTCCTTCCTTCCCCTTTCCTGATAACCATTGCCGTTTTCCTCTCAATATATGATAAATGGACATTCTTTTTTCCATTTATCTTGTTGGTCACTTGATTGCCCGTTCAATGCGCTAAATGAAACGATAAAACGATGCTTACTCACCGATCCAGGAGAAGTGCAGCAGAGAACGCGTCAAGGACCACTGTTTGTTATCGTTATCAGGTCCAAACACTGTCCAATTGTTGCCCACTTGGGCACCTACTAGCTAATAGATATTTGGGGGCCCTTACAACACTTTCAAACGCACGCACACACAAACACTGAGAAAGAAGCACACTTCATTTGACGTTAAGCAAAAGTTGGTGAATTACTCTGAAATCGGTAATTTAATTAAAAGTTTCAATGCTAGGCAGTTGTTGCCTCACGTTTTTAGCCATTTTTGAAGTTTGTGATTTATTAATTAAAACATCGACCCAGGAGCATGGAAAGAAAAGGAGAGAAAGAGAGATCGCTCTTGTCGTACAGTTTGCGTTTCTTGGTGCAAGTTGCTCCCTTGAGTATTGCCATATGTACGCACCATTCTGTCACCAACAATCAAAAGGCAAAACTTGGATTTTTTCACACAGTGCTGAACTTTGTGCTGGTACAAGAACTGGTTCCTGTTTGCAGTCTACTCTTGCCTTTTCTCTACCCTCCCCTTTCCGACATGAACCAGCATACCATTATTAACCAATTTGCATCTATTATCGACAAACTTCACATGAAACCACGTGTATGGCAACACTCATTTCAAAGGGGGAAGAAACGGGAGCAAACTTTCATTTTTTCTGTTTCTAGTCAAGCATGTACTGAGTTGATCGTCAATAACAAAAAGTAGTGCTCAGCTTTGTTTGAAGGGTGTTTGGCTAGTAGTCTGTTTTCAATCAAAAAAAGCGGAAACTGGCATTTCAGTCAATGTTGAGTCTATTTGCAGTTAATTGATTGAAATGGATTACCCTTAAATTCAGAAACTTTTTCTTTACTAAAAATGAGTTTAAGAAACAACTGTCAATAATGGCAGTCAGAAAAATTTGCAAATGATTTGGAACTAACAAAATTTTTACTGTTTGCCATCAGACAATTTTGTGCTGTTTCAAAACAGGGCAAGCCCAGAAAAGTATAGAAGTTTTTTAGCATGTGATTCATTTAGTCGCATGATAGGCAGATGCCAGGTTTTAATCCAGCTTCAGATTGATTAGTTTGCCTAAGCCATCCTTAGTTGTTTTTTCTTTTTGTTGTATTACTTCCATTGGGTGTGCTCATTTTTTGTCCTCGTCGTCGTTGGATTTGTGTGCTAGAAAACTGGTATCTTTTGAACAGTGTTAAACAAAAGCTAAGACTAAACTTTTAGCGCAGTCTGTGCATTTGAGAGTGTGCCATATGTTTCCAGTGTGTGTGTGCATTTGAAGGCTGCACTAAACAGAGAGTCTTTTGTGTATATGATAAGAAGGCGACAATAGTGCAGTTGGAAATTCATTTACACTCTCTGTCGATTTGTCTGAGTTATGAGTGCAGCGGCAACAGCAGACGGATTTTAAGCCACAGGAGAACAAATGTGCGTGTTTAGCCAAATCGATGCACAGACACACACACATACACACACACATTGCCGGTTTTGTTCTCTGTTTCGAGGAACAAGTTTGTTGTTGTGTCAAGCACGAGATCAATATCGACAGTTCGCAGTGTGTTTACGTGTGGGTCTGCATGTGTATGCTGGTAACGCACACCGCCTGAGCTCAAGACAAATGGCACTTTTAGGAAAAGAAAGAAAAAGTAAAGAGATGAAAAAAGAAAGCCAATGTTGCACGCACAAGTGAACGAATGCAAATAAAGCTCCAGCAGTGACAGGGAAAAGAGTGGAAAACAGAGACCACATTGCATCGAAGAGCACTGTGTGCTAAACAGAGTCCCACTGTTCACTTGGTGAATTTGGCTGTTGTTTGCTTCTCTGCCTCTTTGTTCCTAAGCAGTCACCGCAACTTGGCTGCAAACTACAGTGCACAAGCAAGCAAAACCTTCATTCAGACAGCTTTTACCGAGCAATATTAATTTCTTGTCCACAATGTTCATCGGTGTTACTAGATGTGAGCATAAATTATTGAGAAGAATGTGAAACATAAACACAGCAGTAGTAGAAAAAAAACACAAAGCCACAAAGTCTTTTTGTGGTTCAATTTTTTGTATATTTTTGTTTTTGCCATAACTTAGTCGTTTGTGCTGGCAAAACTCTTTTATCTGTGTAATATGTCGTACGTACAGCTCACATGATCGTCTCTGGTTTTGCACTTTAATAATCGGTGATCAATAATGGTGTGTGCAGGGTCCACTGTCTCCGCTGGCTGTTTTTCCTCGACTTTCTCAGCAGCTGCAGTGGCATTTCAATACTGCTGACGTTTCCTTCCGCTTTGTAATTCTTCACACTGACTGACTGACACTCTTTGGTGACTGCGAGGCCGAGGCTTGCATGTGCAATCAGTCAAGTTTTGGTGGTAGTAGTCACTGTCCTTTTGTCCATGTTACATCAAAACTGGAGGCTCTAGCTTACGGTGCTATTTGCCATGACGACTTCATAAACATAGAGGTTTCATTTCCCTGATGAGCTCTAATTAAATAATTAAGTCCCTTACTGCGTAGATATCACTTGAAAGAGAGTACCATCATCAGTTTAGTGCTTTTAGCTTTATCACGTTTTCCTCCCCTTTTGACTTTACACTATGGCTAGACATTTTTCTATTTCTTTTAGTTGCTGCTGCACTATAAATTTAATCTGCAGTGCATTGCTAGACTTTTTTGTTGCATCGTCGTCGTTGTCGTCGCCGTTTTGCTTTTGTCTGTCCGATGCCTCAGTTTTGCTTCCCGTGTACAGAATTTTGAGCTTGATTCCTTTTTAAAAGTTTACTTTTAGTACTGCCGTACTGAGGAGAATAAAGGCTGTAAAGCAATTCATGGCCAATTTGAATCAATTTGCACCCAGGCATTGCTACATCAGCGTTTCTATCTGCCTCTGTCAGTCTTCTTTTGTGAGTCACTTTAATTTATTTAATGTCAATCAATATTAGCTCCTCAATCTATTCGTTTCGATTTTTTTCTTAACTCTATCAAAGGACAATTTTTGTTAGTTGAAAAGGAAAAAAGGGTAGGAGACGATCATTGTTACTAGGCTGCATTCAGTTGGTTTCCCCGTTTTGCAATACAAACACATATAAATGCTACTGTACAGACGCAATTTGATTGAGCAGCTGCTGTCGCCTACGTAAAGCATTTACAATTTTTATTTAAATTTAAATTAAAAGGAAAAGTTGCTGAAAACGGAACTGTAAGTGTGCAATGAGAAGTAGTGTCTCTACTTTTTTTTCTATGAAAAAGTAGCCGCTCAATTAAAACTAATGATGATTCATAAATTCAAGATGTGATGTGATGAAAATAAAAACTCAAAGCGACTAAAAAGGCAAATGTAAGGTCGAGACTAAAATTGCGTGCCCTAACACATCTTTTGAATAGCTAGACTTCAATTAGTGAATTAAAACGGGTCATGCACTTTAGGAGTGCACGCTAAGATGATGGGCAATACACCTCCCGTTTCTTTTACACACATCAAAAGGAATCCCCGTTCCTTTCTTCTATTTCAAAGCATGTTGAAACATTTTACCGTTTGTCTGATGAGCATTACTGATTGCAGAACGTCATTTGAGACAAGTGCAACATGCATTTTGCATTTGTCGCACTGATTGCAAGTTCTCTCTGCACTTTATACATTTTGCATTGAGGGTGTTTTTTCTGCTAAAGTCTCTAAATCCGCGCACTGAGTCGCAAATTGTTGTCTATATCACGGTTTTTAACGCTAATTTTTCCCGGAAGATTTTCATTTTTGCAATGACATGCTGATGCTAATGATGGATTGCGATTACGAAACTCCTCTGACGTACTTTCAGATTGAATTCTTTGGAATTTTGTTTAAATTAAGCCGCTGGCTACGTTTTACTCATGACTGCCTTTTTGTACGACTACCATTGGTCTACAATTTTTCCTTCAAAAAATTTAGGTTTCATTTGTTTCAACTAAGGCACATTGAGAATCACCATTGTCATCATTACTAATGTAGAGCACTTTGGCAATTTCTTTTCCGTTTCTTTTGAATGTATTGTCGGTGTAATTGTGAACAACCAGTGGAATGATTTATGTTTGATAGCAAACTTGTAGTAGGCTTAATAACTGAACTAAACTGACAAAAACAAATATGCGTGTTTTTCTTTTGCAGTGGTTTGATTTACCAAAATTAAATATATTCTCGCTTTCCAATGTTGTCAAAATCTAACACTTTTTTTGCTTAAAAAAATTAAACTTTAACTGCCAAGCAAATTGAACAGCGCAAAATATCTGTCAACTAAATTTCAGTGATCGGAAGTAAACGTCAAAAATACTATCTTTTTCAACACCTACAAAGTAGTCCCAAAGGTGTCCCTAGAATACTTGTGAGCATTAAGTAAAAAAATATTTACTAGACACGTTCATGCACAACAACATTATTTTAAAGTAGTGCACATCGGTAATCGGCCATTCAATTTGAGCCTTTTCTTGCTAAATTATTGACAAATGGCTATATTTGGCGTGTTTCCGTTGATCGTTAAGTGACAGTGGAATTTATTGCTAGCTACAGTACTGACACATTGCTAATCGATACGCACTATGCTAAAAACAGCTCTTCAGGCAATACTGTTGACATTTATCTGGACCTAAGTTTTTACTATTTTAGAAGAACAGAATTCAATTCAACACTATGAGCATTTTTGTCATCCGTGATCAGTTTGTTGTGGTTGAAGATTTTAAAAACTGTTAAAAACTTGAATTTATTTTTAAATATAATTAAATGACAACTGGTTTTATCTTGTTCTTTCTATCCAGTTTCATGGTAAGTTGTTTTGGCATTTGCTAACCAAGTTTAACTGTGCCAAAGTTGAAAGATTTTACAAAAATAAATTGCTGCGTTTGTCAAGTTTTTTGCCCACTTTTTTTAGAGAGCTTAATTTTACAAAGCCAATTTAGAAACTCCGGAAACGCTGTGCAGTGCACTGCTTTTTGCGGCACAAATGAAATGGTTGTCGCCGTTGCCGACGCCGCACTGGACCCAGACACAGACACACATTTGATCAGAACGCTCTAATGAGCACTTTGTGTCTGTTGATGGGAGTAAACTTTGCGCATAGATCGGTCTGAGTGACTTGCTGCAACTGCCTGGATGGTAACTAATCCATAGTCACTACAGTCACTTTGTTGTTGGCTCTTTTTGACCACACTACTGTGTTTACCGGTTACTGCAAATGAGGCACGGCCAAAACAACAAGCGAGGCACTTGAATCGATTGCCAAATGACCCACTTTTGTTCTGTCCCGACTTTTGGGGACTGTTGTGTACAAGAAACAACACTATTTTTTTGTCCATCAGTCGGAACGCCTACAAAACCATTTACAAATAGTAGTCGTCATCGCAGTTGATACTTTTTTGTTGTTATTACGTTTTTCTTGCTGTTAACTTTGCAGAAGCAGTTGTTGCAGAGACGTCACCGCTACCGTGCTCTACTGACCAACTAAACACTGCGGCTCAGCATAAATTATTAAAGTACTCACAAAGTGGGCGCTGATGGCCATCAGTTTCCCTATCTCTCTCATTGACTGTGTACTGGATCTTCTCTCTCTGAGTTACCCGTCCCGGTGAGTCGTTTGCAGACTGTAGTTTACTGTAGTTTACCTTCTTCATCCGGCAGCAACAGCAGCTGTAATTAGCGAGTGCTGGTTGAAATTCTCTCGTTTGCAGTAGTCGAAAGCAAGATTTACATTACGGACGACTAAAGCAGTGCACTGGGCTGCTGCTGCTGCTGTTGCTGATGATGATGAACGTGCACTGGTGACCACTGGTCACTGCTCACTGAGTCACTGTCAATCTGCAGAGCAGACTGCAAACTTGTGTGTGTGTGTGTGCTTGCTCTTGTCGTGTCTGGTCACACTTTGTCCGTAATTGCCACCTCTTTCTCACCCAGTCCTCAATCTACAATCCTCGTTGTTCTTGTTTGTCCACTGTGTGCTTTCTGGTGCGTGTTTGTCTGAGTTTGAGTATTTCTCGTTTGTTTTGCTGCTGGTTGTGGTAGTAGTTTTGCTCAGTTGACGCCAAACGGCTCACTAGTGCTGCTGCTGCTTTGGCCGACGATAAACTGAAAGTCTTCCGTTCTCCAGTGATTGCAATCGTCTCTTTTCTTTTAGTTGTCTGTGTTTGTGTTTGTACTGTTCATCTTTAATTGTCCCCTCCGTTTTAGCCACTAGCTACACAACTGGACTCTTCATTAATAAATAAATCCCAATTTGATGTTTCATGATCTTTCCTCTCCAATGGGACCTATTCCAGCAGCAGCAGTCCGGCCGATCCACTTGTGCTTCCACTGTGCGTTTTCTTCTCAAAACTCCAATTTAATTAAACATTTTCCCACTGGAGAAAAGGGAAAATTGGCGCTGCAATAAAGCTTTACTTTTATTCTGTGTTCATAATTTTGTCTTCAAATATAGCGCGACATTTGAATGAACAAATTCTAATGAAAAGCTCTTCTCTACTTGCATCCAATTTTCTGCTTCCTTTTATTCTAACTCTAGTGGTCACATCAACAAATGTTTCTTCTTTTTAATTCAGAATTGACCACTGCCACTAAACGCATCTAAGGAATCAGAAGAGAACATACACGCACAATGTCTAGCTGACATATCGAGTCAGCCAAGCGCACTGCACACAAGTTTCCATAGTTCATGGCAAACTTGGCAATCATTTTCATCTCGGTATCTTTAGCAGCAGTCTATTTGCGGTGGTGGTGGTGGTGATGGTGGTGATTGTCTATGCTTTAAATGGACACGCTCGGCTTCTCTCTGGACACCGACTCCTCCACATGTCTCTGTGAACCGATCCTTGCGGCAGCGCCTGTCCACCAACAGCAGCAGTCAATTCAGTCCAACTCAAACCTAAATAAACTCAAACCGTCGTGTCTTTCACATTCGCTCAAAAACCACCACTACCACCACCACTACCCACCACTGGCCAGTCCTTCAAGTGACTTGTCACTTTCATCAAACTTTACCCGCACAAACACATTGGATGAAAACGGAAATCACTTGGCACTGAGCTTACCGCCGCTGTCTATCGATAGTGGTGACCATCGCCGCCGCCGTCTTTCAACGCACATTTTGATTAGCCACAGTGCACTAGACACTGAGGACGTCCCAGTAAAGTCAGCACTTCCCTGTCATCGTCACTATCACCGCCATCAGCATCAAGCACTGTCAATTGAGCAGTTCAGCGTAACCACCACCACCAGTACCAGCCAGTTTGACAGTAATCATCGAAGGAGCGCAGCAACACCGCAGCAATCGCTGCCGATTATTGAAGCGAAAATTAGCATTTCACTGTCCCCAACTGGCGACTGTGCTCAACTGCAGCACCGTTGCCGTTGTCGGCCAGCAACGCTCACAATGAATCAGATCGACTACAGTGGTTCGCGGTCACTCTCCAGTGAGCCAATTGGCAAGGATGGCAATGTCACGATAGACAACAATAAATTGCTCATTAGACAGCAGCCAAGAAATGGTAAGAGAAGAGGCAGCACAGCAACGGCAGCACAACTGGCCTCGCATTCAAATGAGACCAGCTCAGGAGAGGAAGCTACTACTACTACTACTACTGCAAATTACGATGGCAATAGAAATAGAAATACAAACAGAACAATCAGGGATCGAAACGTCACGAAGAAGTCTACAAAGACAACAGAGAAGGGAGAAAAGAGGCAATCTTCAAGGCAAAGAGGGGAGATTGGCAAGCAGCAAACTAATTACCAAGTGGACATGTCTGACAGCAACACAAGCAATGACACTAGTAGTGCTGCCGATGCTCCTGACAATTATAACGAGGCGCCCAATCTGCCCATGTACAAGGTGCCCAGAGACGGAGGAGACAACAACAACAACAACAACAACAGCAATGGAGAAGATGACATGAATCGGAATCGACTGCTATCCGGGCGTAAAATCTCTCTTCCGCTGATTATTTCACCGGTGTCAAGGCGGCCGCGGCAGCAGCAGCAGCAGAATTTTTTTCATGCAAATCAGGTCAACATAAATCAGAAAGGCACTTCTCCTGCTGCTGCCGCCGCTGCCAGTAATTCCCCGAAAAAGTCAACTCGTCGAAACCGCCCCTCTCCTCCAAACGGGGAGTACTTTACCACAATGGCAATGAAGCCCAGCTGCGAGCAGATTGCCGATTGCATCATCGCCGACAACATTCCTCAGCTGTACAAGTGGGTTCTGGATGGATTTGGCAGGCAGGTGTACTCCTGGCGGAATGCATTCGTCCTCGCGGACAGTTCCACGCGAATGCGAGACTTTATGACGCAGATACCCAAATATCAGGTAAGGTACAGAGGCAGTACTTGCTGACAACAACAAAAGGGGTTGAAAGGCAGGGAAACAACAGCCATTTCTATTTTCAACCTTTTTTTGTTTTTGGCTTCTATTACATAGACCCACAGCTTTGTTAGTGTCTAGTAGGGCAGAACTAGTAAGCACCAAGCAGTGTTCGTCGACAACAATTACCGACAAAGTGACAAAGCAGTGGGTACAGGCATACTGGGAAGAGTACACTGAAGAGGGAGGGAAAAACACGAGCACCCGGCAGCCAACTAATTTGCATCTCAATAACCGCTCTACTGTATGAATTGTCACCGAATTTGCAACTGTCTGTAGCTGTGTGTCTGTGCGTGTCTTCCCATTGTTTGCTCAAGCACTCTAACACCATCTTTCCCTATCTGTGTCCTCTTCCAAGGCGACAATCGAAGCTCTTCACGGAGCGATTGCCATCGGTGAACAGTGTGCCTCGACCATCGCCCCACTGATCGGCAGGCGCATTGAGCTGCTGCTCTCGCGCGACTCTGCCGGTCAGAGCCCGCTGCACAAGGCCGTCCTCTACCAGCGAACCGACTCCATTCGACTGATTCTCAATCTGGCGCCCATTGCACTGCAGACATGTGACAACGTAAGTCAATTACCGATCTCCTTTTTCTTCTTTTTCTGTCTTTGCTTTTTATTTTTGTTCTCTTATGTGCACCGTAATCAGTCCGCTCAACATAACTGCACTGAGAACTTGAAGCTGCTGAAATGGCTGCTCACAGCAGCACATTTGCTGAATTGCACGATGTGTTCTTTAACTTTGTTTGCCTCGATTTGTGTGTGCGGGTGTTTGTTTGTCGACCATTTTTCTCAAAAAAAGAGAAGGAGACGCAAATCGCTCATTAGGGCCACTTATTTTTTGCTGTCTTGCAAATGCTGGCGTGTGAGTCTGTGTCTGTATTGTCAATTTTTATTACCACAAACACATTTTCTTTGCTAGTCGTTACTCTCGTTTTTGCTGCTGCTTTCACATATCAATGTTTTAGTTTGGCAATACTTTTTTCGTCAGTGCAAAGCTGCAAATGGTGGCGGTTGTACAGTAAGTGCAGTCAAATCAACGTAACCACAAAGGGTTTGGTGAAATAAAAGTGATGTACTTGTGTGTGCACCCACTATTGACTGGCAATCACTAAAGCTGCGTTTTACTGGTGTCGATGTGCGTGTTAAGAGCCCTTAAGTGAGACAATTACATCTCCTTTGGTTAATTGAGTTTTTTCAATCTATTAAAACGTTAAGTGTATTTAGGTTCACTTGTAGTGCATTATTTTGTTTTACAAGACTGTTAAAACGATGTCAATTATTAATGCACCAAAATTTGATGATTTGATTACAAAATTTTGTCATTTCAGCACTACCTGAGCATAGCAATGTCAATTGTAAGCAAAATCTAACACAAAAATCTTTTTTAGGTTACTTTTTGTGCTCATTGAGGCAAGTCGGTGAGTAGAGCTCAACTGGGACGTTGTTTTTTTGGGACGTCACTATTTTTTCCACTATTCTAATGACTTTATTACTTATTTGCACACAAGTTTTTTCTAGTTTACATAAAGACAATCACACTATTGAAACTCCAAATCCGGTTTTTCTTTCTTTAGGGAATTGCACATGGACTTGACAGGCAAATGAATTTTGCACAAAGAAGTAATTACAAAAAAGCAGTTTTTCTAAATGAACGGTTAGTTAAAACACAGTTTTGTTTAGCCCACAAATGCTTCTGCCATTTTTGCTAATCAAGGTGAACCACTACTTTACGCCATTGATTGTGTTTCTCCCTTAAAAGCCAAATGGAAAGTTTGACTAGCCAGCTGACCACAGTCACCGCATTCTGGCACTACTGTTTTCATTTTACCAGTTCTTTTTTTAGTGCCACTCGCACAACTCACCCACACACAAGCATTTTTTCTCTTTACCGACGCTAAACTTGACATTCACCTACTTTGAAGCACTGGAATGTGTGCGATTAGTTGTTTTCTCTCTCTTTCTCTGTTCTCTTCAACTGTTTTGCACTCTCTTGTTCCTCGTTTTCAACGTTTCTCTCTTTTTTCCTTTTCTTTCCCCATCTACCTGTCCAGTGTTTGATAACACACGGCCACTTTATGACAGCGTATATAGCAATGCAAATGTGGGTGCCTGTGTATACTGATTGAGTTAGCCTTGCCACCGTTTTCATTCAGCATTAGAATGCAAATTTTAATAATTAATGTTGTATATACAAAGAAAAGTATATGCACTAAGCAGAAAAACAGCAGCAGCAACAACAGCGACAGCAATTCTCTTTCTGCTCAGCACAGTACCTTATCTCACGGTGGCCATTTGTGCGCGTCATTTGGCCCACTTGCACTTGTCGATTTGTCTTTCACTCGACGCGTTCTATCTTCTTCTTTTCCTTTTCTCAAGCCCATCTGTCTTTGGGTTTGAGCACTGATTGCACTGAATAGCACACACATTTGTTCACGTATTTCACTGTTCAATTTTCTTACCTCAATTGCCGATGCCCACTCTCATACATCATTTTTCCCCGTTTGCACTTGTACTCGTTCATTCATTTGCCTAGATGGGCCACTTGACGTAAATACCAAATGGTGGACGAAAAGGATACATTTGCCAGAAAAAGACTGACAGACGAAAGATGCTGCGCAAAATGATTATACGAGCTGTTTAGGAAATGCAGTAGATAGTAGCCATCGATTGACAAGTGCAAGTGGGCCATGGACAAAGGAAGGAGCGAGGGCGCAGAGGAATTCAGTGATTGAGTCATTCAGTGACCAGTTGTACGAGCACTCAAAACATACACAGACATATAATTTTGGTTGTACAAAAACTCTAGAATGATGGACAATCGAGGAAATGAAGATAAATTGCTCTAATAAACGGAGGTGACCAGTTGACCGATGAATGACTGGTGATAGGTGAACAGGTAAAGGGGAAACGCACTGCAGCAAAGCCAACATTTCCCAGAATTTTTACTCGTTTCTCATGAAGGCAATCACCTTGATTTGCCGCTGACAGTTGTACAGTTTAAAAAAGGAGAAGTGTTTCAGTCTACCTGGACATGCTACTAAATATAGACACTGCTGCTGCTGTTGGTGCTGTTGATGGTCACTTGACAGCGGACAGAAGCAGAAACGGTAGCAGCAGAACAGAACAGAAAAATGAACCAAAAGTGCACAGACTGAAGGTGCAGCACGTATTACGCCCTCGACAATTAGCGATGGCACTCGTTGCGACCACTCACTGACACCACATGTTCTGCCACCAGTGACAACAGTGCTGCTGCAATGTTGTGGCTGTGGTTGTGACTACGTTTTCCGCTTTCTGCTTCTCATTTTCATTCTCTCCTTTTCACTGGTCAGTGGCAGTTTTTGTTGCAGTCACTTTGTTTAGTGGGAGCTTATCTCTTTCTTTTTTTCTCTGGCAAACAGCAAGACACCTTAACCTAGACAATGAACTGAACTTGCTGGCTCTACCACGACACACATTTTTCAGTTTGTCTGTTTTAGCTGGCCAAGTTAAACGCAACGCACACACACAACGCCGGCAGAAATCGATCAATACGCACAACTCTTTAGCTTTCATTTTTGTTGTCTCTCAACCTAACTCTTCTTCATATTTGCCTTTTATATGACTTTGCTCAACATATCTGTACAACTTGCTCCATTTAAAATTGTTTTTTATTTTATATATATCATTTGTTTAAAAATAAACTTGCTCAGTTAAAATTATAATTTATAATTGAAGTTATCTACTTGCAAGTAAGTATGTCAAGTGATATAATAAATGACTTTTTTTCATTTTTTTGTTTTTATTTTTTGTCGATTGGTCAATTTTGATCTGATATTTAAAAAATGAATGATAAAAAGTCAATTAAGTTTACTGCAGTGCAAAATGAAAATATACTATTTATCAAAAATTTGAAAACGTAAATTAGAATCACTGAAATAATTCATTTTGAGTTTTTAATTTTTAAACATCTCAACCAGTTTTTGTATCATCAAGGTCGTTATAATTACTGACACTCGGTTAATTTATTTGTGACAACTTTTGCTATTTAGATCACTGTAGTTTGTTACAAAATGACACTTCAATGTCAGAAAGAACAACAACATCAACACAAAATGCATTCCAAATCTCATTCTGCATTATTTGTTTCACCAAATACAACCACTACAAAACTGCCACCAATCACTTTTAGCTCACCATCATCATCATCATCATCTTTTGACCTTTTACCATTTCAGGAAGGACGCACTCCACTTCATTTGTCTGCTTTTTTGCCTGATAACGGACAAATTTACCGCCAACTAGTTGAAGCCGGCGCCATGACCACTGCCACTGACATGGTAAGTTTTATTTTCTGTTTAAATTCTGCTCTGTCTCACTATCATTTATTTATCGGATTATTTATTGACTGTCATGCATGTAAATAGATCAATTAAGAATTTAACCTTTACAAATTACTGGCAAAAATGTTTTTAGTTTAAATTAAATTAATTCTCTTATGGCTTTTCTTTTCCCTCGATCACCGTTTTCTCATGAAAAAGCTATTGTTTTTGGCTATTATACTTTCGGGACATTGTATTTTTTTGTTTCTGCAGAGGTGTTGCGTCGTTGTCGTTGTTGTTAGTGCTTTTGTTGTGCCATTGTGTGTTCACCCACTGCCCGGGTCTACCACTTTCCTTCTTTTTTTGCCAAGCAGTACGAGTGGCACTCTATTAGTTTAATTGATTGGTCTTTTGCAGTGCTGCTGTTGATGGTGGCGAATGGCACTAAAAATAGTGTGCGATTTATATCTTCGTTTTGCTGTGTGTACTCGTAGAAGGAGGCGGAAATGCTGCAGCACTACTTCTATGCTGGTGACTGCCCTCCAGACAGTTCTACTCCCCTTGCCCCCCATTTTGTTGTGGCGCCGATCGACTGTTACTGGTCGACGTCTACCATCAACGTCTTTTTTACCGGCAAACGACCACATACCACACATATTAATCATTGGCAAAAACTCACCTACCTCGAACGACAACAATCGACAGCGCGCACTTTGCTGGCGGAGTTTTCCGTTGAAGAGAGAGAAGGACAGATATTCTCAAACGTTCCTTCTACTCACAACTTAGTGTTGCTGTTATGGCAACTTAGACGGTTCTTTTCTTTTTCTCTGTAGTTTCAGCTTTCTCCCTTGTTTGCTGCCTGCTCAGATCGACCAGAACGATTCTTTTTCTTCTTGTTGATTCTTCGACCACCACCACCGTCTCTGTTGCAGAGGTAGCTGCCACCAGACATTGCCACTTTCAGTGCAGACAGTCTTTCTTGCTGTCAGTCTGACTTGGAGACAACAGATTTTCTTGGTGGCAGCCAGAAGCAACACTTTGCTTCAGCACAAACTACTTTTGTTTTCAATGCAAAAAAACTTGTCGTGAACTTGTTTGATCTTTAACCAATCTTCATCTTTCCCCTCTCTTCTCCCTCTTTGCCTCATTGAACACTCATCACCACACCGACAGTACTACCGTCGACCAGAGGATTACTTGCAAGAGGGCCATTACCGGTCACCCTCATCATCCCATCACCACCATCAGCATCAGCACAAACAGCAACATCAACAACAGGGCCCAGCAACGTCTGCAGCAGCGCCATCAATCACTCTCAACTACGGCGCCAACTTTGCAGCAGGGCAGACGCATCGTGAACCAAGGCCAGCAGCCTTTGACGTTACCACCGACCAATGGTACACTGAGACGGATGAAAACTTCAACTACGAAGTGTGCTATGACCGATGGTGGCTGCCTATTGACACCTCGGTTTCTGCTGAGCAGCAGCAACAACAACAAACACCACTACTTGTAAGCCTTCTCCCGACGACGGGAAAGCATTCACCGGAAAGCAGCTTTCAAAGCCCAGTTTACAAGCAAACAGACAAGTTGACAATACCACCACTGGTCAGTCGATCATCAGTCAACGATAAGCTAGGTAGGTGTCATAAATGTCCTCGACTAAGTACGTCGTAGTTTGTGGTGACGCTCATTCGTCTTTATAGATTTTTTTGCTTTTGTTTAGCTATTTTTTCACCCGTAGTCTAAGGTAGTAGTGCTTTTGTGCTTACACCGGTCGATTTTCTCGTCAATTGTGTGCATGCTGCTGCTCCAACTTTTGCTTGAAACTAATTTAAAATCATTCTTATTTTGTTGGGCTTTTTTTAGTTAGAAAAGTTTTTTGTTACTTGCGCAACGTTAGAGTTGCAGCACTTGCGTGTCTCATTTGGTGATTAGCTTTGGTGAGCAGCGGAGGAGCTGCAGTGCATGATCTTCTCAATTTTGTTGTGGTGTAAGTGTGTAAAGGGCACACCGTGGAGCTCTACCTCTAATGCTCACTGACAGCTCAGTCAGACTTAGATAGGGGTTTTCACTACTGTACAGCTATTCGTCACCTTGTCAACCAGTGTGTGTGCCAGGTTGAACTGACGAGTTCTTTGGCTGTTGTCGGTTTTTCGCCGGGAAGTTGCTCTTCCCCCAAAATTGTGGCCCTTTTGCGTCGACATTTTAGCTTTATAAAAAGTATTTTTAACTGTAATTTTCTTTTTTCTTTTTGTTTTGACATTACCATTAAGTTTACGGGACTATTTTTATTATTACTTTTAATTTGATTTTTACTTGAACTTTGAGCACTATCATCCTTCTATTTTCAGTTTGAGACTTTCCATTTTTCAGTCTGTCAAACTTGTGGGCCAGCATTCAATAGAAAAAAAATTACAAAGTTTTTAAATTAAAAAGAAGTGTGTTTTGATTCAGTCCAACTTTTTTAGTTTTGAAAAAAATAATAATATAGACTATATCTTTATAAAATGAAAATTGCTTAACTTTTTGCTAATGCATTATTTTGAGTGCAATTTAATTTTCAAAATGTATTTGGCCAAAATGCACAATTTTTTGTACAAGTTTTCTTGGTTTTTGTTTTCTTTTTGTTTAATATTTAGCAGTTTGATAGACCACAGATTGGTTTACTCTTACAGAAGCTCATTCCAGCAACGTAAATTAATTTATGATTAATTTATTCTCAATAACAGCCTGCTGTCATGTGCCCTTAATGATGCTCTCATTGCTAACTTGTCTTTTATGTTTGTTTTTCTCTACATTTGGCTTTCAACTTATCCTATTCTTCTTAGCGGATTTTTAACTTGGCAGTGTCGAGATGTTTCTGTCAACTAATTTTCTGTCAGCTGACAGCAAAACAGGTGAACTTAATGACATCTTCGGTCATCATTAGCTACACGCTTCTCGATTATCTGCTAACAAAATTGCTTTGTTTAATCATTAGTTGGAAAAAGGAAAAGTGAAAAAAGCAGCTTTACTGATAATTGCAATGGGCGCAGCATCTAGGACGGCATCAGTTGACCCACTAAGCTAGGCTGGCTTACATTTCGTCTAAGGTGACCAGAACAGGCCATTTTTTTGTCCACTTGATTTACCGTATAGTCTTGCCTTGCCCTTCGTCGATACCTAATTTATGTGTGCGTGTTGCCGGTCATCAATCATTGCCCATTTTGGCTGTTGTTTTCTTGTTGGTGCAAAGATGACTGTTCTCATATTAATTGCTTGTTGTATGTATGTGTGTGTGTCCTCATGGTCGTTTCGGTCTGCCAACTTTCCTGCTGACGGTTTGCCGGCCATAGGTCTGCCCCTCTCTGTTTGTTCTTTGGTCTCTCTCTCTCTCTCTCTCTCTCTCTCTCTCTCTCTCTCTCTCTCTCTC
>JAALOO010000501.1_pt1 | contig 34949 bp, 26 predicted proteins | sample 7257641 | NCBI WGS metagenome assembly JAALOO01 (sample SAMN14085613, study PRJNA598686) | mite metagenome | biome: ENVO:01001000; feature: ENVO:01001002; material: ENVO:01001226; isolation source: single female mite from University of Michigan culture on fish food culture... ...
TCTCTCTCTCTCTCTCTCTCTCTCTCTCTCTCTCTCTCTCTCTCTCTCTCACTGCCCAGTTATCCTTCTCTTTTCGTCTGTCTGAAGACACCGCCGCCGCCGCTTCTTCGCCTATCTTATCACCAGAGTATGCCCCTGAGAGCCAACTTCTCTTCGGACTCTGACGCCGGTTTTTGTTGCTTTTCGTTTTTTCTCGGACAGATTAGATGGCTGTTGTGGCTGGTGGGGACCTAGCTGCTGGTTTCTAGATTGAGCAGGGTTGAGTCATGCGATACGGAAGAGAAAAAGTTTTTTGGAAACCGCATTGATGATTTTCTTTTGAGCCAAGCATCATGCATTTTTTAATCGCTGCTCTTTATTGCTGTTGAGATGCAAGCAATGCACCAAGATATTTTATTTTAGCTGTGTGTTAATGATTGGTGAAGGTCACCTTGTCACTACTCATTAAATCCAGACGCACACAAAGAAAAAAACCGTAAACTAGGCATCCTTTTTTATCTCCTTCATTGTGTCTCTACTGAAAGTGCACTTGCAGTGTTTTGATGAGAATCATCGATGTGTGTTTGCTTTTGGGAAATGCGCAAGAAGCACCAGCAGCAGTATTTACTTTGATGCTCAATCCTTTAATTGTTTTTTGCTTTTCTTCGTTTTCTTTTACTTTCTTCCCATCTACAATTAAAAATTTATTAGCCGCTTAATCCTCGGCACAATTAAACTACGATGCTTTTAAATGTTTTTGCTTTTGTGTGTTTACCTCACTGCTTGGCGGTATCCTTTTCTTTAACTTTATTATTTTGCCTTTTCTACGACCAAACTCTCTTTTACTAAAACATCATTTTTTAAGCGAAGCTGAAAATAAAATGGTTCATTTGAGAATGGGCTCGTAAAACAGCCTGTTCTAGACTCGGTTTTTATTTGGAGTGAAAAAGCTCCATTTTCATTATTTTTTCTTTAACAAAACAGCTTTTGTCACTCAGTCACTTTATTTGCTCAACACTGACGGTCCTTCTCTTGTCTTTTCCTTTTGCCCCATCAATCGTCCAATTATCTGACATAATATTAGCTTTAGTCTCCATAGTTGTCACTTTCTTCAGCTTTTCTCTCCATAGTAGTTTTGTCTCCTGCGTCTTCATCATCGTCACTTCTTTCTTATCGAAAAGACGATGACCGGTGAATGGTGCCAGTAGTTGGTAGTAAGGGGAAATTGAAGCACTAGTCAAACCCAATCAGGGGGTGACAGAGTTTAGCCACTGCTGCTGCTCCTCAATACTTGGCGCCCGCCGTCACCGTCGCTGTGGCGATAAGAACCCGGCGACCCTCTTTTCGTCTGTCTTTTTCTTCAGTCTTACATTTCATTTCAATATGTAAATTGTGAAGACAGTCGCGCTGCGCAGAGTGTGAGTGTGTGTAGCGTTTAATCTAAATTAAATGCCTCTTTTGCTCTTTTTGTCGTCTGTAACCGGACACTGCTTTTTCCTTTGGCATCATACTCATCACCATCATCACCGGCAGCAGTCGCAGCAACAGCTGTTGGTGTCGATTCGATGATCAGTCGCTCATTATTGGTGACGGTGGTACGCTAGTATCTTCACACTGGCGACTGCAAACTTGAATTCCTGTCTGTGACGGTTGGCGATAACACACACACACACACACATACACACACTACTGGCACCTTCTCCTTCTCCTCGACTGGCCACCAAAAGCAGTGCCCAGTCAGCCACACTGTCTGCACCTCAGTCAGTCTGCTGCTGAAGAAGAAGAAGGAAAAAAGAAGGCAAAGAAGATATCAGCCAACATCTCGATTTCACTAGAGTTCTTGCCTTTCAGTGTGCAGTTTTTCCTTCTTCTTCTTTTTCTTGCGCCCGTCTGACCCATCCGAGGCAGTCTTCGTTGTCAACTTCGACTTTGACTTCATATTTCAGCTGAGCAAAGCCTCGATACTGTTTTTCAGCAACTTTTTTCTTTCAAAAATGAAGTAGAAACATCTTCACCAGTTATTATCTATGAAGCAGGTAGTGGTAGTTTGAATTTTAAATTTGGAATTTTGATGTTGGTGAATGATTAGCTGAATGCGGAGGGGAAACAGCCGAAAAATGCATCAACAGCAGCTGTTTCTGTTGCTGTTGATGCAACACCAAGGCGACACCTTGTCTTGTCATGCCTGCGGTTGATGTTGCTCTTTCTGTTTATGCTGCTGCTGTCGAGTGCTTTGACATCTTCATTATCTTCCACTCTAGTCACTTTTTGAATGGGGAAACAAGCAGCAGCTGATGACAGTGTTCCTTTTCTCCTGTGTTTCACCTCTTTTCCCTCTCCTTCTCTGCCTCTCCCAATCTGTTCGCACTCGTGTCGAAGACGATGGCAGTTGCTACTGCTGGCGTCTTTTCTTTTCTTTATCGCCTCATCACTACACTAGTTATTACATTGTATATCGGCAGCAGGCTTATCAAATGCAAATAAGGCTGAGGTGATTTCTGATGCGGCGTTTTCAGGTGATTAGTGATTAGTTTTTTGTCTGCCTTACTTCGTTTTAAGTAACCGTACCGTTTTTTGGCTAGGAAAATTGAAATTATAAAAAGGTTGATAACAGTTTTCGCTACCCAAACTCCTTTCTGAGATGGACAGTGCGTTTCATTTAAAAAGCTTCTTTTCTTTCTAGATTTTTTCCTTGCTGCCGTTGTCAGTTTAGCTGTGTTTGCTCTCGTTCTCTCTCTTCTTTCTATTTGAGCCACTCGATGCCTTCCTCTTTTAGCTCAAAAGAAAGCGAGGAGCAATGTGTTTGCTTTGTCAGCCTCTGCACTGTTTTCCAACATTGCGGACAATTACGCTGTCGGATGTTCACTACCGGCGGCCTGAATCGTGTTTGCTGGGTGCTCCATTTTGGGTCCATTTTGGTGGACAGAAGATTGCAGTGACGGGGCAGTTTTGGGAGAGAAACGGAGATAGGAGTTATTTGCACTAGAGAGAAAAGAGGCAGAAGATTTTTCTTAGTTGTACGCAAACACTAGACTACTCGGTGACAGGGTAGTTGAAAAGCAGTGGTGCTGTTCCATTGCTGTGTGTGTGATTGAGCAAACCAAAAACGGCAGTTTTAGCTATTTCATGGCTTTTTTTAATTTTTGTATTAATTTTTGTTGTATTTGCAAACACAAAGTGTTGGGAAAGAAGGAAAGAGTTTTGCGTGACTTTTAAATTGACAGTGGCCTCGTTTTTAGTTTAGTTTTTACTGTTTGTTTTTAAAACGTTTTTCTTTTTCATCTTCTTTGTTTGCATTTGTGATTTATCCTTCTTTAATTAAAGTTTAAAAACAAGCAGTTTTGGAGAAACGTCAGTTAACCTTCTGCTGTGCTACTTGCTCAATTATTTAACCATTAAGTTTAATTAAATTTCTCTCTTTCCTCTTTTTTGTCGTTTAAAAAGTTTGAAAAGAAAGAATGAAAAACTGCCGTTGAGAGTTTTTTCAGTTTCTTTGAGGCTTTGGAGACACTTTTTGCAGACTGCTGTCGAGTGCCATTCACATTCACAGACGCGCAGCCGTCCTCGTTCCATTTGGAGCGTGCTGCTATTTGTTTGTTTGCTGGCAAACTCCTGCTGCAATTAAGTGTATTGTGACTTTCTTCTTCTTCTGGTTTTCATTTGGAACAAATATGTGTATTGTGTGTTCGTGTTTGCCAGTTGCTTAGTTGCTGACCACTTTTTTTCTTCTCTCTGTGCTTGCCTCGCCGATTGACGTCAGTCGTCATTTTTGTTTTTCTCCTGTGTTGTCTTCGTATCGCTATCGATTCCACTCGTTTGCTTGCTTGTATTTCTATTTTTGCCACAATCAATCGACAGCTTGTGCTTGTTTGCCGTTATTGTTGTTGCTGATGATTGAGGCTGATTGCGTTTCCAACCTGGGACTTCTTTCTTTTCCCCTTCCTTTCTTTTCCAATGTGTCACAGCCAGACAGTGGACACAAGGAATGGGGAAAAGATTGCGGTAATTAGGCACTACTAATGTTGACCGGTGAGGATGTTCTTTGCGTTATATCTGTGTGTTACCACCACCACAATAACTACTGCTATTATTAGAAAGTGGTGCATCAAAGAAGTGAACAGCCGTATTCCTTTTCTTTCTTGAGCTTCTTCCTTCAACTGACCTTTGAGCTTTCTTTTCTCCCCTTGATCGGTCACTTCAAAGCACGAGCAGCTCAAGTGATGACCGTTCACTTGAAGGAAGTGGTGTGATGCTGCTGATGCCGCTGTTGTTGCCGCCTTGAGAAAGACCACTTGGCCAGCAGCGGTGGTTTGTGACAGCAGCAGCAGAAGCAGCAACGCTGAACAAAAAATATCGCTTAGCTCTGTTAGCTCTCTCTCACATTGCCCACTGTGTGTTTGCACAAACCCTGACTACACCATGGCCAATGATGATGGTGATGATGATGCAAAAGATGCTGAATACAGTGTGTGTGCCTTCTCGATTGATTAATCGATTAAGGTTTCTGCAGCTGCAGCTTAAATTATAGTCAATAAATCGAAGAGTAATGGTGGTGGCAGTGACTAGCGTTGATAGATTTACGACCTTTTCTCGGTTGCTCTGCATCTGGACTAGATTTTCTTTTGCTTGTTTCAACTCTAGTTTGTCAACAGTGGTAGGGGGTAGGATTTATTACCGCTACCACCACCACAACCAACAGTCAGGCAAAAAAGATGTTCTGTTCTCAATCAGCCTTCTTGATGTCATCAAACATTTACAAAAAATCAGTTTTACAAACACAAATTACTAATCTTCACTGACCTTCTTTTCTTCTTTCCTTCTCTTCCCTCTCCCTCCATTTCAGATTGTTTGGCGTGAAGTGCGCCAAGTGCCATCTGTCCTTCAGCAAGACTGATCTGGTGATGCGCGTTCGGGGCAACACCTACCACGTTGACTGCTTCTGCTGTGTTGTTTGCGCTCGTCAGCTGACCAGGGGTGAGGAGTTCTCCCTCAGAGGGGACGACCTCTTCTGCAAGGTAAGCAAAGAACTTGGCTTTATTGTACAAAAGCAGAGAATTATCTTTTCCAAAACTCCCACCACCTTTTTAGGCTGACCACGAATCGTTCGATACAAAACTGCACCTCCACTCCAACTCAAACTCCTCCGCCAACTCGACCACCTCCTCTACTTCCTCACTGACGCCCCTGACGCCGGTGACGCCTGATTGCCTGAAGGAAAACGGCGGACTGATGGGCGGCCTTGGCGTCACCACCAACTCTCACCACTCCTCTCCACTGACCGTCCTCGGGCCAAACGGCGCCCTGCCCCTGCCTCCCCCGCCCTCTTCCTCTTCTGGCGTTCCCTCAATGCCCCTGCACCCAGCGGGCATCATTCCCGGTCCGGGCGGTGATCTGAACGGTCACATGAATAGCAGCAATATCTCACCGAGCGGCGGCGCCGGAGCGCCGACGCACCTCTCCTCACAACTTTCAGGTAGGTTCAGACTTTTGTTTTGCAGACTTTTTTCTTCTCCGATTTTTGTTCAGTTTCTCATCACCACTGTTGGGCACTTGTTTGGTTTTCTCACTGAGCTTGTCGGGAAGCCCAAGTTGTTGAGTTCAAAGTGCCGGCAGAGACAACGAGTTGCGTCGGCGTTGAGAGGCTGAGAAAGAAACTTAAAGAACTGCCGCCGTTGTCGAGGGCCACTTCAGTGTGAGCACTTGTCACTTGTCGGTGCTGATGAAGTGGAGGCTGAAGATGCCTCTTCACGCCGTCTTGAATCTAACCATCTTCTTCTTCTTTTTCTTCTTCTTCTTTAAACTTTTCCGTTTTCTACTACCACCACCAAAGGCCTTCACCTCGATCATCACACCTCGTTGGCGGGCGCCCAAGGCTTGCCGCCGCAGTTGCCTCCGCCACCGCCGCCACCTCACTCGGGTCAAAGTCCTCTGCCCAATGGAGGTTCTGGAGGTGGTGGTGGTGGTGGTGTCAGAGACGGCAGAGAAGGTAATGGAGGTAACAATGGCCACCACGGTCGTGAGGGCTCTCACAAGGGCCCCGGTGGCCACCATCGGTCGCACCGGTCACTGAGTGGCAGCTCCCGGAACGCCGACCACAAGCCAACTCGCGTGAGGACGGTGCTCAATGAGAAGCAGCTGCAGACGTTGCGCAACTGCTACAACGCCAATCCGAGGCCGGATGCGCTGATGAAGGAGCAACTGGTGGAGATTACCGGCCTCTCACCCAGAGTCATTCGGGTGTGGTGAGTGTCAGGCAAAAGAAAGGAGAAAAAGATTCAAAGTCTAATCTTAACTGTTATTTTAGGTTTCAGAACAAGCGTTGTAAAGACAAGAAGCGCAGCATCCTCATCAAGCAGATGCAGCAGCAGGAGAAGGTAAGTGAAACGAAATTTACTTTTCACAATCATGTTCTTGCGACTTTGCAGTGTTTTAAACACAGTGTTTAAACACAGTCGACACTTTTGCTTGCCTGCGCTCTAATTAGCCGCTGTAGAGTTTCTGTCCCTCTTTTTCGGTGTTGCGAACATCAGCAAAGGCAGCAGCAGCAGCATCAGCAGAACGAATGTGATTACGCTCGCTTTCATTACGCTTAATTACTACCTGCTCTCACGCTAGTTTGAATGCTGCAAAAGCAACGGTGGTCATAAAGAGCAGCAGCAGTGCAATTAAACACTACACAGCAGCCTCCTTTCTCTGAGGAAGTGTTAATTAATTTGGACTGTTTGGTGTTTGCAAAGGAGGAAACAGGAGAAAGAGGGAAGGCGGACAGACATCAAATGAAAGTTGCGGCGCGTCAATTGCGCACTACTGAAAGCTAATTGCACAGACAGCTAAAAAACGGGTGCCCGTTTAGATCAGCTTGTGCTGTCACAAATGTGTCCTTCTGCTTTTTATGACTTTGTGGTTGTGGAGAAGTGTTACGATTCTTGGGCGCTACTACTCGCTCGAGGACTCGGTTTCTCAGTTTCATTCACTCTCAGTCTCTTCGAAGTTGGCACCCACTCCTTCTTCGTTTACTCACTCTCAGTTTGCAGTTCTCGTCACTTGTCAGTAGAGTAGAAGATAGAAAAGAAAGCTGTCTTTCTTTTTGCTGGTCGTCGTGGTAGTGTTTGCTTTCCATTTGCACACACACCAACCATCGTGTGCTTTACTGCACTTGACTGTTTGCTCTTTCAATCTCTCCTTCTTCTACATCGCTCCCAAGAATAATGTTTGCGTAGCGACGTGTTCTCTCCTTTGCCTCTCTTTCGCGCTCAATCGCCGGTTTTGCCCTCAACTCCGTCGCTGACGATGTTGACGAGGACGAGAACGATTTGTGCCTGAGCAGCATTTCCTTGATGTGTCAACATATGCACATGCACACACAAACAGGCAGTCTCGCCTTCATCTTCATCAATTTCTTCTTCTTCCTTTTCTTCTTTCTCTTTTGCATCACTTACATAATTCATAACTGCGCGGCTGAACTTTGGGTGGTGGTGATGGCTGACAGCGGAGCTAAAAAAGCTGCAGTGAACAGTCTTCAAACACATTTTGAACACTATATAGCAATTGAAGATGGGAGTAAAGAGCTGAGAGATGAAGATGATGGAAAGGAGAGGCATTGAAGTGATGTTTTGAAGGTTTTTATTTTGAGATGACTCAGCTAGAGTTTGGGCGTCGATGCACCAAAAGTTGTACCAGTCGCTGGATTGAATGCAGGTGCCCAAAGTTTTTTACTAAAAAAGCGACTTTAGTTAACTTTTTTTCCTTTTCTATTGTTCTCTATTGCCCAAGATTTCACTTGGCACTGATGCCTATAGTTCTATGCTCCCTTTTCTTTGCCTTCTGACTTCCATTTCCTGTCAGGCAAAGTGCGCCTTTCTTTCCTTCTCTTTCGCCTTCAGAGGCTGTCAAGTTGCTCAGCTTGATGTGTATGCGGTTTTCAGCCCTTTTGTTTGCTAGCAGCAGCAGCCCAAGATTTATGTCCGACGCCAAGGGGAAAAGAGAAGGTTGCATGTTTAAGAAAACAGAATTTGTTGCCCTCATTCTTGCCCCTTGTCTTTTTCTTTGAAATGGCTCCATTTTTGAAACTTTTTTCTGCCTCTGCGATGCTGTTTCTTGTTTGTTGCATTCTCGTAAATCATGGCAAATATAGTGACTAACAAACGTTTCTTTTGCTGAAGCTACTGTTTCTTTAGTTGAGACAGTCTCTACTTTTTTACTGTTTTTCCTCTTCTCCGTCTTCAACTTCATCTTCAAACTTTGTGCCTTTGTGCCCAACCAATGGGCACATTTAGAGCCAGCAAACGAGGCCCACTCACTCAGTCAGTGTTCTCCTTCGATGACAGCTGCAGGAAGAAGAAGAAAAAGCTGAAGCATAAAGATTGCGGCTAGGCAGCAGCAGCAGCAGCAACCGCAGCATGTAAATCAATTGTGCCAATCACAGTGTCAGTCAGTCAGCCAGAGAGTTCAGCAACTTTGAAGCTGGAAAGCTGCCATTAGCCGTTGTCGTTGCTTCTTCTGCTGCTGCAGCTCAACCTGATGCATGTCAGCGAGCTTGAGCAGAGCAGCAGACACCGACGAAGACAGTCTATCACTCTCTGAGAAGCTGGCTCGATTGAGTAAAAACGGCAGTAGGAAAAGTACTGCAACTCCACTAAAAGGAGGCCATTAGAGGTGCTCTATTGTGTGATCGGTGGCAATGGCAATGGAAACGGCAGCAGCAGCAGCTCCTCACCTCAATCACATCTTAATTGACTCGATCAGTAGGCACTGTACGGCATTGTCTACCGTTGACTGAGCTGAACTCACTGACTGTTTCACTAAAAGACGACACTAATGGGCACTGCATTAACCTCTGACCTGAGCTGAGCTGAGCCTTACCTGCACACCTCACTTGCGGCAATTTTCTCTCGTTTTTAAACGGTTAATCGAGAGTGCCCTTTCCAATCTAGTAATTGGCTGCTCGCTCTCTGCTCTTGCCAACACCTCCTCAATTTTCCGATATCTCTCTAGACTAGTTGACCAGTGTCAAAGGTCAGCTCCTGTTGGCACCGCTGCTGATGGTGGCACCTCGATTGTGTTGGCACCTTGTCGTCCTCTTTCTCGAGTGCATGGCGCCGAGTGCATTAGTGCACTACTGCTCCGGCACAGGTCATCGATGTAACAGTGCTCAGAATAGAGCAACTTTGCCTTGTGCTTTCTTCTTCTTCTGCCATTAACCGCGATCCAAAATCACTTTTGAATTTTTCAATTTACAAAAATAGGGCCACTTTACCACTTACTCTCTTTTGCCCCCTCTTGCACATAATGGCCCATTAATTCGATTGTGTTTGTGCGAACGGAGACGACAAAGGCGGCGGCGGCTGCTTCGGCGGCTGCTTTGCCATTCGGTGGCAGCCAGTGCCAATGAGCTAATTGGTGCAATCGATTAGCGGTACTTGAGAGAATTGAAAAGAAGAATAGACAAAGTGCAAGGAAGAACAAGAGGATCCTGCTGATGTGAATTAGCATTCTCACTGCTGTTGCTACTCTTTACCACGCATTGATAGATGCCATCTAAATGGCTGCTGTTGCTGCTGCCTATTATGATTACCATTATGATTGTTGTACCATCGTTGTGCGTCGCGACCATCACTTTAGAGCTCGCAGAGGTAGTGCAGAGGTGTCCTCGTCCTGCCTGGTGGCGCCAAACACACAGTGTGCGAGGCGTGTGCTTCACTTTGAGAGAGGTGCCACCACGGCCATTAACGAGCACATTAATAGCTGCGGCTGCTAATCGATTGCGATGTGTTGCTGGCCTTTCTCCTTGTCAATATACAGAGAAGACTGCCCATGTCTGCCCATTGTCTGTCCGCCTGTGTTGTTGTTCATTGTCGGCGTTGCACTCGCTGCAGTCGCTGAGCTCTCGCTCCCTTGTTTGTCGTCGGTGTGTTTTGGCGCTGACAAACGAAGGCCGATAGTAGCCAACTACCTTTGTCAGCCTTTGTCTTTGTCGGCCCTAGCCGTTGCCGCCGCAGCCGCCGCCGCCTTCTCTCGCACCTTTGCCGTGTGCACGTGCTCGCCCAGGTGAACGAGGTTCCAAGTGGTTCTCTCCCTCTTTGCGCAGTCAGTCTTGCATAATGGGGGCGCTTTCTCTGTCTGTCTGTCTGAGTGAGTTCAAGTGGCCAGTGGACAGCAGTGATGTCTGCAACAGCAACTGCAACTGCTGTGTGTGTGTGTGTTTGCTTTCCACTCCATTGCTTGTTTATTTAGTCTGTCTCCTCCGTCTGCCTGTCTACCAACTACTGAGCAGAACTGGGCACCCAAACGGAGGACGAAGTGTCTGAAGTCGTGTAGTGCTGCTACGAAAAACAGTCTCCTTGATTTTACAGGCGCCTGAGCGACCATAAAAAGCCTAGTGAATGTGAGTGTGTGTATGTGAGTGCCTAATGGGTGTCTGCACAATGGCACTGAACTGAAGAGTGCGCGGTGCAGTGGCATGTGAAATCCTATAGATCAGGAGAAGTGAGAGCTGAGACAGTGAGAGCTGCTGCATCAGATTCGGCTTTAGCGGTATTAGCAGCAGCACCGGCACAACTAGTACCAAGACTAAACCGACACAAGAACAACAGAGCACAGACAAAGGCACCTAATGGACCTCTATTTAGTTTGCTGTTGCTGCTGCTGCTGTTTGGCTGTTTGCTGGTGTACCAGTGTCGGGCAAAAGCACACACAGTGTCCTCACTTTTCACGTTTCAACAGGAAAGAGCAAGAAGGAGAAAGAGAGAGGGAGGTTAAATTCAAAAATCTAGATCCCAAGTTGCTTCAAAAATGTTGGTTCAGCCTCGACTCGACTCGATGTCAACTTGATATAACTTTACAAATAAAAAACAGAAGTAGAAAGAGAAAGAGAGCGAGAATATCACTCTAATGGATGTCTCGTCGGTGGTGCTCCTAATGGACCCATTGTATTCGGTAGCAGCCCCGCTGGCGCATTACCGTTGTCCCAAACACACACCGACAGCTAGATACTCACAAGCACAAGCACACACACACTTTCCCGACATCACCGCCTAGCGATATGAATCATTTCTCTGGCTCTAGCTCTGCTTTCGCCTCCCTTTTCTCTCCTCTATCCTCTCAATTGTCTTATGTTTAATGTTTCCTTCCTTCTCTCTCTGCTTCTCTCTTCCACACCCTCGGTTCCCTTCCTCTGTCCTCCCCTGTCCCTCTCCACACCACCACCAGTGCCATCAATTATTCATCGACACCGACGGGCGCCCTTCGCTGCTGCCGCTGCATCGTGGCATCGCTGTATGGGCACACACACACACAAATATCTATCAATCTTTTATGATCTAGTTCCTCTCTCTCCCTATCTTTTCATATCGCTCAAGTTTATCAATTTTTAATTAGGAAAATTTGGCGCCAAAGTCTTTTTTTGCTGCGCTGTTGTCTCTCCTAGGGCTCCTAGGGGCGCAGAGGACGTGTGTGTGTGTTTTGCACTGATATTGAGGATTGATTGAAATTTTTTTCTTTTTTCATTACTTTTTCTAGCAAAACTAATATTTGAACAACGGTTTCTGTGCTGGTTTTGCAAAATAATATTTTGCAAAGACAAAAAACTAGCTTTTAGAAAATCAAAGTTGATCAGCAGATAAAAAGTTTTGAATCTAAAAAGGGTTCTGGCAAAATTAAAATATCCAGGTTTTTTTCTAAACACGTTCTCTACATTCACATGTTTTGCAGCCGTTTTTCCTTCTGATTCTGATGCCAAACTCTGCAACGCTTGCACGGTAATTTATGCGTCCCCACTGCTGCTCTCATTCAATGGTCGTCCAACTCTCAAGTGACTACTTTTGACTTTTTGAGCTCTCACTTAGTTGCCTGCCTGCCGCTTATTCCCGGCAATTGTCACAGTCTCTCGCACCGAGTCGGACCAAGTGGCCATCCGCCTCCTCCACCGGCCATTTCACTCACTCATTTTCACCGACACTCATCCACTGCAGTTGCTAATGATCGTATTAGCAGTCTTGGCTACGGATGTGGATAGTGATGATGATGATGATGATGATAGCGAATTCTTTGTCAATCACACACTTTTATTATATTCTAGGCTTCAGGCAGCCAAAAGGAGAGCTACCACTCTCTTTCTTCTTATTGTCGGCTAATCTGACAAAGCTGCCATTGCTTTTTGTCCGTCCCAATCCGTCTCTAATCCTTTAGTCTGTCACACGCGTCAGAATTTTCAGAGCTTTGTTCTGCAGGCTAGGCTAGGCTGTTGTCGCCCGATCAAAGCAATGCAAGCACAAGAGGAAGAAAGAGAGAATGGTAATGTGCGCCCAATGAGTCTCCAGTGGGCCTCTCCTCCTCCTCCCTCTGACTCGCACTCAATTAGCCCGATTAAATCACGCTCTCGGAAGACACCTCAGAGAGTCGGTCGACGGGCTGCTTGGTTGGGCGCAACGATGCATTCTTTCCCTCTGCTTTGGGTATTGCCTCTCTCACTCACACGTTTCAATCGATTCTATCTATCGGTGGATCAGTGGTCTCGGTCCTCACTATGTGTGTGTAGTGTGTGGTGTGTGTGTGTTCCAGCAGATGTCTTCTTTCCCCTGGTTTTTCATTGGTTTGTGCTGTGCTAAGCAGCAACTTCATTGCCGCCACTGCCACTGCTGCTGCTTATCTCGCGGTACTTATCTCTTGCACCACTTTGGACCACGCAGACAGATGGTTCCCGAGTGCTTGCTTGTGCCTGGTGCTGCTGCTGCTATTTCTGCTATTTCTGCTGCTGCTTGGTGGTGCCTGGTGCCTCGGCAGTGCTTCTGCAGCAGTAGATTTGTCCAGATTGAGTGCACTTTCTCGTTTTTTCCTCCTGAAGGACTCGGAGTGCAATTTTATTTGCACACTCTGCGCAATCACGGCCTTTTTGCTGTTTGAGCACCAACAAAAATGGCAGTATCGCACCGCTGCTGATGTTTTGACTCCAACTCTCTGTGTGCTCGTGCGAGTTCAGTACTGATGATGATGCTGATGAAGCTGATGATGATGATAGCATCTTTAACTTTTTTTTGTAGATGAGCACGAGTGCAACGATGAACAGCAAAACAGTAAGGTGTGTGTGTGGGGTGGTGGGTGATGCAGTGACGCGAGCAGTGTCCATCACGTCCTCTATTCCTTCCTTCCTTCGTCACCATCGCTCTCCACTATTGCCGTTAGCATTATCTTTATTGGAAGTGGTGGAAGAACTGCCGTCAGTCGTGGAACGCCATCGATGCACTGCCGGTGCACTACCGCACTGGTCATCCCGCTATCTGCAGTCCAATTAGCGGTGGTCGTGGTGGTGGTGACTGTGTAGTCAGTCTAAGGTCAATTGCTCTATCACCACCACCACCACCTCCTCTTCTTCTTTTTTCTGCTCTATCTAGCTACACTTTACTGCTCTCTTATCACCTTTTGGGTGCGAGCACAGACGCTTCAGATGGTGGTGGACACTCAAAAAGAAAGATTTCATTTCATTTCATTTCTTTGGCAGCAAATGAAGCAGCAGAAGCCGTAGGCGCAGCCGGCCGGCCACTTTTCGGCCATCTTTGGCAGACAGACAGTTTTTGTGACTGCTGTGTTCTTGTCGCGCCAATCTGGCCGATGGCCGGCTTCTGCCGCTGCTCGATATCTAAACGACATGTTTGCTCAGTGAGCAGTGAGCTCTGTATGCCTGATGCTCCCCTTCCCCTGCTGCAACTTCTGCAGCCGTTCTTATCGACTTTTTACTTTTTCTTCGATTGCAAGTTTTCTCTGCACAGCAGACTCCTCTCTTCTCTCTGTCCACAATCTGCCGCATCATCAACTTTTTTTCCTTCTCTCCTGCCCTATCTGTCGCTCTCTTTGTGCCAATTAGGCAACACACACTGCTGGAGTAGAGCAGGACAGAACAGAGTGATCCAGAGGAGACAGTGGTCAGTGTTTGGTGTCACTGTCACAGACACTGTTTTCCTTTTTTCTCGCCGCTGCTTCTTTCTTCTTCCGACCAGATTGCTTCTTCAGTTGTCTGTTGGGTCGCGAGCGTAGGTCAGCTAGCTAGTGCAGCGATTGCTGGGGTCGCACAGAAGTGCTGCTGTTGCTGCTGATGGAGTGGCCAGTGTCGTTGGCGGCGGCGTTTCACTTGCAAAATACACAGACACAATTTGTCTGCAGGCTGCACATGTCTTCTGGCTTTCTCTCTTTGCCGTTGCCGAACACACGACACACTCGCCCGGCTGATATCACTTATTACATCAACGAGTGCTGCTGCTGTTGCTGGCATCATCAGCACCTAATGCAGCAGCATCGGTTGGCACATCTTCTCACTTCCGTTTCCTTCTCAGTGTAGTGTTTGTGACTGTGTGTTTTCGGTGTGCTCTTTATGCTGCTCTCGATGATACAACAGCCGTTCTCTGCCATCCACTCGCTCGTCACATAACAGCTTTTCTCGCTGTTGGCAGCAGTGCTCCGGAAACAGTTTGTCATCGAAGCTCGAAGTTTGCCGCCGCTGTCGTATGATTTGTTTAACAGTGCAGCGTCAGCGGCAACAAACTTTGTGCACTCTAGCCTTTCCTTGAGAGTGGGAATCGTATGCTCACTGGTAAATACACACATACTCTCCATGCTTGGTTCTACTGGCTCTACTGTCAAGTGAACAGCAGACTTTTCCCCTGTCAACGAGTTGACGGCAGTAGCAGCAGAAACTTTGCACAGTTTTTTCTCCTCTGCCATATCATTACAATAAGTTTGACTGCTGCTGTTTCTGAGAGAATATTTTGCTCTCTTCTACTGTCACGTTCGCCTGTGTATTAATTATCATCAATGTTTGGTGTAATGTTCAATTGGCAGACACTTCTTTTCCTCTGCACCAACTCTAGCACGTGGCACAGGAGCACGTTCCAACATGGCTGAGACATGGCAGAGTTGAATATGTTGTACAGGCAAAACTATTGCTGTTGCTGATGCTGGGAGCGGCCCTCATTCTTGACAAAGTCTCTTTTGCCCGTACAACTGTTCACGTGGCAGCCACCTCAGTTTGGGTGGTAGTGGTGGTCCTACGTTCTAATTCGTACCTTTCGATGGTCTTCACTTTTCTCTCTGGCCACCATTGCCGCTGTTGCTGTTGCTGTTTTGTTTTGACGTGCGTGACGAATCACAGCTCGGCGCTTGCTCTTCACTGTATAGCCAGTGAATAGGAGTTTGAAGCTGAAGTTCATAAAAGTTTGGCCCAGCTTAGCTGTGGAGGCCTCCAGCAGCATCAGCACCGTCTAATCGGCCACTCGACCAGACACGGAAAAGGCGGCCTGCAGAGCACGTGCCAGCGAACGAGCGGCAATGGCGGTGGTGGTGGCGGTGGTGGTAGTGGCTGCAATGTGCACGCGACACGGTGCCATGATCCAGGCACTTGAGATTCAGTTGGCCTGCGAGTTACCGAGGACAAATTGCCCCCTCTCTTTGAGCATACTGTTGACGTCATCCAAGAGCGGGAGAAGGAGAGGAAAAAGGGGATTATTATTACCGTTCATCGGACGATGGTCTGCATGACGATGATGCTCTTCATCAGAGCGCAGACCTTGTCTTGACTTGCGTCACGCCACGTGGCCCATCCATTGCCCATGTGACGGAGCAGTGGATTCTGGGGGCACTGAAGTAGCAGTGCCAGCAGAATCGGCTCCCAGGGCTCCCACTTTTTGTTCTCCTCGCTGCACTTTTTTTCTGTGAAAGCTGCAATTTGTGCCCGCGAGCAAATGATGCTATTTGGGTTTCTCTATTTTGGTTCTCTTATTCACGATTGGGTCATTATTGCTGCTTTTTTACTGTTTTCTTTTTTCTCCTACCTCAATTGATTAGTGTTTTTTCATCAGCGACAGTTGCAGCTTCGGCAATCGGCGTCAAAGTAGCAAAGTCGACTGCTGCACACCAATTTGCTCATTTGCGGTCTGTCTGTCTGCTGCAGCCTGCCTGCCTGCTTGAGCGTGTGTCAATTAGCGTAATTGAATTAGCTACTGTACACTGCAACTACTTTTACTTTTTTCCTCTGTTTCCTTTTCTCAGTACCACCAATATCTCTAATAATAAATCGACTAACATGACTTTTCTTTCTTCTTCTTCTCCTTCTCTTGTAGGACGGCCGTCAGCTGAACATTGGTCAGATGCGTGGTGTGCCGATGATCACCTCCTCGCCGGTGCGGCACGACAGTCCCGACCAGATGATGCCCATGGACGTGCACAGCTACCAACCGCCCTGGAAGGCGCTGGCCGACTACGCCGCCATGCACCAGCAGTCAGAGCTGGATCCCAATGCGCCTCAGTTTCAGCATCTCGTCTCACAGGTAAGGAACTTTTAGGGGGTGTTTTTTGAATTCAACATTTTTCAATTGTGTTTTTGGTTGTGCTGGTTTTAAGGTCTTAGCAAAGGAGACAGTTTTTGTCAGTTTTTTTGGGTTGACTGCAGAAAATGCTTTCTGGGTGTAAGTTTGGTACATTCGGTGGCAAAAAACTATCTGTCTTTTTGTTTTTTACAAACCCTGTCGACACAGTTTTGTTTTAAGTTTTTTGTGTCTTCTGTTTTTAGCACTTTGAGCAGTGTCTTCAGTTTGTAACCCTATTGTCTGCTGAATCCTATTGCATCCTTTGCTGCATTCACTGCTTCCTCATCCGGACAGCAGCACCAGTAGCATATGCTCCAGAATTTTCAGGCGCCACTATTCTATTTCAGTCTGCCGTTTTGTCGGCACAGCAAAGAATAAGTTTTCTCTCTCTTCTTCTCTGACAAAGTAGAAAGCAGGCACTTTTCCTTCTTTTTCTCCTTCTTCTTAAAGAAGTACTGAGCAGAGAGCACAGCAGCCAACACTAACATCAGCAGAAAACCTGACCCTATATAAAACGTCGCCGAACGTGTGCTCTTCGGTTTGCACTCAGTACGCCGGCAAACTCCCGTCGCCGTCGTCGTCGTCGTTGCTGATGTTGCTGCTGTTGTTGGCAGCACCGCCGTCAGTGACCCTTCCCAGTCCTCCTCAGTCGGTGGCGAAGGACAATTGAGAAGTACTGGGGGAACAACGCTACTAAGTCTCCCTCTACTTTGCTCTACTCTCCGCCCTAGCACGACTGCAGCAAGTCTTTGCTATCCTTAGTCTCCGCGAGAATGAATGAGTTTCGAGAACGAGGACGAGGACGACGATGGCATTGAACGAATGTGCCTTGGCTTGTTTTGCTGCGAAAAGAGAGAAGAAAGTTGCTAAGAATGGCGCTTTCCAATTCTCTATTGATCGAGGAAGAGAAAGAGAGAGAGAGAGAGAGAAAGATGGCGGCTATATATCGCCGGCGTTTGGCGTCAACGACGGCTGCAGCAACAGCAGACAAACACACAGTGCTTTCTCAGTGTCATTAAGATGGCCGTTAGATGAGTAGAAAGAGAGGGAAAGAAGAAGGACAAAATAGAAGTAGAAAGAATAATAATACTACTGCTACTAATAATAATAACGATGATGATGATGATGATGATGATGTCGATGACGCCTCGAGTGAGCTGGGCGCCATCAAGGAACGGGACTTGCCAGCCAGTCAGCCAACAATCTGCTCCTCTTTTATTCATGAATCAGTTTTTCTTTTTTTTGTATTTTTTGTTATTTTGTTGTCTGTCGTCTGAGCTTGGTTGTGCCACTTCAGCCTGTGGTGCTCGGTGAAGCGAGAATTTATTCTTTCTTTTTCTTTCTTTTTCAATTCTTTTCCTCTTCACTCTCTAACAAAAGCTCTATTTTTTCTTTTTTCTATTTTCAGATGCACGGCTATGACGGCGTCGGTGGCCTTGGAACGCCTGGCAATGAGACCAGCCTCTCCTCGCTCGGTCATGGTGGCCCTCCCACCGGGCCCTGTACGCCCATGTCCTACCTAGGTACGTCACTACTTTGTTAATGCTGATTCACCACTAGTGCAACTACCACCATTTAATTTGCAGCAGTTTTTTGACCGGAAAACCGACCTTTCTTTGTCTTTACCACAGACGCCGAGCTGCACCACACTCACAGTAACCTCTCCTCAGACCTCTCCAGCCCGTGCACCAGTGAATGAGAAGAATGAATTGCCGAAATCCGTTTTTCAAGTCGCCTTTATCAGTTTTGTACATAAACATCTTCTTCTCCACTTTGTTTTTGTTCAACCACCGCCTCTACTGAAGAGGAGAGGGAACTCCACTTGGCCACAGCTACTTACTACTTTATAGCCATGTTTGACTCGGACTTTCTGTTTCTACTTCTCCAGTGATAAGGCAGATTCTTCTTCTTCTTCTCACCGATGACAAGTGCAACAACAAACAAATGGGTAGGCCCTGAAGATGCTTCTACTTAAGTTTCATTGCTGCTACTACTTCTACTACAAATTACGCTTTACTACAAACTACTGAACAAAACTACGACCTCTTTCATCACCATCGCCACCATCGCCATCATCATCATCATCATTATCATCATTATGACCATTACCAACTGTCAGCAAGCACGTAGCGCTTAGCACGTCGGTTTGCTGCTGCATTGTTAGAGCAGAGGAAGGCTAGAGAGGGAAAGATAAAAGAATAAAAATGGCTGTCCTTTTTTCTCTCTCTTTCTTTGCACACCTTCCTCCTCTTCTTCCTCATTCGTTGTTGTCGTTGTTGACGTCGTTTACTTCGTTGGCCTGCTGCAAAAGCACACACACAAATCTGCAGCACACTTAACACACACACAACTTTCTGTCCACACCATTGTCAAATAGCACCATCACAATCATCATCATCATTTTGACAGCTTTCCTTCTCTCTCTTTCATGTAAATCTTTCTCTGTCTTCTGTGTATTATATAATGCCCTCACTCGCTTTTCTACTCCATTAAAGTATTTAAGTTTTCTACACTAGTTTGTCTGTCTCCTATTTTTGTTCTAGCTACTCCGGGCACCAGCTTACTTCCGGAGAGACGACCACTCGTTGTCATCGTCAGTGCACTCGTCGTCGTCGTCCAACTGTCCTCGGTGACCAGAGAGACTGCTGAGAGTGCTGCTGCTGTTGTTGCTGGCCACGTGGCGATATTTGCGGTGTCCATTGCACAAGCAGGCACACTACTGTCTCTGTGTGCTGACAAACTGCTGATGCTGATGTTGTCAATCGATCACTGCGTGTGGATAGATGTTCAGCTTTCTTAGTTTAGTTTAGTTTCAGAGCAAATATTGGCCGTAGTGGTGGTGGAAGGGAAGGAAACCTCGTGCTGCACTTAGTCGACAGTGCCTGCAGTGGCCAAGAAGAAATCACAGCGGTGAATTCCACTTCCAAACTGACCAGATCTGTCTGATCGACGGCAGACTCAGGGCTGAAGAGCGGAGAATGCTCTCCGGAGAGTTCGCCGAATCACCATTCACCCGAGCATCATCAGTTACATCGTCTCCTGCTGCCGTCTTTTTTCACAGCAGTTCATCGCCACTTTGCTTGCTTGCTTGCTTGCCCATCTCATCTGTCTCCTTCACTTTTTGCATATAATTTTTTCCTCTCCTTTTTTCTCTCAGTACGTATCTACCTTCTCTCAGGAGAGTGCTGGACTTGACTTTGCACTTGAGAAGTAGCAGTATCTTCCAATAGTCAGCAACAGTCAACAGAGCACTGCACACACACATACATACAGTTCAATAGAACTAGTCAGACAGTTTGTCTTTGGGAAAGTTTGGCACTGGTGAGGCAGACAGCTTCATTCATTCATTAGCCTACAAAATCAATGCCTACCATAACTGTGAATGTCAAATGTCAATGGGTTGAATCTACTGCCCTTGTCTTAATGATGGGCTGATAGGGTAGTAAACAAAAGCAGTTTTTTAATTTTAAGCTCTTTATGTGCAATTAGCATTTTTACTTTTTGTTGAATACACACACACACAACCTTTTCTTCAATTTCATCATTTTTTTTTGTTTTTTGGTTTATATTTGCATCCTCTTACATAATGAAATCACATTAACTTTGATCCTATTCTAATTAAGAAACAAATGCTAAAAAGGGTAAGTGCTTCTATTCAGCTGATGATTTTGAATGCAATTTTGATTTTATCGTCCACAAACTGAAAAGCGGCAAACCCTTTTCATCAGTCATCGTTCATCGTCCTCTCTTTTTCAGCGCTAGCTAATTTTAATTGCAACGGCGGCGGCGATAGAAGATCAGGTTATCTGCTCGATTGAAATGCAAATGTCAATTCGCTTGTTTTCACAGCCAATGTGTCTGCTTTGATGGTCGTTGGCAGTCTGTCTTGTGTCCCCCTTCTTCACGGCGGACTATGCTCAGTTCTCAATGCAAAGTGGCCTCACACTCTCTCTCTCTCTCTCTCTCTTTTATTCTCGATTACAGTAGACTAGCAAATTGACACTTGACTGTCGGCGCGGCACTTCTTTCAGTCAGTCTCGGTCTCCCTGTCTGTGTTTGTTTGTTTGTTTGAGCGGCCATTATTAGTCAAATTGGCCGATGAAGAAGATGAAGATGGAGGCACACGAACAGAGACTGGCAGGAAGCCAGAAGATGGCTCGAGCCTCGTGTGCCTCTCGCATCACATCGCATCGCCCCCTCCCCCTTCGTCGCCTTGGCCTCTGCTCAGGCGCCAGGCGGTCGCACTTTTACAGCAGTGTTCACCAAGAAAAGTGAGCCACTATTTGGTGGGGGCTTCGGTGGAGGACGCTGCCATAAAACCCAGACAGAGTGACACCATCTTCGTTTTCGTCTTTTTGGTCGTCGTCTTGTGTCTTGTGTCACCACAAGCATTCTCGCCAGAAAAAGGGGAATTTTATGGCCATCAGAAGCAGACGAATATCGAGTTTAAAACCCTGCACTAGCCACTAGCCACCAGCCCAGCTTTTCCGAACCCTTTGGCGCAGAATCTTATCGCACGTGCCATTCTCTGTGTTGATTGTTGACCACATCTGTCTTTGTCAACTCCTCTGCAGCGTCTTTGGCAACTCTCCTTTTGGTCCTTGTCACAAAATTAGCCCGCCAATCTCAGCGTCTCATCGCCACCACCACGGACCAATTAGACCTAAGCAGCCATGGCCGGCGGTCTTCTTCTATCGCTGCTGCTGCTGCTAACTCTCTCTGAGATCAACACTCAATTGGCTTAGCAGCAGCAACAACTTCTCCTTTTGTGCATTGAATAAAGCCATCTCGAGTTACTTTCTTTCCCTTTGCTCGGTGCTGGTGGCAATTACCATCCGCTGAACGCCGTCCGTCGCCACCACTGTTGATCTTTCTGGAGATCTCCTTCTTCTTTTATGGCCCGCTCTAGCGACAGCACCACCATTGGCTATAACTGTCTTTTATGGCTAATAGAGCTCGCGTAGATTGGCTATTGATATTGTTGTCTCCGGCAGTCTCCTCATTGCAGTACTCTCTCTGTCGTCTGACCTGTGACCTGTGCTCTGTGACTGACTGACTGACTTACTCAGTGTGTCCTCTCATCTCCTTCGGTGTTGATTATGATTTTTCTCGCGCGTCTCTTTCACTTTCTCGGCGTCTACTGTTGCTGCGTGTTTTTCAGCTTCCATTTATCATCACTGTCGGCAAAACTGGCTGCAGCTATTTTGCAGCTGTATCGTTATCCCTCGTCTCGCAGCAGAGAATCTGCTTACCAGTTGAACCAACGAAAAGCATCACTGACACTCTCTTTCTGGCTCTTTGCTGAAAGCCAGCAGCAACAGCAGCAGTCTCTTTGTCGCCGTCTTTTCTTTTATCATCTCTTGACCTTTCACCCCCAAACACCACTGACTTGGTCAGTTTACTTTACTCGGGATCACTCACTCACTCACTTGGAGGAGGAAAGGGAGGCGGTCGAATAAAGGGGACTACTACGACCATTACTACCGCCACTCTCTTCAGCTCACCAAAAGCCACAAATGTGATTGTCTTGAAGGAGGCGGCGGCAGTGGCGGCGAAGGCAGACGATGTGCGATCGCGTAATTGAGTACGAAGACAAAGACGAAGACGCCGCCGCCGGTCTCACGCGTCAGAGCGTAAAAGCGACTGCCAATTCACAACCTTATCTTCCTACTCAAACAATTTTTGAAAAGCTTTAAAACGCTGGGCTCTCAAATCTCAAGGCCAATTCAAATTGATGCGTGATGCAAAACCACTTAGAGACACCTCCACCAGACCCAAAAAAACCAGCCCAAAGATGAGCTGGAGAGTGCTTTGGCCTTTCCTTGCCAACCAATTTACTAGAACAAGGGCAGCTCTAGATAAAGCTAAGCATCTTCTTCTTTTCACTTTCAATCCTGCAAGCTGAAAGCCTCGACCATTAATCAGTGCAATGGAGCAATTTGTCGCTATCGCGCCATTGCCTGGCTATCTTACCGGCCATTTGGAAGGCTTTTATAGTCACACCTAGGCTGATGCTTTCAATTTCAATGTCGCAATTTCTGATCCATCAAACACCGGCACTAAGTGTACCGGCAGTAGTGGCAGACAATCTTTGCAACACCTCCGACCTCTGACCTTGTCATTCAGAAGGAACACGAAAAAGAGAGAGAGAGAAGATCGAAGTGTGTTCTATTTGGCTGCTCTCTTTTTCCTTCTTTAATACCGGCAGACAAATGGACAGCTGAGGTGAGGTGCTGTTGGTAGTGCTGGCGGTGGTCATTTGCGTAGGTCTAATCTGTCGGATCACATTAGCCGGTGGTAGGCGCGAGCACCTATCTTATCAATTGCTGCAACAGCAGTCGAGGAGCTCTGAAGCTACTAATGCAATTAGACAATACTACCATTACAAGTTATTGCCCGAGTGTAGCCTACAATGGCCGCTGCCGCCGCCGCTGCTGCTGTTGCCATTGCCGCTGACACCTTCCGAGTCGGACATCGATGATGTTACCTTGCACGATGATAGGGGATGATAGTGGGCATGGTCGTTGTGGTGGTGGTGATACCTGTGAGTGAATGAGTGAGCTAATGGCGTGATTGGAGATGTTTAAACTGAAATGCATTCATCCATCGATTGTGCTTGTCTTTGCTTGTACCTATCTGGTGCCCTCTCTCGCTTTAATGGACGATGCTTGTAGTAGGCCTGGACGGTCTCGGTGATAGTGCTCGAGGTTAGTGATCATTCGGTTTGCCAGAGTGTGAGCTGCATCAATTGCAAACACTACAGCGGCATATCATTCACCTGTCTTCTAACAGCAGCTTTGGCGACAAATTGGCAGTGCCAGTGATCAGTCCAGTCACTCTCGCTCTCAGCTCTCTGGGCTTAGTGTGTGTGCCACTTCGGTGCATTAAGATAGTGGCAAATATTACCAGTGAGGCCAGTGGCCAGTGGCCATTCTCACCACATTACGACGCCATCGGAGACGTAATATTCGCTTTCTGTCGTCTCTTTTTCTCTTTAGTCAGTGCCGCACTGCGTAATCTGATCTGTGGCAGTAGGCCTGGTTGCCTTTGTCGCCGTCGTCGTTGATGTGCCATTCTTCTTTTGCTGATCTATTTTACGAGCCATCTGTCGACCCTGGGACTGCTCCAATCGTCTGCTGGACTTCCCCTTCCCTTTCTCTCCTCCACTTTTCACTGTCTCCAGCTCCAGCTTTGGAGCGCTTCCAAACTACCACTTCCTTCCGAGCTGTGGTGCAGCTAGTTTTCATTATTATTTTTATTGTTACGCGAGTAGTCGTGTGTGGTAGTGGGGTGCATCTCAACCAGAGTGGGAAGCGGGAGAAACACAACGGAAGGACACCGCCTGCTGACCAGAGATTCACTGTCTGACCGCGAAATTGTTTGCCTGGTTGCCTTGTTGGTTGTAGTAGTTCGTTGTAGTCAAGTCCTGGTCAGCCTGGTCAAGAAAAATTAGCCCAACAATCCATAACTCAAAACGCAAAACAAACCCAAAGAAAATTTTCTGATACTAATAAAAAGAGACAAAATACATGACTGTTTGTGACTTGATTGATTAGACGAGGTGGATGGTTTTCCTTTTTTGTCAGCTTTTAGAAAGACCTTTTTTCTGGTGCACAGGTTTTTTCTCCTGCCCTTGCTCTCGTGTCAGCTCAGTCTGCTGGGCTTACTGCTGTGTAGTCGTCACGTCAACTGATTCCATTAAAAGCTTTTAGTGTGATGCTGATGCTGCCTAACCTCGTGACCTTAGTCTTCTTTCGTTTGCCCTCAGCCTCTGTCTCTTTCGCCTCTTCTTGAAAGAGCACCAGCAGCAGCACTTTTTTATTGTTACATTGAGCATGGTGAGCAGTCCAACGTAGCAGCAGCAGCAGCAGCAGCAGCAACTTCTCTCGATCGATGCCGCGCTCTTGCCAGCAAAAACCCGAACCGAGCGATGAACGAATGGAGAGAGTGGCAAATACAGAATTCACAGAGGAAGGAGAGAGAGGGAAAAGGAAAGAATATTTTATTGGCCTCAGTGGATGTGCTCACTTGCCATCCAGCCAGCCAGCTAGCCAGCCTCTAATGGATGCTGTCAAATGGTGCTGCTGGGCGAACAGCGAATGGGCACCGACGATGTCGGCGGCGGTGACGATGAGGACCGATTTCAATGCCAGCACTCACACTTACATTCACTCAGATTTTCAGTCTCGATCTCTGATTGACTGCTAATGCTCCCTCTCTGACTGTGATTTAGCCGCCACTACTGTGCTGAACTTCTTTTAGCAGTTAGTTGCTGTTGTCTGGCGAGACAGTGTTTTGGAACAGACTGGCGAACAGACAGAGAGCGTCTGTCACTGTTCTCAGGCTGCCCACTTGCTCTGGTTGCTCCTGCTGCTGCTGACGAGCTAATCACAGGGCACTCGTACTTTTAGGAGGATTTTCTCTAAACTCTATTTCAACTCGTGCAAAGGAGTTGAACTGCACCGGTGGCGGATTTGGAACTGCTAACTACAGTTGCTTAGTTTTCTCAGTATGTTCAGCAAGACTGAGCACACCAGTGAAAGTTCCACTGACTGCCTGCCTCGTGCCGCATCGGCTGATGAAAGCGCTCAACGGTTCCGCCTCCTCCAAATTTTGTCCACCCCTCAGTCAGGCCACCCAAACAGCTAGTTAGCTACACAGTCTGGTTTCTGAACAAAACTTCACGCCTGGTTTTAACATATGTTTCAGGAAAAAAGTGAAAGAAAAAATCTGCTGTAGTGCTACAATTGAAGTGGTTATTGGTGCATCATAAGCAGCTGCAAATGAGCATATTCAACCTCACACTTTCGACCTCACACGACAATTAGCATTTGTGTACTGCACACTGTACTGTCGTCAACAATAATTTTTGTTTTTATTTGTTTCTTTTCACTGCATTGTACTGTTTTAATGGGACAACACTTGAATCAGTAGCAGTAGACAAGCACTTGTCGGAGGATGCTCTCAATTGCCAGCACTTAGCAGGGTGCCTGAAAACGTGTGCAAGTGTGTGCCGCTGTTCAATAGGTTCTTTTCAATTTGGGTGACCTTCAGCTTTATCAGCACGGCTAGCACCACTTCTCTGGGTAATGGAGAGCTCCACTGAGTTTCTGCTGCCGCTCAAACTGTCGGAACTTTAAACTCTTCTCGTATTGTGCAGTTGGTGGTAATCAAAAGACAGTGAAAAACTTTTGTCTGCTAGTCTTCACTGAAACAGCTTGACGGGTGACATAACCTCCCGTTCACTTTCTTTTAGTAACTTTCTTTCTGTGTGTGTGTCGATCAGCAGAACGATCACATCCATTAGCTAATTGGATTTGACAACGACAACGGGGCTGGAAAAAAGAGAAAGAGAAAGCAGTAGTGGTGGTGGTTGGCTGCAGAAGCTGCCCTGTTCTCGCCGAGAAAGTGACAAAAATCGCTACTGGCAACACATGACTAAAAGACACATGCCGACGCTCTGCCATTGACACAACCGGCGACAATTGGAGCCCAGTGTCGCTGATCAGAAGAAAAAACTTCTGGTTTTGTTTTTGTTGTGATTGGATCACCTTGCTGCATTTCTCCTGAAATTGCTTACTACGTCATTTGATCTGTTTTTCTACAAGTACTTGTTTTGCAGTATTTGTTTTTGCAAATGTTTGTTTTCTATTTAGGCTTAAAATTGACATATCGGATTTATTTCTAAAGTTTGCCCCAAGCGATGATTTACCGCAGATTATATTCCTGCTTGGTAGTTTGCTACAATTTTTTTGTTTGTTTTTTCAGTTGAAATAGTGATCACAAACGCCGGCACTTCTGTTTTTGAACTAAGCTGAATTTGGTTGTTTAATACTGCTATTTTTTAATTAATTTCTGCACCGGTTGAATCCAAAAGTTACACTTAAAAGCATCAGTGTTTGATGAAAATTGATGAGAGTTTGATTGGATTAAGATTGTTTGTTTGGTTGCTGTTTGTTGCACGCGTATGTGGCTGATGGCACTGACGTGTTGCAGTTTTCAAATGCTTTTTGTTGAAATAAAGTTATTTTCTCTTTCTCAATCAACTTTCTTTTTTTGTCGGTCAATTACCTATTGGAGTGGTCACCACTTGAGTTGGACAAACAGTGACCGGTCAACCAATTGGGTGCACTGACACGTCTCCGTTACTGATTCAGGTTCTTGGTACTGTTGCCGCTGATTGGTTCTGTTTGCCTTCCAATGCACAAGTGCTTTCTACCTGGTACCGGCAGAGGCACACATGTCGTGATCGGTTTGCATCAATCAATCGACTGGACAGTGCAGCACAGTGCCAGTCAATGTTGTGTGTTGTCGATTGGACTGCCAGGTAGTTTAGCATAACAAGAAAGGCAGCAGCAGCAGCAGCAGTGGTAATTGATAAAACCCCAAATACAGTGCCGAATAAATAAATAATTTCTTCAGCGTATCCGCCAGCCAACACACTCATTTCAAAATAAAAATACACAGAAAGAGACGACTCGTTTTAGCCTCACCATTTTAGCTTCATCCAAAATGGCTTTCTCTCTTTCTCTCTTCTCATTGGCAATGATCTCATGCATGCAATCTCGCTATTCTCTCGCTGCATACTACTTAACTGGCAAAGGGAGAGTACAGCGTGTCTTTTGTGTGCGTGTGCGTGTCTGGTGTTCCACCACGAGAAAGAGATCCACCAGAACCAGCATTTGAGACGACCAATTTTGGTTCGATTTTTCCCTTCCTTTCTCCTCATTTTCTCTGTGTTTATTTAGTGTTTTAGTGTACGTGTGCATAGTCAAAGCAGCCTGTCTGCCCTAGCCTGCCTGCCTGGATGACTTACTCAAGTCATGCGTGACACGCGGAACGAAAAGTTTTTGCATTTGGCAGACGGGTTTTCAGCCATCAGCCGACTTTAACAGTGGCAGTTGAAAAAGGGATCCAACAGGCGCACCAGTCGACTTGACTTTACCACGACGCCCGCTTTTAGTCTCCGGCAGTAGTTCAAAAAAGGTTTTCCGAGTTTAGCCATTGTGGACACTTGACTTCCTGCCAATGCGTTTTTTCCGTTGCTGCTGTTGCTGTTGCTAACCTTCCCGTCCATTCATTTCCGTTTTACTTTATTCTGGTGCTCCTAATGCATACTCTTTTAGTTTGCTGTTGACGTCTCTTTCCAGCTTAAAGTCCTCCTGTCGAATCATGCCTCAATTTAAATTGTGCCCAAAAACTGTTTTACCTGCATGCGAGGTGGGCTGCAAAAAAAGAATGTGCTAAATGTGCGAATCGCACGCGACAGAGGAGCCCCTGTGAAATATGTAGAGAAAAGTTTTTTGTTTTTTATTTGACGGGCGTCATGCAAACTAGCAAACAGAATTGGCCTAGCAGCTTGTACACGGAAGGTCCGTTTAGCTGTCGTTCGATAGCTGGCATTCGCGATGATTGCCGCTTGTGTGCCTGCTGCTGATAGAGAACCTCTCTTCTCATTCAAACTCACTCCTTACAGCTCGACTGTCAATGTTTGTCCCAGTGTTATTCTGGTCACTGGTCGTTGATTGCAACTGTTCACTTTCCCTCTCACTATCAACTGCAGAACTAATATTCTATTCTATCCTGGATTCTGGTGCTCTGTTTCCCCCTTTGTCTCTCTCTTTCTCTTTTGCAAATCTCAGCCACATTGTTAGCAATAAAATGGTTGCTGTAACTGCTGAACAATTTTGTAGCACCACTCTAGTGTTTGTTTTTCTTCCTCTGCCAGTCCTCAGTCAGTGCTCATTAGTCGGCCACATATTATCTCAATGCTGACCACCAGCACCATTAACGGGTGAAAGAGAAAGAGAGAGAGAGAGAGAGAGAAAAAAAACGCCATTCCGTTTAGACAAGGAAGAATGTGCATTTAGGCGTAGATTCTTTCTGACCAAATAATTGTGTGCAGTTGCAAGTAATTGTTGCAACTGGAAAAAAGAGATCTCCTCAACACCGTTGTTTTTGCTGTTCCTAGGCTAGTGCTTGGCATAATTTGAATGCTAATGGACGCCAACTACCACCACTAACCAGTTTCGGCGACACAATTGGGCAGTCTGACTACTCTCCCCATTCAGTCTCGGTTTATGTGTGTGTTTGTCTAATTAATCTTTTATGTAGAGCTGGTCATTTACTTTTCTTTTTTTTGCTGGGTGGCTAGAAAGGCAATTTGCTTGTTTTGTCTGTGTCCTTTTAAATTATCAGTTTTTACTTTTGTATGGGTGCAAACTCCTAGTTTTAGGCCACGCAAGAATGACACAATTTTAACAGTTTTTCATTTTGTTCTTTCATTACATTTCACTCCTCTTTTTTGAGCACACAAAAGTGCGACACCTAATTAAATGTGATTGACCAGATCGATTGGCGAGTGTCCGTGTTAAAGAGGGGCGTTGATTGGGTTGGGTTGATGGCGGTGGTGATGGTGATGGTGGTGTGTTAATGAATACTGAAGGCACTACTTTGCCAGTGATCATCAGTGAGGGAGGAGAAGAGGGGAACCTTTTGAGACAGTCTAGCAAGCCAGTCAGTCCGATTAGGCACGCGTGGGTGGACTGGTCCGCTGATTAATTGGCGTAATTGTGGCGTCGCAGTCGGACAGTTAGATCAGGCAGGCAGCCTCAACCATGAACCATCAATCTTGGCCATTGCAACTAGCGAAAGAAGACCAGCGGCACAGCACAGGTCCACATTGGTACATTGATCTCGTTACTGACCAAAGAGTAAAGTCAGCCAGCCACTGATGAGAGATGTCCACTCTAGAATTAACTAACCAACAGCAGCAGCAGAAACAGCAGCACTGTGGTGTTTGAATAATTTACTTGACGCATGACAGGTTAATTAATCGTAGACGGTAGAAGGAGAAATGAGAGGGAAAGGGAGAGAGATGAAAACTGCGGTGCTCAGGTGCGATACTGTCTACTTTTGGCACTGTTACCTTTTGAGTGAGTTAAAATTTAAATTATTCTGACCTCGTCTCGGAGCGTGTGGTTTATGTGTCGTCTGTGAACTAGCCACCACGAGGTAGTCCCGATAATCGGCTCGTGCAGTGTCTTTTTCTATCTTTCGTATCTTCCGCTGTCAAATTCCATTGCAGTGGCAGTGTGTGCTCGTTGTGCTCATTATCTACACTCTCACACACACATTTTGCAGGACAATTAGTCAGCCGTTTACATAAATAATGAATTGACATGTCAAGAGAAGAGAGTGAACTGCTGCTGCTGCTGTTGTAAACATTACGTGAATGAAATTTTTGAGACTAAAATTTGTTTTGTTTAGCTGGGATCAAAAATGAAAATTTGTAGATTAGCAGCAGATTGTTGAAAGTTTAATATTAGTTCTAGCAGTTGCCATTGATGATGTTTGGTGACAGTTGAAGTAGCAGTTGTGAAGTTGTTTATCTGCCTGTTAATAAATTCAGAAAAAGATTCACTCCTAATTAAGACGCTTTTTCTTATTTACTCAAACTAGATGAAAATGCACGAAGAAAAAAAGTGTCAGATAAATGTATATATTTTCAGAGCTAAAATGCATCATCACATTTCTGACAGAAACTAAAGTCAGCCACTTTCTCTGCAGTTGCTTTCCTCCTCCACTGCAAACCTCCAGTGACAGCAGATTTGCCACTTTTAGTCCACACGGACCTTTCTCTCTGACAGGCGACGAGGACGATGACAAAGTCTAGCAGTAGGTTGACAGTGACACTGACAACGCGCCCAGTGCAAGTCTGTCACACACTGCTTGGTGTGTGTGTGTGTCGGCCTAATCTGATAATGGCAGGCCCGGCAAGACACTGACTGAAGTAGAGACAGTGAAATGCTCCAAAAAGAGCACACACCGTCGCGTGCCTCGCATTGCCAATTAGGACGCCAAGCAGCGGCAGCAAATTTTTAGGCGGTTTGCAACAACTCTGAACTGCTAGAATGCCGATCGAGTTACATCGTGGAGTTTTGACAACATTTTTTCTCGATGAGCCGCCAGCATAGTACGGCACTACATTTAGGCTGGCTAGAGAAAAGAAAACCACAGGCACCATAAATCATGCCAACAGCAAGGTGAAAGGTCTCCTCTTCAGGTTCAGGCAGTGTGTGAGTGTGAGTGTGTGTGATCTAGGCGAGGTCACGGGCGAATTATGAAGAATTGTTTGTGTCCAGTTGTGGTGATGGTGCTCTAACTTGCCCCCTAGTCTGGTTAGTGATGCACGTCTACACCCATTCAATTTCCGAGCGGCCAAAGTATGCTCGCTTGGCTGCTGTTTTTGGGCTGCTGCTGCTGCTGCTGCTCCAAAATGGTTCGTGTCTGGGGCCAATTTATCGAGTGACAGGCAGAGCTGCTGCTGCTGCTGATCAAGGTTGAAAGTAGTGAAAGTGAAAATGGCTCTGTCTGTGATGACAATAACAATAATCATTTGCATTGGCTGCGTTTTAGCACTAAATAGTTGGGCTGCCTAGCTAGCTGGTGGCTACACCAGTGCCAATGCACACAAAGGCTTGTTGTGACACTGAATAGCGTCGGTGCTCCTGTCCATCAGCTAAGCGACTTTGACAACAGCATTACCACCACCACCACCACCACCGCCAGAAGCAGCAGTAGGTAAATGCAGATGTTTGCCGGTGGCCATTGATCCGTCCAGTGCAGTACACCGACACCAGTACCACAACACAGAAAAGGGAACTTTCTCTGTCACGGGTCAGGTCAGGGTCGGGTCGGCAATGCTCCGAATGATGCTCATCAGAATCCCTCTCCTGCTGAGCTATTGCGCCCGCGCATTTTTTTGCTGGGGCCAAACTGCTACCAGTCAGTAGAGCTGGCTGACTGCCTGGTGTTCGGCCGATTTTTGTCTGGCTACGAGATAATTTAATTGTAGTTGCAGTAGTAGTAGTAGTCACTGTCGTCGTCATTCTAAATATGACCAGTCTGCTGCTGTTGCGTTGCTGATTAATTGAATCAGACTGCAGCGAGGGAGGGAGACAAAGAGAAAGAGGAGAATGTCTCTTTTTCTGGCAATGCAATGTTTAGCACTGTGTCCGTCACAGTGTGTGCTCCTGAACACAGCGATAATGAAGGGTAATCGAATTTGAGTAGCAGAAAAGATAGAGAGAGAAAAAATGAGAGGAAAAGCGAACAGATTAGACGAAGCGCAACCAGTGCACTTGAGAGGACCGGGTAATTGAATTGCACTGAAAAACGGGAAAAACAGACGACAGAGAATCGAGACTTTGGGCACATCCTTTGCAAGCAGGACTACTAACAGCTACTACTCGCAGCCGCAGCACTGTCCGCACATACGTTCATCACATTACCGCGGACAAGTGTGTGTTCAGGCAGCAGCAGCAGACGGTGCCATTTAGTTTCAATCTCGGCTGGCCGTTCAGTACCAGAGAGGAGGCAAAAGGAGGAAGAAGGAGAAAGCATTGCACAAGAATCAATTTAAATGCGATCGAAAGGCAGGGTTCGTTTTTGGTGGTGGTTCAGTGGTTCAGTGCTGAAGTAGTCAGTCAGCAGCAGTCACAACAGTTCACCCCGGGTATGCCATAGTCTCGAGTCTCGAGTCGGCTGACAATAATGGCGACTGACAAGATACACGATTTGTGCATTAGGCCCTTTCTCTCTCCTGGTTTCTCCTGAACCTCAGAAACAGCAACAGCAGCAGAAGAAGAAGCAGCTCGCGCGAGCCACTTTGCTCTCTACCGTAGATCCTAGCTTTCACTCTCATTCTCGAGTGCTCCACTTCACTGATTTTTTTGCTTGAGAAAAAAGGAAAAAGAGGACTTACACCTAACCGAATTGCACACACACACATCCCCACAGCTGGTTAGAGTTACACGAGGGTTGCCGACTCTGCCGTTTGAGGTGTCAGAGGAGGTAGCTCTTGTCCTGTGTTTGGAACTCGAGGGGATGCAAAAATAGCACCTTCATTTTCGTTTTCACTGCAGGGCCGCCTTTGTTGCTTCAGTGGACGGCTTCATCTCTTCTTACCTCCTTGTCAGCTTGTCATTTTTTCCTATCTCCCTCCCAACTAAAGCACACCATTTACCATCAAATTACTGGTAATTAATTACCGCCTCCTCTTTACTCTGAATCAGCGTTGTAGGCTGCTAAGCTCCCCACTTGTTCACTGACATCACTTAATCGAGATTATTATTAGTATTCGAATAGCTATCTGGTAGTACTCTGGTAGTAGTAGTAGCGTTCCTTGAATGAAACTTTCGGCCCCAATGAGATGATTCGGCGGCAGTGAGCAGTGAGCAGTGGCACTGAGCAACTGCACCGTGCACACTGACTGAATGTGCGAATAAATCTCAATCGGTGCAGTGTCGGAGGGAGTTGCATGTTCTGCGGCGGTTGTCTCACTCTGTCTCTGCTTCTCAAAATGAAAACGTTTACGAGACTTTGGGGACACATTCTCGCTGCTGCTCAATGACGTGCGCCGTGATAATGGTGCTGATGGTGCTGCACAGTGTGCTGTTCATTTGGGCTGCCATTGACTAGAGCCAATCAATAATAACTGCTGCCAGGACTGAGAAAAAAGAGGAGAAGAGAGAAAAAGAGAAAGAAAGAGAGGGTATTTTTGCGCGTAACGAAATCAATTTGCTCGATTCACTTTGCCTTTGAACGGGTGTTTCGGGTGCTGTCGCTGCTGCTGCTGTGCACTCTTTGGTGGGCGCGATTTTTCCTTTCTTCTTCTTCTTCTTTCGTTTTTCTCTCGATATGTGCCCCAGAGTGATTACGCTAAAAGGGCAAGCAAGCAAGTGTGTGTGTGTGCGTATTTTCAGCTGCCGCTGGTGGCAAGTTCTGGTGACAGTTCCCTTTCTGCGAGTGTGTGTGTGTGTTTGGTTTCCACCAGAGAGATTCCGTCGAACTACTTTTTGGTGCTAAGATTCGGTTACCATTTGCTCGGCAATCGAATCGGTTGCTGCTGCTGTTGCTGACAAGAGCACACCGAGACGACAACACAACACAACACCGGTAGTAGTAGTGGTCGGCGGACTTTTCGTCTTCGTTTTAATCAAGCTAAAAGCTTTGGATTCTATTACAATTAATGCTGCTACTGCTGTCTCTGTTGAACCCTGCCGTTCGACACTGGTGCAGGCACCAAAAACGGCAGAAAATTAGATTTGTCTTTGCCTCTCTCTCCCATTTCTGGTGGGCACAGTTCATTTCAGTCAGTCAAACAGTGAGACAGGCAGTGAGACAAAACTGACACAAAGGTGACATACGGTGACAGGTCGGCGGTGGTCGGCAAAAAGTGTGCCTCTCAGTCGCTCGGTTATTTTGCGTGCATTTTTGTGTATTTCCGCAAATGCTGGCCAAATTTGGCAACGGCAACGATGAAATCTATTAGACCTTTTGCAAGATTTGTGCTACTGACCAACAACAGCAGAAGCAGCAGTCAAATATTTAAATATGACTTACTTTACTAGAAAGCAAGACTCTTTTTCTACCACTGCCAGCACCACTAATGAAATGATAATGATGGCGATGATGATTAACGATTCTAATCCTATTAGACAGCGTTTTGACAGAGGTGGGTGGAAAAAAGAAAGAGGGGGTGAATGTATAAAATATTATTTATTGCCTCATGGGAGAGAAAAACTGTATCAATTGAGTACTAGCAAAAATAAAAAGAAGAATATTCGTTCAACAGCAGCAGCAAAATCGGCAACAAGAAAACTGAACGCACAAACTCTTAAAGTCGAAAAGTCGCCGTCGATGTCATCGGGTGCACTTTGCGGTGTTGTCTCTGACAAAGCTGCTTAGAAAAAAATGGATGTAAAAAGAAGAAACTTTGGATGGCACTGCTGCTGCTGCTCTTTAAATGGAAATTAATTGTCCTCTGAACAGAGAAAAAGAAAAAGGAGAAGAGCACCGAAGACACACTTGACGCTAATCCAGAGTATTGTGTGTGGAGCATCGGTCTTTGCAATGCAAATGCTGTGGGATGGCACTGGCACTAACCACGGGCTGAAGTTGTCACCACCGTCACTGTCACCACTGGTAATGTGCATCCCTTTTCAGTCCGTTTTCTCAGTCTCTTCCTCTTCCTCATCCTCTCTTTCCTTTTTGCTGCTGTTTTATTACCCCTCCGATGCACCAGACGACAAGCACAGGCACACACATAATTCATCATTAGGAGATTAACTTCTTTGGTGCACTCACTTCAGCAGTGTGTGTGTGTGTTTGTGTGTGGTGCACACAGTTTAATCGCCTATTTATTGGCAAATTATTAGCTACAGTCAGAATAATAGTGCTGCTCGTGTGCTGCAGTGCCCTTCTAAGTAAACAGTAACGGATTATTGGGGTGATGGTGGTGGTGGTGGTGGGGAGAGAATGAGTAGACACCGCACTGGGTATTTAGGTTTTGTCACATGTTTTGACATTTACACACACACTGGTCACATCTGTCCACATTTGGTAGGGCACATTCACAACTACCACCACCAGGATTCAAGCTAATTAAAGAGTCTTTCTGACTGACAGTTGAACATCAAGCTGAAGCGCATGATGCTCTGGAAAGGTCCAAATCGAGAGTTTGCATCTCAACTGAAGTTTTGTCAATTTGTCAGTGGAGAAGAGAAGAGAGAGAGAGAGAGAGAGAGAGAGAGAGAGAGAGAGAGAGAGAGAGAG
>JAALOO010000502.1_pt1 | contig 34908 bp, 22 predicted proteins | sample 7257641 | NCBI WGS metagenome assembly JAALOO01 (sample SAMN14085613, study PRJNA598686) | mite metagenome | biome: ENVO:01001000; feature: ENVO:01001002; material: ENVO:01001226; isolation source: single female mite from University of Michigan culture on fish food culture... ...
TCTCTCTTTCTCTCTCTCTCTCTCTCTCTCTCTCTCTCTCTCTCTCTTTCTCTCTATTACTTGAGAATATTCTCTCCGCTATTCAGATCTCTCTCCACCACCATTCACCGCCATTCAAATCATCTTCATCTAATCTGTCTGGGCACGGACAGTTGGAGTTGGAGTTGCCTACCCATCCACACAGGGTAATAGGATTACCGAGTTACGTGTCCAATCAAGTGGCACTGCCACCGCTGCTCTTGTTGATGGCAGTGTTGGTGGTGGTGGTGGCCGTGGTGGTGGTGGTGGCCTAGCCGAAGACACCGAGGACGTGCAACTGACTGCAATTTGACACTGTCTGTGTCCATCACCTACGCCACAGCACACCCACAGCGACACCGTTCGCATCAGTTTATATGCACTCAACACAATAAAGAAATGAAAGAGAAGGTGCAAGTCGTCGCCACTGGTGATCCGCGACACCAGAGCCCATTCTCAAACCGTCAATGTACATCATCATCGTCATGTCATGTCAATTCAGTTCGGCGAACCGGACGATGTTTTTATTCAATTTGCAAAACAGTAAATGGGAAATGGGTACATTCTCGCCAGCTTTTTTCCTTTGTCTGTGTTTTCGTTTTCGGTGTCCAGGCAAAAAATGGGCCTAAATTTTGTACTCATGCTCACAGTTCAAAGTTCGTTCAGCTGGCTCAGGTGCTCGATGCACAGACTGTGCAGCTCCATGTAGGGGGACACCTTTTCGACCAGCGCCTGGACAAACAGTTTCCTATTTGGGAACAAAAGTGTTAGTCTTTATAACTTGTTTTACAAGATAAGGGCTACTTTACCAGAAGTAGATGAACAGCAGCTTGTCATCAGCATTGTTGTATTGCTTGAAAATGGTCACCAAAAATCGATGGCCAAACTAAAAAAGGAAAATGTCGATGTAAGTTTTCATCCATTCATAAGACTCTCAAGTCATTTCCAAAACTTACCTTGCTTAAAACTATCAGCTCAATGTCATCAATGGCAGCTGTAATGTAGATCAGGTTACGGGCCTCCTTGATGCGACCCAGCGCCTTCACCAGCATGTTGCCAATGTTCAGCTGAGGATTCTCCTCCGCTTCGATGATCAACTGCTTACAGTTTTGCGACTTTACTAGCGAACAGAGAAGGACCACAAAGTGGTCCTCCTTGCGCAGCAGCAGCAAACTTCGGTACACTAAAAGGGCGCCCTTGCTGACGCTCAGTATCTCCGGGTCCACCTCGTTCTCCAGCTTCTTCAGCGTGGGCACTGTGCGGTTGATCAGCGCAAACATCGTTCCGCCGCCCTTCTCCGCCGAGGGAATCGGCTTGACGATGCCCTCAAATAGATGCTGACACAGTTGAACTCTCAGCTCCAGACGAAGTGCCTTAATGTTCTCCGGTAGGATGGGCATTCGCTTGTCCTCATCCTCAATGTTCAGAAGGTGTTCGTAGAGCACCTCAATTTTTGCGAGAATGGCGTAGAATGAGTTTGAGTTTGAAGAGTCTCCATTCGGCTTGTCCGGGTTCACGTCCAGCAGCTTGCGCGGGCACTTGGTGTTGAGCATCTGAATTTTGCCCAGCGTATTGTCGAACTGAATGTACTTCGGCTGCTCTTCCTCCATTTTCGCGTGTTCAGGCAGAACAATCATCGGGTCGTTCTCGATGATCTCATCAATCTCCTCGTCATTGGCGTCCTTATTCTGCTGCTTGGCCAGCGTCTTTCGCCGCTCATTGGTCGCCTTCTTCACGTTGAAGTTCACCTCGTAGTAGTCCTCCACATACGGGTTACTAACCTTGCACTGCAGGCGGAAAATCTTAATCAGCCAGTCCTTCTCTCGCTGCGACATAAAGCCGGCGAACTTGTCATGCATTGGTCGGAAGTTGTTGAACAGATGTGAGCGATGGCCTCGCTGGGCCTGCGCCGGCGTTATGATGGTGTTGATCAGTCGCTGCTGCTCCTGCTGAACCATTGGATGCAGAACTAAGGGGTGAATGAGCTGTGGTCGAACAGGGGTGAATCGGTCGTGCTGAGGATGCTGGAGCTGGGGGTGGTGCAACTGCGGATGGTGCAACTGTGGGTGGTGCAGTTGTGGGTGGTGCAGTTGTGGGTGGTGAAGTTGTGGGTGGTGGTGCAGTTGTGGCTGTACTGGCGGCGGCGGCGGCTGTCCTTGCGGCGGCTGAGTACTGTGCAAACTTTTCTCCAGTTCTTCCACGGTCATCCCCATTTTCATTGGTTTAGGCAGCGCTTGAGGAACTAAACCACCAACATGCGGAATCTCGGCAATTGGACCTGGACCATGCAGTTGATTTTGCTGTTGCTGTTTCTGATGCTGCTCGTGTAGCGCCTGCTGTTGTTGCTGATGTTCTCGATGATGTTTCTCATTTATCTCTCTCTCAATCTCCTCAAGGGTTAAAACTTTCATTTGTTTGGGCAGAGATTGAATGAAACTGGCTTGTGGAATTTGATTGATGCCTGAATCATTAAGTTGAGGCTCATGTTTCTGCTGCTGCTGCTGTTGCTGATGATTCAATTCTGGCGAAAGTGGACGCCAGACCGAAGACATGAACTGATCATCAAAGGGCAAAATGCTGGGCGATGGAGGTCGCAGTGAATCCAAATTGATGGACTTTTTAACTTTAGTTTTCGGTTTAGTGATCACATTTTGAGGCTCATTATCGTAGTTATTAAAATCATCATCCGACAGGTTGTCTTCGAAAAAGCAGTTGGATATGCTGCTTTTGACAATATCCTCGCAGTCCGGATGAGCATAATCATTTTGCTGTGGTGGCGATTTGCTTGACTGTGACAAAGCAAAGTGTACACCGGGCTCATCATCTACACCGGCCAGCTTCTCGTGCGCCTCTTCCCAATCGTCCGTCAAATCACAGCCGAAAGTTTCATCATTTAGTTCGTCTATTTCTTCAGTATCCTCCAAATATGGAGGATCTATCTCGGTTAACTTGCTCATGATCACTCGATTACGGTGGAATGCACTCTGAGAAGAGAAAGAAGTTGAAGTAAAATGGCGGCATGTCCAAGTGCCGGTTCCCTTACCTGTGTGCGCCAAAAGTGTTTACACAAAGGTGAAGGAGAAGCGTGTTTGGGTGGTGAAAAGTGTCGCTGATAACAGCATGCCGCCCGGCGCAGGAAGCTGTCGACAGTCGGGACAGCCAGGCGACAGTGTTTCGGTAAACGAGTACCGGAACTGGGAACTTCTAGGTCTTTTCCAAAGTTCTAAAAGGAACAAGAAGTCGCACACACACAGAATTCAGACTCGTGCTGCTGCAAAAAATGAGCAATTTCGGCAGCTGCTTTTCAGTGACCGTTCGCAGAAGACGTTCGCCAGCGTGTGTTTATTTTAAAAAACTGAACATAAAACGTGTGTTTTTCGTACACCGGCTGAACACCAAGTGCTTATCGTCGATCAGATAAGATAAAACAATCAACGATAATTACCACGCTGCTCTTATCAATACATGTAACCGTTTTGCTTGTCTTACAGAAGCGCTGCCCGCTATCAAACCTGACAGTTCATGGCTCAATACCGATGCAATAATAGTAGAAATTAATCAAGGAACGATGAAGCTGCAGTTTACTTCTTTACATCAGCTTGTACAGGCGTGTACAGAAGTACTAAATAGTACTTCGGCAATGAACGTCGGCCTGGGTGAAGAAGAAGAAGCAACAGCGCAATGTCTCTGCCATCAAGCAAACAGGCAGCAGCAGCAGCCGTCAAACACTCCGTCTGGGGGTGAAAACCTGATTGAACCAGAATATTCCTGAAAAGCTGGGGAAAAGCAAATTGCTGAAATAAAAGAGCAGAGTTTGTTGTCGCAGCCAGTAAACGACGAAGAGGAGATATTTTTGGAAAGCAAACTTCAGAGTCAGCAGACGACAGTAGCCCCGTTCCAGTAGTACTTGTGTTCCAGCGCAGAATCCGAACCACCGAATCGGGCGGGTCTATTTGAACAAACTCGTACTTCTATTCCACGACGTGGAATCACACCGCGCTGCAGCTTCCTATTGCTACTGCCTTTGGCAGCAGCAGTCCGTCCAGAGTGGCTCTTTTCTTCTCGCTTTCTCGGTTTCAGATGGTCAGATCGATGCTTTCTCTGTCGTACAACACCACACACTGACAGCGCAGCAACACCACACACACAAAACAGATCTGGTAACAGCTGGTGGTAATTGTAGTGGGCTTGCCATCACCACCACCACCACCACCACCACCAGTGGCACAGCAACAACATCACTGTCAAATGATATCACGAGCAGTTTTGGCTCACCTGACCAGCATCATCATCACCAGCTCTGCACCAGGCTGGCTCAAAGATCAGCAGCAGCAATAATGCTGTCTAGGGTGACTTTTCAGTGGAAATCACTGCCCCCGCCGCCTAGAAAGTTATGAAAGTTATCTCTAGTCCGAGTCTGTAGTCTCTCCCATCTCCTTATCTCCTATCTTTAGGCTCGCACTGACAGCCCAAACAGTACCACAATGTGATCCCCGGCGCCGACCAAAAAAAAAATGTAGCCTACTGCTCGAATGATGATGCCTTTTTTACTACCGTCACTTTCCTCTCCTTTTCTTCTTTCTTCCTTTTCTTGCTATCTAATCACCGATCAGTATCTATGACCTCAAGCCTACAGTCTTCTTCTTTTATATTGATGCAATAAACCTGAAAGAGAGCTGTCGCCGTCGTCGTCGTCGCCGAGGAGCTTTCCCAAACCTTCTAGTCATGCCATCATTCAATTCTCAAGCTGTGACCTACAGCCACCAGCACCAGCACTTTTGTTCTTTCAACGCTCTAAACTAAAGTCTATTGTGGGAGCAGAAGCAACAACAGCAGCAGCAGTATCCGGAGCAGACAGTGAAGCTGTCTTCAGCACACCAAGAGATTTCTACAACTTTCCATTGCATCAGCAGCAGCAACAACAACAGTAACAGCCGCACTGTTCCTAATCAGTCGTTCATCGCTCGCACGCCTTCTTCTCATTCTGTCAACTTGCTCGACTTGTCGCCCTTATCAACCATCTTCGTTTGCTTTGTTCTTCTTGGCCGAATCGCAAGATTTAAAATTATCTTCTCGGTACGACAGCAAAGAGAGGGAGAAAGAGAAAGAAGAACTCTGATTACAAGGTCGACCAGCAGCCGAAAAGTACACCACTCGCTGTTCACCACCACCACTGCTCGCCGATCACCAACTGCTGTACATCATCAGAGCACACACACACACACAACTGCACTTTCATTACGCTCGTCCGCTCGCCAGCAACCACCGTCGTTTGCAGTTTCTACTCTCTCTCTCTCTTCTCTCCTTGAAGCACCAAACTAGATAGAGAGGAAAAAGCGGACTGTTTTCATTATCACCGTCTCCTATTTCTATTCTTCCCTATTCTTCCCTCCACTGAGAGACTTGCCTATCACCGTTTCACACCTTTGCCACCGTTTTACCCACTACCGTTACCTGCTGCTTTTTCACCGTTCTCTCTGTTACCTGAACTAGTGGTTGTTGTTTGTTTTGCCGTTTTTGTTAATGAGCGAATCACCACCATCACCGACGACATCATGACAAAGTACAATTCGGACCTGATCAACTACGAGGAGGTGCAGCAGAAGCACCAGTTTCCGTAAGTGTGTGACACTTGTCTCTACACGTGCGCCTTGCAAGTTGGCCCAATTTCAACAGCTGTTGCGATAACGTTGCTCTCTCTCTCTCTTTCTTTTTCCTTCTCTTTTTCTATATCTTTCTCCTGCCTTCTGCCGCCCACAGTCTGCTGCCGAAGATACTCAACGGGGGTATAGCGGGAATTATCGGCGTCTCCTGCGTTTTTCCCATTGACTTAGGTATGTGTCGCTTTTGTGTGTTTGTTTACGTATGCATGTTTGTTTTTATTTACACTGTTTGTCTTTTGTTTTTTTCTTTGCAGTCAAAACGCGACTACAGTCGCAGAGTGTGTCGCCAAATGGAGTGCCGCAGTACAGTTCAATGTAAGTGCGCGCCAGTCTGTCGGTGTATTTGTACGCCTTTCAAGTGCACTGATCTGCTGTTGATACTAACTAACTAACACTATTCTATACACTCGACAGGCTGGACTGCTTCCGGAAGACCTACCGAGCGGAAGGTTTCCTGGGCATGTACCGCGGATCGGGTGTCAACATTCTGCTGATCACCCCGGAGAAGGCCATCAAGCTCACTGCAAATGACTTTTTCCGCCACCAGCTCTCCGATGCGAACAAGTGCGTTCCTGTTTGTTTGTTTGCTTGTTTGAGCAGTGTCACACTGCTCTTTTGAAACTCATCACTTTACTAACAGTTGGTTGTTTTGTTTTTCATTGCAGCAACATCACCATTCCTCGCGAAATGGCCGCCGGTGGCCTGGCCGGCCTCTTTCAGATTGTCGTCACCACGCCGATGGAGCTGCTGAAGATTCAGCTGCAAAATGCAGGCAGAGTGGCCACCACCACAGAGGCGGCGGCAGCCACTGCGGCAGGCATCGCCGGGGCCAGCCAAATTGCCGCCCCACCTCCCTCGGCGACCTCCATCGCCCTGAACCTCATTCGCTCGAAGGGCATCTTCGGGCTGTACAAGGGCACGGCGGCGACGATGTTTCGCGACGTCTCCTTCTCCGTCCTCTACTTTCCCCTCTTCGCCAATCTGAACAGCCTGGGGCCGAAGCGGGCGGGCAGCGATGAATCAGTATTCTGGGCGTCATTCCTGGCCGGCTGCGCCGCCGGATCCTTTGCTGCAGGTACGTCGTATAATGTTTGCAATTTGATCATTGCAAAACATTACTAACACTTTCCTTTCTTTTCCTTCCAGTGGCGGTCAATCCGATTGACGTGGTGAAGACGCGCCTGCAGACGCTGAAGAAGGCCGAGGGTGAGCAGCAGTACGCCGGCATTCGTGATGCATTCCAGCGGATCTTGCAGACGGAAGGCGTGAAGGCCTTTTTCAAGGGCGCCATGTGCCGAGTGATGGTCATTGCTCCTCTCTTCGGTAAGAGCACCTCTGTTAACTTTGAAGCTCAATAGCCTAACCTTTGTCACCTTTTTCCCCGTTTTCTGCTCATCAGGCATCGCACAAACAGTATACTACCTTGGCGTCGCCGAGTACTGCCTCAACCAGTTGGGCGTCGAAAAGTCCACAACCAATGGCAGAGCAAAGGCTGCTGCCAGCGAGTCAGCAAACAAAAGTCAGCAACATAGCAGTAAGCTGTAAACGGTGTGTGTTTGTTTGCTTGTTTGGGGACAGCAACAGCAGCAGCTTGTCGTCGCAATTTCTTCAGCATAGTTTGCCGACGATCAATTCGACGAGCTGATGTGATCAGGTGATCAGTGGCTGTTGTTTGCCAGACAAACAGCAAGAAAGATGTGTGTGCATGCTATGTGTCCCTGGCACTATCTCAAAATCAAACACACACACATCCTCAGACACATTCTCGCCATTTCCAAGCCTCCTAATTTATCGTCTCGTCAACACCCGCTTTCCCTTTCAACTTTGAGCAGCAAATGAGTACCAAGCAACACACTAAAATACGCCTAAACGCTTACCAGCAATCGTTTCCCAGCGATCGCCAACAGAAACAGCGACGACAGCAGCAACACAGCAAAGGTCGTCGCCAAACGCAGAAGCTTACTTTCAAAAGTGAAATAACCCAAATAAGCAATGATAATAAAAAGCCACTGAACAAATAAGCTAGTTGAATTGCGCTGATTAATTTGATTGCTGTATTTGTAGGAGCAGCAGCAGCACTTTAAAATAGCCGATAACAGCTGCCTTTTTTGTCCACTGCGACCAGTGGCCAGCATTGGTGGTGGGAGGGAAGGGGGCAGAAGAAGAAGAAAAAATAGTGTCCATGTTCGAAGGCACAGCAAACAAAGAAAGAAAGAAAGAGCACAGATTGAGTGAGCAGACAAGGCACTGCGAATTACGTAGCCGATCGCATTAGATGACGCCAGCAATGCACTGACTACACTGACTGACTCGATTGAGTAATGGCGAGCTGCTCCTAGGTTGTCGTCGTCGGCGACTGTGAATTTATTTGAATGTTTGTGAGAAGTTTGCTGAGTGCACAGATCGATCTACTTTTCACTGCCTTTTTTCACTTGCCAGTGATAGAGCAGAAGAAGCAGAGGGCATTATTGAAAGTGGCCACTGAAAAACAGACAGTGAACAGCAAAAAGAAGGCACTTTGCCGGCGCAGACACTTTGACAGCTCTGCAGAGGACGATGAGGAGCAGCAACAACAACATCAGCAGCAGCATTCGGTCCAATTTGGGCATGCATCGACAATTTATCATCAAGCTGTACTAAACTGCATCAACAGTGGCAGTAGCAGTGGTGATCTGAGCAACTGTCGACTTTTCAATCCTAAATCGAATCGCGATTCGCATGTGAGAGCCGAGCTCGAAGCGGCGACATCAAGGTCTTGATTGGCGGAGATGGCAGAGAAACAAAATTTTTTCTGACTATCTAAAAAGGGGACAGCGCTGAAGAAGAAATTAACATCACCACTGACCACACACACACACACTCGATCACACACCAATCGAATGGTCAAAGCGATGTGAACACACATAAAAAATCAGCTGCATTTGGTGGTCACTTTGAGGATGATTAATGTGTGTGTTCTAATTGAATTGTGAATGACATTCGGTGAGAAGAGGGGGAAACTGCTGGACAACAGCTTTCTCAAATCATTTCAGAATTTCTCGTTGAATGTTGACAGGAGGAAAACGAGTCAACTCTTGAGCAAAAAAAGAAAAGTCCTGTCAGGGATCAAGGCTTCTTCTTTTTCCTTGCAGGCATTGCAATCATTCTTTTTTCTCCTCGTCAATCGCATAGATTGAAGTGTGTGTGTGCTGTGCACTTCACTCGCACTCGCACAATGATTCAGATGCTGCTAGCAAGCGTAGGTGTAATTTATGGATTTGGTTTAATTTTGATCTCCATTAATAGCAATCGCTACAATAATATACATTATAGAGGCTCTCTCTCGCTCTCCTGCTCGTGCTCGTGTATGTATTAATATGTATTAAGCCGTTTGAGCGCTGAGTGCCACTTCGCGGTGACTAATTGACTAATTCGCTGGAACAGGTGAATGTGTCGGTGTGTGTGTGTGTGTGTGTGTGCTGTTGCTATCTTGTGCAATGCTGCTGCTGTTGTTGCTACCAATGAGCGTATTGTCCTGTCATCCGGAGCTCTCCTGTCAGGCAGTGCGTCGGTGGTGGTCAGCAGTGAAACGATGGCCACCGAAGCTGACCACCACCACCACTACCACCACCACCAGCACTTGAAGCCTACCTAATCTGAAAAGTGAAGCACTTCACACTTGATCTAATTGAAACGAGCTATGTGCATTCATTTGTTCATTCAGCTATTCATTCCTTTCCATGCCATTTTCAGCCTCTGCTCAACTAATCAGAGCGACTAATTGAGCTGCTGCTGCTGCAGCACTCCTGACGGCTCTAAGTGTCTAGGTGACCATTTGAGCAGTCACCTTCAGTGCTTCAGTGCTTCAAGACAGTCAGCAGCAGCAGTGGCAAGACTGTTTCTGTATCTGAAAAAATATCTCTAAATATAGTCTGGTCATCATATACAGTGTTGCCGATTCAGCGTTGCGCCATGCTGCTGTTGTCGCCGTTGGAACAGCAGCCAAAAAGAAAAGAAAAGAGTGAGGGGAAACGGCGGCGGACGCCGGCTGAAGGCGGTGATGGCAACGGACGACGAATATGATGTTGTTGTTGGTCTTGCTGAAAATGCTGATGATGTTAGCGACGGCAGTGCACTGAAGTGCCACTTGCTGCTATAGTGCGCAATTAATGTCAAGGCGACGAACTGGCTGAGCTGAGTCTGCAGACACACGAAGGCAAAGACTTTCTCTCTTTCTTCTGTACGACGATCTAAGTGTCATTTTAGTCGTCGCCGACGACACGCGGCACACCAGTCATCGGCACTGCCAACAGAACAGAGCAGTGGGAAGAGAAAGTGCTAAGGAGAGCTGTCATTTGGCCAATCACCGCACATGCGGTGGTTTTTTGCTCTTTCTCGCTAGGTACACTTTAGTCAACCGAGGAGATTTCATGTGCTGATAAAGTGTGTGTGCTGTACATGTACTTCACGCCAAAGCAGAAACCATCTATCAGTCAGGAGGAGGAAGGCTGAGTCAGAGCTGGTCAATTATCAACAACTGCTCGTTTGCTGCTTTATCAGCACTGCGAGTGAGGAAGTGTATGGGTTGTGTGTTTGAAAGTGCATGTGACCATGAGCTCTTCTGTCAAATAATCTGCTGACCAAATCGCGCGCACTATCTCCCACTCCCTCCTTCAACTTTTTGCAACCGTTGTATAACATTTCTATCACTCTCTCGTCAACGACAGCCAAAATGGGATCAATGTCACTGCTGCATTGGCTCGTCATCTCTGTCTCAATTTCTCTCTTTACTTTTCTAAATTTTCTGCGAATCTTTTTGCTCTGCTCTGCTCACTGCCACTGTCACAAGTGCTCAACAACACTTTGATAAATTGAGAGGCAACAAAAATGCGCTTGCTTTTTTGCTTTTGCCTCTACCGTGGTAGATGTACAAGAAGAAGAAGAAGAAGAGGCCAACTCTACCGAGTCTGAAAGGGAAGAGAAGGGAAGGGAAGAGGAGGAGGGCATGATCGAGCAGACGAATGAAGCGAATGAGCACTCTGTTGAATGAACACAGACAGAACAGACATGCGGTGGCAGATCGCACTTTGGCGCCACTACGACTAGAGTTGGCAGCAAAGCGAGTAAAAGAACAGGCAGCAGCACTTGAAAGCGCCCGGCACGCAACATCGACGACGGCTGCAGCAGCAGCAGCAGCAGCAGATCACTTTCGACTTCGACGGCAGTTTGTTTGTTAGTTAGTGCACTTCCACGAGCGCCACCGACGACGACGACGACTAGATCCTCTCTCTCTCTCCTGACCGTCAAATGAACAACCAGTGATCATCATCATCACCATCATCAGCAGTAGTAAAGCAGAGCAATCACAAATACACTTGACATTGATCACTTCACTGCTACCACCACCTGTTGATTTCTCAAAAGCAGAAGCAGTTGCACTTGCTGACCACACTTTCCGGTCTGTCTGCACCACATCACAAGTATCACCACTTCTTAGTCATCAGCTCCAGTGTGTGTGTGTGTGTGTGTTTTTCAGGCAGTACTCCTTGGCTATCTCAGCACATGTGTGCGCTTCTTTTTTCTCTCTCTCTCTCTCTCTCTCTCTCTCTCTCTTTCTCTGTCTATAAAGTTGAGCTGTTTGTACAAAGTGCCACCGCCGCCGCTGCAACCATCCTCACTACCGTTGCCGTCGTCTCGGGCGCATGTGTCTCCTTCTTCTTCTCATCATTCTACTCCGTCTCCGTCTCTGCCGCTTCTGATTGCGTCGATGTTGGTGCTGGCGGTGGTGGTGTGCAGTGGTAGTGCAAATTGCTGGTAGTTATTGCCCTGCCGTCGCCAAGTGGATGGGATGGATGTGTCGCATACCGTGCTTTCTTCTCTCTGTCTCCTCAGTGTTTGTGTGAGTGTGTCTAAATGCTAAGCACCCCAACCAACCACCAAAGCGGATTCCTCCAATTGACGCACCGTTGCTGTTGATTGTTAACGAGAAGTAGAAGAGAAGGGAAGAGAAGAAGAATCACGTCACCACCAAAATAACTGTTCATCCTCGAATGCCGCTTTTGTCGCCTCTCCCGCAACCGCTCAACGACGCCGAGTGTCTGTGCAATGAACTACCCTACGCTACGGCTACTGATTTCAACTCCAACGCCAACGACTTCAACGACGACGACAGCGACAGTGAAAACAACGACCAAGTGTTCAGTGACCAGTGCTTTGCAGCCTTTCAAGCAGACGCCAACATGGCGCCAAAGAAGAAAATGCGCCGCACTACTGCAAAGACTATGAGTTCAAGTCTGGACAACAGAGAAAGCCGACCAAAGAAGACGGTCCACTTTGGTGAGGAGGTTGTGGTAGAGGTGGAAGAGGAGACGAACGATTTTCCGTCAATAGACTTTTTCATCTTCAACGACAACACCACCGAGAAGGAGCAGCAATGTGATAGTGAAACTGAAGAAGAAGAAGAGGAGCCTGATGAGGCAATCGACACCGCCGCCGCCGAAACTTCTGATGATCTTCAGCAGCTCTACGCCGAATATCGACTCGAGGTTGAGCAGCTAGTTCGCTGCTCAGCGGCAATGGGAAATGAGGTAAAGAGCGCGAGATAACAAGAGCACACAAGAGCACACAGCAGGCATTAGTTTCCTCTTGTGCTGTTGTACAGCAACAGTAACAGCAGCTAGTGAACCAGAAAAAAGCCAAAAAACAAACACAGCAAAAGCACAGCACAGCACAGCACCAAACTGTGCCAACGATGACACAGCACTGAAAGTAATCTCATCCCTGTCCTCTTTTCTCCTCTTTTCTCCCTTTTTTCCTCCTAGAAACGCATCCTCACACTTGAGCGGCTGGTGGCCGACCTACTGGAGCACAATCAGACGCTGGTGACCAGTCTGGCGGAGGTGAGGGAGGAGTCGGCGCGGCGGGTGGCGGCGATGCAGCACCGGCTGGTGGGCAGCGCCGGTCGAACCGAGGAGGTGATGCTGGCTCTGGCCTCGCACGAGCTGCTGCTGAAGAAGTTCGTTGGGGAGCACTGCTGCGCCTGCTGTGCCTGTGATCTGCGGTTGATGCAGTTTCGCCTCTGTCATCGAGAGCGCTGTGAGGATGGGGAGCATTTACTTGAGGGGGAGGAAGAGGAGGAGGATGGTTACGAGGCATTATCTTTTGGTCAATGTCGAACACTCAAAAATCAAGGTCCTCGCCAGTGGAACTCCATACTGCACAACACCTCGGCCTGGTTCGACAGCCGAAGAAGGTCTACAAATCGAAAGCGACTACTGCCAATGGAGGACAGCTGTGCCCACAACCTGCCCAGTCAGCTGCGATTCACCCGTTTTGTTGACCAGATTGACGATCGCCTAGAAACTCTTGAAGCGGAAAATGACGAGGTGAGGCGGGAGAATGAGCTGCTGCGCGAGCTCAACTCACTGCTCAGCGGACGAAATGGGCCTCCGCTGACCATCAGTAGCCATCGTGTAGAAAGTAATCGGCTGCCTTTCACGTATCGAGTTGAGGGAGTTGGTGATGGTGGTGGCAGTGTCGCTTCATCATCCTCCTCCACCTCCTCATCTTCATCATACGCAAACGGAAATCGCTACACCAAAAAGGAAAAACCACAACTATCACCATTTCATCACCCAAACCTTCATCACCCCCACCAGGACCACCAGGACAACTATCACCATCACCTTCCAACTCTACTCCACGACGACACTGAGAGTGAAGTAGAGGAGGCGACCACGGCACAACTCAGTGAACACCTCATTACCTTCCTCGGCGAGTGCTCCCAGCGAAACCGAGTTCTCGCCGCAGAGGACGACTCCTTTGGCAACTACCTCCACGACAGTCTCGACCTGCGCGACGGTTGTGGACTTTTCGGCAGCCTTAGCAGTGATCACGGCGGAAGTCGCTCTGATTCGCTGAACAGCAGCAGCCACGGACGAACGACGGACAATGACAGCGGCCTGTGCAGCACCGACCTGATTCAGACCTCGCAGACGGACATGAACTCGCTGATGACGCACGCCTCTTCGGACGGCGAGGACGAAATTGAGGAACTTTTGCGTTCAGTGATTGCGGAAAGTACTGCAGCAGCCAACAACAAAAAGACGACCCGAATCAGGAAGGAACAAGGCAACACTGCAGATCATCACCACCAGGCACTTCACTCCAACAACTTAAACTCCAGCAACACTGCGGAACGTCTCGTGCCGAAGCTGTACAGCAAACTGCTGTACTACCTCGTCCAGCGGAACATGCTGCTGCGGCAGTTTCAGCAGGAGAACCGCGCCCGACAGAAGTGCAAGGAGGAGCTCTCGACGCTGGCCGACTGCGTGGCCGCCGGCCTCAAGGACATTGAGCTGAACACGGCGGTCATCAAGCAGATTCAGCTGCAATCCGATCCGACAACTACTCCGCACTTTTCAACATTTTAGACTTTGGCTAGGTTTTTTGTTTTTTGTACATTACTTTCGCTCACCACTTTTACCACCACCACTTCAGCACCAGCTCACTGTACAATTTAGGATTTTTTTGTACCTGTTCTTTACTTGTCAGTTTTTCTGCATTTTCTGAACTTATCAGCACGTGTTTTTAATGATCATTTGCTCAGGTATGTTTTTGTTTGTAAAAAGATGTAAAAGTTTAAAAAGTTTTTTTCTTGTTTTAAAAATGTCAAACTTTGAGAACTTTCCCTTGTGATCATTTTTACCTGGAAAAACAATATTTTCAGCTGTTATTGCTTCTCTACTTTATGATGACTTCTATTTGCCGAAGATCAATGTTGCTTGCTGTTACTTTTAGAGCCAGAGATTGTTGTTTTAGAGAGGCTGGCGCTGCTCTTGGTGCCTTCTGCTGATTTGGAATTCGCCTTTGAGATTCCGGATGTTTTTGAGCTGCCAGCTGAATGAGCTGCAGAAGTTGCAGAGTGTTCTATTACTTTCCAACTAGGCGCTGAAGATGCTTGCTTTGATTCACAACTTGTTTTGGAAGATTTGCCTGACGCTCCGTGATGTGTTTTGGAAGACGAACCACTGGAAGACAGACTGGTCTTGCTTGACTTGCCTGATTTGCGGCTAGAGGACGGCGCTGAAGATCCGCCATTATTCTTGTGAAGGCTGCTGCGGTCTGATGATTTGCTGCACTTCTTTGAGGAGGAGGAGGATGAGCTCTTGGTTACATTTGGCTTACTGCCACCACCACTGCCACCAATGGTAAACTTGGCGATGCCAAACTCGATCTTTGCCTTCGGTTCATCTTTGACAGTAGTGGACTTTGCATGCGACTGACTTCCACTTCCACTTCCACTGCCTTTAGTGGAACTGCTTTTGTGGGCAATTTTGCTGGTACTCTTTTTGCTCTTTTCCACCTTGGAGCTGCTTGACTTTGACTTTGGCTTGGACTTTTTCTTCGCTGCCTTTTTGGATGCAGTTTTGGCTAGGCTAGACGAAGGAGTTTTGCTCTTCTTTCCATCTTCCTTCCCATCACCCTCATCACCCTCGTCGCCTGGCACCGAGCTGCCGTCCAGAGTGGTCGCCTTTGGCGCATCCCCGGTGAAGATGATCTCATTGAAGGAGCGCACGTACGGCAACGCCCGCTTCTCCTCCGCCGACAGCTTGTTTACATCTCGGCGATGCGTCATGATGAGAATCGTCCCCAGACCGGCGCTCTTTGCGGCCATCGCCTCCTGGGGACAGTGCGTCAGGAAGAGAACATCCTCTGGGTGCACCTGTTTAATCTTGGAGACAATCCTCTTGAAGGTGGCTGAATCCGTCAGCTGGCCCTCCTCGGTGTCAAAGTGATCGGCTATGAGGAGGTTCATGTCGCCCTGGTTCGTTCTGGCCAGGTACCGCTTGGTGGCCTCCTTCCAGCCGTTGCTGAAGAGGTACAGCTTCACCTTGTCCTCCACCGCCCAGTGGTGCATCTGAATGGCCACGTCGGTGTAGAGGGGCGTCTCCAGGCGGCCGCGGGCGTAGCCGTCGAAGAGGACGTGAAAGCGAAGGAGGGTCATGCCCTCGTTGTCCTTCTTCTGCTCCAGGCAGTGGTCGATGTAGAGGACGGCAGTGGCCTGAACTGCTTCGGCCCCCTCTTCAGGCGGGGCAATCTTGGGCGCCCCTTTATCCGCGGCGGCGGCCTTTCGCAGCAGTGTGACGTCGTTCTGCACCACTTCATTGTCCCAATTTTCCACCAGGTACTGCTTGGCATTCTGCTTGATGTACGGAAAGAGGACCTGGTCGATGAAGAAGGACTTGGTGGCGGTGGCTACCAGGTCGAAGAGCACCGCCGCCGGTTTGCGCACCTTCAGCGGAGCCAGGATTTTGATGAAAGTGAGATTTTTCAAGGAAAACTATGATCGATGAGCGAGATTTGTTAGGTTGTGTGTTATTGCGCGGTAACACGGGTAACACAACAAATCGAACAACAATTGATTTTTGTGTCTAAAGTGACTCGCTGTAAAAAAAACTGTTAACAGAAAACGATAACTTGGTATTGTATTATGAGGAGGAGAATTCGCACAACAAGGAGAGGAAAAACAACAAAGAGAGGTGCTGGTGATATATATCAGGTAGATGGATAACAGGATATCAGAAGTAGCTCTGTAGAAGATGATGATGTTCAACATCAGAAGTGTTTACGTAGTGGAGTTCAGCTCCAGCAGATTGTTGATCGCCCGGTCGAGGTTGCCGCGCTCCGCGGTGAGCACCGACTTGACTACCTCCAGCTCGATCTTGGGGAACATCTCCTGCAGCGTCTTGATGTCCTCCTCCTTGATGGGCTGAGTCGCCGGTGGTAACATTGCTGGTTGGGCGCCTGGAAGGAGGGCAGACGCCGGCTCGCCGGACTGGTGGACAATGACCGCCGATGGGTTGACGAAGTGACTGCCGCCGTAGACGTAAGGACCCAGGGTGGCGGGGTAGATGGGAGCCGGTACGTACTGGTTGGTGGCCATGGCCGTGGGCGGCATGCTTCCGGCGGTGATCGGCTGCAGAGGAGAAAGAAGGTAAACAAAAGAAAGATGGGTTCTAAGTCTGGCGCCATGTGATAACAGCAAACCGAACGTACCTTGATGGTGAAGACCATCAGGACGATGCCCTCCTTGTCGTCGCCCTGCTTGCCCGAGAGGACGATCGTCTCCTCGAAGGTGTTCTGCGTGGCGTTCTCCGCAAAGGTCAGGTGCTGGATGGGAATCTGGTAGGTGCCCCAGGCGACCAGGTCGTCAGAGCTGAGCATGCACTCGTCGTAGATCTCCAACGACAGCGTGTCGATGCCCGTGGGAAGGTAGCTGAGGGATATCATTTCGTGGGTAGAGAGGGCAATTTAGTTTAACTGCTGTAAAATTTAAAACCCAAAAGCTACATTTACCATCGAATCGACTCGTTCCACTTTGGATTCTTGCCGCCCTTATGGCTGTGGTGGTAAAAATGAAAGAAAGAAACGGTATTGATTAGTAAAAGAGAGAGCACAAAACAAACAGCTTGACAAGTTTACCTCGTCTTAGTCTCAAAGATGGTGTGCCCGAGGCGGATGCGCATGTAGGGGTTCATGTTGACGAGGCCGTAGTTCTTCACCAGGCGGGCCTCGACGACGGTGATCACCAGCTGGGCCTGGTACTGGGAGGCCCACTGGGCGCGCCGCTGCGCCTGGTGGTCGTACTGCTGCTGCAGCGAGGCGGCCAGCTGCTGGTCGATTTCGATTTGACTTGCTGGTGGACGATGTTGCTGGGGCTGGTGGTGCTGCTGCTGGTGGTGGCCAGCATTTCCTGATGGAGCTCCAGGAGCTTGGCCGTCAATGCGGAGAAAGTCCTCGGGAAGCTGGCCGACGAGAATCGGCTGTCCGTGGAATGTTCGCAGGTTACCCGCTGATGGTGGTGGTGGTGTTGTTTGCTGGGCCATCGTTGCACTTGCAGTGGATGTTGTCGCTTTAGACAGGCGCTCTTTTGGTACTGTACTCATGATACTGCTTCTGTTGCCAGAGAAAAATAGAGATCTAGATAATAACCAACAATCACTCAAGTGTGTGCATATGTCTTCACAGGACAAACTGCCACTCGGAACTGAGTGCGAGCAAGAGGGAAAGCGAGAGATAGAGAAGAAAGCTGGCTCGATTGCAGTGGAGCTGCTGGTGGTGATGATTCAGAGGAGGTAAACAAACGACTGGCCAGTCTCTTTTGCTGCCACTGCTACTGCTGCTGCTTTTGCTCTCGCACTGGCAGCGCCCGAGCGACGGCGTAGGAGTCTGCTCCAGAGACTGCTTATTCTGGCTGCACTGCACTGTACAGTGTACAGCTACAGCTACCTTCGGCAGCCATTGTACAGCAAACACACAAGGAAAGCCGTACCGGAAAGGCCAGGACACCAACCTGACAATGGGAGATTGTGCCACTATATTGGCTACCTCTCTTTCTAGTAAAATCCATATCCTAAGGAGTTTTTGAAATTCTATAATCTTTAGTTTAAGGCGACACTTTTGTCATGCCTCCTTGCAGATGCAATTGTCGTTACTTGTTTCAGAATCTTTATTTTTGAAAGTATCATTGAAATAATCACGACTATAATTTACAAGCTAGAAGTGGTGTGGTGTGTGGCCGGAATCGAGAAGCGGTACATCAAGAATCTTCAGATGGAGTGCACCCCACCCGACCATTCTCTGCTGCACGTGCTGCTCGCGGCCTGGAAGAACTGGCTCTAACGGAGTTAGGAAGCAGCTTCGGAGGAAGCTCAGTGCTTGGCCGGTCGCTTCCTGCCGACGTCGTACATGATGAACATCGGCGGTCCGAAGATGCCCACGAGGAAGCCCAGGTAGACGGTGACCTTCTCGGCGAGGCCGATCGGTCCGTGGCCCGGAGGGCGGGCGGCCATGTAGCGCAGGTAGTGCGGGTAGAGCGTTCGGCGGGTCTGCACGCTCACATTCTGGTTGGCCACCAGCCGGGCGAGGGCCTGCGAGACGCGGGGAGCGATCATGGCTGTCGAGTGACGATGTTTTCCGAACTGGGTGGACGAAAATCGGCTAGGACCGCGGAAGATTCGAAGAAAATGCGACGAGGTAAACACAACAACAAAACACAGTCCGCTGCGTGCAAAGTTGATCTAACCTTGCCAGCAGAAAAAGCTCAACTCGGTCGGACAGACAGTCTACCCGTTCGTAGAAGACGTACTAATAGGTGAGCAAAAAAATTATTTTTGTTTTGCCGATTTCTTCTTTCTTTTTCCCACCTGAGGTCGTGACCTTTGTTTGAACTTTTGAGTGCATCAATCAGAAGAGGGGGCCTAGTGTCATCGACTAGTTTAGACCTCTTTTGACCGATATTCAGCAGCCGTCTGCAGGCTGGCATCGAATCACTGAGCAACATCAGCAGCAGCAGCATCGGCGCCGACTCTATTTACGCTCTCTCTCCACTCTTGATTATATGGCAGCAGCAGCAGCGGCAGTGCTCTGGCATCCAAATCGGATTCACTCATAACGCCCAATACTCTCTCGCTCTGCCTCTGCCTCTGCTCAGCTCAGTCTGTCACCTCGAGTTCAGTCTCAGTCTCGCATCGTTCCCGTCCGCGACCACCGAAGTCTGTGTCCTCTGGAACCAGTCCCTCTCACGTGAGATTACCAGCACACCCCACCACCATCATCAACAATGGCGTTAGGAGATGCCGACGTGCAGAAGCAGGTACGTGTCACTCTGGCAAGGTGGTCACCAATCAGATGATTAATTGATGCTTTGCATTCCCCCCCCCCCCAGATCAAGCACATGGTTGCTTTCATCGAGCAGGAGGCCAATGAGAAGGCGGAGGAGATTGAGGCCAAGGCCGAGGAGGAGTTCAACATTGAGAAGGGCCGTCTGGTGCAGGAGCAGCGCCTGAAGATCATGGAGTTCTACGAGAAGAAGGAGAAGCAAGTGGAGCTGAAGCGCCGAATGTAAGTGCTCGCGACTTTGTTGTTGTAGTATTGATTTGTTGTGTTTACCCTTTTCCATCATCATCATCATCACCCACCCACCCAGCTACAACTCGCACCTGCAAAACCAGGCCCGTCTGAAGGCGCTGAAGAAGCGAGAAGATCTAATCAGAGGCGTCCTCGAGGATGCCCGTCAGAAGCTGGCCGAGGTGACGAAGGACATCGACCTGTACCAGAAGGTACTGCAGAAGCTCATCGCCCAGGCGCTCTTCCGCCTCATTGAGCAGGAGGTGGTCATTCGCTGCCGCAAGCAGGACCTCGGCCTGGTGGAGAACGCCCTCGAGTCGGTGCGGAAGGAGTACAAGGAGGCGACGAAGAAGGATGTGGTCGTGAAGATCGACAAGGAGCAGTACCTCTCTGCTGACATGTAAGTCACCTTGATTCGGCAGATCAACTCAGCAAATCTAACTTTGATTTCTTTCCAGTTGCGGCGGCATCGAGGCGTTCTGCCAGCAGGGCAAGATCAAGGTGACCAACACGCTGGAGAGCCGTCTCGACCTGATCAGCCAGCAGCTGCTGCCCGAGATTCGGGTCGCCCTCTTCGGTCGCAACCCGAACCGAAAGTTCGACGACTAGTTTGAGGCGGCTCAAACTCACCACCTCAAACTCCTGCCCAGTTGAGCTGCTTCTATCTCTCTCTTTCTTTCTTTCTCTCTCGATTCGTACTTATTACCAGCCACTTTCCTAGCTATCGCCAACACCTAAGCTATCTTCTTCTTTAAATTATTTGCTTGTATATGTTTATTTTCCATTGTTTGAAATATTGTGCGACGCATTCCAGTGCTTACCCTTGAACAGCGAAGATTAATTCCACTCGGCCTTTACACACACACACCCAATAGACTCTCAAGTCGCTAGTCTAGATGTTAAATCTGTACAAAGAAAACAACAGTTACCACCACAACCACAAAACACAGGCCGAGATGTTGCGTGATGAATGGATGAGATGGCATTTGTTTGAATTTGCTTGATGTAAGAGAACACACACACTCACACACACTAAATAATCCAGACTTTTAACTTTCCAACCAACAAACGTTTTCAATTGATCACAGTTATAAAGAATTGAAACAAAACAGTAAAAAAGCGTGTTCAAAGAAAAGCTCAGCAGATGAAAGCTCGCTTCAGTTTGGTGATGATGTGCTCAAATCGGTTCGGTGATGATTGTTCACTCTCCTCCTTTGCCTTGGTCTCAATGTAGCGAATGTCCTTGATCAGATCGGCAAGTAGTGCCTCGGGAACCATTTCGGTCTCTCCTAAAGCGGCTTGTACAGTGTTCGAGAGCAGGACAGTTTCAACTTGTGGCTCACAAACTGAAGCTGATTGAATCACCGCCTTTAAAGTGGCCAACTCCTGGAGCAGCATTTCCGCCAGTGATTCAAAGTGAGAAGGCCCATTTAGCTTGCTCTTCTCAAAGGGACTGCTCTCCTCTTCTTCTTCAGGTAATTCCTCTTCCTGGACGTCCTCGAGAAAGAGCTCCACCGTCAGCCTGAGCAGGGCAAAGCTCGCCAGCGGCTGTCCGGAAATTCGCCTGTGAAGCTCAGCAAAGATGGCCACAGCAAGCCTTGTCGCCGCCGCCGCCGCCGCCGAAAAGGAGTCGAGGAGTTTCCCATTCGAAATTTCCAGATGTTCGAGTTTCTCCGCTCCGAGATGAAGGTGTTCATCAGCCAGCGAGCGTACCAGCTCTTCTGCCCTCTTCACGACGCCACCATCCCAGTCCGCCAGAAGCTCAAACAGCGCCGAGAAGAGGGTGCACAGCATCTGTGGAAGGAGGACAGTGGAAGGAGAGCAGTGGTCGTCCAAAAAGAGCTTTGGATATTTACGATATTCTTTTTCGTTTACCGAGGATGCAATCCGAGCCCAAATGGGCAGACTGGTGGTCAGGCAGATGGCGGCCACCTGTCGAAGGCCCACCGAGGAGAGGCAGGCGTTTCGGGCAAGTCGATGCAGCTGCCTGGCCAGCGCCAGGTGGTCCTGCTCAAAGTGGAAGACAACTTCACACTTCTCGTCATCGTAAAGCACTTCATCGACGAGGGCGAGCTGCAGCAGGGCGGTCATGGAGAGGTGGCCGTTCGTCAGTGGATTGGCCAGCGGCGGCGCCTGCTCAAAGAGCTCCATCAGAAGGCGCGTGGAAAGAGCATCGGGAAAAGCTAGGGAAAAGCGGCTCCTCCGCTGCAACTCCTGAAAGAAGTCGCCCAAGGAGTCGGGGATGATCTCCAGCTGGCGGGCGTTGTGCAGCAGACGGAGCGCCTCGTGGACAATGTCCCACTGGACATCGCTGCCCGTGGTTAAATCGGTCGTGCTTTTCTTCTTCCACAGCAGCAGCAGGACCCTCAGCTCTTCCGAGACGGCGATGATGACCTGGAAGAAGAGGTCAGTCAGCAGCAGCTTCTTCAGGCCGGCCACATCAAGTCGGCCAGCGGTGGCCAGCTGTCGAACGGCGGCCATCACCTCGTCCAGCTCTCGGTCAAAGACGGTGTCGCTGGTAAAGTGCTCCCGGCGAAGTAATCTGCTGGAGGCTGCTGGAAGATGAGGGCTGTCACCCTCATCATCTGACCTATATTCTTTCCTAGGCCTGTCAACCTTCTGGTCAACATAGGTGAACAGCAGCAGCTCGTTGAGAAATGACCAGAGGAGGAGCCGGGCGTCGAGCGTCGGCTCCTCTTGAAGTGAGGACGCCAGCCGCTGGATGCGCCAGCCAAAGAGCTGCGTCTTTCCGGTGCCTCCTCCTCCCTTCTTCTCCTTCTTCAGTTGTTGTTCGGTGATCGGCAGAAAGTGCACCAGGGCGTCCATCATCAGCGCCACCGCCAAGGTGCGCTGATCACTACCGGCGCTGGTGGTGGTGGTGGTAGGGGTGGCCTGAAGCATGGACTGGCCTTCAAGGTCCAGTAAACTGGTAAGGAGGACCTGGCCGGGCATTTTCTGCTGCTCATCATCACCACCTGCTTCATCAGTGCTCTCAAACTCCCGCCAGCTGGCCACGGTGGCCAGTGTGTAGAGACGAGCATGCAACAGGAGGAGCACCCGCTGATGAGGGGTCTGTCTGGTGATGGGTCGAAGGCGGCGGTGGTGATTGTCACAAGGGTATAACAGCCGTTCGCCTATCTGCTTGTAGATCTTCAGGAGGACCTCACGAGTCCTGGGCGTGTTTTCGCGAGCTTCAGAGCTGAACAACTGCTGCACCAGCAGAGCATTGAGCCGTACAGCGGCGAACAGTGCTCGAGCTCTCGCCGAGTCAGGTGCTGCTGCTGCCTCTTCCTCTTCTACTTGCAGGTAAAAGGAGATGAGAGAGAGGAGGCGTTCAAAGTGGACGAAATAGCGGTCAGTCGGTAGGAGCTGAGCGTAGGCCCGGATGGCCAGGTCGCCCAGTCGGGTGTCAGGACAGCGGACAGGAAGTGTTTCCAGTGCCGACAGCAGACGGTCAAAGTCAAAGTCCTTGAAGCGTTTTGCCTCTGATGTCGTCGCCGTTGTCTGCGTCAGTCGACCGAGGAGGACCAGTCCGGGGTAGAGTGAGCGGCTGTAGTCGCCAGTGGTGGCCGCCTCCAGCTGCCGCAGAACCAGCGGAAAGAGCGAGGGGTAGGTGGTGAAGAAGAGCCGCAGCGACATTCGGTTCTCGGGGCTGACCACTGCCAGGCCGGCGCGAAGGCGCCCCACGCCAAAGACGCGCGTCACCAGGGCGGCGAAGAGGCCCGAGGCGGCGTTCTGAATGGAGTAGGCCATGGAGAAGGAGACAGAGCTCCGGTCGGTGGAAGCGGTCCGGGTCAGAGCGCCCGGGAAGGTGCGCCGGTCGAACCAGCCGTCGAGGCAGAGGCCGAACATCGCCTCAATCCAGCCGGCCATGACGGCAGCCAGACGGGAGTCGGTGACCAGCGCCTTGAGGATGTTCAAGCTGGTGACCACTTGCCAGGCCTGAGGACGATTGCAGCTCGGCTGCAGCAGCTCTACCAGGGAGCCGACCAGGGCGCCGCCCACTGCTGAGCTATTGAGCGGCCGCTTCGATTTTGGTCTCACCTTTCCAGTGCCTGGGGCCCACTGCTCGGCCGCCAGAATCGACTGTAGGACAAAGGGCAGGCCGGCGCTTCGTCGCGTGAGGAGGAACTTTGTCTGGCTGTTGTTGTTGTTTTCTGTTGAGTTGTCCGCCGTCAGGGCAGTCTGAATCTCCTGGAGAATGGCGACGATCGCCGAGCAGCAGTCCACGCACCCAACAGTGCCCCAGAGGTCGAACACTAGGCGGCTGAAGGCGCGGGCGCACTGCTCAAAGGCGCCTCGATGCACGAGTCGAAGTTGAAGTTCGTAGAGGAAGGCGATCATTCGACGGGCGGTGGCGCAGTCCACCAGGCCGTGTTTGTTGCTGCTGTTGTCCTTGTTGTTCTTCCCGACCAGGTGGCCGATGATGGTCACACTTTCCATTACCGTCTTCCAGCCATTTAGCAGGAGAGTTCTCGAGGTGACATCAGTTGACTGTGCTTGAACTGGCTGCTGCTTAGATGTTGTTGAAGTCAGTGGTTCGGGGAGGTAGCCTTCAGGTGAGTCGCAGCAGACGACCGGGTCGACGGCCTCACAGGCGGAGACGCACTGGCTGATAATGTCCTCGATTAGGCTAACTTCAAGGGTGAATTGTGGAGAAGGGAGAAGGGCACGAATGGCAGCAAGTACTGTGTAGCTTGGCTTTTGAACGCTGCTCATCGGGTCGGCGTGGATTGCCTGCAGACGAAGCTTCAGCTCATCCAAAAGGGAGATCAGCTGGGCTTCCATCCTGACGAGTAAAAACAAATTAATGTCACTATTCAAAACAATTCTATGGTTACCTTTTGGAAGTTTTTTTGAAACGATGTCCCGAATCGGAACTCCCGACGTCAAGATCAGTAAACAAAACAAGAAGGCACTTGCAGCACGTGGGCAGCTCAGCAACAAAAGAGAAAATGCGCAATAGGCCGCTAGATGGCGTACTAGTGTCGGCAATGCTAAAATGACGGATTTTTTAATTTTGTTCGAACTTTCAGGATAAATCGGGTCTAAGGGGGCGTTTTGAGAGGCATTCATTAACCGGGCTAAATATTATAAAACAAGTTAATAGCAATGAAAGTGAGATCAAGTGGTCTAGGGGTGGTCAATCCTGAAATGTTGGCTTCGCTCCACCTGTTAGTCTATAAGCTTCTCGGACACTTTCGAATGCACTTTTCTCAGCAACCACTGATCAGATTGAAGAAAAGTAAAGTGATAAATGAAGCTAAAGAGTTTGTTAACAGTTTAGCAACAAAAATGTTTGTTATATGAAGCTGTTTGCATTAAAATCCAGGACCGTAAGGCATAAACGGAAAAAATGCAAAACTATCTCTTATTTTTAAAGGGAAGCGTTACTGCTTTACTCTCCAGTGAGCGCCTCGTTAGCTCAGTTCGGTAGAGCATTAGGCTTTTAACCTAAGGGCCGTCGGTTCAATTCCGGCACGAGGCGATTTCCGGTTCCTTTTTTGGGTTTTTTAGAGTCCAGAACGGAAGAGGAAGGTCCCAGGAACATTTTGGTGAAAGCAGAACTCCAAAAACCTTCGAAGAACTCGAGATATGGACGGTTGAAGTTGAAGTTGAATTCTGTTATTTTGTATTGCTTTCAGGCAGTGCAGTGAAGCGTTTATTATGAGGGAACGCCCTGTTTAAGTTAAGAAACAAAAAAAGAAGTTCTTAGGAATATAAAAACCAATCAAAATTTCAAAAAAATCAAAAAATCATAAAATATCATCATTGAAATTTTTAGTCACTAAAATACCTCCTAGCGGATAGTTTTAGAATCACTTTAACACTAACAACGCCCCTACTTCGGGCCCCGCTAGTTCATTCATGTCCATAATATCCTCAAGGGAAACAAACTTGATCATCCAACATCATCAAACACAAGTTTAGTCCTCTTTCCTTTAAATTCTCTGAGTTTCAGTACCAAAAGCTCTGGTCGCCAAAAGCCCAACCAATTCGAGGTAGTACCTGTTGGTAACCACAACAAATTAATGATTTTTACTGAATTATTCAAAACTCAAACAAACAAGCAATCGTTTATCAAATCAATTCATCTTTATTTCAGGAAAAAATAGGTAAAGTAAAAGGAGTTTTCAGATAGACCGGACAAGGCATTTCACAGAAAGAAAGGAAAGAAGGGTGCACAGTGCTTGGGAATGATGTCTCTCTTTTGACGAAAAAGACATTCCTCTTCAGCGAATCCGACAGACGCCCCCCTCGCAGGTGCCGCCCTTGACGGTGGTGCTGCCCGACTCGAGGGCGCCCTCGAAGAGCGCCTTCACCAGGGCGGCATCAGCGCAGCCGCCCTCCTCGAGGCGCTGGGCCTTGCCTAGGTTGACCAGCGTGGGGACGCAGTTGACGGCGTACTGGGCGTGCTTGCGGAACTGGTTGTCGGGTGATTTCCAGCTGAAAGAAGGGAGAAGGGAATTTAGAAACAAAGTTCAATAAACTCCAAACCAGAAGCACTTCTTACGTGGGCAGATCGCCGACGGGCACGGTGATAAAGACCAGATCGCTGCTGTTGTCCTTCAGCTGCTCGACGACGCCGTCGATCACCGGCTCGGCTACGACGCAGTCCGGACACCAGCTCTTGCCGTCCTCGGCCCGCTTGGTGCCGGTGAAGAGCACGATGACGGATTTGGTGTCCTTGTGCTCCGTCACCAGGCCCTCCAGTTCGGTGGTCGAAGTTGCGGTGAGAAGTTGCATTTTTTGGCTTGCTTTGATCTTCAGGGGTGTTGTTGTGCAACTGGCAGCTGCTACTCAATGATGACGCTCGAGGATGATGGTGATGATGATGATTATCGTCTCCAAATCTCTGTTTTGATTTTGATGTGATGATTTCGCCGGCGATTGCTTTTAGAGGGACGCCACCTGGCGCCCTTGAAGCAAACTGTTTTGAAACTCTATTTCCACTAACCGAAACAGGTCAGGGTGGATTTGGACGCCGTTTGTTGTCATTCTCGCGCCTCTTTTGCTTCAGTTGCATCACTGATTGTCTCTGCGTTCTACTTCTTCATCTTCGTCTTCTTCTTCAAGTGTCATCATCAACCTGCGACAACGATGAGCGGCTACAAGCGCAAGAAGATCGTCCTCCTCAGCAGCAGTGAGGAGGAAGAGGAGGAGAAGGTAGTTCAGCAGCCGGCGAAGGCAAAGGCCAAGCCAAAGAAGCGAGAAGCGGCTTCGGCGAAGAAGCGCAAGCCGCTGGTGGTCAGTGATGATGATGATGACGACGACGACGGTGCCATCTCTATCAATGCCATCAAGAAGCAGGCCAAGACAAAGGCCCGAAAGCTGATGAACGCCGACTCGGCTGACGAGGAGGGCGGCAGCAGCGGCAAGAAGGCAGGTCGGACGACCAACAAAACGCCTCCAGCGCAAAAGAACACCCTCTTCAACTACTTCAAACCGTCCAGCGAGAAGAAGGCGAATGGTACCGGCACCAGCAGCAACGGCAGCCAAAGTACTCCTCCTTTCACCAGTGTCAAGGACAAGGCAAGTGGTGAAGAGAAGGAGAAGGAGAAGAAGGCGCCGGTGGAGATTGGCGACGACTTTATGACCACCACGCTGACCAAGGGCAAGCCGGCGGTGGTCAAAGCCAGTGAGCAGACCTCCTCATCGAGTAAACCCAAGGAGTCAAAGGCCAAAGAGGAGTCCAAAAAGCCTTTAGCAGCAGCAGCAGCAGCTTCCAGCTCAAAGTCGGCCACGAAGGAGTCCTCAAAAGAGAAAGAGAGCGAGAGCAAATCTTCAAAGGTGAAAGCAACCAAGGAGGAAACTGCGCCCAAAAAGCCACCACCACCTTCTAAGCCGTCTCCGCTGAAGGATGATGAGAAGAGGAAGCCACCGCCACCACCATCACAAGTGCCTGCTAAAAAGCAAGAGCTGACGCCGAAGAAGAAGGAGCAGCAGCAGCAGCCTGCTAAGAAAGAGCCGACGCCCAAAAAGAAAGAGCAGACACCTAAAAAGGAGCCGCCCAAAGCTTCTGAGCCTGCTAAAGCGGCAAAGGCCCCACCTTCTACTTCAACTTCCTCCACCACCACCACGGCACTGCCCCATCTGCCCGAGACGAAGCGAGTCTCCGACCTGTGGGTGGACAAGTACCGGCCGAGCAGCACCAAGGCGGTGATTGGCCTGCAGGGCGAGCGCAGTCCGATGAACAAGCTGCGGAAGTGGCTGCGCAACTGGCACCTCAACCTCGACCAGAAGCCGGTGGGAAAGTGGGGCGGCGGCGGCGGTGGCGGTGGAAGCGACGACGGCGCCGGCCTCCGCGCCGCCCTCCTCAGCGGCCCGCCGGGCATCGGCAAGACGACGACGGCGCAGCTGGTCTGCGCCGAGCTCGGCTACGACTACCTGGAGCTGAACGCCTCGGACGTGCGGAACAAGCGGTCGCTGCACGAGGACGTCGGCGAGCTGCTGGCCAACACCAAGCTGACGAGCTTCTTTGGAAAGGCGGCCAACACTTCTTCCTCTTCCTCCTCCTCTTCAAACGCCTCAACTCTGACCGCCAAGCATTGCGTCATCATGGACGAGGTGGACGGCATGTCGGGCAATGAGGACCGCGGCGGCGTCGCCGAGCTGATTCAGCTGATCAAGCGCACCAAGGTGCCGCTAATTTGCATCTGCAACGACCGCGGCGACGCGAAGATGCGCTCCCTCGTCAACTACTGCTTCGACCTGCGCTTCAGCAAACCGAATCTGGCGCAGATCAAGGCCGCCCTCAAGTCGATTGCCTTCAAGGAGCGGATGAACGTCGCCGACGGCGTCCTCGACGAGCTGATCGCCTCCTCCAACTTTGACATTCGCCAGTGCATTCACGGCCTGTCGATGCTCGCCGCCGGTCACCAGGGGGAGAGCTCTGCGAAGGTGAACGAGATGATCAACGGCGGGAAACAGGGCGGGGGCTACAGTCGGCCGATCAAGGACGTCAAACTGGTAAGTTTGTGTTTATTGCATTGTGGTTAAGACTAACTACATTTTCTTCCCTTTAGGGCCCCTTTGACGCCATCAGGAAGGTCTTCGCCACCGGAGAGGAGTACGCGCGGATGTCCTTTGAGGACAAGAGCGGCCTCTTCTTCGCCGACTACGGCATCATGCCGCTCTTTGTCTACGAGAACTACTCCACCATCAATCTGTCCAGCAAGGAGTAAGCAAAAGTGTCCAGTGCAATCTTTCATCACCACCTAACCCAACTTTCTCCACCTAGGCCGAGCACCGCCAAGCAGCTGCGCCGCCTGAGCGCCGCCATCAACGCCATCTCCCTGGGCGACCTGGTGGAGCGCGAGGTTCGCTCCAACCAGAACTGGTCCCTCCTGCCGCTGCAGGCCGCCTACTCGACGGTGATGCCCGGGGCGGCGATGCGCAGCGCCAACGGCCTCGGCTTTCCCGCCTTTCCCGCGTGGATGGGCAAGCTGTCGACGACGAACAAGAACCACCGCCTGGTGGACGAGCTGGTGGCGCACATGCGCCTGGCCATTACCGGCACGCGGACCGCCTTCCCCCTGGACTACCTGCAGCCGCTGGCGCGGCGGCTGGTGGCCCCCCTGGCCAGCGGCGAGAAGGCCGGCATCAGCAGCGTCCTCGACCTGATGGCCGCCTACTCGCTCACCAAGGCGAATATGGACTCGCTTCTGGAGCTGTCGCTCTGGTCCGGCCAGGAGGACCCGCTGAAGCGGGTGGAGGCGAAGACGAAGGCGGCGCTGACGCGCGCCTACAACAGCACCGGCGCGGCGCTGCCCTACGCCACCGAGAATGACTTCAAGAAGGTGGTGAAGCGCGGGGCGAAGAAGGAGGAGGGGGCGGCCAAAGGTGGTGGCAAGGGCGGAAAGAAGCCGAAGAAGAACAGCCTGGTGGTGATGGACGAACGGGAGAACGAAGAGGAAGAGGGGGCGGGCGTCGAGGATGAGGAGGAGGAGGAGATTGGGCCCGATGAAATGGACTTTTACTAGCCACTGAGCCTATTTTTTATATCTCAGTGATCAGCAGCACCTCATCTCTAATTTGCACTCTTGTTTCTTTCCATTTTACCCTATCATATTGAGGCGTTATCCTTAGAGGAGCTCCACCTTAAGCTCCTCAGCTTGTTGCATTGCCTGAAATCAGTTTGATACTTGGTCAGATTATTTTAATTATTGAAAGTGCACTACACTTGAAGGCACTGGCTTGACTTGGCGGCGAAAACTTACTAAAAAATAATTTGTGCATCTTGACCCTTTTTCTTTCTTTCTGTTTGTTTTATGCTGAAAAATGGCACCGATTCAGAGCAGCAGTTTTCATCGTCAGCAGAGCGCACAAATTCAGCATCACGACTTCTTCTTCTTCTTCGCCTCTTTCACCGTTGAATGTCACCGTTCAATTTGCGGGAGCCAACTGCAGAACCGACCATTCTCTCTCTCTCCCCTTTCATTTCTTACTTCGCATTTACCGCTTGAACTGGGCTGCCGCTGCTGATTCTATTTTCGCAACAGTTTGGCCACAACACTTGCCAACTACGACGACGACGACAACGGCGGCGGCCTGGTAATTGGCCGCCTTATTAGACGGGGTAGTTGGCGGTGAAGGGGAGAGAGAAGGAGATAATGGGAGCAGCAGTCGATAATGCAGCAGTACTGTTACCATTGCAGAGAGAACGCCTCCAATTGAGACGCCCGATTGGACGCCAACAACAACGCATTCACTCAATGAAATCAGACCGTTTAGTGACAGTTCAGGGGAGAGCAGCCTGAAAGAGGTAGCCAAGAGATTTTTCAGTGCAAGAGAGGGAGGGAGGGAGGGAAAGAAAAAAATAGTGACGAGATAGTTTGAGGACAATTGCCTGCTGTCGTTCACTTTACCACCACCACCACCACCACGACCACTTTTTCAGCCCAAAATAAGGGGTGCTTGCCCAAACTATCTCTTCTCTTCTCTTCCCAGCAGAACATATAATTGAATTAGAGCAGCACTGAGCACTGTTGGTGGTGAAAAGGTAGAGAAAAGAAGACGGGGTATTTTAGGCAGTTAGAGAAGAGAAGAAGTTCAGTGATGCCGGTTTTTTTACTTCTCACCGACCGACCGTTCTCACCGACTCACAAAGTCCGTTCGTTTTGCACTCTGCCGCCGTTTTTTCTTGGTCGTTTGTGGTGGTGGTGGTGGCCAACAAGTTGGGTGTCAAAGTTGTGTTCACCTTTGGTGGTGGTGGTGGACACTTTGCAACAACAGCAGCAGCAGTTTTTCAGTCTTTTCCCGAAGTCTCCTTCTTAATTACTGCCCGCGCACTCTGTGATTAGCAGCCGCTAATTGTTTTCCTGCTCTTTCTTCGGTGTTGGCTGAAAGAGCAAAGAGAAGAGGAGCACTCGGACACGGGCGCCACTTTCTTTTCAGCCTCTTCAGCATCCTTCTTCGCTGCTGCTGCTGCTGTTGCTGTCAATCTTGCTCACTTTTTCTCCTTCCTCCTCTGCTGCTTCCTCTTCTCATCATCTTCTGCTTTCCTTCTTCTTCTTCTGCTATTTACTAATAATCAAAAAGAGCGCATCCAGTGGCCTAGTTTTCAGCAGCCGCAGCCAAAGAGTTTGAGCAACTGAGTCTGTTCACAGTTTGGTTCAGTTCTGTTTCTGTCTCTGTCTCTTCAGTTCAGTTCGGTAAGTTTTGAGGAGGGGAAGGAGATGATGATGGTGATGGGCAGCAACAGCAGCAGGCGGCCAGCGTCGGAGCAAGTGTCAATAATCGATCAGAGAAGAGAGAGAAAAAGAGAGGAAAATGGAAGGGGAAAGAGGAGAGCTGCTGCTGTCTGCTGGTGATTGCACACTTCGCTGAACACATTCGAAGAAGAGGAGCAGTGTTCACCCTGTGACTGTGTCGTCGACGACCAGACACTGTGTCTCTCATTTAGTCAGCTGCTAAATCAGTGCCAAATGGTGTAACTGTGCAACAGGCGGCACTGAACTGTCTCTGCGTCTAAATGTGACACTTGTGCACAGCACCAGCTCGACCGGCCGGCGTGCAATGTTGACATTTGCAGTTTGTTTCTGTTTAGAGCTTCGATTTGCCTGCCTGCCTGCCTGCCTGACAGCTGCAATTAGTCATCCTCCTCCTGATGATGATGATTTCCAACCACAACATCAACATCAACAATCGAAAGATTTAGGTTTTAGAACCTCAGTGCGGGTTTTAGAACAGACTCCCGGTCTAATTTAGAGTGCCATATCTCACCACTAGCACTGGTGAGTCAGTGTTTGCAAAATCAACAACAACACAGCATCAACAACATCAACAACGTCAAAATTGGAGCGTTTTCTTCGGTGCAGCAGCTGCCAGTGATCACCACCACCACCACCATCAACAGCCTCTTCTTCATTAAAAGGGGTCAGCATCGTGCTCGACCTAAACCTGACCACCAGTCCGACCACCACCACCACCACCACCACCGCTACCCTTCCTTGAATTGGAAGCATAAGACAAAGTAGAGAACTGAGAAGAAGACGAAGACGAAGACGAAGAAGACAGCTCACTTCCTCAAACACCTTACCGTGCCTGTCTGTCTTACCTCACCTCCACTTCAGCTTCACCACAGCTACAACTTCAACAGTCAAATGTTAGCCGACTGAGTCACGAACAACTGTTGCTCGTCGACGGGGCTTCACAGAGAGAGCGGGGGTGACGGACAGATTGCCAGGAAAGAACAGGCAGCCGAAGCGAGCGAGCAAAAAGAGGCCTCAAATCATACGGTGCCAACGGAGAGAGCAAGACGAAGCAACCCTCACCTTTTTACGCTCTCTCTCTCTCCTGCAGACCAAGGTGTGCCTGCCTGCCAAAATGTGTGCTCGTCAACGGCAAAACCTGTGGCTGAGGAGGCAGAAGAAGACGAAGTGAACGCACCTTAGCTCATCGTCTGCAAAGTGGTTTGCCTGCCTGCTTCTCCTCGGCTGGTTCTCCTCGCGCTCTTTGCGCGCGTAAGGAGCGTCTCTTGCGCTCTCTCTCTCTCTCATCTTTCAGCTCGCGGAGACCGGTCGGTGCAGCGGCAGCGGCAGCAGCAGCAGCCACCGCAACTTCAGTCTCAGTTCAGCCGCGGCACAGGTCGTGTCAGCCGAGTTTCTTTCTCTCAGTTTCGAGCGTCTTAGAAGAGCGTCTTTTTCTCGCCGTCCTGAAGATCTTGGCCTTACGTTACTTTTTTCTTCTTCTTCTTCTTCTTCATCTTCTACCTGTTTTCCACTTCTTCACCTCACCTCACCTCTCTCTCTCATCCTCACTCGTGTCTGCGTGTCAGCGGCCTGAATGCGCGACCAGCACCACCGACTCAACGACCGCGTTCTTGGCCGCCGCTGCTACGGCTGATTTGGAAGACGTTTTGTTGTGGTGGTATTCTTGCTGGCTGGCATCATGACAAATCATCATCGGCAGCAATTGGAGTAGTGCTGTAGATATTGTGGGCCCTATCAACGTCATCCACCACGACCCATCTGTATGGTGTTTCTACTTTTCAACAGTTCTTCAGCGGTGTATTCTTTTAGGTGGTCTTCTGAGCTGTAAACGCCAACGAATTCTGCTTCCTTCAACTCTCAACTCTCAACTGTCAACTCTTGAATCTACCTGAAGAAAAGCAAGCCAAGCAAGGCAAACCAGTGCACACAGCACACAATGCACAACGCGTCCACGGGCACTGAAATGGCCACCACCACCACCGCCGTGGCCAGGGCTGCCCTGGTGGCTCTGCTGCTCCTCGCCGTCGCTCTCGTCCAATCAACAGGTAAGTGTTTCGAACATTTTTTCATTCCTATTCTATTCCTACCGTTGTTTCCTTTTAACGAACTTTTCCAATGTGCCATTTAAACGTTGAATTTACCTGAATGAAAGACAGAAAAAAACGACAGCAGCAACAATCAAAAGACGGTCATTAGTATTCAGCAGCAGCCGTCTGGGAGAATTCCTCTCTCACTATGCCTACCTCGCTCCACCAATTGATTCTCGTTAATTAAGGAAGTGACAGTATTACTAGTACTACTAGTACTACTATCTGCAGTTACCACAGACGGCCACTTCTGCGGTGCCACCGGGACTAAATAAACTCCGAGTCTGTTGTCAGTGTTGTCTGTGTGAACGTGTGTGTGGATGCACCTCAGTGGACAGCGGCCGAGAAAGAGAGTTTCTAACTTGCAAGTTAGTTCCAGTGTGGACTTTGTTTTCCTTCTCTTTCCTTCTTTTTCCCTCCCCGTCTCGATTCGCCTTCTGAGCACAGGTTAAGTCTCACTGAGACTGTGTGCATGGGTACTCACTGGAGCTTAGCTGTTCCTGGCGCTGTTTCTGTTCCTTGATGCATGCAATAATGCCTCCTTGCAGAAGAAGAGGAGAGGAGAGCAGCTGACATCGATCGCCTCGATGAAATGTGATTCTCTATCTCTCCGCTCTCTGCTCTTCTCTCCCCTGCTCGCTTTCTATTGACAATTTTCCGAATGCTCGCCAAAGCCAATTACCCGCAGCAGCTGAAGCAGAGTGTCTCTGACCCTCATTACGAGGCTTTGCTGTTGTTGCACTGCACTGACTTTGCAGTGATGATCATTTGTCAGCAGCGCGTATTCTTCTCCTTCTTCAGCCGCTGACCTCTTACTCTCTCTTTAACGCTAACAAGCAGCCTCCTCTTTCATTCTTCTCAATTCTATGAAAGAAACTGGAGACGTTGTGTGCTGTGTGTATGTGTGCTCTATTACCAGGACTCAAAATTATGTCTTTCTTTTGCGCTGACAAATTTTTCTTTCTGCTGAATGAGATCACATGAGCAGAGGGCAGCTCGTGTAACTGTCAGGGCTGCAAACAGTGCAGGCTGAACCTTTGCTGAGCCTGTGATTGCAAAACACAAGAGGGGATAACCTTCTTCTTTTTTATCATTGTTATCTGATTTGTCAGGAACTACTAGTGTTCAAAGATCATCATCATCATCATCATCTCACCTACATCATCAGTTGGCTGATCTAATCAATCGAGATCGCTTTCTCTTTCTCTTTTGCTCTCTTTTGTGCACAGTCGCGCCAGTTTCACCTCGCTCTCTCGTTCACTCTCACCTGATCTATCTTTTGACAACAATTGAATCAATGAAAATCAATTTCATAGATTGCGGGAGGCTGAGCACAACAACAGCAGCAGAGAGCTGCGACTGGCGCCTCAGTATAAGAAAAGTGTGTCTGCAAAAAGCAGTACTACTATGGATGATGACTATGATGATGATAATTCAATTGCCACCACCACCACCACCACCACACAAAGGAAATCTAAGAAGAGAAAGGAGAGAGAGAGAGAGAGAGAGAGAGAGAGAGAGAGAGAGAGAGAGAGA